>Ga0213863_10001420_pt1 | contig 17389 bp, 15 predicted proteins | sample PICome_8_FD_160128 | JGI IMG/M metagenome (GOLD analysis project Ga0213863, IMG submission 160128) | Coastal seawater microbial communities near Pivers Island, North Carolina, United States - PICO497 | ecosystem: Environmental > Aquatic > Marine > Coastal | place: USA: North Carolina... | reverse complement strand
GCTTCTATCTATGCCCATATATTTTCTTCCATAGAGACTTTTTTCTTTTATAACATCAAACAATTTACATATTTTCTCGTCCTCATCAGATATAAGAGGGAACTTAAAGGAATATTTATTTATAAATTTCTCATGTGATTTTATGGTATCTCTTGAAACACCGACTACATTCCAGCCCAGTTTTTTAATCTTATTAAGGTTATCATTAAACTCATTACTTTCTGTTGTACAACCAGGCGTCAGATCTCTAGGATAAAAATATAATATTAAATTCTTATTTAAATAATCAGATAACATTTTCTTATTGTCAGATGAGATTAATGTTGTATCTTTAACTTTTTTACCTACACTTATCGCCATTTAAATACCATCAAGTTCATTTTGTTCTAGCACTCTAGCTGCATCAACTAGTAAAATAGGGATTTCATTTTTGATTGGATAAGCCAGCATTGATTCTTTGCAAATTAATTCATTTGTTTTATCAACATAAATAAGATTATGACCTGATTTTGGGCAAACAAGAATATCTAATAAAAATTTATCCATATGAATTATAATCTATCATAAATATATCCTAATAAAAATATTAATGACATAGTTTTAATATATGTTTATAATAACAAAATGAAAAAACTACTATCTTTAATACTCTTTACTGTTTTGTCTTCTAATGCTTATTCATTCATGTCAGGTGTGAGTCCAGAAAAAGACGGAGGCCCAAAATTAGAACTAATAGAGGGTATTATACATAAAGGCCCACCAAACTCATCCGTTACTGTAGGTTACGGAATTATTAAGAACAATACCGATAAGGATCTAGTTATTACTGGTGTAAAATCTCCTGTGTATGATGATGTGCAGGTTCATGCAATGGAATATAGTAATGCAGGTACAGCTAAAATGATTCATCAAAAAGCATTATTGGTACCAGCTCGTCAGGAAGTGATATTAAAAAGTGGCGGTTCGCATTTTATGTTAATGGGACCAAGAAGAGACATTGAGGTTGGGCAAAATATTAAAATGATAGTAAGAGATGAACAGCAAACTAGATATATGTTTGACCTAACAGTCATAGATCCAAGACATAATCATGACAGTCATGATCACCATATGCATTAAAACCATCTTCTTACAGATTTTTTATAATTAAGATATTCTTTTCCAAATTTATCCTCTAGATATTTTTCTTCTGGAATAATCACATAATATTTAAATACAAGATAAGTAAAAAAAACAAAAAATATTATATGAATTACACTCAGTAACATTCCAAGACCAATTTGTAATATTAATAATGCAAGATACATTGGATTTCTTGAATAAGCATAAACATTATCTTTGATGATCTGATTAGATGGTGAAGTTGGAATGGGATCTTCATTGATTTTCGTAAACTCCCTCAAAGAAAAATATAAAACTACTAATGCGATTAGAATCAAAAGAACCCCTATTGGCAAAGAGCGAAGGATATCTAGTTGTCGGGGAAGATCATATATTTGAAAATAATACATATTAGTCATTGATACTAAAAATGCCAGGTTTACAAAAAATAGAAAAATAATAGGAGGAAATGATATAACTTTGGCACGATCTACAAAGTTCGTTGGATAGTAAAATATATGGATTAATACTAACGCTAGGAACATGGGAGTTGATGACAATAATGATAATATTAAAGCATCCTCAATAATTATTTGATCTTTGCTGAAGTACCAATTAAAGAAATCATAATAGTTTGAGATAGAATAAAACATAAGTATATATATAACTACTTTTTTAAACATACTTTGATATCCTCAGAAAATCTTCAACACTTAAGACCTCGGGGCGATGACTTGGGTTTATAGATAGTTTCTTAAAAGCATTTTCATCAAAATAATCTTTTAGAGACGTTTTTATCATTTTCCTTCTAGCAGTGAACATTATTGTTACAAGCTCCTTAAATTTTTGTTCATTGTTATTATCAAATGGCGATATCTTGGGTACCATCTTTATATATGATGATTGTACCTTGGGTTTAGGTATAAAGACATTCGGAGAAATATCAAAAAGTTTTACGATTTTGAAATATACTTGTGTCATAACACTCAGCCTTCCGTAAATCTTAGATCCCGGGGTTGCCACCATTCTATCAACTACTTCTTTTTGAAGCATTAGATGTATATCCGTTATATTTGATGCAATAGATAACAATTTGAATATAATTTCAGTTGATATGTTAAATGGAAGGTTTCCTATGATACGTGTTTTATCTAATAGATAGTCAGATAGATTGCATTTTAATATATCACTATTAATAATTTGTACATTATTAGATCCGCTATACCTGTTTTGTAGCAGAGGCATTAAATCTTTATCTTTTTCAATTAGGATTATATCTTTAATCTGATCTAACAATGGAGTTGTCAGTGCGCCTTCTCCTGGACCAATTTCTAGAAAAGAATCAGTTATTTTAGGTTTAATGGCAGCAATAATTTTATTAATAATATTCTTATCATTCAAAAAATGTTGACCGAGATTCTTTTTATGATTTCGCATTACTTATAAATTTAGCAATTCTTATAGCTTCTACAAAACTTGAAATATCTATATTTCCAGAACCAACTAAATCTAAAGCAGTTCCATGATCAACAGAGACTCGTGTGATAGGTAATCCGAGTGTAACATTAACAGTTTTCTTGAAATTATTAAACTTTATAACTGGCAAACCTTGATCATGATACATGGTTAATATGATATCAAAACTTTCCACATATTTTTTTAGAAAGGCAGTATCTGCAGGTATGGGCCCTTCAACTTTGATTTTCTTTTTACGCATCTCTAGAATTGCAGGCCTTATAATCATGGAATCCTGTTTCCCTAGCATGCCGTCTTCACCAGCATGTGGGTTTAATCCAGTCACCAATATTTTTGGCTCTTTTATGCCAAATTTATTTTTCAAATCACTATGTATAATACTAATAGTTTTTTTCAAAGACTCAATTGTTATATATTTATATACATTTTGTAATGGGACATGAGTTGTATGTAGAGCTACCTTCATATAAGAGTTCATGAGCATCATTACTGATTTATGTTTACATATGTCTGCTAAAAATTCTGTATGCCCTGAAATCTTATATCCACCATCATTTAAAACTGACTTACTTATTGGCCCAGTCACCATTGAACTAGCTTTCTTCGCAAGACATATTTCTGCAGCTTTCTTTATAGTTTCTATTACATAGCTAGAATTATCTTTGTTAAGTCGCCCAGGTATATTTTTTACTTTGAGATTTACTGGCAATACATTGACAACAGAAGGACCTGCAATTGTTTTAGAGTCTACATCACTGAGGATGTTTAATTTAATTTTTTTTCTAAGCACCTTAGAGCTGCTCTCAATCAAACATGGATCTGCAATTACTATAGTATTCCTAGTAAGATATTTTTCTGCAAGCATTACACATAAGTCTGGACCTATCCCAGCTGGCTCACCTAATGTAATTAATGTCTTATTCAAATTTAAAACTCTTTAATTTCAATATATGCTTGCTCTTTTAATTTAGCAATCCAATCATCTCGTTCTGCTTTAGCTTTATTTGATCTGATGATATTTGCGATATTTTTTCTAACCAATGATTTTGTATCATCAATTGACCTGATATTTTCCACATATAATATATGCCACCCAAATCTAGATTGAAATGGATCACTAATCTTCTTTAAAGGTGTACTTTTCATGATGTCAGAAAACTCTTTCACTAATGCTTCTGGTCTTTGGTATCCTAGGTCTCCACCTTTATATCCTGAGACTTTGTCCTCAGATAACTTTTTTGCAAACAAGATAAAATCATCTAAATCCTTGATCTTATTTTTAATATCTAACAGATTCTTTTTAATTTCTTCATTACTAGTCATGACATTAGGTTTCAATAATATATGTCGGACCTTATATTCATTAACTATAGAGGAAGTTTTGTTAATAGAGTCGACAACGTTGAGAATATGATAGCCTTTGGAGCTAGTAATTAATTCTGTGAATTTATCATTTATTTTACCCCTAAGTGCTTTTAGGAAAATATTAGGCAGCTTATCTTGTTGAATTATTCCTATATTTTTTACCTTAATGTTAAGATGATTATATTGTACTTTTGTATTATTAAACCCCTGTTTTAAAATACTAAGATAAATATCATCAATAATCTCTTTGCTAAGCTCTTTTTTTTCATCTTCTATTACAAACTCAATCAAATCATATTCAATATTTCCATATTGATTAATATTTTCCCTTTTAATAAAGTTCTCCACTTCTTCTTCTGTAACATTCATTCGTGAGTAAAACTGCGAAACAAATAATGTCTCTATCGTCATCTTGTTTCTTAAGTCATTTATAAACTTAGAATAGTTTCCTCCGCGCTCTATTATAGTCTTTCTAAAGTCATTAACTGATAGATTTTGTGTTGATGCTATTCGCTTGAGTTCATTCTCGAGCGCTATATCTGAAATATTGATTCCAAATCTATCAGCAGCTTGAATAAGCAAATTAGTTTCAACTAGGTCTTGTAAGGCTTTATTAATTATTTCTTGATCAGACAACATGCTATATTCTTTTGCAACAATCTCTGGTGATAAGTTATCTATCACATTCTGAACTTCAGACTTGAGTATGACTTTATCATTAACAATTGCGATAATTCTATCATCATAACTTAAAGCATTAGTAATTGATGTCATAACTAGAAATATAAATATAAAAATATTTTTTATGACATTAGTAATTAAATACATCTTGATACCCCAAAATACCTTCTCTTAGCAATTCAGCTGTTTTGTTGGTTGATGTAGCTATTCCTTTTGGTAAAAATTCAAAATAGAAAGCATTATCAGTTTTGTTGCCATTCCAGTAATCTCTCATAACAAACTTTATACCATAACAGCAACTTTCGTATTCAAAACCAAACATTTTCTCAAGCGTATCCTCAGTACTACTTCTTCTATTATTGAAAGAGTAGTTAATTTTGCCCACCAGCGATAGCTTATTATTAACTGGTATAACTGCGGAAAAATCAACCTCTTCTTGAGTTCCTCTAGCGAACCTATAGCTTGAGTTAAAGATTTGATTTTGTTTACCATATGGTCTTTTATAAGATAGCCTGACTTGATTTTTCTCTCCATAACCTCTATGTGGGTTAAATTCTGAATACCCGGTAAGCCTTAAGTGATCAGATAGTCTGGCACTCACTAATCCAAGTATATTCGAGACATTAGTATGACTTGTAACACTATCATTTAAATTAACAGATCTATCATCAAGATAGAAAATTTGACCTAGCGTTCCTCTTATAAGTTCATTGCCACTCGATGTATCTACAATGCTTGATGTTAAAGCTAGGGTGAGTTGCTTCGCATCATTAAGTCTATCTTGACCATAAAATCTGTTCTCGGAAAATAGGTTATATTTTAGATCATTGTCACCAGCATCAAAAATTGGTATGTCGTCTTGATTTGATGCGGGTATATACAAGAAATACATTTCAGGCTCTAAGGTTTGCAAAATATCTTTAGTCTGCATTTTATCAAATATCATTTTACCTCTAAGGCTAATGATAGGAGTGGTATCAGATATACTATTTTTACTATTTCCAGAGAGGCTATAAGATCTATGTTTTACTCCAAATTTAGGAGTTAGTTCCCAGCCAATATTTTTTATGGGATATTCAACCGAAGGATATAACATGAGCCTTGTCCCAGTAGCTTTAGAAGCGTAGGTATGATCAAAAACTGATAATTCTCCTTCCAGTTTATAATTGAAACTATTATTTTTTTCATAAGTTGCATATTCAACTCTCGCTTGAGGTAGGACACTATACTGTTCTTGTAAATCTTTTTTTACTAACTGATAATCAGTTGCCCTAACAGATGAATTTAGGTAACCAAGCTCTCCATAATCAATCCTATTAAGTTTAACCTCTCTTGTAATATGAGTTCTCCCAATTCTTGATACACTATTTCCAAAGTCATCAAGAAAAGTTAAATCTGAAATACCTCCTATATCTACATTTGAGGTAATAAGGGACCCACTCCAGCGTCCATTTTCAGAAGGGACTAGAGTATTCTTAAATACCCTGTTATCTCTTAATGAATATGCATGACGACTTTCACCTTTGATATCATCTTTGTCCATATGAGTAAACTCAATCTCCGTATTACTATCACTTCCTTTATAACGGAATTGACCATCTATCATTACACCTCTTCCTGAATAGTTCGTCGGAGTAAATGTGAAGTCCATATTTTCAGCAATATTAAAATAATAAGGGGTTGAAATAACAGTCCCACTTTCACCAGAACTGCCAATTGATGGAAGTAGGAAGCCAGTATGCCTATCGCTGCTTAATGGAAAACTAAAAAATGGTGAATATAATACTGGCACACTTTTATATTTCAGAAGTATGTTATATGCATGACCCCTATCTGTATCCCTATAAAGAATGGTTTTTGATGATGCTAATTCCCAATCTGGATCATCTAATGCGCAAGTTGTATAACTACTAGGCGTTAAATAAACAATACCTTCATCATCAATAAAAATATTATCAGACTCACCTCTTCCTGGTCTTTTTTGAGAAGGGAATTTATATTTAGTAGCAGAAAATGAAACTGTGTCATTTTGGCTATTGTATCCACCTTTTTTTGCATAGAGCGACAAGTCTTCAGTTAGATATTTTACATTGCCATCAGCAGCTAGGACACCAGTGTCAGCATTAAAGTTAGCTTTATCAGATTTTATTAAGTCATTAGCTCTTTCGATTTCAACATTACCTGAAGCATAAAATATCCCATCCTCATCTTGATTTTGTTTATCCGAACGAACTTCTAGTGTTTCTTCGTCTGCATCATACAAAGTTTTTTGCGATAGATAATCTTCAAATTCATCATCTATACAAACAGGCAGCTTATTTTTTTTTGTAGCTATTAAATAATCAGTTCTTTTAGCAATTATTATCTCTTGAAAGAGATTTTCTTCATTAGTAATCTTTATATTTTCATCGACTGGTGCATTAGTATAGTCGCTCTCAATTTCGATGCCCATTTTCTTTATAAGCTTATCTTGATTATATACTTCTCCAACTTTTTCATTTTTAAAAACTACCGTAATTCTTTTAGGATCGGTAAAACCATCTTCAGTTCTTTCATAAAAAATATAGTCCCATCTATCAACATGAAATAGATCAATTATTGTAGGCGTGCCAAGTAAGAATCTTACCTGCTCTTTACTGAGACCGGGTATGACTTTGCTTAGGTTTTCTGTATCAAGGAGAACACCTTGTTCTATTGGAGTTTTATACGGTTTAGGCATCCAATCAGGACCAGATTCTAGCAAGTCTAGAATTTCTTCATCTGGTAGAGAAATATCAGAGATTGAAGCAGCATGTATATGCATGCTTGTAAACAGCATCAATATAAATATGCTATTTATAAATCTTTTAATAAGCTGTCTAAACATGATAAAAATGATTATATCATGGAATTAAATGTAGAGTAGCAGTAGTTATAAATGCTTTGTTATTGGCCAGCCTTTAAAACAGAAGCAATCTTGCTAGATAATTCAGCAGGATCATTACCACCTGTCATTTTATGCAGTATGCCTTTGCTTTGATAAAATTCTATTATAGGAGCAGTTTGTTCTTGATATACATTCAATCTGTTTTTAACAGTTTCTTCTTTATCATCTTCTCTTTGATATAATATGCCTTTTTCACATTTATCACACTTATCATCAATTTTTTCACCTCGATCCATATTACCAATGTAATCACAATTATTGCATAATAGTCTGCCAGTACATCTTTTAATAAGAGTTTCAAAAGGGACGTCAATCAGAAATACATACTCAAGACTAATATTTTTCTCTAAAAATAATGCATCAAGACTTTCTGCTTGAGATATATTTCTTGGGTACCCATCTAGAATAAACCCAGATTTACACTCATCTTGAGTAATTTTTTTAGAAACTAGAGATAGCACTAATTCATCGCTTACAAATTTACCAGACGACATTATATCTTGTAATTCTTTCCCCAAGCTAGAACCCGCTTTTATTTCTTCTCTCAATAAGTCACCAGTTGATATTTGAGGAATTTTATATTCCTTAATTAAAATTTTCGATTGAGTCCCTTTTCCACAACCTGGAGCTCCTAAAAATAATATATTCATAACCATATTTCCTCTTATTTATAATAATGGCGCAATCACAAGACTAACTATTGCCATAACGTTAATTAAAATATTCATCGACGGACCAGAAGTATCTTTCAAAGGGTCGCCAACTGTATCGCCAACTACTGTTGCTTTATGCACATCAGAGCCTTTTCCTCCAAGATTTCCTTGTTCAACAAATTTTTTTGCATTATCCCATGCCCCGCCAGCGTTAGACATTGTTAAGGCTAACAAAACACAACTTAGTAGTCCGCCACCTAGCAAACCACCTAACATTTCAGGGCCAAACCCTAAACCTATGACAACAGGAGAAAATACAGCAATTGAGCCTGGTAAAATCATTTTTTTTAAAGCTGCTGTTGTTGCAATTTCAATACATCTGGCATTATCTGGTTTTCCGGTACCCTCTAGTAAACCTGGTATTTCCTTAAACTGTCTTCTTATCTCAGTTATCATTTCATAAGCAGCATCACCGACGGCAGTGATTGTTAGTGATGCAACAAGAAATGGAATCATACCGCCTATAAATAAACCTATTAATACATTGGTGTCAGTCAGTAATAATTCTATGGGAACTTCTCTTCCATGATTTACCTCTTGAACAAAAGCAGTAATTATAGCTAGGGCAGCTAAAGCTGCTGCCCCGATTGCAAAACCTTTTCCAATAGCCGCTGTAGTATTTCCAACTTCATCCAGACTATCCGTAATTTTTCTCGTGTCTTCTCCTAATCCTGCCATTTCAGCAATACCACCAGCATTGTCAGCTACAGGGCCATATGCGTCTATAGCCATTGTAATACCTACGGTTGCCAACATACCTACAGCAGCTATTCCCACTCCATATAAATCTGCATAAGCATTAGCTATAAATATAATAACTGCAATTGATAAAACTGGAACAACAACAGATTCTAGTCCAATTGCCAAACCTGTAGTAATAACAGTAGCTGGACCTGTTTTCCCTTGACCAGCAATTTTTCTAACAGGACTACCGCCAGTGTAAAATTCTGTTACTAATCCAATTATTACACCACCAAATGTTCCAGCCAAGACCGCATACCAAATATCAGAATTAATAGAAAGTAAATCTATGACTAAATATGAAAACAATACAAATATAAGTGCTGCAGAGAAAGTCCCTCCGCGAAGTGCACCGCTTATTTTTTCTGTTGATGTTGTTCTTGCAAGGTATTTAACAATAAGAATGCCTGATATTGAACATAATAATCCTAAGGATGCCAATGCTAGAGGAAGAAACATTAATGATTCTCTTGGACCTAATTGATCAATTAAAGACATACTGAGCGTAGATGCAATAGCTATTGAAGCAATTATTGAGCCACAATAAGATTCAAATATATCTGAACCCATACCCGCGACATCACCCACATTATCTCCCACATTGTCGGCTATAACACCAGGGTTTCTAGGATCGTCTTCTGGAATTCCAGCTTCCACTTTTCCAACCAAATCAGCGCCAACATCTGCGCATTTTGTGAATATACCGCCACCTACTCTAGAAAATAACGCCACTACTGACGCCCCCATCCCAAAACCATGTATTACAGAAGCGGTTTTCGGATCACCGCCAAATAGAAGATATAACACTCCTAATCCTAACAAGCCCATCGCGGCCACAGTTAAACCCATTATAGATCCACCAAAAAAAGCTACAGTTAAACTCTCTGATAAACCAAATTTGTTCGCAGAATTAGTTGTCCTAACGTTTGCCTTAGTAGATGTATACATGCCAATAAATCCTGTCGCCGATGAACAAAGCGCTCCAATTACAAAAGCAAGCATACTTTCTGGCCCCAGTCCTACAAAAACTCCAGCTGTCAGTAAAAGTGAAAAAGCAAACAGAATCGAATATTCTTTTTTAATAAAAGTCATTGCCCCAAGATGAATTTCATCAGCAATTTCGACGATTTTACCTTCGCCAGGTGAAAAACCTAGAATGAATCTATATAGAAAAAATGCTGTGATTAAGCCAATGATACCAAAGTAAATCGGTAATAAGTCTAGGTCAAACATAATATCTCCTGGTTAAATTATTTTACAATATATATAAAATTATCAGTTCTTGCACAATTTTGATATTCTTTTAATAGAACTCTCAATATAATCATATTATGAAAACAAAAGCTCGAAAAGACTCTATCAGAAAACGTCATAATTTTGAAGAAAAATATGGCCGCGACAGGATGAGTAATGCAGAAGACGAAAGAGGATCTCATAGATTTAGAGCTCTTATTGCAACTGGAATAGTCCTGATATTTTTTACAACATATATATCTGAATTATATGAAGTTCAAGTATCAGAGCATAGCTATTATAGTGTGAAATCAGATTCTAACAGAATAAGAATAAGACCAGTTCAAGCAACTAGGGGTTTAATATTCGATAGAAATGGAAAAACTCTTGCAGATAATATCAATACATTTAATTTGATTGTAAAAAAAGAGTTAATAACTGATAAGGAAATTTTTTTAACAAATCTTAAAAAACTCTTAACTCTTAATCCAAACCAAATGAGAGAAATATCTCAACAATTTCAAAATAGACGTTTGAAGGATATAACGATCCTAGAAGACATTTCATTAGATGATTTTTCGCAAATAGCAGTTGATAGGCATAAATTGCCCGAGATAGAATTAGTGCCAAAATCAAAGAGAAGGTATTTATCTCCATATGCTATGTCTCATGTTTTGGGATATGTTGCTAAAGTTTCTGATGATGATATTGAATCAGAGGTAGTGAAAGTTCATGAGGGGATGACAGAAATTGGAAAACTTGGAATTGAGAGATTTTACCAAAATATTTTATCTGGAGAGCCTGGGTATGAAAAGTTAGAAACAGATGCAAAGGGAAAAGTTATTAGAGTCATTGAAAAAAAACCTCCAGTAAGAGGTGATGATATTTATTTAACAATAGATTTAAATCTTCAAGAATATATATACAACAAAGTAGATAAAAAAGAGGGAGCAATAATTGTTATGGATCCTAATAATGGCGACATCTTATCTTTTGTAAGTTTCCCAGGTTATGATAGCAACCTTTTTACTAAATCTATATCAACCAAAAAATATAATCAGTTGATTACTGATAAGAGGAAGCCATTAATTAATAGAGTAATATCTGGTCAATATCCACCAGGATCTACATTAAAGCCCTTCATTGGTATCTTAGCTTTAGAAGAACAGATCATAGATTCAAAAAAACTTGTTAATTGTGATGGAGCTTATGAACTTAAAAACCATAGCAGACCTTTTAGATGCTGGAAGAGAACAGGCCACGGGGATACTGATCTATCATATGCATTAACACAATCTTGTGATGTTTTTTTCTATAGAGTTGCTCAAATTACTGGTATAGATACGATTAGTGAAAATCTATATAAATTTGGTTTTGGTCAAAGAACATATATTGATCTATATGGAGAAAAGTCAGGGTTAATTCCAGACCGTGAATGGAAAGTTAAGACCCATCAGCTTCCTTGGTATCAAGGTGAAACCCTTAATATTGGAATTGGACAAGGCTATTTCTTGGCTACACCAATTCAGTTGACCTTAGCAACATCAGTTCTTGCAACTAATGGCAAAACTCATACTCCTCATTTATTGAAAGGCTATAAAAATAGTTCAACTAGAGAAATATTTAATTATAATCCTCATGAAAATAAATTTACTACAACGATAAAAGATAGAGAGTATTTAGATATTGTTAAGCACGCAATGTGGAGGGTAGTTAATGAAAAGAATGTTGGCACGGCCTCAAATATGAGGAAAATTGGTAACATTGAATATGCTGGTAAAACTGGAACTGCGCAAGTTTATAATCTAGATGCCGGAAAATCTGACAAAAAGTCTCTACAGGATCATGCGCTTTTTATAAGTTATGCACCATATGAAAACCCTGAAATAGTAGTTACTGTAATTGTTGAACATGGTGGTGGAGGTTCATCCGCTGCCGCACCGCTGGCAAGAGATATTATAGATTTTTATATTCAAAATAAAAAAAAGAAGTTGGCATATAATGAATGAGTACATTGAAAATAATAGGAGGCCTTTTACTGGCTTATCATCTCTTTTTTATATTGATCTAAAGCTATTTATGCCTATCATCATTATTACGATAATAGGATTAGTGACAATATATAGTAGTTCATCGGGAGATATTGCACTTGTTCTGAAGCAATTCACTAGAATCTTGATTGGTGTAATAGTGATGGTCTTTATTGCTCAAGTTCATCCTGACAACCTAAAATTATTTGCGCCCATTCTGTATTTCCTGACTTTAGTATTATTAATCATGGTTCTTTTTTTTGGTGTAGGTAAAAGCGCAGATAGATGGTTAGATTTATATATAATTAGGTTTCAACCTTCAGAATTAATGAAGATATTTGTACCTTTAATGCTAGCATCATACTATTCTGACAAACCATTACCTCCTAAAGTTAAATATATTTTCATTGCTATATTAATAGCCTTGGTGCCTGTTTTCTTAATAATGAAACAACCCGACTTAGGCACTTCTTTGCTCATAGGAATGTCAGGAGCAATAGCAATTTTATTAGCTGGTATGAGCATTAAGTTTTTTCTGGGAAGTACTTTTTCTATAGCTGCACTTGCACCTATACTATGGATGAATATGCATGAGTATCAAAAGCAAAGAGTGTTAACCTTTTTTAATCCTGAGCTTGATCCTTTGGGGTCAGGATATCATTTAATGCAATCTAAAATTGCTCTTGGATCCGGAGGTTTTTTTGGCAAAGGTATTTTTAACGGTACACAGTCGAAACTTGGTTTTGTCCCAGAGCATTCAACAGACTTTATCTTAACAGCATTTGGAGAAGAATTTGGTTTCATGGGTGTTTTAGTATTGATGACACTATATCTCTTTATTGCTCTACGAGGATTGAGTATTTCTATCAAAGCCACCGATAATTTTGGAAGAATATTAAGCGGAACGCTTAGCTTGACAATTTTTTTATATGTCCTTGTAAATGTAGGAATGGTGATTGGATTTCTACCAGTTGTTGGAGCGCCATTACCATTTATGAGTTATGGGGGCACATCTATGGTGACTCTATTTGCAACCGTAGGAATTATAATGTCAATTAAGTCACATCAGAGGATATTACGAAAATGATTAAAAACATATTGATTTTATTTATATTCATGTCTCTTCCAGTGTTTGGTCAAGCTGAGAAAGAAGAAGTGAATACTTTTATTAAGTTTATGCATGATAAGCATTCATTTGATGAAGCGGAGTTAAGAAATTTATTTGCAAATATTAAAGCGCAGCCACGCATCAAAAAATATTTTAAAAAAGCCCCCGAGAGAACACTCACATGGAATGGATGTGCTCTTAATGATAAAAAATGTACAAATTACAAAAATTTATTCGTAAATAATAAGAACATTAAAAATGGCGTAAATTTTTGGAAAAAGAATCTTATTGCTTTAACCAAAGCTGAGGGTGAATTTGGAGTACCTGCTGAAATTATAGTTGCTATAATTGGTATAGAGAGTAAATATGGTTTAAGAACTGGAACATTCAAAACTTTTGATACCCTTGTTTCTCTCTCTTTGGGCTCAAACAAAGGAAGAAGAGCTAAATTTTATAAAACTGAATTAATTAATTTTTTATTAATGTGCCGTGAAAATAATTTTGACCCATCTCTTATAAAAGGATCTTATGCAGGAGCTTTAGGTAAACCTCAATTTATTTCAAGTAGTTATAGACATTATGCTGTTGATTTTGATCAAGATGGCTCAATTAACTTATGGGAATCAGATTATGATGTCATTGGGAGTGTTGCAAATTATTTTAAAAAAAATGGATGGAAAACTAATCAGAGTATTATGACATCTATTTCATACTCTCAATCTAATATGAATAATACTGAGATAGCATCAACAGAAACTTATAAACCCTCTACACCATATAAGTCATTCGAAAAAAATTTCATTTTTGCAAATACACCTATAAATCAAGATGAGCTTTTGTCTGTGATTGGTAGGAAAGAAAAAAATGGCAAAGAGTATAGTTTTGGGCATAAAAACTTTTATGTAATCACTAGATATAATCGTAGCAGACTTTATGCCTTGGCCGTTTATTACTTGAGCGAAGAAATCAAGAAATCTAAATCAGACATTTTATAAGATTGATTTATGATATAATTTTTTATATATGAATATTTTTACTAATAATCTCATTACTAAACATACGCTATTTATTATGCTCTTAATATTTGGTTTTAACATTAACGCTGCGCCAATTCCAAAAGCTCCAAATCCAGATGTTAAATCCTACATTCTGATAGATTATGATAGTGGAATGGTGATCGCTGAAAAAAATGCTGATCTTATTCTTCCTCCAGCTAGTATCACAAAAATTATGACATCTTATATTATTTTCACTGAGCTACAGAATAAAACTCTATCCAAAAATGATGATGTTCTTGTAAGTAAAAAGGCATGGAAAACTGGAGGATCAAAGATGTTTATAGAGGTGGGTAAGAAAGTAAAGGTTTCTGACCTGCTCCATGGGATTATTACTTCTTCAGGAAATGATGCGAGTGTTGCAATGGCTGAACACATCTCTGGAGATGAAGAAACATTTTCTATTTATATGAATCAATTAGCGGAGAATCTAGGCATGAACAATACAAGTTATGCTAATTCGACAGGACTACCAGATGATGATCTATTCACTACAGCTAGAGATATTTCTTTGTTAGCTCGCTCGTTAATAAAAACATTTCCTAAAGAGTATAAGTTATATTCAAAAAAAGAATATGTATATAATGAAATTAAGCAATACTCCAGAAATAAGTTATTGTATTTGGATGATACTGTAGATGGGATGAAAACGGGTTACACTAAAAAGGCTGGTTACTGCCTAGTTAGCTCTGCTTTAAGAGGAAAAAAGAGATTAATATCTGTAGTTCTCGGCGCTAAGTCAGCTGAACATAGAACCAATGCATCTAAGTCGCTACTAGAATATGGATTTAGATTTTTTGAAACCCATAAGCTCTATGAACAAAATAAAATAATAACAGAAGGCAATATTTTTGGTGGCTCTCAACAGAAAATTAAGCTTGGAGTTCTTGAAGATGCATACATATCTATTCCCAGAAGGCAAATCAGGAATATTAAAACTAAATATGTAATAGATCAAAATTTAACAGCACCAGTACAAAAAGGTGAATCTATTGGTTATGCAGTCATACAGCTTGAAGGTAAGAATATAACTACTATTAAGCTATATGCTATGGAGTCGATAGATGAGGGCAGCTTCTATAGAAAAACTCTTGATTCAATATTGAGAAAATTTTAAACATGGATGAAATATATCTCAACGGGAAGTTCATAAGTAGATTAAGTGCGCAAATATCAATCATGGATAGGGGTTTTTTATTTGGTGATGGTGTATATGAATTAATACCTGTCTATAACAAGAAAATCTTTTTATTGCATAAACATTTAAATAGACTAAAAAATAGCCTCGACTGTATTGGGATGTCTGACATAGACGGCATCGAAGATATAATTGACCAGCTCATTTCTAGGAATACTAGTGAGAACTTTTTTATTTATCTTCATGTTACTAGAGGTGAGCAGTTACAGAGAAATCATATTTATGGAAAAGCAATAGAGCCTACTGTCTTGGTTATGTGCGAAGAATACCCTTCATATGACAAGGATCAGATAAAAAATGGATTTCATGCATGCATGCATGAAGATTTTAGATGGTTAAAATCTAACATCAAAAGTATTTCTTTATTAGGAAATGTAATGCTAAAAAATCATGCATCCTCTAATGGCTACTATGAAACCCTCTTAATTCGAAATAACAAATTAACGGAGGGATCTGCTAGCAATGTCTTTACAGTAAAAAATAATATTATTCATACACCAAAGCTTAGCAATGAGCTCCTACCAGGTGTAACAAGAGATTTGTTAATTGATCTTATAAAGAATAATAATATGAGGATAAATGAATCTGACATTAGTCAGGAAGATTTATTAGCATCTGATGAAGTTTGGTGTTCCAGTTCTACGAATGCTGTTGTGCCTATTACAATGGTTGATAAACACCAAATTGGTTCTGGAGAAGTAGGAAATATTTCTTTGCAGATCTACGATATTACGAAAGATTTTATAAAAAATTATTAATATATAAGCCGCTAACTTATTGTAGCGGCTTATATCTGTTTAGTTGATTTAGTTTGTCTTAGGATCACAAGAGTACGCAGCAGCGTTCATTTCTTGTGCTTTTGCTGTACACTCATCTCTTGATGAAAATGGTCCAACAGTTTCAAAACGATCGAAATCATTCTCTATTGGATATACTTTTGCAGTGTATTCACTTGGAGGATTCCCAGTTCCACCACTACATGCAGTCAGCACAGCTGTTAACATTAAGACAGACATTATTTTGACTTTATTCATTTGCCCCCCGTTTTGGCATTATTACTGTAATAAGTCTTATTATACTTCTTCTTATCTTCAATTAACAAACATTTATTTTATTATGGTTCAATGAAATTATATGAATATATGAAAAATTTGAGGTATAATTGTGTTTGTATATAATTAAATGCTTATTTAAGGTGCATTTATAATTACAGAATTTAAATCAATAGGGGAATAAGATGAAAGAAATAACGAAGAATAAAGGGAATTTGAGCAAAGCTGCTGATTCACGCAGAGGGTTCATGAAAACGCTCGCAACGGTCGCTGCTGCAACACCTGTGATAGGTTCGCTTTTTAAATCTCAAGATGTTGACGCAGCATTAGCAGATCATACTATGTATCTAAGGGGTTCATATTTTGAGAGTTGTACCTGTGAAACGATATGTCCATGTTTGCTTTTGTTAGATCCAACAGAAGGATTTTGCAAGGCAATCCTTGGTTGGGATATTGAGAAAGGTCATGTAGGCACTGTTGATGTAAGTGGACTAAAGGTAGCAATGTGGTTAAATGCTCCAGGCAACCTATTAGATGGAAAATTTGAAATGGCTGTTTATATTGATGACAGAGCAAGCAGATCACAATTCAATGCATTAAGAGATGCATATCATGGAATACATGGTGGTCATTTGGGTGTAATTGCGAGTCTTGGTAAGGGTGCCGAGGGTGGACCAAGGGAATATCTCCCAACTAAGTCTGCTAGAATA
>Ga0213863_10001418_pt1 | contig 17399 bp, 21 predicted proteins | sample PICome_8_FD_160128 | JGI IMG/M metagenome (GOLD analysis project Ga0213863, IMG submission 160128) | Coastal seawater microbial communities near Pivers Island, North Carolina, United States - PICO497 | ecosystem: Environmental > Aquatic > Marine > Coastal | place: USA: North Carolina... | reverse complement strand
TCATTTTTGGCCATGTATAAGCCTTGAGGCCCATTGACACCCGTTATTTTGTCACCCAGAACAAACAAACGGTTAATGTCGCTAGTTGATAATGTTAGGCTGGCTTGATCATTGTCATTAAGATGGTACGTCTCTGGTGCATATGACCTCGAGGTGGCATTGAGTGCAGCAGAAACAATGTGTCTTTGCTTTACCACCTTAGAGGGCATTGTGGTACCTTTACCCTTGGCTACATCGTGTAAGGGATGACTAGCAAAGGCAACAGGCGTGAAAAGGCTAATAACACCACACAACGCCATGACCTTGTTAACGTTTCGTTTAATTTTGCTCATGTTTTTTCTCCGTTTTTCTCCGTAAATGATTTAATGGTTAATTTTCCATAGCCATAGCCATAAGCGATGACATAATCTTTTTTGACATCCGGTAGAGGGCGCTCACCAACCCAACGCTTAAGCACACCCTTAACCTGTACCGCTAATTGTTTTGGATAAACTTTGATAAACCCAGGATAAAAAACACTTGATACTTTGTCCTGCTTAATCATTTTTTGTTCTGAGGCTAAAACTGCACTCATTTCGTGATAGAACTCAGGCGCAATATAGTGAAGCAAGAGCTTATTATTTTCATCAACCGTATCAGGCGTAATGTTCAACCTGTCATTCAAAAATACGAGGCTCATTTGTTTTAGATAGCTTGCATCCACACTACTTGCTGATACGCTAAACGGGGCTTTTGTGGTCACGGGAACAACGACCGTCTGTTCATGTAACATTGACCACCATAATAAAAACACAAGCCCTATGTTTGCGATCAATAAGCCCGCTGACAACACGATCAGCATGTTAAAGCGACCTGAGAGCTTTTCTAGGTGACTTCTCGCAATTTTAATATCCATTCTTCTTCTCCTATATTCTTATTTTTGCCAGTAACGTATTGAGGACGTTGGAAGCGTCTTGAAAACCGCTGACATAATGACACCCGGCAAAAACCAATAGAGCACATTTAATAAAAATGACGAGCCCTGACCTTTTTTGAAATGACGGATGGTAAACCAATACACTACAGCTATAACCATCATCACTAATAATTGACCCACAAAAAGACCAACGCCACATAAAATACCAACTGGCAGTGCTTCATCAATCGGTAGCCCAACAATCCTTATCTGTTGATCAACGAGACGACATATTTTATATTTTGCTTCATCTGACATTTTCTTATCCTTATGTTGCAAATGCTGTAAGAGCGAAATTTAAAAACACGGCTAATATCACAACACCGCCGAGCGCCAACAAATTCTTTGTTTTAATGTAGGTAATCGTGGCAAACACAATCTCTGCTAAATATAAGTAGGTTTTAAAGGTTGAGCTTGCTCCAAAAGTGTTTTCGACATCTGGCTTTGACGCTGCTAAATAATCTACTGCATAGGCCGTATGCACAAGACTCGAAAGTAAAGCGCTGGCCACACATAGCCTGATAATTTTCGACTCCTTTATGCGAATGCTGCCATATAATGCTCCATTCCTTATTGTTTTGATTATTGCCTTTGTACTAACCTTTACCATGTTCCTTCTCCTTTTTGTTTTTTTCATTGTCGAATGTTAAACAGTGTTGACAAAACGTATAATTTTTACCCGAATTTACTGGGTGAATCTCTTTTACTTGGTATCTAAGCGCACCATGCTGTAGTGCTTCATATCGCGTATTATCATTAGCAGCACACCCCGCCAACAACCCAATAACAATCAATAGATACGCTGATTTTTGTTTAATCAATTTCAATCTCCCTATTATTTTCAACACGCCAACGACACTTCTGTGGCATCCAATTTGCAAATTTTTTCTCGAATGGCCGAAGCCCTAACCCGCATTCTGGCAATACTCTCATCCAAAGACCGGACAAAAACAGGATCTTTGCCCAACACGCCCTGCTTCCCAAGGTTCAAAGACTGTATTTCAGCCTTAACATGATTGAGCTCGCTATTTAGGTCTTTTAATTGCGATTCTTCAGGCGTTAAGCGACTCTCCTGTGCCGACCCTTTCTTTTGCAGATAGCCCATCCATTTGCCCTGACGATAAGCTTTCAGGACTGTGTTGAGCTTCCTTGCAAAGTCGTTGCCACACATCGAAAAACATGTTTTGTCGAGAATGGTTTTTTCAATATCAGCACTCAGATTTTCATCATCACGGCCAAGATTTGATTGCGGCAAGTTCTCTACCCTTCGCTTGATCTCCTGGGCTTGAGAATTTGTAATTGACTTGCCTATTTCACCTTCGAAGGCTAGACTGACAAAACCCTTTAGGGGAAAAGCAGCAGCAGATTTGGCTCGATTAACTCCCAACTCTCCTCCGGTTAATTTGTCTGCTGCTTTGTTTTTTTCTTCCTTTGTTTTTTTAATACTTACTTGTGTCTGGATATCCGTTAATGGATTAACCGCTACGGGTTTTAATACTATGGGATCAGAAGAGTCTGACTCATTGACCGTTTGTTCATGGACAATATACTGTGTTTTTTGGAAACGCCCCTCGTCATCCCGTTCAAGCTTTTTTTCAAGGTACCCACAAGCTTCCAACTCCTTCAATGCATTATTAATAGCATCTTTGCCATCACGAAAATGGGTTGCCAATTCTCTTAAACTAAAGCCCCAGGAATTAGGCAGGCTCAACATATAAATCATTACGCCCTTTGCCTTGGCAGACAAATTAGGGTCTTTAACGAAACCATTATCAGCAATGGTAAAGTTATATTTGTGTTCACACCTGATTATGGACATTATCTTCCCCCCAATTGTTTTTCATCAATGGCTATGTTCTCGTTGAAAATTAATTCATCTAGAGTACAGTTAGTTTTGAACGTGTCGGTTGAAGGCGTATCAATAGAGGCGCATAGCCTTAAATAACATTCTTCAGACAAGGTTAGACCCTTTGCCTCAGCGCTCAGCTGAAGAACATCTTTAACCTCAGAGTGCATATTGACCATGACTAAGACATCGTCATAGCCAAGGCGACACAAACGCGCGATAGATTTGTTTTGATATGTATTCATACCAATCTCCTTCTGTTGTGTCAGGAGACTGGATTTTATGGGGCAATTATGATATAATTACCTTGAAAAACTGGTCTCTGACTTGTTTTTTGGCTATCGAGCTAGGTTGTTCTTTGCGGGAGAACCTAGCTCGAACTTTTTTCTTCTTCTAATTTTCCTCTTTCTTCCTTTTGATTTAGATAACTGATGCTTTTATAGTTTTCCACATGGTCTGCAAGCCTAAGTTCTGCCTCACATACTTTGCTTCTATTGCTTCTCAGGGCACTCTCTGATAAAAGTTTGTTTGTTTTAGCAGACATGCTCATATTAATCTTTACTGCTTTGTACTCGTTTTCCACTGATGTTTCTCCTTTTTTATCCTAAACCTAAACACTTATTAAGTCTATATTGACCTATTGAATATGTCAAGACATTCGAGCAAAATAGTTCTATACTAGATATGATGTTTGAGAATGAATACAGAATGACACTAAGAGTTCCTAATGGCTTGGAAAAAAAGCTTAGGCTCTCTATTAATAAAACTAATCGCTCCTTAACTGGCGAGATTTTAAATCGCCTTGAAAATAGCTTTGATAATGAAGCCACTGACCTTGATACTATCTCTGCACAATTAACAATGCTTGCTGATAAATTGAAAGCTATCGAACAAGAGCAAACAACACTTAGCTCTGAGGCATTGAAACTCATCAATACATTTGGTGCTCTCAACAAAGAACAACAGAAATCTTTGATGGCTCTTTGTGAGTCATTTGCAAAAAAATAATTGTCCTGTTCCATCAACTCTCTCATTTGCGTTGCTCTTTTTTTAACCTGAACATATTATAACCTTTTTAAAAATCTTTGAATACCCCCCTAAAAGGGGGGGGTTGTCTATAAAAAACCTGTTTTTTTGCCCTTAATGACCTTTTTAGCCGTTTATACCCCCCTTTTAGGGGGGGGTTAGAAAAAATTAAACTCTTTGTCACTATAACAATCTTTATTGTCCCGCATCGTGCAATTAAATCGAAGTATATTATATGATACCCTTGGTGTCAAATGTTTTATTAAAAAATATTCTATTTTTGCAATTTAGACATCAAATCGCAATAAAAACGAGATAATTAGGCGTTATATTTAAAATAAATCAATTTCTTCTTTAATTATTATAGATCTTGCGGTATACTTAACTACACCACAAGGATCTTTTTAAATATATGTCAATTAAAGAAAATTTAGTCCAGCTTATGTCGAATAATAATGTAACGGTAAAAGAGCTATCTTTAATTACAGACATCTCAGAACCAACCATTAAGCGCTTAAGAACTCGAGACGATAGCAACCCAACGCTTGAAGTATTACAAAAACTCTCCAAAGCACTGAACTCAGATTTAGATACATTAACTCGCGACAACCCACTCCATATATTTTTTCAAGGTGAAAAGATCAATTTTTCAATGCATCCTCGCTTTATATACAAAATACTCGATGATATATTTGAATTTAAGGCAGGGAATCAACTTGAATTTAAGGAATATGAACCAGGAGTTAGAATAACAAAATATATAATTTCTGATCTTTATCTGCTTTTACAGACTATTGATGCAAACACGCTGAAATTTAGAGACCAGAATGGCGTAATTGCCGAATTCAAGCCCACCAACATTAAAGCAACCATAACTAAACTTGTGGAGATTAAATATGATTAATGTAGTTATCAACGATAGAACGCCACAGAATAATAGGTTATTAATTTTTGGCTCTATGCTATACCTATTATTTGTTATCGCCTCTATTATATTATTCAAGAATGTAATTTCAATTCACTATATTGGTATTGATATAAAAATTTCAGGCTCATTAATACCCTATGTTTTCCTTTACCCCCTGTCATTTATCATATTGAAATTATACGGGTACAGAACTGTTAATAATATTATCCTGAGCATGTTAGTATCAGCACTAATATTTGTTGTGTTTTGCAAGATAGTTATAGCACTTCCAAATGACCAACCAAAATCGGATGCCATAAAAACCATCCTTGATTCAGCATATATAATGTTTCTTGCTGGATTGGTTGCTATGCCAGCAGGCATTTATGCTAGTTTTTTAACCCTAAGACTATTGGAAAAAATCAATTTAGGATTTAATTTCCTCTCATTAAGCATTGCAACTGCAATTGGTGAAATTATAAATAGCGTTATAGTTTTCCCTATTGGCTATCATGGACAGTACACCATGCATACAATTTTTAGTACAATCATCATCGACGCCTTAATATTTAAACTAATATCTGGCATTATCTTGGCTGGCTGCACCATATATGTACTTAACCTTATCAGAAAAAACTATGATTGAGAAAAAAATGAAAAAGTTATTGAATTTTTTTAGCCAAACTATATGGTCAATGTTTAAGCTTATTGAAGAGCATGACCAATTTAATATCATCACAGACATTTCACTGGATAGCCAAGGTCTCGTTCGTGTTCATATAAGCCCGTTAAATAGCAAAGAATCTACGAAGTTTTACCCTTATAAACTGATAAAAAAACCCCTATATACTGGCTTCTTGAGGAAGAAAGATATCAGGTATATACGTGCATTGCTATTAACAGAAGGTGATATTTTTATTAATGAAGTTGAGTTTGAAGACAATACCAAACTACTAAAATTGCAATCTTTATTAACCGGGGAAGAATGGGCTGTTCGACCAGAACAATTAAATAAAAACCCAGATATTCTCCGTAGACTAAACAAGAGATTCTATATTAAAGAAATAAATACGAATCATAATAATTGAGATGGAAAACCTCTTAAGACCACTGGGATACACAGAGTCATTGATGCATTCCATTGCTAGCAATATCTCAATGAAGTTTTCTTTTGTGGACACACTAGATATTGAAAAATTTCATGCAGCTGCAATTGATCATTGTAACTCAGAAGCACTATCAAAAAGTAATGTCGTTCAACATAGTAATAGAGAGTTCTTCCAATTAATGGTGCGGGAGACAATCCCTTTTGAAATTGAGCGCCATGAGATTACAGACGAGCTAATTCAAAATAAGCTAAATATGCATTTTCAAACAAAAACAGGGAATATTGATTTTGTATTCAGCGAAAACAATATGGAGTTACTTGTAACCTGTCCACACCATGTCTGTGATGTAACATCGATATTGAATTTAATTGCAGGCACCATGCAATTATATCTTAATGATGGCAAAGCTGTAATTAATAACATGGTGTGTCCTGATAGCATTGAAACCGCACTAAATATTGAAAGAGAGCAAGGCTCATTAAAAAAAACTGAGGCCAAAAAAACTAGCCATAAGGCATTTACTACCATTTCAATCAAACACTCAGCTATGGAGCGGCTACGAAAGAAATATAATACTTCTGGTATGGCAAACTTAATGAGCTCTTTAATAATGCATGAAATGTCTAACCTTTACACACTCACTGAACTACAGCGTTATTTAACAATTGATCTGCGTCGATTCTTTCCCATACCACAACATACTTTTGTTGATTACTCAATTGGCGTACCCCAGTTATTGAAAGGTATTAATCTATTGCCAGCAAATGAAGTTTTAGATAAACTGATAGAATTTAACAAGAGTAGTCTCAGACCCCATTTTTTAACTTCAGAAGGCCTAAAACACAAGTTTTATGAGCACCACACCTTAGCATTTAGTTTTATCGATACAAATAAAATCAATTTCAAACAACATATAACCCCGCTTATTCAAAATATTGATGCTCATTGCAACGCATTTTATATTAATAAAAAAACAAAACTTATCTTTATTCTCATGACTAAGCACGGGGACAACATTAGCTTATCCGCTCATTTTGATAGGAGAAACATTAGTGAAAATGAGATAAGCCAGATTATTAATGCAGTATTAATCAACCACTAACAAGGCGATGGTCCTTCTTTTATGACATCGTTGCCCCGATTATTAATGACACTCCCTATTGCCGTGCTGATATAAGTGATCACCTTTTCAACTGAAGACTCCGCTTCATCGAAGCAATTAAAAGTATGATCTGCGCCGGCTATAATTTTTATTTTACATCTTGGTATATCCCGCTGAATTTCTTTGATATTGTTAGATGAAAAATCACCTTCACCGGCAACTAGTTGTATATCCCCTTTAAATTTCTTCAAGTTTCCTAGCGTTGTTGAATGTGATAAGCTCTTAAAAAACCCAGGCTTCAAATCAATTGTCCTCCAAATCAGATCAAAATGATGCGTTTCCTCTTGTGATTGAGCCAAATCATTGACTGACTTAGATAAAACGATCGATAGGTCTTCTACTGCATCATTTACTGGGGAGATGCCCACAAAGCTCGCAACATCTTCAACACCGAGAAATGAGCCAATATATGCTCCAAGACTATAACCAATTACAACTATGTTGTGTTCAGGATAATTCCCCTTTAAATAGTTTAACGCATTCCAGGCATCCTCCACCATGGTATTAATAGTTACAGAGTCAGTTTTTAATTCTTCATTGTCGCCAAACCCCCTAAAATCAACCCTCAAACTCGAGATATTAACGGACTCTAATTTACCTGCCAAATCAACAAAGAAATTGTTCACTTCATTTTTGTCGGTACCAAAACCGTGAAGCATCAATGCAACTGTCTTGGCACTGCTAGCTGCCACTGTAATTTCAACACCGTGTTTAAATTTACCCATCATTTCACCTCCAATATATTCCCCATATATTCTAACATCAATTGCTGTATAATACATTAATAATTGGAGACATTTAGATTGAAAACGAAACGCTCTATCCTTTTTATTTTCACCGTGCTTAGCATCTTTGCGCTTCCACAAATCGGGATTGATTTGTATCTACCATCTATGCCCATTATTCAAAAGACCCTAGGTACAACACAGTTCTATACACAATTATCCATTTCGCTATACATTTTAACCATGGGCTTAACCCAGTTAATTTATGGCCCTCTTTCTGATCAGTATGGGCGAAAACCCATCATTTTGATTGGGGCAACTATTTTTTTAGTTGGTAATATAATTTCATCTGTTTCACCAAGTATTAGGATCTTTCTTTTCGGTCGGATAATACAGGGCGCTGGTATTGGTGCTGGCTTTACAGTTGCTAGCGCCATGCTTAGTGACACGTTTCATGGTAACAAGCTCTCTCAAATGACAAGCTTTTCTTCTATGGTTTATTCATTATCGCCATTGCTAGCACCTGTTATAGGGGGATTCATCGCTGAATATCTTTTTTGGCAGTCTAATTTCTATATAATTTCATTGTTGTCATTGATTTTGCTTTTGTGTATCTTGTTCTTTGTAAAGGAAACAAATATAGAAGCGCATAACAAGCCCATTCCTTTCCATCATATTTTTACTCAATATGTTAAAATGCTTTTTAATGTCCAATTCATCTCCCTAATATTAAGCTTAACCACTGCATTTGGAATCACAATTTCATTAAATATCATTTGTCCATTTCTATATCAAAATGTACTTCTTGTGCGTCCCGCAAATTACGGGATATTAATCCTCATATTTGGCGCTGCTTATTTTGTTGGCACATCAATTAATAGTAAAGCATTGCAATATTTTCTGTCACGCTCTTTAATTTTCTTTGGCCTCAGTACAATGCTTTTTGGAAGCATTGCAATGCTTGTGTCTGGTACGACAGGATGGTTCGATGTGTTTTCTATAACTCTTTGGAGTGCAATTGTTGTCATGGGAACAGGTTTTGTTTGGCCTAACTGTTTTGCTATTGCACTTAAAGTGTTTCAAACCCAGGCAGGAATGGCAAGCGCTTTAATTGGCTCACTAGGACTGATTGGAACATCTGTATTGAGCGTGGTAGTTTCTCATTTTCATATTGAAGGAGAAAACCCCCTTGCCATTGTATTGTTAATTGTATCAATAGTCTGTGGCAGTTCGTTTCTATTCTATAATTTTAATTCTTCCGGGGACTAGATAGCCAATATCTCTCGGACAATTGCCCAATAGAGAATACCCCCAGCTTTTCTTTAATGCGTTTCGAGTGTCCTTTGACGGTATCAGGTGAAATATCAAATTGTTTCGCTATTAGCTTAACTGAAATATTTCTAACGAGCAATTCCATAATTTCAAACTCTCTTGGGGAAAGCATGTCTGAGCCAACAACGGTTCTGCATACTGGCGATAAGGGTGCCCTACCCTCAAGGAGAATTGTGTTTTTCCTCGCGGATTTGATGATTTTTTTTGCATAACCCAAAAAACCATGGATGAAACTCAAAAGCCTTAACTTTTCATTAGCCAACATGTTCTCTGCCACATCAGCATTCTCTACGCCAAAACAACAAACCTCGATCCATTCGCCATGATGAAAGCAAATCATTAATATGATTCGACCATTGTGCTCTTTGGTATAGCAGAAATATTCGCCGCGGTCTTTTTCCTTTGCGAGCGCATCAATCATCTCAAAAGAGCCAGAGGAGCGATCTTTAATGCCCGCTTCAATCCGATCTGGATGTGTTGAAAGGAGCACCGCTGTGTTGTCCGGGTACAAATTAATGTAGGAGAAAGATTTGATTGGGTCATTTTCCTTAGCCAACATCAAAAAAATCTTTTGGATGTCAAAACCATATTCTTGGTAGTGTTTTTTGGTGCTCTTACTATCGATAGAAAGCATGTTTTTTGGTGGTTTGTAGAGCAGGTCTTTTGGCACATTGCAAAGCATATCTCGCCTAGCCGCCTCCTCAAAAAGCGCATCTACATCGGATACTTCCATTTTTAGCAAGACCATTTCTTTGACTTCCTGTGCTCTGGAGACGGATATATCAAGCTTTTTTGCTATTGCCTCAATAGCCCAGCCCCGCACCAAATAATAGAACACATAGCTTTCGACCGTTCGAAACACGCCCTCAAAAAGAGCTTTGCCGACATTTGCATGATCACATTCAAACTTCCCATTGATGAACTCTATAGAGGGGATAATGCTCAAAAGATTGTCTTTGCCGGTATCGTAGAACGAAATCTTGACGCCTGTTATCGTTCCGTCCAAATCTGCCAAAACTTCTGTAATGCCATGGTAGAATGTTGCTCTGCCATCTACCCCAAAGCCCGGATGATAGGCAGTGAATGTTTTTCCCTTGAGTGCCATTTCATCATATTTTTTGTAGAGGTGCGCAAATCGCTCATCTGGCCGTAGTTCTTCGATGGTTTTGCCTAATACTTCTTCTTTTATTTTGCCGTAAAAACTTAGAAACTGTTGATTGCAGTTGACAATTTTTCGTTGGATATCCTTCAAGACGACACAAGGATCCATCCCAGAATTGAAAAAATCCATTTCTTCGGCCTATGATTATTTGCAATATTATATCATATAATATGTTTTTATGTCAAATAATTTTATTATAAGGCTCAAAAATCAATTTCCATTTCTTGCGAAAAGTACCTCGATTTAACCCAAGCCATTTTGCTGCTTTGCTTTGGTTTCCACTCGTTTTTCCCATAACCGTCGGTAATAGCCCCCTTTCCATCTCAGAAACAAAGAGCTTGTACACTCCAGCCATATTTTCCTCTGGTAGATTCTCAAAATATTCAGTTGCTATTCGAGTAACCGCTTGTCTCAAGGTATCGTCCATGATCATTTCTCCTGTTTGTTTTATGCACAACTAGATTAACTCAAAATTCATTTCATGGCAAGACAAATAGATTGTTGATTGCGTGAAGCAGTCATGCCATAATGAATCAGAAAATAGCCTAAGGAATTTTTCAATGAACCTAGTCCTCGATAACGAATATCAACAAACCCTTGAAGCCCTAAAAGAAAGGGTTCGGTCGGCCCAGCTTAAAGCTGCAAGAGCTGTTAACACCGAACTCATTCAGCTTTACTGGGATATTGGAAATACTATACTCGATAAGCAAAAGAATGCAAAATGGGGATCAAAATTCCTCGAACAAACATCAAAAGATTTAATAAGTGCTTTTCCAGGCATGAAGGGGTTTTCAAGTGTAAACCTTAAAAGAATGCGAATGTTTGCTAATGAATTTTCTACAGACGAAATTGGGTCACAGGCTGTGACCCAATTACCTTGGGGTCATATAGTTGAGCTAATGTTCAAAGTAAAAAGCCCTGAACATAGAACCTGGTACGCCAAAAAAACCATTGAAAACGGTTGGTCACGCAAGGTGTTAACCTTCCAGATTGGCCAAGACCTCTATGCCAGGCAAGGCACTGAAACAAAGAAAATTAGTAATTTTGCTGCTGCCCTGCCCGCCCCACAATCTGAGCTTGCTTATGAAGTCCTTAAAGACCCTTTTAAGTTCGAGTTCTTATCTATTGATGATACAGCGAAAGAGCGAGATATAGAAGAAGGACTGGTAAATCACATTAGAGATTTTTTACTTGAACTTGGCAGCGGTTTTTCTTTTGTCGGAAATCAATATCATCTTAATGTAGGTGGCGATGATTTTTACATTGACTGTTTGTTCTATCAGGGGTACCTTTAGATATTGGACGAAATCCAACGATCTTAGTTTAATTGCAGAGTTATCTATTATTTCTTTAAGGAATTTAGTGGCCTTAGCCTGCCATTTAATGCTTGGTTTAAAGTGAATGAAATATTTCCGTATCGATTTATGTGAGCGTGTCTTGCTGGCGATAGATGTTCAATATCTGTGTCTAATATTTTGTGGCCTGCTTCTCTCACCTTAGCAATAGCCTCATCCATATAAACTAAATTCCAAGTTGTAACCATATTAATCAATAGGTTGAGACAACCAAAGTGATGTTCCTGCTCTTCTAATTCGCTTGCATATAAGCGCCCCTCGCGTCCAAGGTGTAAAAATTGTTGTAGGTCATGCAGTGCCTCACCTTTATTAAGCTGCTTGGTTATTTCTCGGCGCTTCTTCTCGCTAATGGCATATTCTAAAATTGAAATTGTCTTCGAAATCTTGCCATATTCCTGCAATGCCGTGGCCAAGCGACTTTTTCTTGGCAGCGCTTGCAATTTGCTTACAAACAATGAAGAACTGACATACCCTAGCTTTAATGATCCTGCTAACCTTAGCATTTCATCCCACTCTTCAGTAACACTCTTTGTATTAATTGGCCCCGCAATAATAGAATCTAATTCAGGACAATCAGGCTTGTCGCCAATATAATATATCTGCTGATTTGGCAAGTTTTTAATTCTCGGTTCAAACTTTTTCTTTAGTAGGTCAAACAGCGCAAAGATAATCTCAGTATAGCCAGCAGTATCAGTGGTGTGCCGTTCAATTTCAATTTCTGACTCATTATCCAATATCGCATCAAGAACCATAGTAGCTTCGCGAATTGTAGGTGATGTGACGCGATAACCATATTGTGAGTATTGGTCTGAAGTCCATGAGTAAAGATTAACGCCTGACTCATAACCAAAAAACTTTAAACACCGCCTAGCTGTACGCGTTTTTACGGCTGTTGGTATGCGCCGACCATCAGATGATGAAAAAGTACCATCCCCCAACTTATCAGCAAGGCTTAACGTATGCTGAAAATTCACTAGCTTAGTGCGAGCCGCTTTAATTGTTTCATCTCTAATATACCAATTTTTATACCAAATGATACGCTCGCAATCTAAGTTTGCCGCATTCGCTAATGCTTTGGGACCCATATTTGTAGCTTCGCTTAAAATAGCAGCAAACAAATAAATGGGAAACTCATCTTGGTTAGGGTTAAGATGGCCTGCGTGGAAAAAGCAGCTTGCAAAATCAACCCAGCTATCCACTTCAATAATGAGGTCAGGTAGATTAATTTTAGGCAACATTTTATCAATAATTTCACGCAACCCGCGTAATGACGGAGGATCTTCTTCTGCATCATAGGGGGTTATAACGACTTTATCTTCTTCAATTCTAATGTTTTCACTAGTTTGCATAAGCTGATTTAGCTCCATATACAGTGCTGCTATTTTTTGCCTTTTATCTTCCAACACCTCACCGATAGCACTTTTGTGGTTCAATAGCTCAATAATTTCAGCACATTTTTCAGCCTTCCAGTCTAACTTTGGAATGAGATAACTATCGGGGTTGTTATACCGACGACTCCCTTCAACCCAAATATCTCCAGAGCGCAAAACATTTCTTAGTTCCCACAGTGTTGATAGTTCATAATAGTGGCGGTGAATTTCTTTATTTTGAATGACATATTGTCTCCATGAATCTGGGATAAAATCTAATGGCGCATCTTTGGGCATAACACGAGATCCTTTTTCGTTTAATATTTTAATAATATTAACGGCAGTCAGAAGAGGTTCATCTCGTTTACAGCTTATAAAGTTGAGTTGATTTAGCCATGTCGGTGTAAATTGCCTCAAATAATTAAAGCGTTTTTTAAAATAATCAATTGCTTGATCATTGGGTGGACGAAACAAGCTATTGCATTCCATCACTTGCTCATTTAGTTCATCATGAGAAATGCTTTGGAAGACGCTTTTTCTTAGTTGATGATCAGAGATTTCAGGATCTAATATCATCGCGCCAATTGTCGCCAAAGTACGGACTTTCTCGTTAGTTGTCTCTTGAGCTTTTGCCAAAACCTTCTTTAGATCGTTTTTTGATCGTGAAAAGGTTTCACTTATGCACTGATCAAACAAATCAACTGCTTCATCAAGCAACTCAACATAAGCGTGATAAACAAATGCCACCAATACCACATATCTCTTATAATCAATTGTTCTTTGCAAAGATTGATTAGTTGCACATTTACCTCGGCGACTTAATGTTTTTAAACGGTTGGCATTAAGCACAGATAAATCCCACTCAGGAATGCCAGCATCTTGAAGAAACTTCAATTTGCTCAGGCTATATAAAATTGCGCTCGGTGATCGGGTTGTTGCTCGATGCCGAAGCCATGTTAGTGGTATTTGATCAATGTTTTCATGTTTAATCAGTAATCGGTCTAGCCAAATCTTATTATCCTTGGTTAATATATTGTTCAGCGCCTCAAAAGAACATTGCATGGCTTTTTCCCTAACACGACCCACCAACCTTTCCAAGCTAATAAGTGTTGGTCGATATATATTTTGAGACTTCAATTTTTCTGAAGCTTGCTTAAGAAGTGTTAATGGTCGATCATGTTCCATTGCTCGGGCTAAAAGCCACTTTTCCAATGCTTTTTGGCCATCACCTGTTGTTTTGCGGTAGCGTAAGTGTTGCATGACTTGGTTTAAGTGATCAGATTTTGTTTGCTCCCTAATGGTTTGATAGTGTGTCAGTTCTGTATCGTCACATAAGTGCAATTGTTGTTTCAGTCTACTAGTAATTGAATCAGGCAGCGCTAACAAGTCACTAGGAACAAAGCCTAAAAATCTCAATAGACATAATTGGCTTGCAAAACCAAGTTTTGAGTAACCAGGGCTTTTAAGTGGTATTATGCTGAGATCATCAGTTGTCAGAGAGAAATATTGCACCTCTTCATCAGTCGTAATCTCGTCGGGACAAGAATCAAGCTGGTGGCGTTGTTGTTCATTTAGAAACTGCGTTGGCACTGTTTTGTCCAGAGTTCTTATTATAAGGACTAATTTTGACATCTCGGTAGCGCAAGTAGGAATATAGCGTGGCTCTGGCAATATTTAATTGTTTACAAATTTCTGCAATGCTCAACTTGTTTTCCTTATATAGTGTTTCAGCGGCATAGGCCTTTGAAATAGCTCCTTTACTTAATCCCTTTGGTCTGCCACCCAACTTACCCCTAGCTCTTGCTGCTTGCAAACCAGCTTGGGTTCTAGCACGAATGATATCGCGTTCAAACTCAGCCAAAGAACCAAAAATATTAAAAATCAGTTTGCCATGTGGGGTTGTTGTATCGACAGGGTCATTTAAACTCACTAAGCCAACATCTGTGGCCACTAATGCATTCACGATGGTGATCAGGTTTTTCAGGTTTCGTCCCAAACGGTCTAATTTCCAAATAACCAAAACATCACCACTTTGCACAGTATGATTGAGCAAATTGTCTAACAAGGGTCTTTCTGAATTTGCACCGCTGATTTTTTCGGTAATGATTTTTTCACAACCGTAATTTTTCAGCGCATCAACTTGCATGGCTAATTTTTGCTCTCTTGTCGAGACGCGAGCATATCCAAATATCATTTTCTAGTTTAGCTCCTGTTTTTTGAGATAATCAGACAAATATTTTCCAGATCAGTTTAATGAATTTCATTGGTATTGTAAAACAAAAGATTTTACGCTGTCAAGCACAGTTCAAAAAAAGGAAGGTTATTTTGAACTTGTCGGCCAAATATGTTCGGAGCCATTATTTCTAACCAACATTAATTTTTGCTTTCATTAGGTAAACATATTTACTGATTTTTAGAGAGCAACTGAGTTTAACATACGACAAAATAAGTGCTTAGATTAGAACTCAGGGATAGTAGATTAGGAGGCTCATATTGGTGTGATGATTGAGTGGGGCTATAGAAACGGGATCCCAATAAAGTTAAAAGAAGCTCATGAACATTGGCAAAATATTGCATACCAGGTTAAATGCGCCTAGTACTTGACGATTAGCTTATTTTTGCGCCTTCAAAAGTTAAGTTGATGGTGCCCAAATACAAGACCATCCTTAACGACAACGAGATTGAACATATTACATATATAGTTGAAATAAACATGATATTATGATATAATATGCGTTCTTTTAAAAACATTAAAGGGGATTTCAAGTGGGCCGTTCAAAATATAACATTACAAATATATTTATGAGTTCTTTCGGCTCAGGTGCTAACGCTAACAATGCAGTGGCCGTCCGTGAAGGAGTGGAGTCAATTGTAGAACTGGATAGAACAGATAAAAAGTTTGTCACTGTTCCCGGGATAATAAACTGTCATGCAGTATTTATAATCCCAGAAAATTGCACTAATTTATATGTAACGCATATATCTCAACTTATGGCTCAAGGACAATATTATCTAACCCCTTTTGCACAATTAGATCAATTTATCCATGATAACTCTGACCAAAAATTCTCAGTTATTGTTTTTGATGAAAGAGGATGGTTCAAGAGTATACACAGAACATTAGAGCTCAAATTAGAAGGTATGAGTGTGGAAGTGGAATTTGTAATATTGAACCCCAGAATACTCGGACCCATTGTAAATGATAAACTTACATCATGTTATACTTATGACATAGTAACAAAAACATTTTACCTAGATCAAAAAAATACAATTTGTTTGGGAACCTTAGAAAGGTTGAGAACACGTATGAACGCAGGTAGTATTGCTGATGTTGAGGAAAAAGAATTTATTGACGCCTTCAATCAAGTGTATCGGCCAGGTAAATTTGGAATGATAGGCAAAGGTCACTTTGGAAGAAATGAAAAAACTCAAACGGCTATCTTCAGGCGAAAGATGGAGGATCCAGAATCTGCAACAGGAAAAGCAGTGAGGAATATGCAGTTAAATTTGGGCAAATAAAAGAAGATATTTTCATTTTTGCTGATCCTAATAGGGTTCTTCCACACGACCCCCTTTAAGAAACAATAGATAACTCTTAAATTAAGCTAAGATCGTTGGATTTCGTCCAATATCTAAAGGTACCCCTATCATCTTAAAATGCGCTGTTATGTTGTGATTGAGATTAAACTAGGTAAATTTAAACCTGGTGATGCAGGCCAACTCAATTTCTATCAAACCGTCATTGACAGAGAAGTCAAACATAAAGAGGATAACCCAACCATCGGTATTTTGTTATGTGGCGCTAAGAACGAGATCGTTGCCCAGTATTCGGTCGATGGGATGACAAAACCAATGGGCATATCTGAGTTTGAACTATCCAAAATGCTAACGAAAAAATTAACGGGGCTTGAGTCTCCACAAAAAGAGCTGGAAGACAAGACTGAAAAAGCTTAAAAAATCAGCACAGAGACAGTCCGCTGTAATTTAGAAATATTTTGTCCCTTTCCACAAGGATATCCCCAGAAATTGGGGATAACTTTTTTGACCGGAAAAATTCCATAATGTCATGAGATAATAGACGGCCAATAATCCCCTGTTTTGACCGTCTATTAAATCGTTTTTTGGCATATGGTAGACACTACTGTCTACTAATCGATTTAGGAGACAGTTTTTAGATACCTTAATTTTGTAAGTTTTTTACTTTTTCTCCAGCAATAACCGCAGGATCAAGCCCATCATCAAGCACCTTGCGACTTAAACTGCTCACTGAGATTTGCTGCAAAAAAAGAGGAGGTAATCAAACTAAAAAAATTTAAACAAAACCGGTAATCTTAATTGACGCCGACCGGCAAAGATAATTGACGTCAGACATTCAAGAAATCTATCGCGGTATACGTATCTGGCATCTTTATGTAATTATAGAGGGTTTTGTATGTCAAACAGCCCTCGG
>Ga0213863_10001415_pt1 | contig 17413 bp, 15 predicted proteins | sample PICome_8_FD_160128 | JGI IMG/M metagenome (GOLD analysis project Ga0213863, IMG submission 160128) | Coastal seawater microbial communities near Pivers Island, North Carolina, United States - PICO497 | ecosystem: Environmental > Aquatic > Marine > Coastal | place: USA: North Carolina... | reverse complement strand
TTGGTGCCAGTTGAACCAAATCCACCTGTGCCACGCTTTGTTTTTTCTAGCGTATCAACTTCTTTTAATGTTGCTTTAATTACTGGACATAAAACCATTTGTGCAATACGTAGTCCTTTCTCAATTCTAAAAGTATTTTTACCAAGATTTACTAAAATAACCTTTAACTCACCTCTGTAGTCAGCATCAATTGTACCAGGAGTATTCAGAATAGATATCTGATTTTTAGCCGCTAAGCCTGAACGAGGCCTGATTTGTATTTCAAAGTTTTTTGGTATCGATACAGCTAAACCTGTTGGTATTATTGATGTTTTTCCTGGATAAATCTCAATATCTTTTTCAATATTAGCGGTTAGATCCATGCCTGATGACCCATCAGTTTCATACTTTGGCAAAGGTATATTTTTAGATAATCTCTTAATTAGTATTTCGGTCATCAATTAATAATTTATCTAATAAAATTTCTGCAATTTTATTTGCAATAAAGCTTTTTTTATTTTTAGGTATTACTCTTATGTTTCCTTTTTTATCTATAATCGAAATTGAATTATAATCAGAATTAAAACCAATACCTTTCTGAGAAACATCGTTAGCAAATATTAGATCACAACGTTTTTTTTTCATTTTATTAATTGAATTCTTTATAACATTTACAGTTTCTGCTGAGAATCCAGCCACAAGTCGTGGTCTATACTTATTATTTTTACAAATATATTCCAGAATGTCATCATTTTTAACAAAATTTATAGTTTTAAGATTTAAACTTTCTTTTTTAATTTTATTTTGATTTTTATTAGCTGGTTTAAAATCAGTTACAGCTGCCGTACAGACTGCTAAGTCAATAGGTAATGATTTTTTAACCTCATTTAGCATTTCATCAGCAGAAGTAATTTTTTTTGTTTTCAAGCCTTTTGGAGATACAAGATTAGATGGTCCAGTTATGAGAGTGGTTGTTATTCCAAGTTTATTTAATGCTATTGCTATTTCATAGCCTTGTTTTCCACTAGATTCATTCGAAATATATCTAACAGGATCAATATATTCTCTAGTAGGTCCAGCCGTTACGATAGCTTTCCAATTTTTATTTTTTACTAAATTTTTCTTATTAAAATAATTTTTCAAATAAATATATATCTGTCTCGGGCTAGACATTTTTCCTTCTCCATACTCACCACAAGCCATTTCTCCTTTTTCAGGACCTATAAATAAATATCCAAAGTCTTGTAAAATTTTACTATTGGCTTGTGTTGCTTTATGAATCCACATTCTGACATTCATTGCTGGTACTAATAAAATATCTTTATTAGAAGCTAATAAAACTGTGGTAGCTAAATCTTCAGCTTTGCCGATTGATAGTTTGCTCATAAAATTAGCTGTAGTCGGCATTACTATAATTAAATCAGCCCATCTAGATAAAGCAATATGATCGATTTCAGCTTCAGAATTTTTATCAAATATATCCTCGTATGTTTTACTTTTTGTAAGAGTGTTTAACGATAAAGCAGTTATAAACTCTCTCCCGCTTTTTGTTAGAATAGCTTTTATTTCTACATTTTCTTTTCTTAGCAGCCTAATTAAATCTAATGATTTGTACGCGGCAATACCACCACCAACAATTATTAATATTTTTTTATTTTTGAGTGTCATTAATAAGAGATTAAAATACCAATAAAGAGATAATTACAATACCAAAAAAACCAATGATTATATTATTTCTAAAATTTTTAAGCTTCATTTGTTCTATTTCTAAATTTTTATTATTACCAATACCTAAATTTAGTTTTCCTTCAGCCATTAATTTTAGAGCATAATCTGCTCTATCCATTAAATCTGGAAAATCTGGAATTCTTTTAATAATTTCCGCTGAAGTATTTAAAGCTGTATTAATAGTAGATTTCGGACTTTTAACATTTTTTAACCAATCCTCTAATACTGGTCTTGATACTTCCCAAATATTAGTTTCTGGATATAATTTTCGTGCCACACCCTCAACAACAACCATATTTTTTTGGAGCAACAGCAATGATGGCTGTGTAGCCATGTTAAATTTTTCTGTAATTTCAAATAATTGAGCTAATAGATTTCCACCAGAAATATCCTTAATCGTTTGACCAAAAATAGGCTCTCCTACAGATCTTAAAGCTTGAGCAAACTCTTCTTTCGAGGCGTCTTGTGGAACTAAACCTGCTTGAAAATGAACCTCAGCTACTTTGACATAATCTCTTTTAATAAATCCATATAAAATTTCTGCTAAAAATTTTCTATTGTTTTTGTCTAATCTTCCCATAATACCAAAATCAACTGGAATAATATTGCCTTTCTGGTCTACGAATAAATTTCCTTGGTGCATATCTCCATGAAAAAAACCATCTCGAACCGCCTGTTTGAGAAAATGTTGAATTAAATTTTCTGCTAATTTTTTTAGGTTAATACCCAGATCATTAAGCTTGTTTTGTTCTCTTATTGAAATGCCGTCAACTTTATCTAAAGTTAATATTTTTTTAGTAGTGTAGTTCCAATAAATTTTAGGAACATTAAATCCATGATCTTGATACGTATTTTCATACAATTCATTTGCAGCAGCAGCCTCAAATCTCAGATCCATTTCAATATTTGTAATTTCTCGAAGAAGATGAACCACTTCTACTAATTTAAGTCTTTTAGCTTTCGAGATCGTATTTTCAATTATATATGCAAATAACATTAAAGCATCTAGTTCTTCATTAAACAGTTTTTCAATATCCGGTCTTAAAATTTTCACAGCAACTTGTTTTTCTTCATTTTCATTTTTGATTTTAGCTATATGCACTTGTGCTATAGAAGCTGCAGCAATTGGACCACTTATTTCAATGATATTATTAAATTGTCTTTCACCAATTTCTTTCTTTATTATCTTTTTTGCTTCGTAAAGATCAAAAGCGGGAACTTTATCTTGAAGCTTTTCTAAGCCTGTTGCCATCTCTTCACCGATTATATCAGGCCTTGTAGCTAAAAATTGCCCAAGTTTGATAAACGTAGTCCCCATACCCTGAAGAGCAATACAAAGTTTCTCCCCCGAACTTTTTTGATTATCAAAGTGAGCTGTATTTGATCCAAAAGACATACAGTTAAAAAATAAATTAACAGGTAATGGTATTTCGTGAACTTGATTAATAGTATTGATAGCACCAGAAGTAGATAGTTTTCTTGCTATTTGGAATAATCTAAAAATTCTTTTAAACATTTATATTTTCCATCCGGAATGTATAGCAGAGATACCATTAGAGAGATTCCGGTATTCTGTATTAGAAAAACCATTTTTAGTCATTAAACGTATTAATTCATTTTGATTATAAAATTGATCAATACTTTTAACTAAATATTCATAAGGTTCCGAAGTTCCAACAATATATTTTCCGATTAGTGGTATAGTTTTTGAGTATTGTTTGTAAAGAAAATTAAGAATTTCATTATCTATCTTTGAAAATTCTAAACACATAAAACGACCTCCTGGTTTTAGAACTCTAAAAGCTTCACTTAAAGCTTTATCAATATTAGTCACATTTCTAATTCCATAACTAATGGTATAAAAATCAAAAGTATTATCTTTGACAGGCAATTTTTCCGCTTTAGCTTTAATCCATTCAATATTTTTAAATTGTTTTAAATTTTCTTTTCCTTCTTCAAACATTCCAATATTAGGTTCAACACAAGTAACCTCAGAAGAATTGTTATTTTTTTCTGAAAATAATTTTGCAATATCACCGGTTCCCGAGGCCACATCGATTAATTTTGAGTCAGGATGAGGATTCATCCAGTTAATAAAATTTTCTTTCCACAATCTGTGTATACCGAATGACATAATATCATTCATTAAGTCATACTTTTTATAAACTTTAGAAAAAACAGAATTGACTAACTTTGTTTTATCAAGAATAGTGGTTTTCATAATATAATTATATGCCAGAATTACCAGAAGTTGAAGTTGTTAAAAGGTCTCTAACTAACAAAGTTGAAAATTTAATTATAAAAAAGGTAAAAATAAACGATGGTATATTGAGATATCGTATAGATAAAAATGAAGTAAAAAAAATTATTGGATTAAAGTTAACAAAAATTAAAAGAAGGTCAAAATTTTTATTATTCTTTTTTAACAAAAATATCGTAATGTTAGTGCACCTCGGGATGACAGGAAAATTATTTTTTGTAAATCAAAAAAACACTAAATTTAAGACAAGTTTTTATTACAATCTTAACAATAAAAAAGATCTAAAACATGATCGTCTAATTTTTTTTTTTAATAAGAACAAAAAATTAATTTACAATGATGTAAGAAAATTTGGATTCATTAAGTTTTTAAACATTAAAGATTTTAATAATAATTTACATCTAAAAAATTTAGGGCCAGAGCCTTTAAGTAAAAGATTTAATTATTTTTATTTTAAGAATTATATCAAAGGTAGAAATAGAGCCATTAAAGACATTTTAATGGATCAACAGTTTGTATCTGGGATAGGTAATATTTATGCAAATGAAATTCTTTTTTTAAGCAAAGTTCGACCTTCACGTAGGGTAAAAAATCTTGTAGATTTAGAGTTAAAGAAAATCATAAATATTACAAAAAAAGTATTAAAAAATGCTATAAAATTAGGCGGATCTTCTATTAAAGATTTTTCTAGTAGCAATGGAAAAAGAGGTTCGTTTCAGCAATATTTTATGGTTTATGGAAAAAAAGGTTGCTCTTGTTCAAATATACGATGTAAAAATAAAATTATTAAAACATCTATTTCCAATCGAGCAACTTTTTTCTGCTCTAAATGCCAAAAATAATAAAGTTGACCCTTTTAATTTGCCCCTATATACAATTTAAAAAATATGCCTAATACAAAATCAGCAATCAGACGTGTAAGAAGGGTTAAAAAACAAACCCAAATTAATAGAATACGTAAAAGTAAGTATAAGAATGCAGTTAAGAAGATGGAGTTATTAATTAAATCAAAGGAAAAAGAAAAAGCAAAGAAATTTTTCTCTAAGTTTCAATCAATTCTAACGCAGGTTGCTAAATCTGGAACAATAAGTAAAAAAACTGCCTCTAGAAAAATTTCTAGAATATCCAAAAAATTTTAATTTGAACAATCAATTTCAAGTTGATTAAAAGTATTTTAAAAATCTACATTTAGATTCAGACATCAAAATATAGAAACTTTATTTAAAAAGTTGTAACTTAATTTAAATTCTATCTCAACGCTAGTCATACAACCTAAATCAATTTTTTTTTTTATTTTTTTAAAAATTTCTTGCAAAAGATTTTAAAAGAGCGTTTATAGAATTTCTTAATAAATATCTACATGGAAAATAATAACATAAAAAAACAAAACGTTTATATTTCTGAAGAAGAAAAAACTATAAATTGGAATGAAATTCAAGACTCATTTAAAAAAATATTTGGAAGTGAAATTTATAATAGTTGGTTGCAAAAAATTACTCTAGTAAAAGAATATAATGACTATCTGATTCTTGGAGTCCCTACTCGTTTTTTTAGAGATTGGATTGTATCAAGATATTTAGATAAAATTTTAGAACAAGTTAAAAGCTTTAAATTAAGTCTTAATAGAATAGAATTTAAAATTATAGAAGAAAATAAACAAAAACAAGAATTTATTAAAATTGATGAATTAAACAAGGTTACTGAGATAAAAGACTCAATTTTAAACTATAACAGACTTAATCCCAATTTAAATTTCGATAGCTTTATACAAGGAAAAAGTAATGAAATCGCCTTGTCTTACTCCAAAAAGGTATGTGAACACATATCTAGATATAATCCACTTTATATTTGTGGAGGAGTTGGCTTAGGTAAAACCCACCTATTGAACGCTATTGGCTTAGAGCTTCAAAATGATAACAATGTAATGTTTATTTCTGCGGAGAGATTTATGTACCATTTCATCAAGTCAATAAAGAAAAACGATATGGTAAATTTTAAAGATTTTTTTAGAAAATCATCAGTATTTATTATAGATGATATACAATTCATTAGTGGAAAGGATAGCCTTCAAGAGGAATTTTTTCATACATTTAACAGTTTAATGGATAAGGGCTCTCAAATTATTATATCAGCTGACAGAGCTCCTTTAAAATTAGATAGAGTGCAAGATAGAATTAAATCCAGATTAGCCGGAGGATTGGTAGTTGACATTGACTTACCTGATTTGAAATTAAAAGAAGAAATCATTAATAAGAAGATTGAAGAAATTCAAAGTCAATTTAAGGAAAATATAAATTTAAGCAATGAAGTCATAAGTTATATAGCATGTGAGAGCAAAACTAACATTAGAGAACTAATAGGAGTATTAAACCGAGTAATTGCTTTTAGTAGAGTGCATAATAAAATTTTAACCATTAATGATTGTAAAAACATTTTAAAAGATGTTTTTAATCAAATAAGAGTTATTACAGTTGATAAAATACAAAATGTCGTTTCAAATTATTTTAACATAGCTCTAAGTGAAATGCTTTCTCAAAGAAGATCGAGACCTTTAGCAAGACCTAGACAGATAGCGATGTATTTAGCAAAAAAAATGACAACAAGATCACTACCAGAAATTGGTAGAAGATTTGCTAATCGTGATCACACAACTGTTATTCATGCTGTCAAAACTATTACTAGGCTATCGGAACAAGATGATGAAATGAAAAAAAATATTAGCCAGATAAAAAGTTTATTATTAGAGCAGTAACCAAATGCAATTTGTAGTTAAAAGAGATGTATTGTTAAAATCTTTAAATTTTGTACAAGGCGTGGTAGAAAAAAAAAATACTTTACCAATTTTATCAAATGTATTGCTTCAACTTAAAGATAACAAATTATCCATCATTGCAACAGATTTAGATATAATTTTCTATGATGAGATTACTGATGTAAAAATAGTTAACGAAGGTAGCACGACAACATCTGCAGCAATTCTTTACGACATTTTAAGAAAAATTTCATCTGATTCAGAACTAAGTTTTGATTTAAAGTCTAAGAATAAATTAAGCCTTAAAAGTGAAAATTCAGATTTTAACCTTTTATGTTTACCTACAGATAATTTTCCTACTTTTGCCGATGAATTTGAAGGACAAGATATTACATTAAATAATGAGAAGTTTTTAAAACTTCTTAATAAAACAAGAATTTCAATATCCAATGATGATACAAGACATTACCTTAATGGTATATTTCTTCATATAACCGAAGCTCATGGAAGAAACTTTTTAACTGGTGTTGCAACAGATAGCCATAGGCTTTCATCAAGCAGTTTGGAGATTGAAAATACATCTAATTTTACTTCTTCTATTCTGCCCAAAAAAACAGTTTTTCAACTTTGTTCATTGTTAACAGAAGTATCTGATCAACTAACAATGCAGGTAAGTGAAAATAAGATAAAGTTTTCGTTGGGTAAAATGAAACTAATTTCAAAGGTAATTGATGGAAAATTTCCTGATTATAAAAAAGTGGTACCTGCTTCAAATGACAAAAGCCTAGTTGTTTCATCAAAAGATTTTATTAATTCTATTGAAAGGGTTGCAAGCGTCTCACTAGATAGAAAAGAAGGTGTGAAATTAATAATTAATAAAAATAATGTTCAATTATCTGTAAATAGTGCTAATTCTGGTGAAGGTAATGAAAAAATTAATGCTATATTTACTCATGATAATCTTAACATAAGCTTTAACTCCAAGTATTTAATAGATATTGCCTCTGAGGTGGAAGACAAAGACTTAAAAATGAGTCTTAAAGACTCTGTTTCGCCCGTTTTGATTGAAGATATTTCAGATAAAAACAGTTATTACGTTATAATGCCAATGAAAATCTAACTTTACCAAATTTTAGATTTTTTTTTATTTTTAGCTCTAAAATTGTTGGTACAGAATAGTTTTAAGCCAGATACATATTAAGTGGTTTTATATTAGTCTAAAAAAATGATATAATAATTTAATTCTATAAAAAATGTCAAAAAATTCTGAACTAAAGAATAAAGCATCTTATGGTGCAGACTCTATAAAAGTCTTAAAGGGGCTGGACGCTGTAAGAAAAAGACCGGGAATGTATATTGGAGATACTGACGACGGCTCTGGTTTACATCATATGGTGTTTGAAGTTATTGATAATTCCATCGATGAAGCTTTAGCTGGATATTGTAAAAACATAATTGTGACTATTAATTCTGACAATACTATTACTGTTGAAGATGATGGTAGAGGTATACCTGTAGATATGCATAAAGGTGAAAAAATGTCTGCTGCAGAAGTAATCATGACTCAATTACACGCAGGTGGTAAATTTGATCATAATTCTTACAAGGTATCAGGAGGATTACATGGAGTTGGTGTTTCAGTTGTTAATGCACTATCAGAAAATTTAGAACTGAATATTTTTAGAGATGGAAATGAATATGAGATTAAATTTCAAGATGGAAATTCATTAAAACCACTTAAAAAAATAGGTAAAACAAAGAAGAATGGTACCAGGATAAATTTTTTACCCTCAAAAGAAATATTCTCTACTGTTAAATTTAATACTTTAATTCTTGAAAAGAGGATTCGTGAGCTAGCTTTTTTAAATAAAGGAATTGCAATAAAGTTAGTCGACAGTAGTTTGAAGAAGTCAAAAGAATATTTTCATAAATATGATGGAGGAATAGTTGAGTTCGTTAAGTATATTAATAATAAAAAACCAATTTTAGTAAATAAAAATGAAAAAGAGGTATTTAAAAAACCAGTTTATGTCACCTCTACCAAAGAAAATGTTGTAGTTGAATGTTCCTTTGAATGGAATGCTGGATATTCAGAAGATGTTTTACCTTTTACTAATAATATTCCACAAAAAGATGGTGGAACGCATTTACTAGGGTTTAGAAGTGCCTTAACAAGAGTAATAAACAAATATACGTCTGATAGAAATAATAAAAAAAATAAGATTACTTTATCGGGAGAAGACATCAAAGAGGGACTTACTGCAGTTTTATCGATAAAGATGCCAGATCCTAAATTTTCTTCACAGACAAAAGATAAACTTGTTTCTTCAGAGATAAGAAATATTGTAGAACATATCATTAGTGAGAAAGTTTCAACATGGTTCGACCAAAACCCTTCAGTTGCTAAAACAGTAATAGAAAAAATAAGTCAAGCAGCCATGGCCAGAGATGTAGCCAGAAAAGCCAGAGATAGTGTACGACGAAAAGGAACTTTTGAACTATCAGGATTACCAGGAAAGCTTGCTGACTGCCAAATACAAAAAAGAGAGGGAACGGAACTGTATATAGTAGAGGGAGACTCAGCAGGTGGTTCAGCTAAACAGGGAAGAGTACGAGAATATCAAGCTGTATTACCTTTAAGAGGAAAAATATTAAATACTTTTGTGAATGGTAAGACAAATGGAGAGGACCATTCTACAAAGGCTTTATCCAAAATGATGTCGTCAAATGAGATTGTTACTTTAATTAACGCATTAGGAACTGGTTCAAAAGATTTTAATATTGAGAATCTTCGGTACGATAAGATTGTGATAATGACCGATGCTGATGTAGACGGATCTCACATAAGAACTTTGTTACTTACTTTTTTTAATAACCATCCATTCAATCAATTAATTGAAAATGGACATATATATTTAGCTCAACCTCCATTATTTAAGATCACCAAAGCAAATAAAAGTATTTATATTAAAGATGAAAAAGCACTCGAAGAATATATTGTCGAGTCAGATAAAGTAGATAAAAAAATTAAAAAAGGGACAGTCGCGTATCAAAAATTTATGCAAGAACAAAGAGAAAAATTGTCAATTCAACGTTTTAAGGGATTAGGTGAAATGAATCCCGAAGAACTCTGGGAAACAACTCTAAACCCCGATAATAGAACTATGTTAAGAGTTCAGTATTCAAAAGGAACAAAAGATAAGTCAAAAGAAGATCAAAAAATTATAAAAGTTTTAATGGGGGACGAAGTTGCTCCTAGAAAAGAATTTATTACAGATAATGCTTTAGATGTTGCTAATCTAGATATTTAAAATCTAATGGACTTTTCTACTCTCTTTAGAACAAAAGAGAATCTTAATTTAGATAAAAATACTCTTACAATTCTTAGATATATAGCTATTTTTGGACAGTTTTTTGCTGTAAATATTGTTTTTTATTATCTTAAACTCGATTTCAAAATTAACGAGAGTTATGTAATAATTTTTTTAGGACTTCTTACAAACTTATTCTTACAATTTAGAGTTAAAGTAAACCAGCTTAAAGATACTTATGCTTCATTTTTTCTTTTATATGATTTAATACAACTAAGCATTCTTTTGTACCTAACGGGTGGGATTTTAAACCCATTTTCTTTTTTACTTATTATACCAGCTATAGTTTCATCTACTTTTCTTAGCATGGGTACAACAATAATACTAAGTGTAATAACTTCGTTCATGCTATTTTTACTTACTCATTTTTATTTACCCCTTCCGGGAATGGATCCATATATATTTAATGTTCCAAACTTTTATAAGCTTGGTCTTCTTACTTCTATCTTAATTGGTCTTATATTTTTAAGTTATTTTGGAATTAGATTCTCAGGAGAAACAAAAAAACGCTCAGAGGCACTGTACAAATTACAAGAGGTTATAGCAAAAGAATATGAATTAGAATCTCTTGGAGGCCAAGCTGCTGCTGCGGCTCATTCATTAGGAACCCCATTAGCTACAATAAGTGTAGTTGCAAAAGAATTAAAAAAAGAAATTGGTGACGATAAAGAAATTTCTAAAGATATAGATTTACTTATTAGTCAATCTAAAAGATGCAGTGAGATTTTAAAAAAAATTTCTCGGAAACAAATTGAAGAAGATAACTTTTTAAGTTCAATTAAGATGGAGTACTTACTCGAGGAGATTATTAATTCATTTAAAGAAACCTCATCAAAAAAAATAGGATTATATGTTGAGAATGATAAAAATAAAATTAATATTCAAAGAACTCCAGAAATAATTTATGGTCTCAGAAATTTTATTGGAAATGCTGTCAAATTTTCTAAAAGTAAAGTTAAAATAGATTTGAAAAGTGATCAAAGTTTAATTGAAATTAAAATAAATGATGATGGTCCTGGAATTCCAGAAGATATAATAAATAAAGTTGGTGAGCCTTATATAAAGTCTAAATCAAAAGAGATAAGCTCTAATGCAGGCTTAGGTCTAGGAACATTTTTAGGAAAGACTTTGTTAGAAAGGCAAAATGCAAAATTACTATTTAGAAGAAATAGTGAATTAGGTGGGGCATTAGTTATTATTAGGTGGAATACTAAAAATTTTACTATCGTTTAAACTCAAAGGCATAAGAAAGAATTTTGTATGCAAGTTTTGCAACTAGAAAATTATAAGAGTGAAAACCTTTAATTGGTGATAATTCATTAATGTCGGCGCCAACAATATAAGAATTTTTGGCTGCAATTTTAATAATATTTAATGTTTCGTCCCATAGCAAACCGCCAGGTTCAGGAGTTCCAGTTGCAGGCATGATGCTTGAGTCAAATCCATCAACATCAAATGTTAAGTAAACAGTTTTATTTTTTATTAATTTTTTGAATATTTTTAAGTCCCATTTTAACTTATCTTTAGCCCAAAAAATATTAATCCTTGATTTATTTTTTTTTAAAAAAGGTATTTCACTTTTAGAAATATTTCTGATGCCAAAAGAAATAACAGATACATCTTTATGATCAAGACACCTTTTTATTGCTGATGCATGTGAAAATTTTTCACCATTATAACTCTCTCTTAAATCTGCATGAGCATCGAAATGCAATAAACAAATTTTTTTATATTTTTTCACAAAAGGCGCAATACACCCAGGAGTAATAGAATGTTCTCCACCAAAAGTAATAGGAAAAAGATCTTTATTCAAAATTTTTTCATTTATTTCTGAAATTTTTTTTAGTGCTTTTTTAATATTTTTATCAATTTTGAATGGTCTTAAAGTTTTAATTCCAATCTTTCTATAAGGTTCACAATGTAATTCTTCATCGTATAACTCTACTTGATGAGAGGCTTTAATTATTTCCTTGGGTCCATTGCGTGTACCAGCGCCATAGCTAACAGTATTTTCAAGACCAAATGGAACAACAATAACCCTGCTTTTAAAATTGAATTTATTATCAATCCCCAGAAAACCATTTTTGTTTGAAAGATATTCCATTTCTAAATATTTCTATTTAAATATTTTTGAAAAATTTTTCTTATCTCTATTTTTCCAATTTTCCCTGTGATAGGCATCACTTGCTATTAAAGGTAGTACACTTGTTGCTTCAGCAAATACCATTTGTTCTTTTGTAACATCAACTTTGCCCCATGAACTGGCTTCTTTTAACGTCGAACTACTACAAGCTCCATCTCGTGTATCCGCAACAGTGATTTGAATAGCATATTTGTGCATGTCCACTTTTTTCCCTAGTAATTCTGCACATACAACAGTGTCCTGAATGAAATTCTTTGGAACGCCTCCACCAATCATCAATAAACCTGATTGTTTAGATTTCAATTTAATTTCAGTAAGTTCTCTAAATTCCCGTATAGAATCGATAGTCATATGTTTATCAGGATTTTGCTCCTGGTGCATTACTAAGCCAAAGCCTGCAGAACTGTCTGTAAAAGCTGGACAAAATATTGGAACATTATTATCGAACGCGGTTTCAATTAAAGAATCTCTCTTTTTTGCATTAGTCTTCAAATATTTACCAAGTTCTTTAATAAACTCTCTAGAGGTGTATGACCTTGGTTCTAGGGTATTAGCTACATCACATATAGCTTTATCACATGCTTGAAGCTCTTCTTCATCAATATAAGTATCATAAATTCTATCAATATAATTATTTCTTAACTCTTTATCGTCATGGAACTGTGAGCCTTGGTAGTGTTTGAAACCTAAGGCTTCGAAAAAATCCATATCAATAATAGATGCATCTGTTGCGACTATAGCATCAATCATATTATTTTTTACTAGATCAGTATATAAATTCATACATCCAGCTGCTGAAGTGGATCCAGCTAACGTTAAAAAAATTGAACAATCTTTATCAGCAAGCATTTCATTGTAGATACCAGCAGCTCTAGCTGTATCTCTGGAAGTGAATGACATCTTACTCATGCCATCAATTATTTTTCTCGCATCAAATGATTTGATGTCAATATGCTCAACTGGGTTGTTGAGAAGTTTTTTCTTATTATGACCTATGTTGGAACCATTTTTTTTGTCCATTAAGCAACCAAAGAATCAACTTTTTCATTTGATTCTTCATATAAAGACATAATTGGTTTATCGTTTACTTCAAATATTTCATTAGAGTAAAAACCATTAAACTTTGTTCTAAAAGTTAAACCATAGGCACCAAGCTGACCTAATTCTATATAGTCGCCTTCTTTGATATTGTTTGGGAGTAAGAATGGACCTTTCATATAGTCCAAGCTATCACAAGTTGGACCGAATAAACTAAAAGATGTTAATTTTTTTGACTGAATTTTTCCTATAGCTATCATTTTAGAGGGAAAAATAAAATTGGGTACTCCTGCGTCAAATAAAGATCCATAGGTTCCATCATTTAAATATAGATTTTGTTTTTTTCTTAAAATTACCTTTACAATAGTTGAGCCACTTTCAGCAACAATAGCTCTGCCAGGCTCACAAAAAAACTCTGGCAATTTATTTAGTTTTAAATTTTGAATTCCTTTTTTTATTTCTTCCATATATTTTAATAGTGGTTCAGGCCTCAGGTCAGGGTAAATAGCTGGAAAACCTCCACCGATATTAATTATGTCTGGAATAACTTTTGTTTTTTTTATAATATTACTTACTTCACGCAATCCTTTAGAATAAGAAATTTTTTCCATACACTGAGAACCAACATGAAAACTAATTCCTAATTTTCTCGAATGTTCTTTACACAGTCTAACAAGGCCCAAAGCTTCAGATGGTAATGAGCCAAATTTTCTTGATAAATCTATTTCAGCGTGTTCGTTTGAAATTGCTATTCTTACAAATAAATTTAAGTCTTTCGCTTGATTAGTAGCTTCAAGTATTTTTCTTAATTCATCTTTATTATCAAGAGAAAAACTTCTCACCCCATAGTCAAAGTAAGCAGATGAAATGCTTTCTTTGCTTTTAACAGTATGCATAAAATGTAGATTAACTTCTGAATTTATTTTCTTAATTAATTTTATTTCATTTAAAGAGGCTACATCAAAGTCTTTAATACCACTTGATATAATTTGTTTTATTACTTTTTCATGAGGATTAGTTTTTACAGCATATAAAATTTTACCAGGAAAGTTTTCTTTAAAAAAAGCCGTGGATTTTTTTATCTCCTCAAGCCGTAAGCAGTATACGGGATAATCTGGTTTTAGTGAGTTAACTAATTCGTTAACTGATTTAAATTTTCGCATTTCATGTGTCCCCCGTTTGTTTACACAAAGGTTTTTTAAAAAATTTAATAAAAAAAACCTTATATAATTTGCGTTTAAGGTTTTTTTGACTTTATGTAAAGGAAAAAAAGCCATGTCTAGCTGTTGTAATTGTATCCACAATACCTATATGAACTGTATGAGAGCCCAAAAAAATCTACCTTTACAACTGAAATTATCTGACTTTGCAGATAAAACTCTACTTATTCTAGATGATGATGATCCATTAAGAGGAAGACTTGCTAGAGCTATGGAAAAGAAAGGATTTCAAGTAAAAGAAGCTAAAACTGTAGCAGAAGGACTTAGTATTGTTAATACTACACCTCCGGGATTTGCTTGTGTTGACCTTAGACTTGAGGACGGTAATGGGCTTGATGTTATTAAGGAACTTGTTAGTAAAAAAAAAGATAGCCGGATAGTAATGTTAACCGGATACGGGAATCTACCTACAGCTGTGGCAGCGGTTAAAGCAGGAGCAATAGATTATATAGCTAAACCTGTTGATGCTGATGATGTTGAGTCAGCTTTACTTGCCTCCCCTGAATCTAAAGCTAAACCACCAGAAAACCCCATGTCCGCTGATAGAGTTAAGTGGGAACACATTCACCGTGTTTTTGAGCTTTGCAACAGAAATGTTTCTGAAACCGCAAGACGTCTTAAAATGCATAGAAGAACATTACAAAGAATACTTTCTAAAAGATCTCCGAGATAAGTTTATATTAATTTTTTAATTTTTTGTATTTGGTTTATTGCACAGGTTGCAATAAGAATTTTAAACAATTCAGCTAATAAAAAAGGTTGAGCTCCTAATTGAAAAATAGGTTTATCCCAGCCAATCAAACTACCTAACCAAGTCATACCTAAAATATAAATTAAACTTGTAGCAAAAAGTAATTTTAAAAAATTTTTAATTACATTATTATCGTAAATAAATTTTCCAGAAAAATATACTGTAACGAGAAAACCTACTAAATAACCCATAGTGGGTCCTGTAAAATAAATAAGACCTACTCCTTTTTCAGGTGTTCCAGAAAAAACTGGCAAACCAATTAATCCCTCAAATAAATATAATGCAACAGTCGCTACACCAAGTCTCCAACCAAACCCAATACCGATCACTAAAATTACTAATGTTTGCATTGTCATTGGCACCGGATAAAAAGGAATTTTAATTTTGGCTGAAATTGCTAAAATTATACTTCCTATTAAAGCAAAGAATAAGTATTTAACTAATTTTGCGTGTTTTAAACTTTTTACAAATTCCATAAATTCAATTTAGCTTTTTTTTTAATAAAATCTAGTGTTTTGTTAATTGAACAAAAACATCTTCTAAATCACCGTCTTCTGTAGATATATCTTCAATTTTAATCTGATTTTGATTGAAATAATTAATTATTTCCTCAAAATCTAAAGAACTTTTTTCATAAGTAGCTGAAATAAGATTTTTCGAACCAATTTTAAATTTAATACCCTTCATTGACAATGATTTATTCAAATCCACATCTTTAACAATAAAATTTATTTTTTTAGTCTTAATTCTTTCAAGAAGTTTTTGTGTTGTATCTAAAGCGACTAAATTTCCCTCATCTATGATGGCAATTCGGTCACACATTTCTTGTGCCTCTAAAAGATAATGAGTAGTTAAAATAATTGTAACACCCTCTTTATTAAGTTCTTTAACATTTTCCCAAAGATTATTTCTTAGTTCAACATCTACACCAGCTGTCGGCTCATCTAATATTAAAATTGGAGGTTGATGTACCATTGCTTTTGCAATCAGAAGCCTTCTTTTCATACCACCAGAAAGGCTTCTAGAGTAAGCATTAGCTTTATCTTCTAGCGCAACCATTTTTAAGATTAAGTCTGTTATTCTGTCTTTTTTTGTTATGCCGTATAAACCTGCTTGTAATTCGAGTAATTTATGTGGACTAAAGAATGCATCCAAATTTACTTCTTGAGGAACGATTCCTATTGAAGCTTTAACTTGCCGAGGATTTTTATCTAAATTAAATCCCCACACATTAACGTTACCACTTGTTTTTGTTACAGTTCCCCCCAATATACTTAAAAAAGTTGTTTTACCAGCACCATTTGGACCAAGTAACCCAAACACTTCTCCTTGCTTTACGTCAAAACTCAAATTTGAGAGCGCTTTATTTTCTTTTTTTGTTTTAGAATCTAAATAAACTTTTGTAAGATTTTCAACAGTTAAAGCATTTTTAATCATAGTTTTTTTAATTATAGGTAAGAAATCAATGTAATATATATATATGAGTTCATTAAAAAAAACAGATCATATTTATCTTGTGGATGGTTCAGGTTATATTTTTAGAGCCTATTACGCACTACCACCTTTATCTAGAAAAAGTGATGGTTTGCCAACAGGAGCAGTAAGTGGTTTTTGTTCTATGTTGTTTAAGCTTTTAGAGGATGCGAGATCTGATGACTCAAAAAACAAGCCCACTCACTTTGCTGTTATTTTTGACTCGGCGCGAAAAAATTTTAGAAATGATATTTATAGTGAATACAAAGCTAACCGAGCCGAAGCACCCGATGATTTAGCTCCTCAGTTTGAGTACATTAGAAAATCAGTTAAAGCTTTTAATTTACCTTCAATTGAACTTCTTAATTATGAGGCTGACGATCTGATAGCCACCTACGCAAAACAGATTACTGAAGCTGGCGCTAAAGTAACGGTAATTTCTTCTGATAAAGATTTAATGCAATTAGTCTCTAATAAAGTCAGATTATTTGATCCCATGAAAAGTAAAGTAATAGGGGAAAAGGAAGTGATAGAAAAATTTGGGGTCAAACCTGATCAAGTAGTCGATGTACAATCACTTGCTGGTGATTCTTCAGATAATGTTCCCGGTGTTCCAGGTATTGGAATTAAAACTGCAGCAGAACTGATTAATAAGTATAAAAATTTAGATAAACTTTTAAGCAAAGCTTCCGAGATTC
>Ga0213863_10001409_pt1 | contig 17465 bp, 21 predicted proteins | sample PICome_8_FD_160128 | JGI IMG/M metagenome (GOLD analysis project Ga0213863, IMG submission 160128) | Coastal seawater microbial communities near Pivers Island, North Carolina, United States - PICO497 | ecosystem: Environmental > Aquatic > Marine > Coastal | place: USA: North Carolina... | reverse complement strand
CAATCAATTACAAGTTGTTGGAGAACAAATTGGTGTGGAAGTATATGCGGAGGTTGGTAACAACAATCCGGTAGCGATTTCTCAGAACGCGATCAAACACGCCAAGGCAAATGGTAAGAATGTGGTCATTATAGATACAGCTGGACGTTTGGCTGTTGACGCAGAAATGATGTCAGAAATATCGGACATTCACAAGGCTATTAAACCCCAAGAAACTTTATTTGTAGTAGACGCCATGACAGGGCAAGATGCTGTAAATACCGCAAAAGCTTTTAATGATATTTTAAACTTTGATGGAGTTATCCTAACAAAATTAGACGGTGATACCCGAGGTGGGGCTGCATTAACCATAAAATCTGTGGTGAATAAGCCCATTAAATTTATTGGAACCGGAGAAAAAATGGATGCGATTGATATCTTCTACCCAGAAAGGATGGCAGATCGTATTCTAGGGATGGGAGATGTGGTATCGTTAGTAGAAAGAGCACAAGAGCAATATGATGAAGAAGAGGCAAGAAAGATTCAAAAGAAAATTGCAAAAAACCAATTTGGTTTCGATGACTTTTTAAATCAGATTCAGCAAATCAAAAAAATGGGAAGCATGAAGGATTTGGTTGGCATGATACCTGGAGCAGGAAAAGCAATGAAAGACGTAGATATTGACGATGATGCTTTTAAAGGCATCGAGGCAATTATTCATTCCATGACCCCATTGGAAAGAAGCACCCCTAGCACAATAAATGTAAGTCGGAAAAAGAGAATTGCAAAAGGTTCTGGAACGAGTGTAACGGAAGTAAATCAATTGATGAAACAGTTTGACCAGATGAGCAAAATGATGAAAATGATGCAAGGCGGTGGTGGAAAAAAGATGATGCAAATGATGCAGGGAATGAAAGGAATGCGATAAAAAATGACACTTACTTTTAATACTAATACTCTCTTTAAAAAAATAGATCAATGACATTACTCGACGGAAAAAAAACTGCAGCTGATATTAAAGAAGAAATCGCTTTAGAAGTAAGAAGCCTCAAAGACAATGGTAAAAAAATACCCCATTTAGCAGCCATTATTGTTGGAAATAATGGAGCAAGTATTACCTATGTCAATGCCAAAGTGAAGGCTTGTGAACGTGTTGGTTTTGCATCTACATTGATCCGTTTAGAAGAAGAAGTTACAGAAGAAAAACTACTTGATGAAATTGCCAACTTAAATGTAGACAAAGACATTGATGGATTTATCGTGCAATTGCCACTGCCCAAACACATTGATGAACAAAAAATTTTAATGGCAATAGCCCCCAACAAAGATGTAGATGGCTTTCATCCTACCAATGTAGGTAAAATGGCATTAAACCTTCCTACATTCATTTCTGCAACCCCATTTGGGATTTTAGAATTGCTAGAACGATACAATGTTGAAACAGCTGGAAAACATGTTGTTGTTCTTGGAAGAAGTCATATTGTAGGGAGTCCTATGAGTATTTTGCTGTCCCAAAAAAGAAAAGTGGGTAACGCAACGGTAACAATGTGTCACAGTAGAACCAAAAATCTAAAAGAAATGACACTCCAAGCAGATATTGTGGTCGCAGCCATTGGAATACCAGAATTTTTAAAAGCAGATATGGTTAAAGACAATGTAACTGTAATTGATGTTGGAATTACCAGAGTTGACGATGCTTCTAAAAAGAGTGGCTACCGATTGCTTGGCGATGTTGCTTTTGAGGAAGTTGCTAAAAAGGCAGCATTCATTACCCCAGTTCCCGGTGGTGTTGGCCCCATGACGATTGCTATGCTATTAAAAAATACATTATTAGCTTGTGAAAGAGCTCACGGATAATTTTTTATATATTGTAAGCAACAATACCCCAATCATTTGATCGATTTTTTCCTTAAAGATAATAACCATTTTACCCCTTTTAGCGCCCAACATTTAGGAGTGGTCCTTTTTTTAATCTTTTGTGGAGTTGCCCTAATTTTATGGGCAAAAAAGCAAAACAAAAAAACGCAAACACGCGTCGGAAACCTCTTTACTTTTTCAATAGCGTTCACCATAATTTTTGGAACATTTTTAAAAATATACAAAGGTGATTTTAATTACCAAGAAGATTTGCCCCTACATTTGTGTAGTTTTTTAGGACTCACCGCACCGCTACTCTCACTCACAAAAAAATTTGTGTATTATGAGGTCTTTTTTTTCTTAGTTATGGCGGGAACATTACAATCAGTTATTACACCTGATCAATACAATTACTTAAACTTTCCATTTTTTAGGTATTGGTTTGTGCATGCAGGACTCGTTATATTCATGATGTACGCGACATTTGTTTATAAAATGAGACCTACCCTTAAAAGTGTTTGGAAATCATTTTTAGGCATGCAAGTATATATGCTACTTATGTTTGTACTCAATTACTTTTTAGGATCCAATTACTTTTATACCAACAGAAAGCCAGATGCTGCAACACTTTTAGACCTTTTTGGAGATTGGCCTCAATACGTTTTTGTGGTGGAGTTGATTGTAATTCCTTATTTTTTACTAATATACTTGCCTTTTTATTTAACCCGAAAAAAGACTTAAATTTCCGCTCTGTGCACCAAATCCATAGAGAAAGCAGGCATACAAATTGCCATATACTCGCAGGCTTCGTCAAAGGGATTTGAGTACTGTACCAGCGTATTTTTTTCAATTTTAATGGATTGTCCCGCTTCTAAAACCAGTGTTTCTCCATCAATAATAAATTGTTTTTTACCGCGAATGATATAGGTATACTCTTCAAATTCTGGTGTTTGAAACGGCTCACTCCAACCAGCAGGGGCAATCATGTGCGCCATACTCATCTTTGTGTTTTTGTCTGTTGCGTTTCCAAAGTGTTCTTCAATAAGTTTGCCATCCGTAGTTGGCACAACAAACGGAGATTTTTGGAGGGTGTATTTTTTCATTGGAGTTACAAGATCTTATACAATTTAAAAAAACGGTAGTTAGTTAAACCAAACGACGAATGATTTCATTTTTGCGAAATCTGGAATTTGATCTAGAGTTACTTTCTCAACACTGTATTCTTTTAGTCCCAATTGTTCTTTATCAATCGCCACTGTCGCATTCAAGTCATCAATAAAAAGCGTCGCAGATGAAAACGAAGTTTCAACCTTGTTAATCCTGGTGTTCATTCTTATTTCTGAAAAACTAGAATTTAATGAAAGGCCATCTTCAGTCGCATATCGAGAATCAAAGATCTCAATACTCTTTATAGTAGAAGTACTATCTAGTTGCTCTTTTGGAACAATGGTAAGCAAATGCTTCCCGCCTTTTTCAAAAATTAAGTATTCATCATCATCCTGTAAATAATTATACCCCGTAGCGCCCTCACTTAAATTTTTAACAATCGAATCATTTGCAAAGAGTTGTGCCAAATCATTCATTGTTGTTTTGGTTGTTATTTGACCTACTTTTCCTTTCTTAATTTCAAAATTACCATTCGCACAACCAACAATAAACAAGGAAGTTGCTAGGAATAGAATTGTTATTTTTTTATGGATCATTGAATTCGTTTAGTTGATTTATATTGCTAACGTAAAATTAAATAATTTCTTATTTTTTTTGATAAAAATAATGAAAGTTTCATAGGTGAAGAATAAAAAAACAAGGTTTCTTTTGATCAGAAAAAATAGGAAGGAATACACAAGCTACTTTAATCTATCCAATTCTTAAAATCCTTCACACGTTCTCTGCTCACTATAATCTCTGAGTCTGAATACGATGGTAAGATTAATTTTAATCGACTGTTGGTGTAAGATATGATGTCTTTTATGGCATTTACATGCACAATAAAAGTACGATTCACACGAAAGAATAATGCTGGGTCTAAGTGTCCATGCCAATGTTCTAAAGAATGATCTAAAAGGTAACTCCTATTTTCTTTTGTATGAAGATAAGTCGCTTTATTTTGACTGTAAAAACATTCAATCTCATCCACATGAATAATTTTTAGATGCTGGCCTATTTTTATTGTAAATCTTTTCTTAAAACGCTGATCAACTGGATTGATTAGTAATTTACGAATATCTTCAATTTTCACATTTACCTCTGAAATTGTTGTTTGTTGACTTTTAAACTTGGCGACGGCAACTTTTAGCGCATCCTCATCAATAGGTTTTAACAAATAGTCGATGCTATTTAGTTTAAAGGCTTTTAAGGCATACTCGTCATAGGCAGTCGTGAATATAATGGCCGATTTTACTGCTATTTCTTCAAAAATCTCAAAAGAGAGTCCATCCGAAAGCTGAATGTCTAAAAATATCAGATCAGGATGTTTGTTTTCTTGAAACCATTGTATGGATTCTTCTACAGAATGCAACAGCACATCTGCTTCTAGCTTTAAAGCGGCTAGCATTCTACTCAGTCTTCGAGCAGCAGGCTTTTCATCTTCTATAATTAATACCTTCATCCTATTTAGTTTTATCCATCTCTTCCTTAATTTTTCTTTCTTCCCATGCTTTGTTTAAAATATTGGGTGCTACAAACACTGTGGCTGCATGTATAATCAATCCAACACCCCACCAGAAAAAGAAATCATAATTCCCTGGATCGGTAAAAGCCTCAATCCAGGGATCTCCTTGATCGATGTCATTATAAATTCTTCTGCCTATAAAAATGGCATTGACCAAAAGGTACACCAAAAAGTGTTTGTAAAATTCTTTCAAATCTTTAACTCTTTTTTTTGCCCTACGATACGCCTTGTCTTGTTGAAAATTATCAATCTGATCCATTTTATCTTCTTTTATTTCGTTGCTGCTGCTCTTTCTCCATGAGTTCTTTAATCTTCTTATCCTCCCAATCTTTCCCTATAAAAGAAAAAACTTCAAATACACCTATCCAATGAAAGAACACCCCAATTCCCCAAAAAATCCATGTTGCGTATACACCAAAGTTCGTAATTGCATTAAAAAAAGTACGGTCATCGCCCCGAGTCAATCCAAAAACAATGACGCCACTAATAAAAATATTGACCAATACATACACCAAGAAATGTATGTAGAATCCTTTGATCTTTTTTACCTTCTTTTTTGCGGCAATATATTCCCGTTCTTCTCTAAAAATATTTTCCATTTTTTAATCTTTTTTATTGCTTTGTGCTGCCATTATTTCTTTGATCTTGTTTTCTTCCCAGTGGTTCCCAAAACCCATTTTATGAAATCCAAAAACCTTCAACCAATGCGTAAAAAGTCCAATACCCCATCCGATCAAAGAAAACCAGAACCAGTGAAAGTGAGGCTCAAATTTTAAGTTTACAAAAATAAGTATTGGAATCACAATGCAATAAACTGTGCAGTGATTGTAAAAGCCCTTCATGGCCTTCACCCGCTCTTTGGCTTTCTGATATTTATGAGTTTCTAAATGATTTTTTTTCATGCTAGTATTTTTTTTGTTGTTTTGCTTTCATTAATTTTTGAATCTTTTTTTCTTCCCAATCACTTCCTAAAAAGAGGTTGTAATTATTCACATCTAAAAAGTGAAACACCAAACCAATACCCCATCCAAAAGCAGGAAACCAAAACCACTGGAAACCCGGAGAAAATTGGAAATTTATAAATATTAAAAATGGTATGACTAAACAATACGACGTAAGGTTCTGATAAAATTCTTTTAAACGTTGTACTTTCGCTACTGCTTTTACGTAATTGCTGTTTTCAAAATCTTCTGTTTTCATAATTAAGTGTGTTTTTTCTAACAATGGTAGGCTTACTGTAAATGTTTTGTTCGTATTTTCTATTAATACGTTTTTGTGTGTGAGTAACCCATAGCGATCTGCAATATTACGCAAGCCTACTTTGGTGCTTTTTCCAATCGCTTCTTTTGGATTATTATTATTCTGAATATGTAGATAGCCCTCTTTTTCAAAAATATGAATTTCTAAAGGTCTCGATGTAGAAACTACATTGTGCTTAACAGCATTTTCTAGGAGTAACTGTAAGGAAAGAGGCACAATCTTTAAATCACTATTGCTTAAAACCTTGGGAAGGGAAAACTTTACCGCGTCTTCAAAACGCATTCCTAGCAATTCCATATAAGCACTAGCAAAACTCAATTCCTCTTCTAAGGGAATTAACTCTTTATTTCGCTGTTCTAAAACATAGCGGTAAATTTTAGAAAGTTTGGTGGTAAATTTTTCAGCTTTTAAGGGGTTTTCACCAATTAAACTTGTTAAAACATTCAAACTATTAAATAAGAAATGAGGATCTAATTGATTTTTTAGTGATTCAAATTTTGCCGTTTCTGTTTTTGCAACAATTTCTTGAATGGTGGTTTCTTTGGTCATTGCTTTTTTCCAATTCTGCATAAAACCCAAGGCATGAAAAAATATAGAAATGGCAAAGGCAAATAAAATCCAAAATAAATGCATGAAATTTATATTTCCTGTAAAAAAGTTTGCTGGATTTTGATCTGATAAAATTACAAATTGAAAATAATTAATCCCTAAAACAACTGGAACGGTATATAAAACAGTACCAATAACCCCCATTAAAACACGCTGTTTGGTTTGTGTAATCCAACTCCATTTAGAGCTTAAATAACTATTTAAATAGCTATTTCCCAAACCCAATGCAAAAGAATACATTGCTGAAAGTAAAAAAGCATAGCCAATACCTTCCGTGGTATATTGTTGAAAAATAATTAAAAAGAAAAGACCCGATATGAATGTCGCTATTAAAGAATTTTTAATTCCTTTTTTAAAATTATAATAGAACGCATCCTTTTGGCTTACTTGCATCTTTTGTGTTTTATTTTTATTGAAATTATTTTTAAAGATATTAAAACCGAATATTTAAAACGATATTTTTATCGGTAACTCTAAACTTTGCAGCTTCAAAATTTGGCGGCCCATAAGACATCACGTTGTTAGAACTACCATAATCTTCCAGCGGCATGCCGTTGGATTGAAAATCCATTTGATTATTGTCGTTCTTGTCATGATAACAAACTATGGCATAACTCCCTGGAATTACCTCCTTAAAAACAATTGATGTCTTCCCTGCAAAAATCTTAGCTGTAACGCTTTGTAAAGGCTGCAATAAAAAATTAGTTTCATCATACAACGCAAATTTTACAGTTCCTTTGTCAGTAGAAATATTTTCCATGTGAACAGTGATGCGCTGTTTTTGGGCTGTCAACATACTCGATACAAATAACATGATTCCGATTAAAATAGTCACTAGAATTTTCATTTTCTTTTTTTTAATTGATACAACAAAGATGCGAGTCAATGCTTACAACAAAAACAAAAGTATGCTCAACTGTATTTTTTTTGGGTTCAAATGTAATTTTAAACTTATTGCGCTAAAAAAGTTGCCAAGAATGCATGCACAAGCAAGCACAAAAAAAGTAAGATTTTAATAATTATCATTTTAACTTGGTTGAAAATGATATAATGTTAAAATAAAATAACTTTAAATCCTAAAATCGTAAAACTTCAAAAAAACAAAAAATAATACTCAAAAACTACAAGAATATACAATACATTTGTTTTGATGTTTACTACAAAAAATAAAATAATAGCAATGAACCCCATTTTGCGCTGTCGCAAAACAAACCGCTAATGCTAGGTAATTAGCAACGCAAGGTCTATTCATTAATTTATTTATCATCATGTCAATTCTTACACTCACTTTCAACAATCACTACAAAGTTATTTCTCTAAATAACCCCAGTTTTGTACGCCGATTTTTAACACGCCGCCCTTTGGGTGTATTATAATTTACGGAATTAGGTGTGTCCATTTCCACTTTTCAAAAGAACAATTTAACTACATCAATTTAAAAATATCAATACAATGCAAATTGTAATTGCTAACAAGTCACACAGTATCTATGCAGAAATTATCTGCAAAACAATAGAAGAGGCCTCAAAAGTGAGAGGAACAGGGATCGCAAAACGGGAACCTTCATACATCATTACCAAAATGGAAAATGGCAATGCAGTCATAGCTTTAGATAATGAGAAATTTGCTGGGTTTTGCTATATAGAAGCTTGGGGACATGAAAAGTTTGTTGCCAATTCTGGTTTAATTGTTCATCCAGCGTATCGAAACATTGGCTTGGCAAAAAAAATAAAACAAATTGTTTTTCAACATTCTAGAACCAAATTTCCCCACGCTAAAATTTTTAGCATCACCACTGGATTGGCAGTCATGAAACTGAATAGCGACCTTGGATACAAACCTGTAACCTTCTCTGAATTGACGGACGATCAATCTTTTTGGAAAGGTTGCCAAACCTGTAAAAATTATGATGTCTTAACACGAACAGCCCAACAAATGTGCTTGTGTACCGGCATGCTTTATGATCCAAAATTGAAAAAATCTGAAAAACCAAAAAAAATAAAAGAAAAGGTTTTTAAACGATTGAAAAATATAAAACAGCACTTATTTCTTAAAAAAAACAAAAATGAAAAAAAATAATATTGGCAAATTAGTAATCGCCTACAGCGGGGGCATAGATAACTCTTACTGTGCAGTAAGTCTCAGTAAAGCAGGGTATGATGTGCATGCCGTTAGCGTAAATACAGGTGGATTTTCTTCTGAAGAAATTCGTAGCATCGAAAAAAATGCATACAAAATGGGCGTTTCTACCTATAAGAATATTGATGCAGTGGCTACTTTTTATAACAAAGTAATCAAATATTTAATCTTTGGTAATGTGCTAAAAAACAATACCTATCCCCTTTCTGTAAGTGCAGAAAGAATTGTTCAAGCCATCGAAATTATTCAGTATGCAAAAAGCATAGGAGCCAAATTCATTGCCCACGGAAGTACCGGTGCAGGAAATGACCAAGTACGTTTTGATATGATTTTTCAAACATTGGCACCAGAGATTCAAATTATAACCCCCATTAGAGATGGAAGTCTCACCAGACAACAGGAAATTGAATATTTAAAGAAAAACGGGATTGATGTATCCTGGGAAAAAGCAAAATACTCTGTAAATAAAGGTTTGTGGGGAACCAGTGTGGGCGGTGCTGAAACCTTAACCTCTGAAAAACCACTCCCAGAAAGTGCCTATCCTTCTCCCCTAGAAAACAATGGAAGCGAACAGATAAAAATGAGTTTTAAAAAGGGCGAATTCATTGCTTTAAATGATGTGGTGGATACTCCACAAAACAACATCGAAAAATTAAACAAAACTGCCTCCAAATATGCGATCGGTAGAGACATACATGTCGGAGATACCATTGTTGGTATGAAAGGTCGGGTTGGCTTTGAAGCAGCAGCTGCATTGATTACCATAAAAGCACACCACTTGCTGGAAAAGCACACCCTCACAAAATGGCAATTGCAGCACAAAGCATATTTGGCAAATTTTTATGGAATGCATTTGCATGAAGGACACTATTTGGATCCTGTAATGAGAGATATGGAAGCCTTTTTACAAAGCGCACAAGACAAAGTAACTGGTGATGTCACGATTACATTAAGACCTTATCATTTTTCTTTAGATGGAATCGTTTCAAAGCATGACTTAATGGATTCAAAATTTGGAAGTTATGGAGAAGAAAACAAGGGATGGACAGCCGATGAAGCGAAAGGATTTATCAAAATAATTGGAAACCAGAATAAAATATACCAACAGGTAAACCCATAAGAAAAATCGTAAAGATTGCTGGAATCTTAATAGTTAACAAATCATATTCAAAATGAAAAAAATAGAAATAGGAATTATAGGCGGTGCTGGATATACAGCTGGAGAGTTGATTCGTTTGTTGCTTAATCACCCAAATGCAAACATCAATTTTGTATATAGTACTTCCAATGCAAGCAATAAAGTGCATCAGGTACACCAAGATTTAATGGGCGATACTGAGATCTGTTTTACCTCAAAAATCAATCCCAAAGTAGATTTGTTATTTTTGTGTTTGGGTCATGGAAATTCAACTGCTTTTTTATCAAAAAATAATTTTTCAAAACAAACAAAAATTATCGACCTCAGTAACGATTTCAGGTTATTGGAAAACAAAGATTTCGAAAACAAAGCGTTTGTATATGGATTGCCAGAAACCCATAAAGATGCAATTCGAAAAGCGAGTTACATTGCCAATCCGGGCTGTTTTGCAACCGCACTACAACTGGCAATTATACCTTTAGCAGCAAATAACCTACTTACAAACGATATTCACATCAATGCCGTAACTGGGGCTACTGGAGCTGGAACATCTTTATCTAAAACCACACATTTTACCTGGAGAGATAATAATTTTTCGCATTACAAAGCATTTACACACCAGCATCTCGACGAGATTCTGCAAACAGTAGCACAATTGCAAACTGATTTTGAGTGTGAAATCAATTTTGTACCCAACCGTGGAAATTTTTCTCGAGGAATATTTGCAACCATGTATACAAAATATGAAGGCACGATTGAAACTGCTAAAGAATTGTACAAAGCCTTTTATAAAGACGCTCCTTTTACGGTTGTATCGGATGACGTACTTCATTTAAAACAAGTAGTAGGCACCAATAAATGTTTGCTTCACTTAGAAAAACACAATAATAAATTACTAATAACCAGTATAATAGACAATTTAACAAAAGGAGCTTCAGGCCAAGCTGTTCAGAACATGAATTTAATGTATGGTTTTGAGGAAACAGCAGGTTTGCAATTAAAAGCAAATTACTTTTAAACCGAAAATTAAAAAGCGAAAACAATGAAAATAGCCATCATCGGAACTGGAAATTTAGGAAAATCGATCGCAAAAGGATTGATTACCAACAATGCGATAACCTCCTTATATCTTACCAAAAGAAATTTAGACGGAATTGCCGATTTTGACGGATATAAAAATGTGTATCTCACCTCAAACAATAGCGAAGCAATAAAAAACTCAGACATTATTCTATTTGCGGTGCAACCTGCTCATTTTGAAGGAATCCTAGATCAAATAAAACCGATTTTAACAGGCAAACATGTTATCATATCGACGATCACTGGCTTTTCAATTTCAAAAATTGAAGCAATCATTGGTGCCAATAACTTTATTATTAGAGCCATGCCAAATACTGCAATAGCTGTTGGGAAATCCATGACATGTTTGTGTGCCAATCTACAAGGACAAGAACGCATTGGAATTGCTGAAGCAATCTTTAACAGATTGGGGCATTCAATGACAATTCCAGAAGCGCAGATGCAAGCAGCAACTGTAGTTTGTGCAAGCGGTATCGCTTTTTGGATGCGCTTAATACGTGCCGCAACACAAGCCGCAATTCAATTAGGATTTGATGCAAAAGAAGCACAAGAATTGGCCATGTATACCAGTGAAGGAGCCGCGCGTTTATTACTTACCAATGGTAAGCATCCAGAAGAAGAAATTGACAGCGTTACAACGCCGAAAGGCTGTACAATTGAAGGATTAAACGAAATGGAACACCAAGGGTTAAGTGCTGCATTAATTCAAGGAATGGTTGCTTCTTTTCATAAGATTAATAGCATAAAAAAAGAACAATTATGAGTTTATTCAATGTGTATCCCTTATTTGACATTACGCCTGTAACTGCAAAAGATGTTTTTGTATACGATGAAAACAACAGTCAATATTTAGATTTATATGGCGGTCATGCAGTAATTTCCATTGGCCATTCACATCCAACCTATGTAAAAAATATTCGAGCGCAAGTAGGTAAAATCGGGTTTTACAGCAATTCCATTCAGAATCCTTTACAAGTGGCGCTTGCCAAAAAACTAGCCAGGGTATCCGGCTGTAATTCTTATGAATTATTTCTTTGCAATTCCGGAGCTGAGGCCAATGAAAATGCCTTAAAACTGGCATCCTTTCACACTGGGAAAAAGAAAGTAATTGCATTTAAAAATGGATTTCATGGGAGAACCTCTGCAGCTGTGGCAGCCACGGACAATCCCAACATAATTGCCCCCATCAATGCACAACAAGAAGTTGAAATTTTAGCCTTGGGCGATTTAGAAAGCCTTGAAAAATCACTCTCAAAAAACGATGTCTGTGCGGTAATCATTGAATGCATTCAGGGAGTCGGTGGATTGGACGAAAGTACTGCCGTATTTTACGAAGGAATAGACAAGCTCTGTAAAAAATACAATGCCTGTTTTATTGCAGATGAAGTACAATCTGGATTTGGAAGAACGGGCGATTTCTTTGCTTTTCAAAAATACAATGTGACACCAGATATCATTTCCATTGCCAAAGGAATGGGCAACGGATTTCCGGTTGGTGGAATTTTAGTACATCCAAACATTAAGGCTTCCTTTGGTTTGTTGGGAACCACTTTTGGCGGTAATCACTTAGCGTGTGTCGCTGTTTTAACGGTATTAGAAGTCCTAGAAAAAGAACGCTTGTTGCAAAATGCACAGGAAGTTTCAACCTATTTTTTAAAAAAATCGCAGACAGTTCCAGCGTTAAAAAATGTCAAGGGACGCGGATTGATGCTAGGGTTGGAATTTGAATTCCCAATCGCCGAACTCCGTAAAAACCTAATCTACAAACACAAAATCTTTACAGGAAGTGCCAAGAACCCTAACGTACTAAGAATATTGCCTCCATTAACCATAAGAAAAGAACATCTAGAGCTATTTTTTGAAGCACTAATCAGCGAATTATCATGAAAAAATATACCCACATAAACGATATAGACCATCTTCCTTCTTGGATCAAAGAAGCTAAAGCGCTTAAAAAAAATCCATTACAAAATCAGGAATTAGGAAAAAATAAAACCCTAGGACTGTTGTTTTTTAATTCCAGTTTAAGAACACGTTTAAGCACCCAAAAGGCAGCATTAAATTTGGGTATGAATCCTATTGTAATGAATATCTCTGAGGACGCATGGGGCATTGAATTTGGAGACAAAACCGTTATGAACGGAAGTACCGCAGAACACATCAAAGAAGCAGCAGCCGTAGTTTCACAATATTGTGATGTCATCGCTGTGCGTGCCTTTCCTTCGCTTACAGACAAAGAAAAAGACGAATCTGAACAGGTACTAACTGCTTTTCTAAAATATGCAACAGTACCCTTAATCAATATGGAAAGTGCTACAGGACATCCATTGCAAGGATTGACAGATGCCATCACCATTTCAGAAAATACCACAAAAAAAAGACCCAAAGTAGTTTTAAGTTGGGCCCCACATGTGAAAGCACTCCCGCATGCTGTAGGGAATAGTTTTATACAAACCATGCAAAAAATGGACGTTGACTTTGTCATTGCAAATCCAAAAGGCTATGATTTAAACCCAGACATCACCAAAAACACCCCCATTTACCACAATCAAAAAGAAGCTTTCAAAGACGCTGATTTTGTCTATGCTAAGAACTGGAGTTCCTATGAAGACTATGGAAAAATAATCAAAACAGACACCAATTGGATGATTCGCAAAGAGAAGCTAGGAAAAGCAAAATTTATGCACTGTTTGCCCGTTCGTAGGAATGTAGTCGTTGAAGATGCTGTCTTAGAAAGCGACCACTCATTGGTCATCGAACAAGCCAATAACAGAACCTTTGCAGCGCAATTGGTTCTAAAAAAAATACTAGAAAATGACTAAAGAAAAAATATCCATCGTAAAAATTGGAGGTAATATTATTGAAGATGAAAATGCTTTAAAGCAATTTCTTCAATTATTCTCAAAATTGGCAGGAAAGAAAATTTTGATTCATGGGGGTGGAAAACGAGCAACACAGTTCGCTTCCAAATTGGGAATTGCCTCAAAAATGATCGATGGAAGACGGATTACAGACAAAGAAACCTTGGAGGTCATTACAATGGTGTATGCAGGCTTGGTCAATAAAAAAATTGTGGCACAGTTACAGGCATTGCAAACCAATGCAATAGGGCTAACAGGTGCCGATATCAATACGATTCAATCTGAAAAAAGGCCCGTAAAAGAAATTGATTTTGGCTTTGTGGGAGATGTAAAACATGTCAATCATCACGGAATCGATACCTTAATTACTGCAGGATTCACCCCTGTGTTTTGCGCGCTAACTCACGATGGAAATGGACAGTTATTAAACACCAATGCCGATACTATAGCAAGTCAGGTTGCCATTGGAATGAGCAAAATTTACACGACTACCCTTTACTATTGTTTTGAATTGAAGGGGGTTTTAAACGACTTTGAGGACAAAGAATCGGTGATTCAGAAAATTGATTCAAAAACCTATAAAGAACTCTTGCATACCGGAACCATTTCAGCAGGAATGCTGCCAAAATTAGAAAATTGTTTTGATGCTTTACAAAAGGGCGTAGCAGAAGTTCGTATTGGGAATACATCCTTATTCTCTGAAGAAAATAATTTATTCACCTCAATAGCACTCTAGCCATGGAAATTAAAGCTCTGACAGAAAATGCCATATCACTTTTAAAAGAACTGATTGAAACTCCATCTTTTTCTACCGAAGAAGCACAAACAGCGGTTTTAATTGAAAACTGGTTTACAAACCACAGCATCCCTTTTCATAGAACAAAAAACAATGTTTGGGCAACCAATAAATATTTTGATGAGCGCAAACCTACGCTGTTGCTCAACTCCCATCACGATACCGTAAAACCAAATACGGCCTATACAAAAGACCCGTTTAAAGCCGTTGTAGAAGAAGGAAAGCTCTATGGACTTGGAAGCAATGATGCGGGAGGATGTTTGGTTTCCTTAATCGCAACCTTTACCCATTTTTATGCCCAAAAAAACCTTTCCTATAATTTGATCATTGTGGCTTCAGCTGAAGAAGAAAATAGTGGTAAAAATGGCCTGAACAGCATGCTTCCAATCATTCCTCACATTGATGTTGCCATTGTAGGCGAACCTACTTTAATGCAATTGGCAGTGGCCGAAAAAGGACTGGTGGTTTTTGATGCTGAAGTAGCTGGAACTCCAAGTCATGCCGCACATCCAAACACCAATAACGCCATATACAATAGCATTGAAGTATTGCAATGGTTTCAAAATTTTAAATTTAAAAAAACATCCAAAGCGCTCGGCGATGTAAAAATGACTGTTACACAAATTGCTGCGGGTTCGCAACACAACGTGGTTCCTGCTCAGGTAAATTTAGTGGTCGATGTTCGAGTGAACGATGCCTATTCAAATCAAGAAATTGCCAGCATTTTACAGGCAGCATCTCCTTGTACAAAAATAACTCCACGGAGCCTCCGGTTAAACTCCTCGTCAATTTCTACCGATCATCCGCTCGTAAAAGCAGGTATCGCTATGGGCAGAGCTACCTATGGATCCCCAACACTATCAGACCAAGCAGTATTATCGTGCCAATCGCTAAAATTAGGACCTGGTGATAGTACCCGTTCACATTCGGCAGATGAATTTATCTACCTCTCCGAAATTGAAGAGGGCATTCAATTGTATGTTGAATTGCTAAATCGTGTCCTCCTTTCAGCAATTTAACCGCAATAAAACAACAAAACACCCACCATTAAACAAACATAATATGAAACTTTGGGACAAAGGATTTACAATAGACAAACAAATAGAACTTTTTACAGTAGGAAACGACCGAGAAATTGACCTTCACATTGCAAAATATGATGTGCAAGCTTCTTTAGCTCACGCAATTATGCTAGCATCAATTGGGATTATTACAGCCGATGAATTGAAAAATTTAGAAAAAGGGTTGCAAGAACTCGCTACGGATATCGAAAACGGTACGTTTATAATTGAAGCTTCTTTTGAAGATGTGCATTCTAAAATTGAATGGGAATTGACCAACAAACTGGGCGAGGTAGGAAAGAAAATTCACACAGCACGATCCAGAAATGATCAAGTTTTGGTGGCACTCCAGCTCTATTACAAAGAGAATTTAGCAGTGGTAAATGAAAAAGTAAAAACGGTGTTTGACACCCTTTTAAATTTGGCCGATACTCACAAAGAAAAGCTATTGCCTGGCTATACCCATCTACAAGTTGCCATGCCTTCTTCTTTTGGATTGTGGTTTTCTGCCTATGCAGAATTGCTTATTGATGATGTGCACCTGCTCAACGCTGTTGCCAAAGTGGTAGATCAAAACCCCTTAGGCTCTGCTGCAGGCTATGGGAGCTCCTTCCCCATCGATCGGGAATTAACCACCAAAAAACTTAATTTTGCTACTCTAAAATACAATGTGGTTGCGGCGCAATTAAGCAGAGGAAAAAGTGAACGTAGCGTTGCGGCAGCCCTGGGTGGATTGTGCAACACTTTGGCACGTTTTTCTATGGATGTGTGTTTGTACATGAGTCAGAATTTTGGCTTTATCAGTTTCCCGGATGCATTGACTACTGGAAGCAGTATTATGCCCCACAAGAAAAATCCGGATGTGTTTGAGCTCATCCGTGGAAAGTGTAATAAGATTCAAGCACTACATAGCGAAATGCTCCTAATTACGAACAACCTACCCTCAGGATATCACAGAGATTTTCAGTTATTGAAAGCAAACATTATCAATGCTTTTGAGGATGTAAAAGCGATTTTAGACATTTTAAATTACGCCATTCAGCAAGTTATTGTGAAAGATATTGATTTGAAGGATGAAAAATACCAGTATTTGTTTACCGTAGATAGCATTAATAATTTGGTCGTGGAAGGCATGTCGTTTAGAGAGGCCTACCAACAAATTGGCGGTCAAGTACAAGCAGGTACTTACACACCAGATCTCGGGAAAGCACACACGCACGTTGGAAGTATTCACAATTTAACCTTAGATAAAATTAGAGAAAAATATCCCCATTAACCCATTTGTTCCGACTTTATAACCTGAAAAAACCCAAAACCAACTTGTTTTGGGTTTTTATTTTTTATAATCATAAGTTAATTTATTTTAGGTTTTCACCTGAAGATTTTATAGCTTGCAGCAAGGAATGTTTGACCATGTTGAAAACAGACAGCTTTCAATCCGGTTTCATTAAAATCCTAAAAAGGGAAAATTGAGAAAGAAAAAAGCCATAAAAATACTTGAGGAACAGCGGCAAAAAGTTTTAAATCCTCACTATCAAAATAACCAAGAATGGATTTTTGAGACCGCTTCCTACATAAAAAACTTTTTTGGGGTTAAATCCGCCGAATACGCATGGATTTCACAATTTAAATGGTACGTAAAATCAGGAAACACAGCGGTTGTAAGCACGGAGGAAATCCATGAAATACTCGGTAAAAAATCTAAAAAAAATGGTTTTATTTTTGAACAATTGTAAACTTATTTTAGAAAATAAAGGACTGTATAAAATCCCTAAAAACAATGTATTATCAAACATAAGTAATGTTGCATTACTTGGAACACTCCTAACCATGGCTAGCATTATTTTTGGAATTGGATTTTATTTCGGAACAAAAAAAACTCAGAAAGACTTCATACGTATTGAAAATGAAATGAATAAATTAAAAAAATATGAAAAAGCAATTATTAATCCTGTGCATTAGCGCATTCGCGATGCATAGTTATTCTCAAAACCCACTCCACAAAATATCCAGA
>Ga0213863_10001406_pt1 | contig 17487 bp, 9 predicted proteins | sample PICome_8_FD_160128 | JGI IMG/M metagenome (GOLD analysis project Ga0213863, IMG submission 160128) | Coastal seawater microbial communities near Pivers Island, North Carolina, United States - PICO497 | ecosystem: Environmental > Aquatic > Marine > Coastal | place: USA: North Carolina | collected... | reverse complement strand
CGACCACAACCCGACGGTGTTAGGCGAGCCCGCGCAACGGATCACAAACAACTATCGACAAGCAGCGATTAAATCGTGGCAAGAATTTTTGAGCAGAGATTGCAACGAAGACGAGTGCGCCTGGTACAAGTTGAGCGCGTTAGCCGCGGCGAACCGATGATTTGATTGATCATTAAATCCATCGCGTATTTTATTATAACAAGTATTTTTTTAGAGTGTTCAAAAAGCAAAAATTATCCATATAAAATTATGCTTTCCACGCACCGCGCAACCTCCGGACTCTCCGCCTCGTGTTCGTCTTATTCTTCTCGGGAATGCTCTCGTCAAAAGAGAACAAAGAGTACCACCATCCAATGCGGGAACAAATCCATCAAGTCGAACGAGAACAAGCGAAGAAAACCGCCTGCACATAAAGGTTTAGACGCGCACATTTTGAAGACAAATTCTTCCCCAAATTCGTCTTCTCCGTCTCCCGTTTATGTCGTTCCGAAACTGTTACAAAACCGCGACGCCTCGGTCGCTTTGTGCTTCACCTACCTGGGCGACGCCGTTTGGGAACTGTTCGCGAGACAACACTTAGTTTTACGTAGGTGCAAGAAATCCGAGAGGGAAAATCCACCGAACAGACAAGGAGGAAGAAGTGGTGGGAACTCGTCGACTTCGGTGAAAACGTTGAGGCCGCAAAGAGCGGCGCAAGACGGGTGGTGCTCGGCGGTCGCGATGCACTCGCATTTGGAGAGACTTCTCTCGTTAGAACAAGGGACGTTCTTGACGGAAGAAGAGATGGCGATTTTAAAGTGGGGGGCGGATTACGGCCACGAATCGAGAGCGAGACACAGCGGGGTGGAACATCGAGACGCTTCGGCGTTGGAGGCGTTGGTGGCGTATTTGTATTTGTTCGACGGCGAGAGATTGATGGAAGTTTTAGGGGCGCTGGGGATGACTTTTATGGATGCCGGTGGTTTGCAGGTGTTGAGTGGGAGTGGGAGAGTTGAAGCTGTGGAGAGAGCTTTGGAGAGGTTTGAAGGCGGTGGAGGCCGCGAAGAGGAAAACGAAGAAGAAGTTAAAGAAGAAGAAGACTCGGAGAAAACAATGAGCGCTTTACAATTAGAAAACGAAACTTTAAAGAAAGAAATCGAAGAGTTGAAGCAGAAGGCACTGATAGCTCAGAGAGCCGTTCGATTAAAACGCTAGTAATTTTAAGAGAGAGATAAGAAGAGAACGCCTGCGTGTAATAGTATTGATTTTTATAGGCCTATTTGTATTATGATTGCAACGACAAGATTGTACCAGTACCGTGGTTATACAGTATAAATTTACTCTTTCGGTGGTTGCTCGTCAGCTAAATTCATGATGTTGATTTTCTCAATCGTGCCACCTAAGGCGTCGCCACCATCTCCGCTATCTTCTTTAAATGGACTCTTCTTCGCGTCGCCGGCTTTGGGACTGGTCGCCGCCGCGTACGTACTGATCGCTTGCGCGTTGATCCATTCGTTTTGCTTCTTCACCGTTTCCGGCATGTACCCATCCCCCATCTGATTCGTGACTGTTCCGTCCGTAAAGCCATTGTGCCTCCCTGGCACCACATCTTCGCTCGGCACCAAAAAGTCCGGAATATCCTCATCCTTCAACAATTTCTGCAACGCTTCGTACTGCAACTTTGGATCCGAAAACACCTTCACCTTGTGTTGCGTGTGCACCGCCAAAAACGGTTTCACCGCCGCGTACAAATAATCAAACGCCGTCGGCGCGTTCAAAACGTAAATCGCTTTACTCAACTCCGGATAGTTATGCGACGCGGTTGAATTCACAATCTTAAACACGTACAAACACTTCATCGCGCTCAAACCGACGTCTTTCAAATCCAACAACACCACTTGTTTATCCACCATCTGCGATTTCGTATCTTGATTCACGGCGCAGAAATCCTCCTTAATCTCCTCCTTCGTCTTCCCTTCCACTAATTTCTTCGCATTTTCCGTCGCCTCCGGGATAATCGACCGCATCAAATGCTCCCCTCTTATGATCGTCGAATACACGTGAACCTCGTCCGAAACCTCCAACGCTAAACTCGAATCTCCTTTGCCAATCCTCAACAAATACACCGGATACCCTTGTTTCGTGTAACAGTGAAACGGCGTGTTGGGTAATATTTTCCTCGACAACTCTAACAAATCCCACCGAGGCGCTGCTTTTAATATGTTCTCCACGCCTACCGCGTCGCCGATGCGCACCGAATTTCTAAACTCGATCGCTTTTCGCATCATCAACTCCGCCGCTTCCACGTTGTACCGTCTTGCGACGAGAAATCTTCGGCACGTCGCTTCCACGTCCCCTAAGGGGCACATCTTCGAAGGAACTTCCGTGTTTGTCTTTTTCAAGTTTTCTAAAACCTCTCTCACTCGTTCGTGCCAATCTTGAGGGTGCGGAAACTCGTGGAACAGTTTCGTCGGATCGACTCGTTCCGTGCTTTCGCCCCCCTCGGTCGTGTTCGCATCGTTGGGATTCGTCGTGGAAGAACCCATCGCCCAGGACGCCGCCGAGGACGCCGCGGAGGATAAAGAGCTGAACATGACGTATCTCTCTTAAATCTCTCTTTTTCCCTCTTCTCTTCGTCAGTTAAAGTGTCTCTCTCTTATCTCCCTCTTCCTCTTCTTCTTCTCGTGCGTCTCTCTCTCTCTCCGTTTGACTGCTTTTCTTCGGATAAAAAATGTTCCAAAAGTGGATAGAAAAGTACAGTTTAGGGTTTATATACAAACCCTAAATGGACCAAAAACGCAAAAATTCCTTCTTCGTTGTTTTCGTCGTTCGTTCGTTTCATGCACATCGACACTTCATCTCTCTCTCGTATACTATGCCACCGAAGAAGAAGACCAAGAAAGCGACCGCGACCACTCGGTCCACCGAGGAGGACGACGACGGTGGTGGTGGTGCAGGTGATGTTGCTGCTGCTGCTGCTGTGAAGAAAAAGAAGAGAGCAAAGTCACCGTCGCCTTTCGTGAAAGAAGATGAATCCGAAGGAGAAAACAACAACAACGCGAACGCTTTGAATACTAAAAGGAAATCGACCGCGCGAAGAGGGAAATCGCAAACGCCGAACGATGAGGACGACGACGGCGGAAAAGAAGAAGCGGAGGAGAAGAAAGTTTCGACGACGATTCAGACGAGTCAAATGGGGAAGCGAACAGAAAGGAGACAAAGAAAGGAAGCGAAGAGAAATTTAGTCCTCGAGTCTGGGAACAAAGTCGCTTTGACGCCTCTATTGGGAGGCATTCGGGAGGACGACGGCGCGCGAGGCGGCACGACGACGACGACTGAACCGCTGTGTTATTTATTGCAAATAGACCAGGCGAACATACTTTTAGATTGCGGATGGGACGACAGGTTCGATCAAACCGAGTACGTGAAAGAGTTGGAGAAAATCGCGCCTACGTTGGATTGCGTGTTGATCTCGCACTGCACGCAACGACACGTCGGCGCGGTACCTTTGCTCTTCTCCGAGCGAGTGAAATGTAACCCAAACTGTAAAATTTACGCGTCGATACCGACGCACAAGTTGGGGCAAATGTTGTGTTACGACATTGCGCTCGGGTATTCCGAGTTTCGAGGGGAGTTTGGAGAAGATGTGGGATACAGTCTAGATGACGTGGATTTGGCGTTTAGTAAGTTTGTTCCGGTGAAGTATCAGCAACATTCGAGGGTGAGCGTGAGGAGAGAAAGCGCAGGGGGTGGTGGTGGTGGTGAGAGCGACGCGGGTACTAATAGCAAAAATAGTGGTGGTGCTACCAATAGCGATATTGTCGTCGAAGCTATCAACGCCGGTCACACGTTAGGCGGTTCATGTTGGCGCATATCAAAAGACGCCGAGGATATCGTCTACGCGGTTGATTACAACATGCGGAAAGAACGACATTTAGCCGGGACGAGTTTAGCAGAGACTGTGCATCGACCGTCGGTTTTAATTACAGATTGTCGGAACGTGGATCGAAAAGCGCCCGAGTCGAGGTTGCAAGTGAGAGATTTGCCGTTAGTCGATTGCGTCTTAAAACACGCGCGCATGGAAGGGAACGTGGTTATTTGTTGCGACGCCGTTGGAAGGACGTTAGAGTTGGCTTTATTATTAGAAGAGACGTGGAAGAATCAAAATTTAGGAAGCTATCAGTTAGTGTTGTTCAATAACGTCGCCGCAAACGCGTTGGAGTTCGCGCGGTCCCATTTAGAATGGATGAACGAAGACGTTGGTTTGAAATTCGATAGCACGCGACAGAACGTGTTCGACGTGAAAAGATTGTTTCCGTGTCACTCGTACGAAGATTTTACGAGATTACCTCCGGGACCGAAAGTTGTCCTTGCATCGTTGGCGTCTTTAGAAGGTGGGTTTGCGAGGAAGTTGTTCGTTGAATGGGCCTCGGACGCGAAGAATTGTTTCATTTGGCCGGACGAAATTGGTCGCCAAGTTGGATTAGCGAGAGAGATTGTCGAAAAGTGCAGTAAGGGAGGAGCAAAGACGACTTCTTCAAAGACGAAAAAGAAAGACGTGATCATGAAAGTTGAATTAGCGAGGCGAGAATTGCTGTCTGGGAAAGAGTTGGAAGCGTGGGAGCACGAACAAGAAGAGAAACGTCTCGAAGCGGAAAAGAGGAGAGAAGAAGAAGCGAAGCGACTGGCCGAAGAAGAAGAGAAGAAACGTATGTTGGAGGAAGAGATGGATGTGGACGCTGCGACGCTCTCGCAACCAGTTGAAGACGAAAATATTTACGGTGAAAAGAAAGCGGGTGTCGCAGAGGAAGAAGAAAAAGTTGAGCGTTTGGTACCGCCACCTCAAGTAAACGAGGAAACTGGTATTGCGCTGCGAGACAAGCAAATGTCGTTTGAGCGACGCGAGTGCATCGTCGATGGATTTATTCCCGAAAGTTTCGAGCATCTCGTCTTTCCGGACGAAACGAAATTATCTTCTTCATCATCCGATCCCTCGGGTATGAGTGCAAAAACTGAGTACGGGGAAGCCATCGATGCGGACGCGTTCTTTAGAGTCGCGAACGAATTAAGACCGGAAATGACGAGAGATCAATCGTTTGAAAGTACCGGCGACGGCGATAAACTCGCGGGCGTAGATGGCATCATGGACGCGACGATGGGAATAGCAGCGAAATTGACTAACAAACAACCGGATATGGATATAGATGCGAATGCGGGTAAAGAAGAGAAAGCTCTCGAACGACCGGTGGGAATACCAACGAAAGTCGTCAAGGAAACGAAAGAAATCGTCGTGAAAGCGGCAATTGAATCAAACTTTGATTACGACGGATTAGCCGATGGTCGATCAGTGAAAGCAATCATCCCGCGTCTAGAACCGCGACGAGTAATTCTCGTGAGTGGTACTGTGAAAGATGCCGAGAAGCTTGCTTCGCACTTATACAACGATTCCGAACACTTCCCGAAGAGCTCGAAGATTGATTATCCGAAGAACAACGAGACGTTAGATGCATCCTCGGTACATCCGACGTACAAGGTTCGACTTTCTGAAGCGGTTTTATCCTCCGCGCGTTTGCGACAGGTGAGTGGCTATGCCGTCGGTTGGATCGATGGCGTCATTGGGCCAATCCCTGAAGATGGCTCGGCGCCGGAGTTGCTCCCGGTCCCAGTGAATGCTTTGAAATTAACCGTATCAAAAACAGTTAAAGACGAATCTTTACTCGCTGGAAAAGTCACCGGTCCTTCTTTAATAAAGAAAGAACCAACCGCCGCCGCTCTCGTGGTAGAAGACAACGAAGAAAATGAAGGTACAGAAATCAACATCGTGACTAAACATCACCGACGCTCGGCGTTCGTGGGTGACGTTCGTTTGTCCGAGTTTAGAAGGTATTTGCAGAGAATGGGCGTACCCGCCGAGTTTGGCGAAGGCGGTGCTTTAGTTTGCGCGAATGGACAAGTCGTCGTTCGTCGAAGAGCCGAAGACGATGAGTTGATTGTTGAAGGATCAATCTCGGATGCGTACTTCAACGTCAGAGACATGCTCTATGCGCAATACTCAATTATTTAAGATACATCTTTGCGTGCGTTTGACAACTTTCTTTACTTTACATTCACTCTCTCTTCCAACTTTTTCACTGATTTCCTCAACATCGCCACATCTTTCGCCACCTGTTTTGAATCCGTGTTCAATTCTTTTAGCGAGTCCATTTGTTCCTCCAATTCACCTCGCGCTCGCGCGGATTCCGAGGCCTCGGCGACGTCTCGAGAGATTTTCGCAAACGTCTTGTGCATGTCGTGCAAATATCTATACGCCATTTTCATCGTCTCGTCCGTTTTTGCGGATTTAAAGATGGCGTCCTCAACGACTGCGTATATCCTGCGTAAACTTTCCGCACTTTCGGCCACCTGTAATTCCGCCGCTTTCGCGTCGCGAACAATCTTGGCAATTTCTACGTCTTGTTTCTTTATGTTCTTCACGATGGTGGTGACTTTTTGAACTAAACTCGGACGATTGACGCCTCTTGGCGCTCGCTCTAACGCTTGCGATAACCGATCGCGCTCTTCCGCTTTTCGTCGAGCTAATTGAACTTGCTCTTTTGCCTCTTCTTTCCATCTTTGAATCTCTTCAAGTTGCTCTTTAGCTCGCATTCGTTCCGCTTCCGCTTTCGCGTTTCTCTTCTCGATTTCGTGTTCCAAAGGAAGGCGAGCGTCGTCCCACTCTTTTTGTAATTCTTGACGTCTGTTTTCGTCCTCTCGAACGAGCTTTTCCATTTCCTCTTTCGCTTTTTCCGGCGATCCCTTTGATGCGTTTGGACCGACGACCATATCCGTCGCCATTTTTCGAATTAAATATTCCTCCTCTAAATCTGGGAACTTCGCGCATTCTTCCTTCTCCAATCGAGCGTATTCGAGCATTTCCTCCAACGCTTTTTCGCATCTCGACACGTACGCTTCCATCGTCTGTCGAGTCGTTTCAACGTCGTTTTGTAAATCTTCTAAATCCTTTTCCCGCGCTTGAGCTCTTTGTTCGAGGGTTTCGTTTGCAGAATCTTCTCGGTTCTTTTTCGCTTCCGCAGCGGATTTGATTCTATCGCCTAAACGTTGCATTTCTTCTTCGCCCCCATCCTTTCCTGCAATCCTGCTATTTTTACTACTATTTGACGCAAGTTTATCGCCACCGGCAACTCGCAAAGCGGCGGCAACCAACCCTCCGACGCCATTCGATGCCAACACGTTAACAGCGATCCCGTCGTCGTTCTCCGGTCCCTCAGGCCACAACCCGTTTTCTTTCGTCCACGCCACTTCTTTATTCTTCGTCAAAGCGAACCCTTCTCTGTCTCGCATTCGCTGTCTGTTCGCCACAACTCTCGCCTGTGCGTTGACAATCTCTCGCATCCTTCTCTTTCTCTCGCTCCTCCTCAAACTACTTTCAAAGGGACTCGCCGCTTCCCCGAAAGACGAGGACGTTTTCACGCCGTTCGCCACTCGCACCGCTCTCTCCAACGCAGAGACCACCGAACCATCCTCACCACGACCAAAAAAAGTCGACGACGTCGCGTTACTCTTCCTTCGCTCGTCCTCTGGTATCATCTCGCACAGCAACGCCACGATTTCTCTCGCGTATTCCTCCGACGGGTACAAGAAATGACTGAAGCCAACTCTCCTTTTGCCGCCACCATCACCATCGCCACCACCATCACCATCACCACCACTACGAGTGCTGCTCCCACTATTCGCATTCTTATTAAAAACCACCCCGTTTAAAGCTCTGGCGTAACTCGTCGCCACTCGAAACCTCCCGCTCGGATCCGACGCGCGTCCTAACGCGTTCGGTAATCGTTTCGCCAGTTTCTCGTGGCCAAATTGGAGGAAGCATTCCCGACACAAACTGACGAGAGAAGTCGAAGTAGAAGAAGGCCCATCGTCGTCTAAATCGTCGTTCTTCGCACCTTGTTGTTGTTGTTGTTGTTGTATCAAGTCCGCGAAGGAAGTCACGCGGTCGTCGAAACGCACTCCAGCGCGACGCAAAGAGAGGAGCGAGAGCGAATTCTCCCCTCCGAGAGCGTCGTCCATTTCCAGTCCAACTTCTGTGCTCGGTCACCCTCAAAGCTCTCGTTTTGTGCGAGGAAAGGAAACAGCGTATTAAAAGAGTGAAAGAGTCAAAGACTCTCTCTCACGCTCGTTCGTTTCCTCTTATTCTGGTGCCACAAACAACAACAAGAACAACAACACAGTGCCGGGTAAGTGTGCACTCGATTTAAGAAGTTTTCCAATTAATTTCCCCTCAAAAGCAGCACTTTTTGGTCCGCGGGGAGCTCTTTACAACAGCAACCCGACGACGGGTTTTGCTCTCCGACTTGTCCGTGGGAGGGGAAGGGCGACCGACTCATCGCGGAAGAAGAAGACACGCGCGAGAATGAAAACACCAGACGGAGAGGAACCGTTGTTAACATCGTCTTCTGCCGAGTACGGAGCGGCTTCGAGAGATGAAGTGCGCGAGAATAAAAACACCCCCAAACTGCTTCAAAGCTCGAAAGAAGCGAACTCGACGACGACGACGGGAATGTTATTCTTCCAATCGTTCGACGACCAACACCCGGCGATTTTCTGGGACAACTTTTCCACCGCCATGTGGCTCATCACGGATATTTTGTGGACGGAAAATAACTCGTTGGCGGTATGCATAGCCCCATTCGTGGTGGTTGGATACGCCAAAGCGTTCTTTTCGTTTCAAGGCGAATGGGAGAGATACGCGATTGACTTGGCGAGGACGATGGCGTTGTGTTTTTGGATTTTAGCGAACACGGTGTGGTTGTTTCAGGAACTCACGGAGGAGAAGAGAAGGACTAGGGTAGACGCGACGTTTATGATGCCGTATAATGCCGGGGTCATTTTGACTTTATTGGCGATGACGGTGGTGATTGAACCCGGGATATTTCTTTATTATCGCTCGCGAGGGATTAATTGCTTCGAAATGAATACGGTTTTAAAGCCTATAGGGAACATGGGGATTACATTTTGGGCGGCGAAGGACTTTGCGTGGTACTTGGCGGATGAGGAGATGTTGAGAGAAGAGTATAGATGGATTCCAAAAGTTGCATGGGTGATAGCGGACGGGACGATCATGTTTCAGTTGTTCCCGCTTTTCTTTAAAGCGTTGCAAGGGTGGGGGATATTTTCGTGTTTTAGCAACTACGCTTCGTACAAGCAAAAACAGAAGACGTTTATGAGACGATTTGCGCACGTCATCGATGAGCTAGCCATGACGTCCTGGGCTGTATCCATGACGTTGTGGTCGTTTGGAGAGATTTTTATGCCGGAGGATACGTTCGCGCAAAAATTAGCCAAACAGCCTACTTATCCGAATTTAAGGTGGTGGTGTGGACACGTCTTGATTTTCGGTGGATTTCCGTTTTTCGTGAAAACGGCGATGGAGGTATTCATGGAGATGAGCTGCACGGCGAAAAGCCACCGCCGCCGAACGGTTGCCTTGGATACGTAAAAACATAATATCCCGACGGTTTTAGATTTAGAATAGTATTTTTGTTTTGCAAGTTGCTTCAAGTATTTAGTATTGTCTTGATTTAAAATGCTGTGCAGATCACTAAAATGCGCTAGTTGCTAATGTTGTTTTGTCGCCGCGATCAATTTCGCTTCGTATAAGTCCGTTTCCGCGACCACGCCTTTCTTTTTCAACATATCAATCCAATTCGCCCTTTCGCTCGGAGAAAAGCCTTCGTTCCACGCGATCCCATCAAGCCAGAACTTTTTGTCGTATGGAATCGAACGAATACCTCGCAGAAATACGCTTCTCGCGTACTCTGTGTTGTGAACCTCAGAATTAAAATACGTCTGCCACAGTAGCGGGCACCGCTCGACGGATTCGTGCGAGCGGATGGCTCTTTCAAAAATTTTCCGCCTCGCCTTGTCGTCGTCGCCGCACGCCTTGACTTGCGCGAGCCAAATTTGCGTCAAGAAAGGAGGCGTCGGAAGCAATGTCGTTATTACGAGCGCGCTTCTGCTACTATCACTGGTACCATCCTGCGTCGCGTCGTCGTTTCTAGATTCTTCGCGCGCACGGGAGAAACACAGTTCTCGAGCGAGTCCAAGCGCGAGTTTCAGCTTCAACTTTGACTCGAACGTCTCCGCTTTGAACATAGAACTCACTGCCAATTGCGATGACGGCACGTCATGAAACAGAGCGTTTACGATTTCTTTATATCCATCCGTCACTGTTATTGCAAGTTCTCCGGATTCCGACAAATACGGGATAACGTCGCGTAACAAATCCGAACACGTCTTCTCCAAGGCAAAATTAGAAAGGTTGCGTAAATCTCGAAAAATGTCAATCCTTGTTTGCTCCGCCGAAGATGACGCACAAAAAAGGCGCAGAAGAATCGCACACACGCGCATATCGGATTTGAATTCCAGCACTTCGCGATGATATGTCTTGAGACTATCCTCGAGTTGCGTGGAACTACTTTCTTCCATGAGAACTTTAATAGCCTCTTGCGCGAGCGAGCGCAAGTTCTCTGCGCTCGCATTTGCGGGAACACTTTCATCAAAACTACCGCCTTTGGAAGACATGACATGCGCACGCGCTAAAGCGAGTATGTATCGCGCAATGTTTGTATTTTTGGGTGAATCGTATCGCAAAAGGTAAAGCGCGCTTTCTTTTACGAGTCGACATAAGCCGCGAACAGTTTCACGAGTATCTCCATCCTGAATGCGCGAAGCGTTTTGAATCGTCGTCTCGACGATTTTCTGAGCCGGGTCGACGAATTTCTTCTTCTTCTTCTTCGTATCTCCTTGTTTCATCTTCGTACATCGAGTCAAATAGGCACATTCAGTGTAAAGGTGTAAATTATTGCGGTACTCTGGTCCGCTCAGCAATGATTTTACCCACGCGAGCGCAACCTCTGGTCCGTTCAATTCTCGTTCGAGTTTCACCGCGGCGTACGCGAAAGGTGCCATACAGGCTAATGACGAAGACGTGGCCAAAACGCGCACACTTCGGAGTACCTCTTCTCGTGGAACGAATGGAAATAGGCCATCTTCTCGTCTTTGATCGTCTTCAGAAGCGTTTTCGTTTCGAAAGAGACGAGCGATTGCGGCGTCTGGATTACCAATCAACGCGCCAAAGAGAGAGTGCAATCCGAAGAGAGCGAAACACTGCTCGATAAACTGCGTGTTTATGTCGGCAAGATTGCTATCGCAAAACATATTACACAAGCCCGCAGTAATCGATCCGAAATCTTCCTCATCATCGTTGTCGTCGTTATTAACGTCTTTTCGATAGCTTCGCATTTTTGCACTTTCCGCTCGAGACCATTCGCGAAGCGTGTTTTCGTCCACGGCTGCGTTCACGGCAGAATCAAACTCGGCTGCAAACTCAGCCGCTAAAGCGTCCTCGTCGATATCATCGTCGGAGGAGTCGTCGCCATCAGATTCTTTATTTCCAAGATCTACTTCTACTTCTTTTTTTACGCTCGGTTCTCGCGCTTTCACTTTCGAAGATTCTGGTGGCGAGGATTTTCCTTCTTCCTCTTCTTCTTCTTCTTCCTGAACACGTGTTTTCTCCCAAGAATCGTCGTTCGCGGTGGACCCATTTTTTTCATCCATCCACCAACTCTTAATCTCCCCGTCGTCGTTAACGCTATCCAATAAACGAGGTTTCTTGCTTTTCCAAAACTTCTCAAACTCGCGAAGAAGTCTCGAGTTATCTCCAATGTGCTTTTGCGGCATTCCAAACCCGCGAAATTCAAGATGCGCTTGAACTCTTCGGAACGCTTTCCTCGCCCTTCCCGATTTCGCTTCAAATTGTACGAGTTCCAAGAACATGTTCCCGATATCCCTGCTCAAAATTTGGCGACGGCAACTGCTCGATGTATTTCGCTGAGAGCTCAGTTTCCGGAATTCTTTTGTCAACGTTCGTAACGCGTCTTCGTACGCTTGCACGACATCTTCGCAATTGAACTCTGCGAACGACGTCGCGTGTTTCACAAACTCGACGTAGTCGTACCACAAAACGACCGACGTCGGTAACTTTCTCAGCGTTAAAACCCACCTCTCTTTCGTTTGGTCTTTCGATTCGCACTCTTGCGAACACTTCAACAGGCACGCGTGCAATCTCGCGTCGTTCGGATTCCACTCTAAAGCCCGCTCGCAAATGGCAATCGTTTTCTCCTTGATGCGTTCGCGTTCGGAACGTTTTTTACTCCTCGCCAAAAAGTTATCCTGGTGATTGATAAACGCAATCCATCTCTTCACGTTTCGCGGTTCTCTTCGGGTCAACGCGTTGTGTATTTTGGTCAACTCGCGAAGCTGTTCACTTTCGTTGGTGGTGCTTTTGAGAAGAACGTCTACGGACTCTAGCAAAGCTTTATCGTTGAGCTTATAGATGTCCTCGATCGTGCCTTTCGTTGCGCCAAACACCGTCTGCGTGAGCTTTTGTATCATCCTCCTTTTATCCTCATCATCGGTATTTCTATTCCCGTGCGAGATGTTGTAGTTAGTATTGACGTCGACGTAGTCATCGCGAAGCAATGGGATGAATATTTCCTCTTCTCCTCCCCCTCCTTCTTCTCCGTCTTTGCCGTTTTCCTTCTCCAACTTTTCCAGCGTCGTCGTCGTCGTCGTCGTCGTCGCTTTTGGTCCAAGCGCTTCACCTCCATTCCAATCCTCTTCCCGCTTAAACTTCACCTTTTCATTCGCCGCTGGCTTTCCAAACGCCAAATTCCCGCTATCCGGTCGCGTATCGGAGAAGAACGTCATCGCTCCTCCTTCAACGCCAAATGTTTTCCGGTCGTCCTCGCCAAAATTCCTCACGTACGATCGATCGTCGAACGCTCTCTCGTCTTTCGCCATATCTCGACCGTACTTCTCCTCCATCTCGGCTATTTTCTCCGCATCCGATTTGAGTTTCTTTCTCTTTTCTTTCTTCTTCTTTGACTTCTTCTTCTCTCTTTTCCTCTTTTTCTTCAACTGTTCTTCTTCTCCTTTTGACTCCTCCTCGAACTCACGGTCCTCGTCCGAAGAAGAAGACGAATCCTCCTCCGTCCCGGAAACAACCACGCGCGGTGATTCTGAATCGTCGTCCAAACGTTCTTTGTCTTCTTCTTCTTCCTTCTTCTTCTTCTTCTTGAACGAGGAAAACTTCTTCATCTCACTCGGTAACGTATGAACGAAATCGACGGCGAGTTATGCTTTCCTTTTAGACGACGAGCATTTGAACGAGCGCTGTGCAAAACGCCGCAGCGATGAAGCACAGACTCCCTCGCCACGCGTGCGCGCACAGCTTTTCAGAAGAAGACGTCGTCGCTCTTTTCGTCTCGCTCGTCTTCTCGCGCTTTCTCTCTCTCTCTCTCCTCTCTCTTTTTCTCCCGGTGTGTATTTAGGGTGTTGTAATGTAACCCTAAACTCTTGTGTGGGGGTGGTCGAATCCGCGGCAAAACATCATCAACGCGCTTTGTGGCAAATATCTCGGGGTTGCAGAGAGAGAAATGAGACCGATCGTGACGAAGAACAGCAGTTCTTCGACTGCTAAGAACACGAGCAGCAAAAATGTGTTGGGAAAACCAAACGCGCCGCCAGATGATGTCCTCTCATCGGGAGGAGGAAAGTCCGCCATCGCGGAGAAGTATAAAACGAATGCCACCACCACGGGGAGAAAATCAGTCTCGTTCGCGGAAACCGACGTGCTCTTAGGAGGAGGAGGAGCACACGAAACAGGGAGGGGATGGATATTCTCGAACAACGTGAGAACGGTGTACGCGATATCGTTGGCGTGCGCGGCTTTGTTCGCCATGCCGTTCGCATACATCGCCGGGTTCAACTCTGCCACCACCTCTTTGTTGTACAAATTCGGCATCTCTCCAGTACCGAGCGTTTCCGTGATTGGCGAATATTACCACGACGCGTTGTCGGGAATGTTCCCGGATGGGATCCCGCAATGGCCGTTGGATGTTAACTTAATGATCATAACCAGACACCAAAACAAAGACGATTACAGAGGTTTTCACGCGATTAAAGCGGTATTTCCGAGAGCCGAGCAGACGTGGGGGGTGGACCCGTTGACGTGGCCGAAATATATCGACGAGGCGGAGCACGCGGTGTCGAACATAAGGAGTATTAACGCGAGGAATTTTGCGGACTCGAATAAGTTAGCCATGAGTAAAGACCGATATTGGGACGAGAGAAGATCGCCAGAGAGTTTAGTTGGAGTGCCGTGGATTGACGCGATTGATTTAAGAGAGGAGGAAACCGGCGCTTTGACTCAGGAAAGGGTCGGATTGTCGCACCACATCGGGTGTTTGTTCGCACACATGAAGGCGTGGCAGAACATGAAAGATTTAGGAATGGACAAAGCGTGGATCATGGAATCCGACGGGTTGATGAAGATGCAAGAGTACTCGAATATCCCGCTCTGGGCGATGACCAGCGTCGCGCAAAACTTACCCGAAGACGCTGATTTCGTTTTGTTGCACAAAGGCATGGACAAATTCTGTGGTGTAGATGGGAGTTTGTGCGCCATGCACTCGACGTTCGAGGCGAAGAACTTGTTTGACCCCTCCGATCGCGAGATGTTAGCCTTCCGCCACTGGCCTATCGAAGGTTCCGAAGCTGGTTTGCAAACATACATCGTCAGCGAACGCTTCGTCGATAAAATGCAAGAATTCTTAGCGGCGCATGGAAGTGACATGATCGACGCGTATTTATACGGCAACTTGTGCCAAAACGAATATAAATCCCCGGAGGAAAGAGACAAGTTATGGGCGATGAATTACATGAGCCAACACGCGCAGAAAGCGCCGCACAGCTCCGCCGACGAAAGAGGTTTAAAAATCCTCAATTGTTACATAGTTACGCCGGCGTAATAGTTTCTTTCTTTCCCTTTTGAGAGAGAGAAAGAAAGAAAGAGAACGCGCGAGTCACAGAGAAAGAGAGAGCTCGCGCATCCTGTATTTATATAACATCCATCGATTTTACCGAAAATATCATCGTCAACCGCCGAACGACTGAGCGGCGCTTTCGCCAAAGCTCTCCTTTTTTTCTTCCCCTTTCTTGTCCTCTTCGTCATCGAAAACACCACACAAAATTTGGTTTCTTGCCCCCACAATAAAACACCAAACATGGGTGACAAGGTACGAATCTCTCTCTCTCTCTCTCTCTCTGATGATGATGATGATGATGACGCGCGAAACGACGACGAGCGAAGTCTTCTCTTCCCGCTTTGTTTCTCTGTCTCTCTGTCTCTCTCTTTCTCTAAAGAACCGCTGCTGCTTTTGAGATGTTTTTACTTCTTTCTCCGTTGTGGAGATAAAGAAGGATGACGAGAAATCTCTCATCCTTTTGGGCGCTCATCAGGGGCACGCATACATCTCAACCGAACGCTCGCTGACGACGACGACACTCTTTCTCCTTTTTCTTTCTTTCTCTTTTCTTTTTACGACGATCAACGACAGGAGGATAAATCGCAAGAGTTGCGCGAAAAGCTCGTCAACTCTGACTCTGGTTCCAACTTATCGTCTTCAAGTGCTGGCGCAGGCATGGAAGATTGGGGCCGCAAATCGGTCGTCACGTTAGCGTTGACGGTTTTGACGTCATCGCAAGGTTTGTTAATCGCGGCGTCGAAGGCGAACGGGGTGAAGTACGATTACGCGGTGACGAGTGCGAATTGCACGGTAGAAACGACGAAGATGTTGATGTCTTTGTTGGCTTTGGTGAAGATTTGGAGAACGGTTGGCGTGAACGAGGACAACCGAATCAGCACGAGTTGGTCCGAGTTGTGGGTGTATCCGATTCCGGCGGCGTTGTATTTAGTGAAGAATCTGTTGCAGTATTACGTGTTTTTGTACGTGGACGCTCCGTCGTATCAGATTTTGAAGAACTTGAACATCATATCGACTGGGATTTTGTATAGAATCTTCTTGAAGAAGATCTTGAGCGGCGTGCAGTGGTCGGCGTTGATTTTGTTGGCTCTGGGGTGCACGATCGCGCAGTTGACGAGTGGTAGCGATCAGGTGTTGTCAACGCCGTTTATGGGTTTGATGATGGCGATTGTGATGGCTATTTTGTCCGGAGCGGCGGGGGTGTATACGGAGTTGATCATGAAGAAGCAACCGAAGAGAAACGTAAACGCGCAGAACGTGTATTTGTACTTGTTTGGGGTCATCTTTAACATGGTGGCGATCTTTTTGTACGATTACGACGCGGTGTTTGGACGGGGGTATTTTTACGGATACAATGCGATCGTGTGTACGATGATTTTAAATCATTCGTTGAGCGGTATCGCGGTGTCGTTGGTGATGAAGTACGCGGATAATATCGTCAAGGTGTATTCAACCTCGGTGGCGATGATTTTGACAACGCTAGTGTCTATTCCGTTATTTGGGTTTCAGTTGACGTTGCCGTTTGTGCTGGGGACGAGCGTGGTGTCGGTGGCGGTGTATTTGCACTACCAATCGAAAGATACGCCGCAACCGCCAGGGGCTTTGACAAAGTAAAGTAAAAATTCTTTTTCTTCTCTATATTACTCTTATACTCTCCGTTGGTTAAGTATCAAAACGAGAACGAACGAGATTGTTATTACTACTATATATATAAATCTAAATTACATTATAATCATCAAGGCGTTGATCATGTCTTCTTCTTCGTCGTCGTCGCCTTCTTCTTCTTCGTGCCCTTCTTTGACCTTTTCTTTTTATTCTTTTTCGATCGAAACGCCTTCTGAATCACCCTCGCCGCTCGCGCGCGATTCAATCCATCCGCAACGGCATCATTCCGTGCCTTCTCCTCTCCTTCCTCGCGATCGTTTTCCAATTTCACCTCCTCTAACTCTCTCTCCACTTCTTTCAGTGCTTTTTCAATCGCCTCTTCCGCTTTGTTTTTTGCTCTTCTTTCCTTTCTCGCTTCGCCAACCTCTCGATCGTAGGACGATATCGCCTGTTCCAACTCTTTCGCCGCTTTCTTCCGCGCCAGACGAGCGCGTCTCTCTTCTTTCTCCGCGCATTCTTTTTCCCTCAACTTCTCCTCCTCCGTCGACGACGATTCTCCTCCGCGCATTTCTCGAATAATACTCATCAACCGTTGCGTTTCCGCGACGAAGTTTGCCTCTCGCTTCCTCTCTTCTTCCTCCCGAAGTGTCTTCAGTTGACCTTTCTTCTTTTTCCCGAGAGCGACGGTGTGCTCGAACAACTGGCGCGCGGACAGGAGACGATTGGAGGCGCGCACAAACTCGCTCTCTTCTTCTTCTTTTTCTTCTTCCTCGTCGCTTATTTCGTCGGTGGAATCCGACATCGCGTCGCCATCATGAGTGGTGGTTTCCGTGTTTTGAAGACACATGTGTCTTTTTATGAAGTTAAAATTGTCCGGAATGGGGGTGATGTCTCGTATTTTAACAATTTCTATTTTTAGTAATACGTCGTCCGCGTGCGATGATGCGGTCGCCAATTGGTATCGTCCCGCCTTTTTTCCCCGTATTCCCACAACCACCAATCGACCGTCACCGCG
>Ga0213863_10001402_pt1 | contig 17512 bp, 18 predicted proteins | sample PICome_8_FD_160128 | JGI IMG/M metagenome (GOLD analysis project Ga0213863, IMG submission 160128) | Coastal seawater microbial communities near Pivers Island, North Carolina, United States - PICO497 | ecosystem: Environmental > Aquatic > Marine > Coastal | place: USA: North Carolina... | reverse complement strand
GAAAGATATCTATTATTTTTTAATTTTTTAGAAATAGAATTCGAAAAAAAAAATATAAAGATTAAAAGGAAAATAAAAAATAAAGCAATCAGTCTAAAAAAAATATTTGAATTTTTACTTCTCATTTATTTACATTTTATCTGGCATATTAATTCCAATAATTTTACTGCTATTAACTAAAACATGTTTGCTGGCTTCTATTAGAGCAAGTCTTGCATTTCTTAAATTATCATCATCAACTAATATTTGGAATTTATTATAGTATGAATGTATCTCTTGCGCTAATTCTCTCATGTAATTTGTTAATAAGTGTGGCTCATGCTTTTCAGCAGATTTTTTTATAACCTCAGGATAGAAAGAAAGTTTTTTCACAATATTTAATTCTTCTTCTTCAGATAAAAACTCAAGGAATTTTTTATTATAGTGAAATTCATTCCCATTTTCTTTTAGTAGCCTAAAAATACTACATATTCTTGCATGAGCATATTGAATATAATAAACAGGATTGTTGCTGTCATTTGATTTTGCCAATTCAATATCAAAATCCATATGTTGATCTGATTTTCTGGCTAAGTAAAAAAATCTAGTAGCATCTTTCCCAACTTCTTTTAATAACTCTTCAAGAGTGACAAAATCACCAGATCTTGTAGACATTGATACTTTACTTTTCCCTCTATATAAATTTGCAAACTGAACTAGTAAAACAATTAACTGGGATTTTCCTTTTGCAAAGATATTAAATGCGCCATTAATTCTTGAGACATAACCATGATGGTCTGCTCCCCATATATTTATCACGCGATTGAAATTTCTTGAAATTTTATTTTTGTGATATGCGATATCTGTAGATAAGTATGTGTGATCCTTATTTTCTTTGACTAAAACCCTGTCTTTTTCATCACCTAACTCTTGGGATTTAAACCAAAGAGCATTATCTTTTTCATATGTATTATTATTTTCATGAAGATATTTTATTATATCCTTAAGATCGCCATTGTCTATTAATGATGACTCCAAGAACCAAGAATCAAAATTAATACCAGATAATTTTAAAGTTTTCTTAATATCATCCAATATAAATTTGACAGATGTGTCTTTAACTTCTTTAAATTTTTTTTCTGATAAATTGTTCTTAACATTTAATATGTAATCGTCTATAGAAATACTTTTATAATTTTCAAAATCTGAAATCATATAAGTATCGCTTAAATTTCTATGTATTTCTGCCGCAATATCCCAAATATAATCTCCTTTGTATAAATTTTCATATTCAAATTTACTATTGCTATCTATAAGTTCATGATATCTTTGCAATACTGACAGGGTGAGGATATCAATTTGTTTTCCAGCATCATTAACATAATATTCCTTAGTCACATCGTAGCCATTTTCTTGCAAAAGACTTGATAAACAGTCACCAAAAGCTGCTCCTCTTCCATGGCCAACATGCAAAGGCCCTGTTGGGTTTGCTGATACAAACTCTATTAAAACTTTTTGATTTAATCCAAGGTTATTTTTACCAAATAGATTTTGTTCTTTTAAAATTTTTTCAATAACTTCAAATTGACTAACTTTGACAATAAAGAAATTAATAAATCCAGGGCCAGCTATCTCAACCTTTAGAATATTTTTGTTGTCGCTGATATTTTCTAATATTTTTTTTGCTAGATCTCTTGGGCTAGAATTATAAACATGGGAAAATTTCATAGCGATATTAGAAGAAAAGTCACCAAACTTATTATCTTTGCACAAGCTCACCTCAATATCTTCAATTGAAATATTTTTATCTTTATCTATTTTTTTTAGCGATTTTTTAATTAAATCTTTAATGATATCTTTCACAAAATTACTCAGTCATAGTCAACAGGATCTATGTCAATAGTCCATCTAATATTATTTGAATAGGGTATATCCTTTATATGAGGAATACAATCTTTGATCACGTAATTTAACTGAGCTTTACTTTTTGCCTGTACAATAAGATTGAGATTGTATAAATTTACTCTTTTATGCATAACAGAAGGCATTGGCCCAAATGTTTCTACTCCACAGTGTTTGCTAATCATAATTTTTATATTCTCTAAAAATTTTTCAGCATTTAAATATTTACTAGATCTAGCTTGAATTATTCCCCAGTTCCTATATGGGGGTAGACCTAAATTATTTCTTAATAACAAAAGATTTTGCATCCATTTTTCATAACCTTCTTTTATTAAGCAATTCAAGTCTTCGTTTTCAGGAAAAGAAGTCTGAAGAATAACTTCGCCTTTTTTATTGCCTCTGCCAGATCTTCCAGATACCTGAATTAATTGTTGAGCTAGTTGTTCAATGGCTTTTAATCTTGGGCTAAATAAACTTTGATCAATATTCATTACTACAACAAGTGTAACATTAGGAAAATTATGACCTTTTGATAACATTTGAGTTCCAATTAAAATATCGTATTTATTATCTTTAATATCATTAAAAATTTCTTCCGTTTGACCCTTTTTTTTCGTACTATCTGAATCAATCCTAATGATATTTGATTCAGAAAATTCTTCTTTTATTATCTCTTCAATTTTTTCAGTTCCCTCGCCTATGAATGCAATATCATTAGAGTTGCAAGCTTTGCAAATATTATTAAATTTTTTCAATAATCCACAGTGGTGGCACATCAATAGATTTTTATTTTTATGAAAAGTCATATTTAAGTTGCACGCACTACACTTTGGAACCCAAGAACAATCTCTGCAAGTTATAACTGGTGAATAACCCCTTCTATTTAAAAAAATTAATGTTTGCTCCTTATTTTTAATTCTATATTTTATTGCGGATATAACTTCTTCAGAAATAATAATACTTTTCTTTCTGTTGGACATATTTATAACATTGAGAGCAGGAAGAGACTGATTATTGATTCTATTTCTCATTTTTATATGGGTATATTTATTTTTGCTGACATTCAAAATTGTCTCGGAAGATGGTGTGGCGCTACCAAGTATTATTGGTATATTTTTATTTTTAGCTCTAAAAACTGCAACATCCCTCGCGTTATATCTTGCTTCAGAATTATTTTTAAAGGATGTATCATGTTCTTCATCAATAATTATTAAGCCGAGTTTTGGGATCTGTAAAAATATTGACGATCTAGTTCCAATTATAATATCGACCTTATGATTTTGTATCAAATTCCAATTTGTAAATTTTTTTTTCGGAGTTAGCGATGAATGATATTCAATAACTCTTACATTTTTAATTTTAAAATATCTCAGTAACTCTGGAATAAGATTTTTTTCTGGAACAATGATTAATGTTTGATAACCTTTTTCATATATTTTATTTTGAATACTTTTATATACTTCTGTTTTTCCGCTTCCTGTAATTCCATCCAATAAAAAACATTCATAAAAATCTAGTGATTTTTCAATAATTTTAATAGCATCATTTTGTTCTTTGGTAAGAACAATATTTTTTGATAACTTTGCCTTATTTATTTCTATAATATTTTTTTCAACTTTGGGTAATTTTTTCCCTTTCCTAAAAAGAGACGGTGTGCCAATACCAAAAACTTGGCCTAATGGAGCGTGGTAGTAATTTGAAATCCAGATAAATAAGTCGATAGTTTCCTTTTCAATCAATGGTTTTTTATCAATAATTTCGAGTATTTTCTTCAATTTATAACTCGAGGGCCCATCTTGCTTTGTTATGTGAACAACAACCCCAATAATAATTCTTTTCCCAAATTCAACGCTAACTCTAGAGCCTGGCTCTAAAATTCCAATATCTTCGGGAATTTCATAATCAAATAGATTATGCAATGGTTTAATAATTGCTATTTTAGCTATATTCTTCATATTCTTTGTACAAAAAGTATTTATCTTTGTATTATTTTTTTGTAATGTTAATGTTGTAGTAATTGTTTTTGGTCATAAATATTTTTATTTTACACCTTAAAATATAAAGGGTCATAATTATGTTGAATAATCTAAATCAACAAATATTAAGAACAGATGTTTCCGGAATGCCTTTAGAATGGGTATCATATCAAGACGCTGTAAGGTTATATTTTAATGATCAAATAGCTTATACATGTGGAAGTAACATTATGACAATTTGTGGTGGGATAAATGCTGTTACTCACCGAAGAAGTAAGGTTGATGTAAATTCTATAATTGCAACATATGGAAATAATAAAAATCTTGCTAATCGCTACTCACCACCGCTAAATAACACTACATTGTTTAAAAGAGATGACCATTTGTGTCTCTACTGTGGTAATAAATTTCACTCGGAAAATTTGTCACGAGACCACGTAACTCCATTATTTCAAGGCGGAAAAGACCTATGGGTTAATGTTGTTTCTGCATGCAAAAGATGCAATAACGCAAAAGCCGGAAGAACTCCAGAGGAAGCTAACATGGAGTTATTGGCTATTCCCTTTGCACCAACCCACGCTGAATATATTTTTTTACAAGGTAAGATTATTCTTTTTGACCAGATGGAATTTTTAAAACAACATTTTCCACGAACTAGCCCACTAAGAAATAGGCTTTAGGCATAATTATTTAATTATTACCAAAAAAAATTTCTTAGTTTGTAGTATATTAAGAAATATGAAATATATATCAGATAAAAACTACTCGCATGGCGATGAGAGAAAAATAGGAGTCCTGCTTGTTAATTTAGGAACTCCAGACGAACCTACTACTTCTGCAGTGAGGCGCTATTTAGCAGAATTTCTATCTGATCCTAGGATTGTAGAAATTCCTCGAGTTATTTGGTGGGTAATTTTAAATTTAATAATATTAAATTTAAGGCCAAAAAAAAGTAGGGATTTGTATAAAAAAATATGGTTAAAAGATGGATCCCCTTTATTGGTGATATCTAAAAAAATAATCGATAAAATAAAAAAAACAAAAAAAATTTCTGAGAAAAAACACTTGGTTCTAGACTTAGCTATGAGATACGGCAACCCTTCAATAAGTGCTGTATTAGACAACTTCAAAAAACAAAATATTAATAGATTGGCAATAATACCTATGTTTCCTCAATATTCAGCAGCAACAACTGCATCAATATTCGATAAAGTAACATCAGAAATTAAGAATTGGAGAAATATTCCTGACATAAGATTTTTATCCACATATCATGATAATCCACATTATATATCTGCATGTGCTAATAGAATAAAGGATTCATGGGTAAAGGAAGAAAAAGCCAAAAAATTAGTATTTTCTTTTCATGGGCTGCCGCAAGTAAATCTGCACAAAGGGGATCCATATCATTGTTACTGTCAAAAAACCGCAAGAATGATAGCCGAAAAACTTGGCTTAATAGAGGAAGAGTATGTTGTGACATTTCAATCAAGGTTTGGAAAACAAGTTTGGTTGCAACCATATACTGATGAAATTCTGGAAAAATTGGCGGAAGAAGGTGTTGATAGTGTTGATATTTTTTGCCCTGGTTTTTTATGTGATTGTCTGGAAACTTTGGAAGAAATTAATATGCAAAGCAGAGAAAATTATCTATCATCTGGCGGAAAATCTTTTAATTATATTTCTGCACTTAATGATTATGAAAAAAATATAGAGTCTATGGAAGAAATTATCTTGGGAGAAATTTTAAATTGGGACAATAATATTTTAAATTCAAAAGATAATGTTGAGATAACAAAAAAAGCTTTTGATGAACAAACGTATAATAAAAATATATGAAATTTCTTTTAATTTTAATACTGCTCCCAGCCATAGAAATATATTTTTTTGTAAAAATTGGCAGTGAGATAGGTGCTATTTCTACTATATTATTTACTTTACTTACAGCTTTTTTGGGAATAGCTACAGTAAAGTACCAAGGAATTTCTTCATTCATGCAGGCAAGACAATCAATAATGAACACAAGCCAGCCTGGTATTGAAATTTTAAGCAATTTATCTTTATTCATATCCGGAGCTTTTTTATTATTACCTGGTTTTTTTACTGATTTTTTAGGAATTTTATTATTATTTCCTCCATTAAGGATTATTTTAATAAAATCTTTTATAGAGAGAGCAGCTTCTAAATACAGAAAATCGCCCCAAAACAACAATAAAAATAAAGATTATATAGATATAGATCCTGACAATTAATTCTTGACATTTCTTCGCCAAATTATAGAATTAGCAGTCTCCAAGAGAGAGTGCTAAAAATTAATTAAATAATACCAGGAGTTATTAGTATGAAAATAAGACCTTTGCATGACAGAGTAGTCATAAAAAGAATGGAAGAAGAAAAAGCTTCCCCAGGTGGGATAATTATTCCTGACAGTGCTACAGAAAAACCTATTAAGGGCGAGGTTGTTGCGGTTGGAAATGGAAAAATTCAGGATAATGGAAATATACAGCCACTAGACGTTAAGGTTGGCGATACAGTATTGTTTGGAAAATATTCGGGTACTGAAGTGAAAATAGATTCCGATGAATTGGTTGTAATGAAAGAAGATGACATTATGGCGGTAATAGATTAAATTTTTTTTATTTAAATAACATACAAAACATAAAGGTGAATTAAAATGGCAGCAAAAGAAGTTAGGTTTGGTGATGAGGCGCGTCAAAGAATGGTCGCAGGTGTAAATTTACTAGCAAATGCAGTAAAAGCAACATTGGGTCCAAAAGGAAGAAATGTAGTTTTAGATAAAGCATTTGGAGCTCCTACAGTAACTAAAGATGGTGTATCAGTAGCAAAAGAAATCGAATTAAAAGATAAATATGAAAATATGGGCGCACAGATGGTCAAAGAAGTAGCGTCTCAAACCTCCGATGTGGCTGGCGATGGAACAACCACTGCTACAGTTTTAGCGCAAGCAATTGTTAGGGAAGGAATGAAGTCAGTTGCTGCAGGAATGAACCCAATGGATTTAAAGAGAGGGATTGATAAAGCTGTAATAGAATCTGTTGCGGCATTAAAAGATATCTCTAAGCCATGCGCAGATAATAAAGAAATAGCACAAGTAGGTTCAATTTCAGCAAATTCAGATTCTCAAGTCGGAGATATTATTGCTGACGCTATGGATAAAGTTGGTAAAGAGGGCGTTATAACTGTTGAAGAAGGTAATTCATTAGAAAATGAATTAGAAGTAGTAGAAGGGATGCAATTTGACAGAGGTTACTTATCTCCATATTTTGCAAATAATCAAGATAGTATGACTTGTGATCTTGATGATCCATTTATACTTTTACATGATAAAAAAATATCAAATATTAGAGAGATGTTGCCCATTCTAGAAGCAGTAGCGAAAGCTGGCAAACCATTACTTATTGTAGCTGAAGATGTTGACGGAGAGGCACTAGCGACATTAGTTGTTAACTCTATAAGAGGAATAGTGAAGGTCGCGGCTGTAAAAGCTCCAGGATTTGGAGATAGAAGAAAAGCGATGCTAGAGGATATCGCAATCCTTACTGGCGGAACAGTATTATCAGAAGAAGTTGGCTTATCGCTTGAAAAAGCTACCTTAGAAGATTTAGGAACTGCTAAAAAAGTAAATATCTCAAAAGAAAACACAACAATAATCGATGGAGCTGGTGGTGCAGATCAAATTAAAGGTAGGGTTGATCAAATAAGAGCGCAGATTGAAGAAGCTACATCTGATTACGATAAAGAAAAACTTCAAGAAAGAATGGCTAAGCTTGCAGGCGGTGTAGCTGTAATCAAAGTTGGAGCTGCAACTGAAGTTGAGATGAAAGAAAAGAAAGCAAGAGTAGAAGATGCTTTGCATGCAACAAGAGCTGCTGTAGAGGAAGGCGTTGTTCCGGGTGGTGGAACTGCTTTAATTAGAGCTATCTCAGCCATTAAAGATTTAACAGGCGACAATCCTGATCAGGATATGGGTATAAGTATCTTAAGAAGATCAATGGAAGAACCACTAAGGCAAATAGTAGGAAACGCAGGTGACGAAGCCTCAGTAATATTAGCTAAAGTTGTTGAAAGTAAAAATAGTAACGAAGGTTATAACGCTGCAACAGGTGAATTTGGAGATATGATTGCTATGGGTATATTAGATCCAACTAAAGTAACAAGATCTGCATTACAAAATGCAGCTTCAGTTGCTGGATTAATGATTACAACAGAAGCAATGGTCGCAGAACTTCCTGCAGATGAAGAAGATGCTGGTGGTCATTCTCATGCTGGTCCTGGTATGGACGGCATGGGCGGAATGGGAGGCATGGGCGGCATGATGTAACCCATTGGCATTAGCTATTAATGAAAAAGTCCTACAAGTTAGGGCTTTTTTTTTGCATAATGCGATATATATGAAAATAAAAAATCATTTATTAGAGGGTGTAAATTTTCTTAGTTCACCAAACTATAACGATAGACCTGTGGATATAAAAATATCATTGATAGTTATCCATAGCATCAGTTTGCCCCCAACAATATTTGGTAATGATTATGTAGAAAATTTTTTTTTAAATAACTTGCCAGAAACTAAAATTAAGTATTTAAATGATATTAAAGATATGAGGGTATCTTCTCATATATATATAAAACGAAGTGGAGATATTATTCAATTTGTGCCTTTTAATAAAAGAGCATGGCATGCGGGAAAATCGTCTTTCGAAAACAAACAGGACTGCAATGATTATTCAATAGGTATTGAATTAGAGGGTTGCGAAGATATTGCATTTGAAAATATTCAATATATTAAATTATCAGAAATTGTGAATTGCTTAATAGATAATTATGAAAATTTAAATGTAGATAGAATTGTATCCCACTCGGACATAGCTCCGGGGAGAAAAGCTGACCCAGGGCCATTATTTGACTGGAAAAGACTTAAAACCATGATAAAATATAATTAAATATATAAGGAGTATTGATATGATAGGTTGGGCGTGGATAACAATTGGAGCAGTTGTTTTAGCTGTAGTCATCATGCAAATTGCCGCAAGATTTGCTGATTATGACGAGTAATAAAAAGTAAGTTTAAGAAGGTTAAAATCAATAAAAGTTTTATGTTTCTCCTAATAATTTAGGTGCCAAATATGATTGATAAGTTTTTAAAAAATTTATCTGAGCATCCCTGTTCATTATTTTTAGCAAACTCAAAAATTGGCTTAGAAAAAGAATCACTAAGAGTAGATGGTAATGGCACAATTTCGCTTAAAATGCATCCTGAAATTTTTGGATCATCTCTTACAAACAAATATATAACTACAGATTATTCTGAAGCACTAATAGAGATTGTTACCCCACCATGTAACTCGCATAGTGAAGCCTTAAAGTACTTAGAAAATATCATAGCATATATATATAGAAATTTAGAAGATGAATATCTTTGGCCTGCGAGTATGCCATGTATAATAGCTGGGGATAAGAGTATCCCTATTGCGTATTATGGAACGTCAAATCCAGCTAGAATGAAAACAACATATAGAAGAGGTTTGGGAAATAGATATGGTAGGGTTATGCAAGTCATATCTGGCATACATTATAATTATTCTTTTTCAGACAAATTTTGGAATTCATATGCTCAACTGAAAAAAACAAAAAAAAATCTAAAAGATTTTAAATCAGAACAATATTTTATTATATCAAGAAATTTACTAAGAAATGACTGGATGATTGCTTATTTATTTGGATGTTCACCTGCAGTTTGTAAATCATATTTGTCAGGAAAAAAAACAACTTTAGAATCTTTTGATGAGTACACGTATTATGAAAAATACGCAACATCTTTACGTATGGGTGATATTGGATATCAAAATAACAAAGAAGAGGATATGGGTGTTCATATAGATTACAATTCTTTAGAAAAATATACTGAAAGTTTAAATGAAGCAATAAAAAAACCAAGTAAAGAATATAAAAAAATAGGGGTTCATTCAGATGGATACTATAAGCAAATTAATGAAAATATTTTGCAAATAGAAAATGAATATTATAGCACAGTAAGACCTAAGCCAGACCCAAAAATTAAAAAGCGACCATCAAAAGCTTTGTTAAAAGGTGGGGTTAATTATATAGAATTGAGATCAATAGATAATAATATATTTTCAAACACTGGGATTGATGAAAATCAAATGTATTTTATAGAACTTCTAATGATTCATAGTTTAATAGAAAATGATGAAGAAATAACAGAAAGAGAATATAGAGAAATAAAAAAAAATCTCACAAATTGCGCACATAAAGGTAGAAACAAGAATTTTAATATAATAAAAAAAGGTGAAAAAAAACCAATTTTTGAGGTTTTAGAAGAAAAACTAAAAGAGCTGAAAAAAATAGCTGATATGATGTTCGCAATAACAAAAGACAAAAAATATAATGAGTGCGTCGCTGAACAGGAAATTAAAATTAAAGATAATAGTAAATTGCCGTCAAACATTGTGATTGATACGATGGTAAAAAACAAAGTAAGTTTTTATGAATTTTGTATGGAAAATATATGGAAACAAAAAGATCACTTCTCCAAAATTACTACTGATGGCATTATAGCTAAGAAATTAAAAAAAGAAGCTATAGAGTCTATAAAGACACAAGAAGAATTAGAGAGTGATTTTACAGAAAGTTATGAAGATTATATTAATAAATACTTTTTTGAATAATGAGTTTTAGAATAATACAGCTTGAAGAGTTAGAAGTGTCGCTAAATGAAGATAGTGGTAATATTTCCATGTCTTTTAAGGACGCGTTTATTAAAAAAACAATGGATGATGCTGAAGAAAAAACGTTATGGGTACAAAGTGGATCTATTGAGCTAAGAAACGCAAAAGAACAAAATAATTTTTCTTTAAAAAACGATAAAATATCTTTCATAAGTATTAGTTATGATTTTTATACATATAAAAACATATTAATTTTACCTTTTCTAAAAAAAGGGGGAGTATTAGTTGACCTTAAACTGGAAAATATTAATAAAATAATAAATATTCAGTGTGATGAAGTAGAGATATTATTGGAAGGTGATCCAAAATACGTTAAACACATAAAGAAAACGGAGTAAGTAATGAAATTATATATGGTAGATTATAATGGCGCAGCCCTAATGGCAGTTGGTAAAAATAATAATAAATATATTATTCCGGGTGTTTTAGATAATTGTCCAGAGCACTTTAAGTCTATAGATAAATTTTTAAATTATGATAATGCAGACTGCAGCAAACTAAGAAATTTTATTAAAGCATCAAATTTAGAAGAAATTAAATTATCAAATAGCTGTATTTTAGCCCCAATACCTAAGCCCCAGCAGAATATCATTTGCATGGGCTTAAATTATGAAGACCATATTAAAGAATCTGAGAAGGTATTTTTAAAAGATATAAAAAGACCAAAGTATCCAATAATATTTACTAAATCATCCCTTAGTATTAATTCCCCATATGGAGATATTCCTTTAAGAAAAAATGTTTCTTTAGAAATGGACTGGGAATCAGAGTTAGCGATTGTAATTGGAAAGCCAGGCATTCATATAAAAAAAGAGGATGTGTATGATTATATTTTTGGATATATGGTTTTAAATGATGTATCTGCAAGAGATATTCAGAGAAATCACAAGCAATTCTTTTTAGGAAAAAGTTTGCCAGGAGCGTGCCCTATAGGACCATGTTTAGTGACAAAAGACGAAATTATTGATCCACATAATCTTGACTTATCATGCAAGGTAAATAATATTGTTAAGCAAAAATCAAATACAAAATATCAAATATTTGATATACCAACGCAGATAGAAACAATTTCTAAAAGTACATACTTGGTTCCGGGAGATATAATAGCAACAGGCACGCCAAGTGGAGTTGGATTTGCAAGGACTCCTCCAGAGTTTCTTAAAGATGGCGATATAGTTGAATGTGAAATTGAAAAAATTGGAAAAATTGTCAATAAAGTTGTTGATCAGTCTTACCAGTAATTTTCGGTAGTAATATGGCCTGGAGAGCTTCTCCTATGTTTTTTCAAGCCAATTTTTTTTAATTCTGTTGTCGTATCTTTTACCATTTCAGGATTACCACATATCATAACGTGGGTATTATCTGGTGACATTTTAATATTTGCTTTATTTTCAAGTAGTCCGTTAGCAATATGTTGTGGAATTCTTCCTTTTAATGAATATTTTGAGTCCTCTCTACTAACGTAGCTAATATAAATAAATCTGTCGCCATACTTTTCTTTTAAAAAACTAATATTTTTTTGGTAAGTTAGTTCTTTCTCGTATCTCACAGCATGCACTAAAATAACTTTCTTAAATTTATTCCATGAGTCTTTTGTATTCAAAATAGATAAATATGGTCCAATTGCAGTACCAGTGGCTAGCATCCAAATATTATCAATATTTGGTATCTCATTAAGAATTAGAAAGCCATTACCTCTTGGACTAACATTTATAGAGTCTCCACCTTTTAGTTTTTGTAATGCTGTGGATAATGGACCATTCGGCACTGAAACAGAATAAAATTCAAGAAAATCTTCGTTTGGTGAGTTTACAAAAGAATAAGGTCTAGAAATCTCTTCATTATCAATAGTTAGAGATATTTTTGTATACTGCCCAGCAATAAAATTAACATCTGGCGCATTGATTCTTATAGAATAAAGAGATTCTGTCCAATGTTTGACGCTAATCACTTCTCCTTGTATCCACTTTTCTGTCATAATATTATTAATTCTTCTGTTAAAATGGTTATACTATACATACATAAAATATAAGCAATCTATAAAAATAAAATAAGCACTATAATATACATGAACATAAATTATATAAAAGAAATTAATAATAGTAGGGTTTATGATGTTGCGAAGAAAACCCCAATTACTTTGCTTAACAAGATTTCATCAAAGTACAATAATACCGTGTATTTGAAAAGAGAGGATTTGCAACCAATTTTTTCATTTAAGTGTCGTGGGGCATATAATAAAGTAAGTAATCTTTCTTCAAAAGAAAGGCTTAATGGCATAATCGCGGCATCCGCTGGAAATCATGCTCAAGGAGTTGCGTTATCTGCAAGTAAATTAGGCATAGATGCTTTAATAGTAATGCCAACAACAACTCCATCAATTAAAATTGAGTCTGTTAAAAAATTTGGGGTAAGCATTAAGCTTTTTGGTGATTCTTTTGACGAAGCATATGAGCATGCATTAGAGGTATCAAATAAAGAAGCAAGAGTATTCATACATCCGTTTAATGACCCATTAGTAATAGCAGGGCAAGGCACTGTAGCTAAAGAAATTGTTGAACAAAGTGAAGATTCTACAGATATATTCTTTATTCCAGTTGGCGGCGGAGGGCTAATATCTGGCATGTCTATCTACCTTAAAAAACATTACCCTAACTGTAAAATTTTTGGTGTTGAATCTGAAGATGCGCCAACATTAAGTATGTCATTAAAACATGGTGAGCCAACAAGTTTAAGTCAAGTTGGTCTATTTGTAGATGGGTGCGCAGTAAAAAGAATTGGAGAAGAAACGTTCAAAATATCTCAAAAATACGTTGATGATGTAATTCTTGTCTCAATAGATGAAACATGTGCAGCAATCAAAGATATATATGAAGATACAAGAGTGATGTCGGAGCCAGCAGGTGCCTTGGCAGTAGCAGGAATGAAAAAATATATTTTGAACAATAATTTAGAGAATAAAAAAATTATTGCAATAAATTCTGGAGCAAATTTAAATTTTGATAGACTGAGACATGTTACGGAAAGAGCGGAGATAGGGGAGGGAAAAGAACTTCTTTTGTCAGTAAAAATACCTGAAAAGTCAGGAAGTTTTAGAGCTTTTTGTGAAGTGATTGGAAGAAAAAGTATAAGTGAATTCAATTATAGATATTCAAATGAAAATTCTGCGAATGTTTTCGTTGGTATAAAAACTGATAATATAGAAAAAGATACAAAAAATTTATTTAGTGATCTAAATGATAAAAAATATGATTATATTGATCTTACAAAAAATGAAGTTGCAAAATTACACTTGAGATATATGGTGGGCGGAAAACCAAGTGCGGTAATTAATGAAAAACTATTTAGATTTGAGTTCCCGGAAAAACCTGGGGCATTATTAAACTTCCTCAATAAAATGCAAAAAGATTGGGATATAACTTTATTTCACTATAGAAATCATGGTTCGGCATTTGGAAGAGTTTTAGTCGGGATTGATATTGGGACGCATAACAAAGATGACTTAGAAGAATTTCTTACTGATCTTGATTACAAATACACTGAAGAGACTAAAAATAAAGGTTATCATTCATTCCTAAAATAAAAAAAGGCCTCTTGCGAGGCCTTTCATATTACTTAATAACGAAACAGACTATCTTTTCTTTTTTGTAACCTTACGTTTCGTTTTTTTCTTCGCAACTTTCCTTTTTGTAGTTTTTTTCTTAGCTACTTTTTTCTTAACTTTACGCTTAGCTACTTTTTTCTTCGCTACCTTGCGTTTCACTTTCTTTTTAGTTGCTTTTTTCTTAACTTTTTTCTTAGCTACTTTACGTTTAGTAACCTTCTTCTTCACAACTTTGCGTTTCACTTTCTTTTTAGTTGCTTTCTTCTTAACTTTCTTTTTAGTTACTTTCTTTTTAGTTACTTTACGTTTAGTAACTTTTTTCTTAGCTGCTTTTCTAACAACTTTCTTTTTAGCAGCTGTTTTTCTTACTACCTTTTTCTTCTTACGTTTAATGGCCATTTAAATCCTCCAAAACACTTAAAGTTGGTTATCAAATAAAAGTTTAATGATATTAAAAGTAAATACAATCTTTTTTTTAGTAAAAAAAATACTACACAACGTTTTTTTTGTTTTTTTTACCATTTTCTTACATATATAGCTAAATAAAAAAAAATTATGTTTTTTTTATTCATAATTTAATGATTTTTTATTAAAATATTTTTTTTAACTAGTTTTTTTGTACTTTTACTGTAATTTTTACGTTTTTTTAGCTATTTTTTCTTTTATTTAGCAATATAAATTATTTTTACTGTATTTATTGCTGTTTTATTAATAATGATTTAAAAATTTAAAAAATTTTTAGTTTTTTTTAAGTTTTTTCTTAAAATTAAATAATTTCTTATTTTTTTGTTACTGTGCAACTATTTTTGTGGGGGAAAAAAATAAAATCGACGTTTTTTTTAAAATATTTTATTTTTATCTAAATATTGTATTTAAGAGAACCGATGTACCGTTATTATTAATTCTCCTTGAACCAGTGAGTTCAGGTGGGTCTAGGTTTTATACATTAGGCTACCTAAATATTAGGTTTGCACACCTCTTATAAATTAAATAGTCCCTGTTTTAAAATTAGGAACAAAGACATAACAATAATATCGAGTACATCAGTTGTTTAAAATATATCAAATTAAGTAGTATTAAACTAGTGGATAAAATTAATTTTTAATTTTGTAGAAGTGAATCTATTTTTTCATTTAAATCGAGAATTTTTTGTTTAATTGTAGAATTTAACTTATTTGTAATATCTTTGTGTCTTAGCGAATCATTTGCAAAATTTAATGCTGATATTACTGCAATTCTATCAAGACCAATTGTTTTTCCTTCAGCTTTTGTTTTCATCATTTTGTCATTTAGTAGTTCGGCAGAATTAAATAAAGTATCTTTTTCGTCTTCTCTACAAAATATGTCATAATTTTGATTTAGAATTTTAACTGTAACAGGAATTTTTTTATTATTATCGTCCATTATTGAGTATATTCCAAAGACCTCAACCTATTGATTATTCCCTCGACTTTATTTTGAACTTTCTGATTTTTTTCTTTGATTTTAAACTTTTCTGAAACTTCAGCTTCTTGCCTTTCTTTTAATAGAAGGTTTTCCTTCTTAAGAACTAAATATTTGTTAGACAAATCTTCTATTTTTCTTTCAAGCTCGTCTAAGTCTTTATTTAGTGAAGATATTATGTGATCATTATTCATATGTTATATATATTATTATTGCGAGCATTCAAGGTCAATAGATAAATACAATTATAACAATATTAATTTTTGGTTGGTAAAATATGGATTTAAATGAGCTCAAAACTAGAAGAATTTCGTTAATTTCGATGATGCCAAATAACTCGATTGCTATATTATCATCTGCTAATAAAAATTACAGAACAAGAGATGTGGAGAATCCTTATAGGCAAAATAGTGATTTTCTTTACCTGACTGGCATTAGCGAACCAAACCTTATTTGTGTAATCTTTAAGGAAGAAAATATACCCAATATAATATTATTTAGAAATAATACTTCGGCCCATGAAAAAGTGTGGGAAGGTGAGCGTTCTGATAATAAGCAAGTAAAAGAACTTTATGGTTTTACCCAAGTGCATAATTATGATGATTATGAAGATAGAATTTTGAGCTTTGTAAGTGGTCAAGATAGCTTATTTATAGAATCAGGAGTAAATAGTGAATTAGATGATTTTATAAAAAAACAAACCAAAAACTCTAGTCAGAATAATAGAAGAAATTATTCGTTCCCTAAAAATATTATTGCCTTGCATTCAATTACGCAGAAACTAAGATTAATTAAATCTGAGTATGAAATTAAAATGATAAAAGATGCGGCAAAAGTCTCAATTAAGGCTCACAAATTAGCCATGAAAAAATCAAAGCCAGGAATGTATGAATATGAATTAGATGCAGAGATTAAATATATTTTTAATAAAAATAATATGCATATGGCTTATATGTCTATAGTGGGGGGTGGAAAAAATGCATGCACACTTCATTACGTAAAAAATAATTGTAAATTAAAAGATAATGACTTAGTTTTAATAGATGCAGCTGCCGAAAATCAAGGTTATGCTTCAGATATTACAAGAACATTTCCAGTAAATGGAAAATTTAATGAAGAGCAGTCGCTAATTTATGATGTTGTTTTAAAAGCGCAAGAAAAAGCTATTAAATTTATTAAACCAGGAGTTACCTGGAACGAAGTTCACAAAGAAACGGTAAATGAGATTTCGAGAGGCTTGATAGAGTTAAATTTAATTAAAGATAGTTTTGAAAATGTTATAAAAAAAGAATTGTATAAAGATTTTTTTATGCACAAGACTGGACATTGGCTCGGACTAGATGTGCATGATGTTGGAGAATATGAAAATGTTTGTTTTCAGCCGGGCATGGTAATAACAGTTGAGCCTGGTATATATATAGATTCTGCAAATAAAAATGTTTCAGAGAAGTGGAGAGGTATTGGTGTTAGAATAGAAGATGACGTATTAATAACAAATAAAGGTAACGAAGTAATAACTCTCGATCTAGCTAAAAAACGTAATGAAGTAGAATCTTTATGCAATAAATAAGATGCAAAACCAAAAGAATAACATAACAATGATTGGAGCAGGGCTCACAGGACTAGCCTTCTGTAATTTATTGCGAGACGAAAATATAAAAGTATCCTTAATAGATATCAATTCAAAAAATTTTTATAAAACAACTGATGAAATGGATAGATATATAGTTTTATCAAATACAAGCAAAATCATCTTTGAAAATATAGGAATTTGGGGAAAAATTTTCAAATATTGCACAAAAGTAAAAGACATACACATATCAAAAAAAAATATTTTTGGG
>Ga0213863_10001400_pt1 | contig 17532 bp, 14 predicted proteins | sample PICome_8_FD_160128 | JGI IMG/M metagenome (GOLD analysis project Ga0213863, IMG submission 160128) | Coastal seawater microbial communities near Pivers Island, North Carolina, United States - PICO497 | ecosystem: Environmental > Aquatic > Marine > Coastal | place: USA: North Carolina... | reverse complement strand
TTTACCCTTTGAGCGCTGCAGTCGATCAGAGGAATGCCAGGTTTCTGCAATAGGCTCGTAAAGCTCAGGCAATTGAATTGGATCACTGGGATTCTCTTTTGGGCTGCTAGGAATTTGCTTCTGGCGGAAATGACCTTCACTCGCCTAACCGAATGGAATAACCTCAAGTCAGAAAAAACCAACCGAGAACCCCATGAATCGACACTCTAGCATCCACATCACATTAACGGCACTTTGTTTGGCGGCTGTCTCCATGGTCTACGGACAGGACGACGCAACGCAGTCACTTCGAGTGGCCACCGCGCAGATTCCCGTGACGGAATCGATCTCGGAGAACAGTGCGACGATTCACCGGGCTCTGGATGTCGCCATCAAGGAAGACGCTGACATCTTACTGACACCGGAGGGCTCGCTGAGTGGCTACACGTCCAAGTTCAATCAAGAGGAAGTGGACAAAGCGCTCAAGACCATCGTGGCGAACGCTAGCAAGGCAGGCATCGCTCTTGCTCTGGGCACCTGTTACACGGAGCCCGACGATAAGAAGTGTTACAACCAGCTTCGCTTCTACGATAGTGCCGGAAAGTTCCTGGGGTTTCACAGCAAGACGCTGCTTTGCGGAAGTTTCTCTGACCCTCCACAAGGCGAAATCAACGAATACGCGACGCGAGCGCTCCAAACGTTTGAAATCAAGGGCATTCGTGTGGGTGGCCTCATCTGCAATGACATGTGGGCCAATCCTCAATGCACGCCCATGGACGATCCGCATTTGAGTCAGAAGCTGTCGAAGGCCGGTGCCCGGATCATCTTTCTGGCCATCAATGGCGGGCGCGACGGCGGTCAGTGGTCGGAAGAAGTCTTCTGGCCCTACCACGAAGCCAACATGCGGATGCGAGCCGCAGCAGGTCGCGTTTGGGTCGTTAGTGCCGACAACTCGTTTCCACACTCTATTCCCTGTTCAGCGCCGTCAGGCGTGCTAAAGCCCAATGGTCAATGGGCAAAGCAGTCACCTCGCCAAGGTGAACATGTAACGGTTCACACCATCGAAGTCGCGCGAAAGCGTTAGGCAGTCACTTTCTTTAGTCAATCATGGCGAATGCGGTAGGGTTCTCACTCCCTGGCGATATAGAAGCATTAGGAATTCTCTTATGATGAAGCACTCAGTCGATTTCTTTGCGGTGTATGACTGCTAGGAATTTGCTTCTGGCGGAAAGGCCGTGAAGAGCGGAATTGGGTGGAGTTCATGGGGGAGAAAGGGGGTTATTCTTTTGTCAGATAGGCGTCGGCCCAACTGGCGTGATCGCCGCCTCGTCCGTCGCCCCCATCGGTGACGAACAATTCCAGCTCCTTGGCTTCCTCCACAGAGATGGTCACAGGACGTCCATCAAAACCGGTGCTGCGAACCTTGCCGCTGGCGAACACCTCTTTCCCATCCACCAAGATTCTCATCTCAATCAGGCCGCGGTGGGCATCGTCCGGGCCCGGGACAGCGTGGAACGACGAGAACTTGCCGTTCAGCGGGAAGCGGAGGTGTGAGTCCGCGTGAACGCCCAATCCGCGCTCGTAGGCTTTGCCGCCCACGCTGATGGTTTTCCCTTGGACGCCCTTGTCGTTCAGCACACGCCAGAAACTTTCGACTTTGGAAGCCATTTCTTTGCGCAGGTAGATCTTGCCGTTCGTTGCGGCGCGCTCATCGATCGCCTCGAGCGCAATCGACTCATCGATGGCCTCTTGGAATTCCTTTTCAAACCCGGCGCTGCCGGTGTCCTTCTGCTGCCGACCGGCCTGCAGAGACTCGGAAAGCGGCGGCCAACACCCGCCCTCCCAACGAAGGTTCTTAAAGTGGCGGGGGGCGTGATACGTGGCTCTCGCCGCAGCGACGTTGTCGGGAAACATGACCGACTTGCCGTCCTTCTCGACCCGCAATCGGCCGCACAACCCAAGCTCGGTGATGTGTCGCCAGTTTGTCAGAGGCTCCTTCGTCTGGCTGGTCGTCGGTTGGAAATCCTCCAGTTCGAGCCTGAGCGTCTGCCAGTCCGGTGATGCCTTCACGGCGACCGGCGCATAGTACTCGCCCCTCTTGCCATCCGGATAAGCGCCCCAGCTGTTGTTGCGCACATGGATGAGAAAAGTCGTGTCGTGGGCGACCTGGATATCCATCGCCAGCGATGCCCCGTCGGGCCCGACGAAGCGCGGATCCTTGATCTTGCGGGTGTAGGCGCTCCAGGCATGCGGGTTTTCCCAATTCAGCCGGTACCAGTCCTGGTAATCGAACTCGGCCTGTAGCCTCCGCTCCCGAACCTTGTCCCCCCGCACCCCGGCGCTTTGCAGCTCCGCGGGTGTGAAGGCGCGAAGTTCGGAAGTGACGCCGAAGGTCTCGGGCGCTGCGCGCATCCACGGATAACCGACCACGTCGTGATCGAGCTGGTAGTAGACATTGGCGATGACGTACAGCGGCTGGCCCTCACTGGTGACTGGCAGCTGCGCCTCCCAAGTGTCGCCCGACCTTCGCGAAGCCGCGCTGCGCCAGAAGCGGGAGAGGATGTGGTTGTCGACGGAGTAGTAGATATCGACCTTCGCGACCTTGTCGATCTGGTCCGGCTTCAGGGAGGCAGTCGGCACGCCGTTGCCGCTCTTGAGATTGACCTCTAGCGCCGGCGTCTGCGGGAAGTCGAACGTCCCTTTGAGATGGGCATCGAACCACAGCATGGAAGGGAAAACATGCTCCGCCGTAGCGCGGTGATTCATGTGCGGGTTGACCGTGTAGCCGATGTGTTCCGACGGCATCGACTTCCAGTTCTCGAACATGTTGTCGAGGATGCCGTTGAAGTCGTTCTGCGGCCCCATGTAAAGCATCGGGACACGGATGTGTTTGATGTAGGCGGCATCGTCACAGGTCTGATGGTAGAGCTTGGAGTGCTTGCGCCGCACGCCCGCATTGGGGCGGTTGCGGATGACGTCCGGCGCGGAACCGCTGCCGCCACAAGACGGCGCCCCCGCCTTGATGCGCTCGTCGGCACCCGCGAGCATGACCGTCAAGTATCCGCCCATCGAGTGGCCGAAGGCGCCGATGCGGCTGCCGTCGACTTCTGGCTGCTGCTGGAGGTAGGAGATGCCACGGCGCGCGGCCAGCGTGATGAGAAACCAATTGTTGTTCCGCGGCGACTCGAAGGGGTCCAGCGTCAGGTGATCGGGGGTCAGCTTGGAGTAGTGGCTGTTGTGACCCGTTTGGGTCGCATCCACCGCGCCCCAATCGGTGGTGGGGTCGCCAGGCTGAGCTTTCTCCATTTCCCGGCCGCCCCAGTTGATCGACAGGCAGGCGTATCCGTTCTCGGCTCCATACTTGGCGCTGGCAATGCCCGCGCGCTGACCACCGCCGTGCATCTGGATCAGCGCGGGAATCTTGCCGTCCGGTTTTTCCGGAGTCGCGTAGAACGCCGCCATGGTCGACTTCTGCCCTTTGAACGTCCCGATGGTGTAGGTGATGAACCGGACGACGCAGCCATCTTCGATCCATTCGCGAACGATCTTGGCTTCCAGCGGCTCCTTGTCCGGATCGTAGGTGGCCCATAGCTCTTCAACGGACTGCGGCACCTTGTCGGCGCTCAGCGGTGGCAGCGTCTCGGCAATCAGATTGCCGGCGAGCATGCAGAGGATGAGAAACGCGGAGCGGATCATTCGGACGTTCTAAAAGATGGACTGGGATTAAATGTAGCCAGCATCAGGCGTTTACCAACATAGCGATCCGCCGGAATCCCGGTATCCTACATTTGGTGGATGGGCGGCAGTTTCCACAGTGATCGCAGTGGATGCCGGCGCCACCCGACGGGGAGAACGTTCAGGGACGCTTGTCGACGGGGAGAATCCCGGCGTGAAATGCCTTCGCCACCGCCTCCGGGGCGTTCTGCACATTGAGTTTCTCGTAGATGTGCGCGATGTGCGTCACGACGGTCGATGTGGCGATGCCCAGCTGGTCGGCGATCTGCTTACGCAACAAGCCTCGCGCGATCAGGGAGAGGACCTCGAGCTCCCGTGGCGACAGCAGGTCGGCCGCTTCGTCCTTAGGCAGCTTTGTCCGGAGTGTGTCGAGGATGACGCCCGCCACGTCGGCATCGAGCGAAGCCCCACCCCCGATCACGGTCCGGATTCCGTCGGTGATCTGCTTCACCGTGGAGGATTTCAGGAGGTACCCCGACGCCCCGAGGGCGATGGCCCGGAGGACATCCTGTTCTCGTTCCGACTGGGTCAGGACAATGATTCGGACTTCGGGAAGAACCGAAAGGAACTGCGGAAGCGCCTCCAATCCGCCCATTCCTGGCAGGGCGAGGTCGAGGAGAATCAGGTCGGGTTGCTGCTCGCCCCACTGGCGCTGCAGGCTACGCAAGGCTCGTTCGGCCGTTCCGAATTCGCCGACGAGAGTGATATCTGGCGTCCTCTTCAGGGCGAGTTGCACCGTCTCCCTGTATTCGGGATGGTCCTCAACGAGCACGACGCGGGTTTTCTGATCCATGGTGGTTTCTTTCTACTTACTTGCGGACTCCCCACTTGCGCGTCCGCAGGTTCAATTCGATTTGTGTCCCCCCGTCGGGAGACTTGCCGGCCCGGACCCGGGCGCCAAGCAAGCGAGCCCGACGCTGGAGGGAGGGAGGAATTTGGTATTCGGGCGAATCAGCCAATCCGGTTCCATTATCGCTGACGGTCAAGCTCAGGTCACGCTCCGTCGCCCACAAGTCCGTCATGAACTCCGTCGCATCCGAATGCCGGCTGATATTCACGAGGCATTCTTTGTAGAACAGGAGGAGGTCAAACTGCGTGCGGGGCTTGAGCCGGCTCAGGTGCTCCTCGCCTTCGATGCGCATTTCATGATCGAGCCTCGCCATGATCCTGCGCACCGCCCGGTGCATGTCATCAACGAGATTGGGGTAGAGACCGTTCGCCCCGAGCATGTTGGCACAGTGGCGGACGGCGACTCCGGACCGCTCGGTCTCCGACCGGATCCGTCGATGCAGCACATCCAGTTCTTCAGGCGCGTCCCGCGCTTCCTGGGCGAGGTCACTGAGGAGGCCGATGGTGTGCATGTTCGCTCCCAACTCGTCGTGCAGGTCCGCTGCGAGGCGTTCGCGAATGCGCGCCACCTGCCGCATCTGCAAGAGCCGTGCGATGAGCGCTGTGACGACGATCCCGACCGCGAGCAGCCCCGCCAGCCATCCGAGCCGTACGAGGTTGGCCTTTTGCTGCGCGTAGCGGAGACCGAGCTCCGCACGAACGATCGGACGTTCTGTCTCGAGGTCGTGCCGGGCGGCCAGTTCGATCAGCCAGTCCCGGATGGGGAGGATGTCCCCGTAAAGGTTGCGCCCGTCCGTCAGCGCGGTGAGGCCACGCCGGGGACGGTCGAGCGGGAAATTCGCCGCAAAGGGCTTGCCCCGCGCAAGGTTGCGGCCCCGGCCGAAGATCTCGACTTCCGCGAACCCGATCAGGGGCACCTTCCCGGTGGGATCGGTTCGTTCATACGGCGCCAGCGCAACCAGGCGCACGAAGCGGCATTCCGTCTCCGGAAAACGCAACATGACGATCGGTCCGGTATCGTAGGGCGACTCCCTTCTGTATTCGACTAACTCGAAGGCGTCGGAAAAATCGGGCTGCTGCGCCCCCTCCACAACCAGGTGATGAGGCATGGCAAAGTCGGCCGGTTCAGCCTGCGGGATCGTGTCGCTGATATCGACCGCGTGGAGGTGCAGGCGATCGACGGGTTGATTGGATCCGAGGTCGATCGTCAATGTCGGCGGGGCATCGACATCGAGCCCGCTTACGAACGCGACGCTCTGTTCGCCGCGGGCGGCGTTCATCAGGTAGGGCACGGACCCGTCCACGAGGAAGCGCTTGTTGCGGGCGCCGCCCTCCGAGGCATCACCGGTCCAAGTGTCGACCGGCCGGTGCAGGGCGACATTTTCTCGGCCGCTGAAAACGAAAATTTCCGAGAGTTGGAGGCTGAACCTCCCGTCCCACGCGCGCGGGGAAAGGACCGTCGCCTCGACGCGAATCCAGCGCGCGACGGTGCCCGGGCATGGCACTACCAGTGGTGCAATGCGAGGCAGGAGCCCGTCCTCTCGCCCAAAAGATGCGACGACCATCCCGTCCTTTCCCAGTTCTGTTCCGGCCACGATGCGGAACTCGAGGGGAAACCCATCGGCCCGGAAGCCCGTTTTCGTGTCGCGCCAAATCGCGGGAACCAGCACGACGTGGTCAATCGCGACCGCCTCCTCCAAGTCGATCTGGATCCATTCTTTAGTGGCCGCGCGGTCATGGATGTCGGACCGAAAGCCGACACTTCCCACGCCACTGCGGAGACTGTAGCTGGCCAACTGCTCCAACTTGCGATCGATTTCCTCCACCCGGTCCTCGAGTTGGGCCAGAGACAGCTCGGCGACCGATCCACTGGCGACCTTCGCCGCGACAAGGAACGGGAGCAGCCCGACAGCTAGGATCACTCTACGCATTCCAGCGAAGAAGCACGGCGGCGCGCGCATCACAAGTCAAAAGAGTTCGGGCGGCGAGAGCCAAAAAGCTGATCCCCCTCCAAGAAGACGAGCTGAAGCCATTGCGGGCAAAGCCCAACCCAAGGACTGAAGCCAGCGGGGCGTATCGCTATCGGCATCCGCCATCCTGCAAAAAGAGGATACTCGCAGGCGAGGTCGGCGGCTAGCGTGGCAACCCTGAACCCTCCTCTCCACCCAATCAACGGAGAGCCAAATAGAATATACAATCATGATCAAAAAATCTTACATCACCGCTGCCTTCGCATACTCGATCCTATTGACATGTGCCGAATCCGCCACCCTCTCAGTTTCCCTCGGCCAAAGTACCGACAATGGGACCACTGGAGGCACGGCCATCGACCTCACCACCGAAGGCGATACGGACTGGGGCATCTGGCAGAACACCAACTTAGCGCTGTCCAGCAGCATGGCCGGAGGATCGGGATTCACCAGCTTCACCTACCTCGGCGCCGCCGCTGATCAGGGGGCGACATTCGGCAATCCCCAAAATGGTTACAGCTGGACCAATGGAACCCCAAACGCGACGGGTAGTGGTGTGACCCAAGCCGCTCGCGCAGACTTGAACGCCGTTGGTGCCGGAGTAAGGCTCACGATCGATGTTGCCGCCGCAGGAGCGTATCAGCTTAAATTCTACACGACGACCTTTGACGTCAACCTCGATGCGACCGCCTCGCTGGTAACGGGTGGAGTTTCTGACACTGCCATTGGGAGCTACGTTCCCAATAGCCTCGAAAAATACGAATACACCGTGGATTTCGCGACGGACGGAGCCGACACTCTGAATCTTGACGTCGTCAGAAGCGGGGGCGGCCTCAACATCCTCGCTGTCGAGGCGTTTACCCTTAGCACCAGCACCATCCCCGAACCATCGTCGCTAGCCCTGCTAGGACTGGGGATGCTTGGGTTGTTTTCGCGCCGGCGTCGCTAGAACACCATCCAACTCAATCAACAAAGAGCGCGGATCTCCTCAGACGCAATCCGCGTCCATTACCCTCAGCCGATGCAAATTCTCCGCCCCTTCTTCTACATTCTAGCCGCACTCCCCCTACCTGCGGCCAACATCACCGCGACCGTCGCCCAAAGTACGAGTGTCGGCACCGGAACCACCGCCATCGATCTCACCGCCGATGGCGATACGGACTGGGGCATCTGGCAGAACACCAACAGGAGCCTGACCAACCGTATGGACGGAGGTTCAGAATTCGACGTTCTTTCTCTGCTAGGAGCCGCCACCGACACATGGTTGATCTTTCCCAATCCTCAGAACAGCTACAACTGGACTAATGGGACGCCTACCACCATGGGCTCCAACGTTACCCAAGGCGCCCGTGCTGAGTTGCACAGCAACGGGGACGGAGTTCGACTCACGATCGATGTTGCCACCGCAGGAGCGTATCAATTGAAGTATTACACGACGACGTTTGACGTCAACCTCGACGCTACCGCCTCCCTGGCAACGGGCGGCGTTTCAGATACCGCCGTCGGGACATACGCTCCCAATGCTCTCGAAAAATACGAATACACCGTGGATTTCGTCACGGACGGAGCCGATACCCTAACCGTCGATCTCGTCAAAAACGGCGGTTCCAACAACGTCCTTTCTTTCGAAGCTTTTTCACTAAAAACCGTCAGCGGTAATCCGGATCCGAATCTCGCAATCGATCCAAGCTTCCTCTTCAGCAACGACGGCACCCCCGAATCATTCCAGATCGCGTATAACAACTCCGGGACTGGCGGACCAGTCAGGGTCACGTCGATCACGCCAGGTGGGGCTGATGCTTCCTATTTCAGCATCGACTCGTTCACCACGCCGGTCGCCGCCCGAGGAAGTGGCGCGATCAGATTTACCTTTGATCCAACTGACGGGAACCGCTCCTACAATGCCACGCTGACGATTGCTTCCGATGACCCGGATTCACCGTCGACCGTGATCGACATCACGGTTCAATCCTCAGTCCTCAGCCTCGGCAAGATCGTGTGTATCGGAGATTCGATCACCGAGGCGAACGCCCTCCGCACAGCGGGCGACGGAAATTGGTCGTGGCGTTACGCATTCTGGAAACACCTCGTCGATGCCAACGTGGCGCATGAGTTTGTCGGCACCCGCACTGCAAACCACAGCGGCGCTTCCGTCTATCCCGATTACAATGGGCAGGCATTTGTTAATCGTCATGAGGCCATCTGGGGGTTCAGTGCCCAGGAGCGCGCTTCAAGTGCCACCACCTACCTAGGAAACCTCAAGAGCCAAGGCGACACGCCTGATACCGCCATCATCTTTTGCGGCTGCAACGACGTTCCAGTGAATCTCAATGTCTCCGCCGCGACCGTGCGTGATCGGATTGGCACCATCGTCGACAACCTTCAAGGTGACATCGGTGCGAACGGTAACCCAGACGTCCGCATCTTGCTCGTTTCCATCATCCCCCGCTTCACTGGTGGTGGGACCACTCCTGATGTGAGAAATGGCAGATACCAGGAGATCAACAACCTCTTGGCGACGCTTGCGACCACCGAAACTACCGCGACTTCCACGGTAAGCTACGTAGACATATTCCCACTATTCAACTCCCCACCCGGGCTGCTCTATGACGGCATCCATCCCAACGGTGACGGGGAACAGGTATTGGCCGATCAGATATTCGCCGCCCTCCGTCCAGTTCCGAGCATCATCGACATCGCACTCGAAGTCAGCGGAGACGTCGTGCTCACTCTAGACGGATCCGTGGTTGGGCTGACAGTCCAGCAATCGAAGGACCTCGCCCCCGGCAGCTTTAGCGACGTGCCCTCCACCCCAGGGGCCAACACGCTCACGATCGACGCCATCGACGTCGATCCCGAGATGGATGGGAAGGATTTCTACCGAGTTCGGAACTAGCCCGGATCCGCCTATTCGCGACTCTGAACTTCCGTGGATAAGACGACAGGAGGGCGATCATCAATGTCGGGGGCACAAGCAGGGAACCGTCCTCCAAAAGGAGGATACCCGAATCACTGGGGTCTGGCATCTTAGAGACGCCTGCAGAATCCCTCGACCCTCGACCGTCTGAAGTCGCGCTTTGACCGCTTCAGGGTCATGACCCCCAACACCCAAAACACACAAAATGAAACGTAAGTATTCTCTCTCGGCGCTTCTCGCCATACTATCCATCCTCGCGCCCGCCGCCGCGGAGACGGTCAGTTGGGACGGTGCTGGCGCCGATAGCAACTGGACCACCGGCCTCAACTGGAGCAATGACATCGAGCCGGGCGAAGGAGACGACGTCACGATCGGGGAAGGCATTACGGTGAACTACAATCGCGTCGAAGAGTCGTTGCCTGGATTAATGACTCTCGATATCGCCGGGACGCTCGATCAGACAGGCGGCGTGATCCGAACCAACGGTGCGAAGATCAATGTCGCCTCAACCGGCTCTCTCTCCGGATCAGGGTTCTGGGATTTCAACGATTCTGAAATCACTTTCGCCGATGGAGCAAGTGCCACGATGGAAGCTTGGGAGAACAAGGGGATGAATGTCTTCAATTTCAAACTCGGCGCCACCGGATTCAAGACGCTGACTCCAAACAGGTTCTTTATCGGCGGCGGGGCGACCATCGCCGACGCGACCTACAACGTCGATATGACAGACTACACTGGAGATGGTGGAGCCATCACTCTGGTGGACTACCACGCAGACGCCACCGGCATGACGGACTTGATCTTTCAGGGCGCGGGCGGTCTCAATGTCATCAACCCAGGCAGTTTTCCAGACGCGGCCCTGCATTGGAATGAGGGGGCAAAATCCATCGTGCTGGTGCTCAAACCAAAGACATGGGACGGCGAAGCGGCGGACAATTCGTGGGGTAGCGCCACCAACTGGGATCCGGATGGCGTCCCAGACGCTGGCGAGCAAGTCGTGGTCGGCTCGAATGCAGCCGTCACTGGAGCCACCAATGTGTTCTCTTCCCTGACCATCGAAGCGGGCACCAGCGTGACCCTGGACGCCACCACCGACCTGTGGCAAAACAATCTCCGGATCGACGGGACGCTGGACAAGGCAGGGGTGCTGCGTATCGGCGGTACCGGGGGTGGTTCCAACATAGAAATTTCAGGCAGTCTCGGGCCATCCATGACGTTTCTCGATACGCAGAACGCCACGATCAATTTCATCGACGGGGCTTCGTTCGCGAATCCGGGATTGCACTTCGAGCACAAGGGCACGAACACCTTCGGCTACACCTTGTCCCCAACCGGATTCACGACGCTGATGGCTGGCGGATTGTTCAGTGGGAATAATGCCAGCTGGTCCGATGTCACCTACAACATCGACGTTTCCAACTACGACATCAATAACGGCACGGTCGTGACACTGGCGGACTACACCTCCACGACCATGGTGGGTGATTTCGCCAATGCGAGGGTCAATGTGATGACAGGGGACAGCGGTCTGGATGCCACCCTGAGTTTCGACCCGGTCGAGGTCCGGTTGGTGTTGAAGTTCGAAGCCCCCCCCGGCCTCTTCGCGATCACCGAGATCGATTACAACCCGGATGCCGCTACCGTAACTCTGACATGGAGGACGACATCAGCCGAAGTCTACGCGGCATTTGTTTCGACGGACATGAAGGATTGGGGTACGGATCTGAACGACGACCTCAGCACGGCGAATGACGAGAATCCAGACGACGGCGACTTGATTACCGTGACATTTGATCTCGCCGACCAGTCTCTGGCAGATAAAGAGAAACTGTTCTTTCGCATCGAGGAGGGATAGTCTCTGTACGACAGCGTCAATGCAGGGCACGATGAGATCGCTGACCGGCAAGCCCATATGAGATCGATTGTTTTTCTGCTCGCTGCATTTCTCTGGCAGCCCATCACCGGCGGCGCCGCGGAGGCGGTTCCCCAGACCGTCACCGAGACCTGGGCGGAATTCGATGCGCGCGCGGAACCGTTGGAGGTCGAAGTAGTGCGGGAGGAAACCGTTGGGGGGATCACCACCCGCTACGTGCGTTTCGTGGTCGGCACTTTCGCAGGGAAGAAGACCTGGGTCGCGGCGTTCTATGCCTTCCCGGAGGGCGCAGGGATTGCCAGGGGGCACCCAACAACGCGTGAAAGGGTACCTAACAAGCAGTTGCATGACCACTCTTGATCCGCCGCGAAGTTGAAAGTGCTGTAACAGTTCAACGATCACCCCCAAATCCACGCTCGCTCTCAGGTCAGTTGGTTGCTAGGGATTTGCTTTTGGCGGAAGGGTCGTGGAAACCGGGGTTTGGCGTCATACATGGGGGAGAAAGGGGGTTTTGACCGCCGCCTCACTCTGTCGCCAGCTCTCTTGCCAGGGGAAGAAGTGACAACTGTTTCTGATCCGGAAACTATATACCTGAATGCCTATCCCAGTGAGCCCGGTTCAATTTTGGTAATTGACCAGAAGCGATTCAGGGGCATGGTTCTAAGCTGGATCGGCCACTGACCGAACCCAAAGGCTGAGCAAAGCATGGCTACCAACAGGTTGTCCGCGGCGCTCCGAAGGCGACAAGAGACATGTTAATCCAACCATTAAACGTGAAGTCTAAGTGGCGCTGCCGTTAGCCTGTGGCAGATCTCAAACGTTCGGCAAGATGCAGCATGTGCAGATGATCCGCTCAAATCTACGACCCCTTAATCCATGAACAGAATATACTCCGTCACGCTAGCGGGCGCCTTCATTGCAATTGCGTGTGTTGTATTCTTCCAAAAATTGGGCTCTGAAAAAACGGCCCTGAGTAATGGGAGCTCTTCACCGGGTTCTGGGTATGAGAAAAACTCCCGTTTGTCTGAGATCAGGCCAGCGAAATCTTCCCAGCGTATTATCAAGCGGTCGAAACCCAAAGGGCTTTCGGATTACCTGCTAAAGAATCCAAGCGAGATCAATTCTTTAACTGCGGAACAGGCCGCTGAGCTGGTGGTCGCGTTTGCGAACGACCGCGGACTCAAGCTGCCCGGCCTGACTTCAATTGACAAAAACGTCGCCCGGGAATTGGCAAAGTACGAAGGGATTTGGCTGCAACTTACTAGCCTGACTTCGATTGATAAAGATGTTGCTTATGAGTTGGCAAAGTATGAAGGCAGACTCAATCTGGCCGGCCTGACTTCAATTGACCAAGACACAACTCGGGAATTGGCGAAGTATGAAGGAGACTGGTTAAAGCTTTCTGGCCTGACTTCAATTGATCAAGATGTTGCCTATGAGTTGGCAAAGTGGGGAGAGACAGGGGCCCAGCTGTACCTTGAGGGCCTGACTTCGATTGATAAAGGTGTTGCTTATGAGTTGGCAAAGTATGACGGCTCCATCGTCCTTGGGCTATCGTCAATTGATAACGATGTCGCTGAGGAGTTGGCGAAGAAGGACGGGGGTCAACTGCACCTCTGGGGCCTAGTATCAATCGACAAAGACGTTGCCCAGGCGCTGTCACGATTTGGAGGGACGTATCTGAGTCTGAAAGGTGTAGAGCTCATCGACAAAGACGTGGCTAGAGAACTGTCGAACTCTGATGTTTCCTGGTTGAGCCTAACAGGGCTAACCGCAATTGACAGCGACGTCGCTCAGGAGATGGCACAGTTTCGAGGTCAGCTGTCCTTTTCAAACCTTTCTTCAATTGACCGAGAGGCAGCTGAGAAGCTGGCAAATTATGCAGGAAGGCGAATGTATATTAACAGGGGAACTAACAGGGGAACTAACAGGGGAACTAACGGGGGAGCGAACTTGGATCCAGATCCACAGATTCTCGAAATCCTGAACTCAAATCCAGCTATTCAGCTGCCTTCAAAGTACCGCGATGATGAAATCGCCAAACAATAAGCCGCCGCTAAGGCTCGTACCGAGGCTGAAAGAGAGGCCGCTAGGTGACAGCTCGATGGGATTCTGAGGTTATGTTCGCAGCCCCCGCTCTTGAACTGCTAGGAATTTGCTTCTGGCGGAAAGGCCGTGAAGAGCGGAATTGGGTGGAGTTCATGGGGGAGAAAGGGGGTTGGTCTCACTCCCATGATGCACGCCGGCGAAGGTCTCTGCCCACCCGAAGACTGCGGCGGTATTCCCGGCTTCCTCGGGCTCCTCTCCGGCGAGAGCGAATTCATCGAAGAATATCCCGCTGAATTCCTAAAGAAACTCCGTGAAGGAGAATTTCATCCCCCCGCCGTGAAATTCCGCAACCCCGCCGATGTGCTCAAGCTGTGGTGACCAGCCTCGCTGACTAGTGAAGATTTTCATCGGCTATCTGCGCTACGCTCCGATTGCGGATAGAAATTCCCTCAACAACCCACCAAGATGAGAAACGACAATCTAGCCTCGCTGCAACTGGAGGATCATCGTTGATAGCTCCGGCCCCCGAACTCCGATTTTCCCGGCGGCGTGCTCGAGGCTCTTCATCTCGGCCCGGTCGATACGACCATCAGCAAGTGAGAATTGAATGAGCGATTCCAGGTTCTCTCGCTTGCTCGTCTTGGAGAGTTCCTCCCGGGCCTGTTGAGTCAGTTCGACGACTTTTGCCGAACTCCAGCGATGGCGCTTGGTCCACTTGTTGAGCCGTTTTTGTTCGGACGCGGTGATCTCACCATCCTCGGCTACCAGCTGCCAGAGTTTGATAAATTCCAGTTCTTCCAATTCGTTTTGTGAAGGAGAATGGCCCAGGGTTTTGAAGAGCTGCGTTTGAACATGCGCGCGCTTCCGCTTGGCATTTTTCCACAGGGAAAATAGTCCGGCTCCAAGGACGAGAAGAAAGAGCGCGAGGATCAGCGGTTGGCTGGTCAGGAAAGCGATTACCAGGGTAATGAGGCCTAGGAGGAAGCCGAGAAGCATCCCAAGCCAGCCGGAGATTCGATTGATGAGAGGGCCGATCAAAGGGATGAAAATGAGGAAGCGGGTTAGGCTGGAGAAAAAGATTCCGCCCCCAATCGTGGCGACTGCGATGCCGGTGAGGCGAACAATGTTCTTTAGGCGTGCCAAATGCGCTTTGATCGAATCAAGAGCGATTTCCCGCTCTCCCGCCACAAGGTGATGAAGGATGCCTTTGTCTTTGATCATGCCGGAGATCAAGCCTGATTTCTTCTCGGCCTGATGGGCCACCGCGATGCCCTCGCCCCATTTCCCAAAGTAGGTCGCAGTCTCCGGAACCGGGAGGCCGCGGTAGGACAGACGTTCGTCGCCGAGTTGGTTTTCTCCGCCTTTGGCCAGGTAGAAATACTTTCCTCGCGTCGCAAGTTTCTTGTCCGTGCCCTTCTTCGAGAGCTGGAGACTGTCGGGGTGAATTCGATACTTCTTATCGACAAATTGAATTTGCTTGGGGGCGATTTTCAGCTCGGCGACTTGATAAGTTTTTGGGCGAATATTGGCGGATGTCAGGAGCTTTTTGAAATCTCTATTTCGGCTGTTGTTCTCGAGGGAGGACATCCATTCCTTGCTCCAGGTAACGCCATCATCATCCTCGTCACGATCCCAGGCGTAGATCTCTGCCGAGCGAGAGACTTCAAGAAACCCTTGAAAGGACTGCACATAGTTCCCTTTCACGGTGAGGTCTTGATCCATGCTTCCCGTGTGGGAAAACAAGCGATCGGCGCTCAGGTCGCCGACGGCTTCCGCAGGTTCGGTCGCCTTCGCCGCCTGGTAGTAGTCAAAGCGATGCTCATTTTTCCAAATCGCCCCGATTGAGGCCCCGAGCAAAATCAGGCCCATGACTAGTGGGCTCCCTTTCTTCTTTCTTTCCGCCATTCTTGCGGGAACCTTAACGAAGGGAAGAGATGAGGGGTAGGATAAACAAGCCCTCTCATTGTAATGGCGGATCAGGAGGGGGATTCCCTTGAGATCTGGTGCTGTGAAATGCACACTCTCCCTGTGGCAGATGTCTTTTCAAAAGAAAAGCGGAGCTGGGTGATGTCCCGGATTACCGGGAAGGATACCAAGCCGGAGCTGCTGCTGCGATCAATGCTCCACCGGAGAGGCTTTCGCTTGACGGTGAACGGACCAAAGAACAAGAAGCTCCCCGGCCGCCCATTGCTAGGAATTTGCTTTTAGAGGAAAGTCCGTGAAGAACGAATTTGGGCGGGATACATGGGCGAGAAAGGGGTTGGTTTCACACCCGACAACTACCAGACTTCTGGTCAAGTGGCCAAAGGTAAACCACCGGATGCTTGGGACATTGACTTCAATACAGAAAACAGAAAGTGTTAAGGGATGGAAGAAACCAAGTTTACGGATACGCTCGCTGAGCTTGAAAAAGCAAAATGCCATAAGTGTAACAAACTGGTGTTTACCAGCGAAGAAATCCAGAACGCCGTCGAATCAGGAATAAAAAGCAATCTGTATGAATTACAGTCTAGTCGTCTCTACTTTAAAAGCCGGCCTTTTTGCTACTACGAGTGTCGTTCCTGCGCGGGGTGGTTCAAAAGTAATATCGTTCTCATTTGCCGGGCTATAATGTTGGCTGGCATTGCCTTCGTTTTGATTGTGATTGCACTGAGTTTGTATGCATATATGTATCACGGATACCGAGGCTGAGTAGCTTGTGACATTTATGACTGCGGCTGCCGTCACTATATGGTTGAGTAGCGGCCATGAAACTCCCCCTGTGTCTGCTCGCTGCTTTTTGCATGCTAATTTGCTCGTGCCAGAAAGAAGGAGGGAATGAGAAGGAACTCTCGGAGAAGGAACTCTTAGAGAAGGTAATCTTGGGGAAGTGGGTCAGAGAAGACAGGCCCGACAAAAGGAAGCTACGTAGAATTCTTTTCCGATAACACATTTGTAAGTAATGAAAGTTCGGCTGGTGCTAGTAAGGGAACCTATAATCATAGGTGAAGCCTGTTTTTGTTTGATTACTAACGATTGCCCAAATATCTTCGAGGTTTCTAAGGCTTTTTGATCTTTTTTGGTTTACCATTTTTGTAATACGAACGGGATAGTTCGGTCCCGTCCTCGTTATACAAAACTAAAAGTCCATTCCCGTTGATTACATTTGTTTCGGGACACTTCTGCCCGTCAGGCTTCCAGGAAGTGGAGGAAATCAGTTTTTCGTCCTTGAAGTATACCTGCCATTTTTTCTTGTCTGAGAATTTATTGGGTTTGGTGGGATGCATATAATAATAGGTTCTATCACCATCAAGAATACGGCGATAATCGGGCATGAAGATATCTTCTACCAGTTCGGAAGTTGTGGTGCATCCCGAGACTAAAAATAAGATTAAAAAGCATGAGAAGCGTTTCATTATTTCCCCCCACTATCACGACGAACGCTCTTCTTGTATCCTGAGATCACGTTACCCTCCTGCACCAACTGACTCCCTGTTCTCGCCCAAATACCGCTCCCTCCATCAGCACCCTGAAACCGATTTCCCACCGCCTTCAATTCCCCCAATAACATCACTCCGGCAATTCCTCCTCCCTCGATTGTGTTGCCAACCATGACAACCTTGGCCTCCTTCATAATAGCCACTATCGGGGGCATTCCACCTTTCCGTTCGAGAACATTCCCCGTCATTGTCACCCTTGCCGCTCCGGGAACTCCCACCGCGACCAGCCTATTCCCAAGACAACGGTTCTTGACCAACGTGACCTCGGACACGCCCCTAATCCCCACCCCGGCCGCTTGATTACGCTCAATCTTATTCTTAACAAGCCGAGCCTGGGCCGATTCAATCCCAATTCCAGCCGCCTTATTTTCGTAACATGAATTACCCACGATTAATCCGATAGCTCCACCCCGGCAACCGATCCCAGCCAAAAGGTTACGATAGCAGTTGTTTCCCCGCACAATCGGGGAAGATCCCTCCTCCATCCCAATTCCGGCCATTTCATTCTCGTAACAATCGTTTCCCTCAATAACGGGACGGGTCTCAACTCCAGTTCTCACTCCAATTCCCGCCCGTCGATTTTGATAGCAATCATTCCCTCGAATCACCGGGCACGCCCCCTCGCTCACGCCAATTCCCGCCCGGACATTTCTGTAACACGTATTTCCAATTACAAGAGGA
>Ga0213863_10001398_pt1 | contig 17542 bp, 12 predicted proteins | sample PICome_8_FD_160128 | JGI IMG/M metagenome (GOLD analysis project Ga0213863, IMG submission 160128) | Coastal seawater microbial communities near Pivers Island, North Carolina, United States - PICO497 | ecosystem: Environmental > Aquatic > Marine > Coastal | place: USA: North Carolina... | reverse complement strand
CGAGCGGCCCGCCGAGCCGAGCACCGCGAAGGGCAGCACCGGCACGAGGAAGCGGGCGAAGCACATGAAGTCGCCGCCCGACGAGATGGCGTAGGCGGTGCCCCCCGCGACCATGACCGCCACCCCGCTCGCCTCGGCCGCGCCGACCCGGCGGCGGCTGCACCAGGCGCCAGCGAAGGCACCCAGCGTCATCAGCCCGAGACCAGGCATGGAGAGCCACGCGGAGACGACGTAGTCCAGGCCCCGCTCGGCGGCGGCTCCGGAGAAGCCCAGCTTCACGCGCGCGGTGTTGGGGACCCAGTCCCCGTAGACCGAGCCGCGCCACGCCATCTGACCGAAGAACACCAGCGCTCCCGTGCCCGCCGCGGCGAGGGCGGGACGCCACTGAAGCTCGTCCCGGCGGGTCAGCCCGGTGATGATCGGCGGCGACAGGATCAGGGCCACAAGGAGGGCGGCGTCCGCCCGCATCAGCGTCAGCCCGGCGGTGATCAGCCCGAGCAAGAGCGCCCGCCGCCTCCAGCTCTGCGCGGGAGCGCCGTGGGCGACCAGGAAGAGCGCGACGGCGAGGGCAGCGGTGGGCATGGTGGCCATGCCGCCCGTGGCCCAGACCGCCAGCGGCGGCGCCGTGCCGACCAACAAGGCCGACGCCAGCACGGTCGCTGGCGCGTCGGGGTACCGCCGCGTGATCGCGCGGACGAGGGCCGCGACCATGAGCGATCCCGCGAGTACCGAGAGGATGCGGCTCAACAGCTCGGGCCCCACGCCGATCTTCATCCCGAAGGCCATGAGCCCCGCCCAGAGAAACTCGCTGTAGCCCTCGACCGGAGCCTCGAGCTGAGGGGGGTTGTAGACGAGCCCGAGCCCCTCCGCGAGATTCCGGGAGTAGCGGAAGGTGATGAAGGCGTCGTCGCAGACGAAGTCGAAGCGGTGGACCAGGAAGGCGAAGGGCAGGAGCGCCATCGCGAGGGCGAGAGCAAGCAGGGCGCGGGGCGCCGTCGTCTCCCCGTGGATGGGAGGCAGAGAGTCGGGGGATTCCATCGCGGCTCAGCCGATCTCCACGCTGTAGATCGCCGGCAGACCGCTGGCGATGCGAGCCCAGCTCTCCCCCTCGTCACGCGAGGCCCAGACCTCGCCCGATGAGGTGCCGAGGTAGAGGCCGAGCGGATCGCAGCCGTCCACGGCCAGCGCCTGGCGCTTCACGGTCCACCACGCGCCCTCCTCCGCGAGACCGGCCCCCTGGCGCTCCCAGGTCTCTCCGGCGTCCGTTGTGCGGTAGAGTGCTGGGCGCCCTCCGAGCGGCAGCCTCCGGCAGCCGCTCTTGCCGTCGACCGGCACCACCCAGCACGTGTCCGGATCGTGAGGATGGACGGCCACGGCGAAGCCCGCATCATTGAACTCGCCGTCCGGGTCCCGCGGCCCGGTACGGACCCACACGCCCTCCTCTCGGTCCATGCGGTGCAGGCCGTGGTGGCCCTGCATCCAAAGCCTGTCGGGGTTGGTCGCGGAAGGGACGACCAGCTGCGGCGTGACGGCCGCGTCATGGTCAAGGCCGCCGGTCAGGCGCTCCCAGCTCTCCCCGCCATCCTCCGTCGCAAGCACGCCCCCGCTGGACATGGCCAGGGTCATGCGCGACGAGGCGCGCGGGTCCACGTGGACCGAGTGCAACTTCGGGCCGTCAGGCGTCCGGTCCCCCGTGAGATCCGTCCACTCCTCGAAGCGCGGGTGCCCGTGCAGCCCGGCGACGGGCGCCCAGCGCCTCCCTCCATCGTCCGAACGGAACAGGCCCTGGGGGCACGTGCCGGCGAACCACGTGTCGCGGTCACCTGGGTGCCCGGGCGAGAGCCAGAAGACCTGGTGGACTTCTCGCTCGAAGGGCGCGTCGGCCTCCGCCGGTCCGAAGCGGGGCGGCTCGTCGGCGGCGGCCCAGCTCACGCCCGCGTCCTCGGACCTCATCACCATCGGGGCCTCCCCGGGGCCGCGGACCCCGGCCAGCAGCACATCGCGCTGGAACGGGTCCCGCACGATGTGGAAGCAGGTCCGGCCGAGCATGGCCGGCTGCGGCGCCTCGAAGTCTCGGCGGGTCCCTTCCCCCTCCATGACGAAGGCCCCCTTACGGGTCCCGAGGAGGATCCGGAAGGGGCCGCGCCGCGCGCGAGGGACGCGGAGCTTGTGCTTCGGCTGGACCTGGGAGTCAGGCATCGACGAGAGTCTACGCCCTCGCGGCTCCCCAGGTGCGGAGCCGCCGGCAAGCCTCCTCGAGGGCCCCCTGCTCCTTGGCGTAGCAGAACCGGACGAGCCCCTCGCCGGTCTCCCCCGCCGTCCCCGAGAAGAAGGCGGTGCCCGGCACCGCGGCCACGCCCGCCTCCTCCACGAGGCGCATGGCGGCGGCCTTGGCCGTGGGCTCCCCCATCCCCGAAACGTCCGCGAGGATGTAATAGGCGCCCTCGGGCACGATCGGGGTCAGCCCGATCTCTCGGAGTGTGTCCACGAGCAGGGCCCGCTTGCTGTCGTAGTCCGCCCTCATCTCCTCGAAGAAGGCGTCGTCCAGGTCGAAGCCAGCGGCCACGCCGTGCTGCAGCGGTGTCGGCGCGCAGATGTAGAAGAGGTCATGGACGAGCTTGAGCTTCTCGGCCATGGCCGCTGGCGCGACCACGTACCCGAGCCGCCATCCCGTGATGCTGAAGGTCTTTGAGAGCCCCAGGATCGTCACCGTGCGGCGCGCCATGGCGTCCGAGATGGAGGCCGGCGAGATGTGCTCGCGCCCGTCGTAGGTGATCGACTCGTAGATCTCGTCGGTGATCACAATCAGGTCGTGCTCCTCAGCCACCCGCGCCGCGACCTCGAGCTCGCCGCGAGTGAGCATCCGGCCCGAGGGGTTCGAGGGCGTGCACAGCACGAGCCCGCGGGTCCTGGGCGTGATCGCCGCCTGCAGCAGGTCCTCGGTCAGCTCAAAGGCCGGGGCGCGGAGGCCGACGCACGCCGGGACGACCCCCGAGACCTTGGCCGCGCCCACGTGATAGCCGTAATAGGGCTCGGGGATCAGCAGCTCATCGCCCGGATCGAAGAGCCCGTGGAGCACGCAGGTGAAGGCCGCGGCCGAGCCGGCGGTCACGACGATGTCGGTCTCTGGATCCGCCTCGATCCCGTTCACCCGCTTGAGCTTCGCGGCGATCTTGCGCCGCAGATCTGCATCGCCCTCGCAGTACGTGTAGGTGCTCTTGCGGTCCCGGATGGCCTGGACCGCGGCGTCCGCCACGGGCGCAGGCGTCGGGAGGTCACAAATCCCCTGCCCGAGGTTGATCGCGCCCGCCGCGTCCGCCGCGCGGGTCATCGCGCGGATCTCGGACTGGGCGAGGCCATGGAGACGTTGGCTCATGGTTGGACCATAGCAGCCTGGCTCCAGGGCCTCGCCCGCCGGCTCAGCCCTTCACCGAATTCAGGAGCAGGTCCGTGACCAGCTGCCCGAAGCGCTTGGGGTCCTTCGGCGCGCCGCCCTCGGCGAGCAGCGCCTGGCCGTGCAGCACCTCGGCCGCCTCCGCGATCCTCGGGGAGTTCTGGTCGACGCCGTAGAGCTTGGTGAGGCTCTTCACGAGGTCGTGGTCCGGGTTCAGCTCGAGCACCCGCTTCTGCGGGGGCACATCCTGCCCTGACCGCTTGAGCATGCGCTCCATGTGGCCAGAGATCCCGCCCTCTGCCGCGACGAGGACGGCGGGGCTGTCCTTGAGACGAGAGGTGAAGCGGACCTCTTCAATCTCCTGGTCCAGCGGTCCCTTCAGGGCACCGAGCAGGCCCTCGTGCTCCTTCTGGAGCTCCTCACGCTTCTCGCGGGCGTCGTCGTCCTCGGCCGCGTCCGCGCGATCCAGCGGGACGATCTTCTTGCCGTCGAACTCCGTGAGCCGCTGCAGCATCCACTCGTCTACGGGGTCGATGAGATAGATCACCTCCTCGCCTCGCTCCAGGACGGCGTCGAGCAGCGGCGAGGCCTCGACCGTGATGCGGTCCGCACCCGTCAGGACGTGGATCGAGTCCTGCCCCTCGGCCATCCGTCCCACGTACTCCTCGAGCGTGACCGGCGCCTCGCCGTTGGAGGACGCGAACAGGCAGACGCCCGCGATGCGCCCCTCGGTATCGTCGCCGGACCAGATGCCCTCCTTGATGACCTGGCCGAAGCCCTCCCAGAAGGACGCGTAGGCCTCGCGGTCCTTGCCCAGGAGCGAGCTCAGCTCGTCGAGGACCTTCTTCACGAGACGCTTGCGGATCTGGCCGAGGCGCGGGTCGTCCTGCAGGGTCTCGCGGGAGACATTCAGGGGAAGGTCCGAGCACTCCACGACGCCGCGCACAAAGCGCAGCCACGAGGGCAAGAGCTCGGTGCACTCACGCTGGATGAGCACCCGGCGGACGTAGAGGCTGACGTTCGACTCGCGGTTGGAGGGGTCGAACTGATCGAAGGGCGGCTGCTTCGGCAGGTAGAGAAGCGCGGTGTACTCCAGCGCCCCCTCGGCGCTGAAGTGCAGGTTGCCGAAGGGCTCGTTCCAGTCGTGCGTCAGGTGCCGGTAGAACTCCGCGTGCTCCTCGTCCGTGATCTCCGACCTGGGACGCGACCACAGGGGCTTCTGCGAGTTGAGGGTCTCGAGCTTAGTCTCGGTGACGGTCTCTCCCTCGATCGGCTTGCCCTCGTCATCGAGCTTGGGCTCGTTCCGCTCGATCTCCATCTGAATGGGGTACTCGACGAAGTCGCTGTAGCGGCGGACCACGTCGCGGAGCGTGAACTCCTCGAGGAACTTGCGCGGCCCCGCGCCTTCCTCTCCCTCGGCGGCCTCGCGGAGGTGGAGCGAGACGACGGTCCCGCGGGCCAGGCCCTCGACCGGCTCGATCTCGTAGGAGCCGTCGCCCTTGGAACTCCAGCGCCAGCCCTCGTCGCTCCCCGCACGGCGCGTCTCGACGACCACCTCTTCAGCCACCATGAAGGCGCTGTAGAAGCCGACGCCGAATTGCCCGATGAGGTCCGGGCGCTCGTCGCCCTGTCCGTCCGATGCGCTCGCTTCCAGGAAGCGCCGCGTGCCGGAGCTCGCGATGGTGCCGAGGTTCTTCGTCAGCTCCTCGCGGTCCATCCCGATCCCGTTGTCCGCGACTCGCAGTACGTTCGACTCCGCGTCGACCTCCAGGGCCACGCCCAGCGTCTCCCCCTCCTCGACCAGCGAGGCGTCCGTGAGCGACTCGAACCGGAGCTTGTCGAGGGCATCACTCGCGTTGGAGATCAGCTCGCGGAGGAAGATCTCGCGGTTGGTGTAGAGCGAGTGGATGACGAGCGAGAGGACCTGCTGGACCTCGGCTTCGAAGCTGTGCTTTTCTGTCTGGGCAGTCATTCTTGGGGGCTCCTGGGGAACCTGTCCCGTGGACCACGGGTTGGATCCGCGGGGTTTGGAGGCCACCAGTTTCCGCCTTCACGCGCCGCAGGCAACCTTCAGGCGCTCGATTCGAGGCAACAGTCCGCGCGACGGCCTCCGCCGGTCCGCCGCGCGCGGTCCGATGCTCAGGCCCTGGTCTTGAGCCTGGAGCCGGGCCTGGAGCTGGCCAGCGGTCCCCGCCGGGATATCGCCCCTGCGCGGCTCGTTGTCCGCTGGACCGCAATGCTCGCGTCGCCCGACCCATGAGCGATCGCGGTCCAGGGCGGTGCGCACAACTTGACGCAGCGGGAGGGCCGCATCTTCGACCGCTTCACCGGACAGGTGGTCAACACCAGCCTGGTCCCCGACGGTCCGGCCGCAGACGGCGCCTTCAGCGGCGCGGGCGAGGACGAGATCGCCCCCCGATCAGCGCCCCTCGCTCCGGAGCGGCGCGGCCTGCTGGACCTCGCGGAACTCGAGCCGATTCGCCAGCCCACCGACCATTCGGATCCGCTGCTCCACGGGGCCTCCTTCCGGCGGAAGGATCTGCACGGCGAGCTCCACGATCTCGTCGCAGAGGACAAGCGCTCCGATCGGCTGCTGATCCGCGACGCTCCACCGGAGCGTCGCCCCGCCCTTGGCCTGGACGGCGAGCTGCGCGGAGAGGGTCTCCACCTGCTCGCGGGCCTCGGCGTCGAGCCGGTTCTCCTTGATGAACTCTGTGCGGTCCGACCGCATGGTCACATCGAACTTGAATTCGAACTCCACGAAGCGAGTCGCGGGCGAGTCTCCGCCGATGGTCTTGACCGACGCCTCCACCGTGCCCTCAACCCTGCCGTCAAAACCGAGGTAGAGGTTGCCTGCCACGCCGCTTTGAAAGGCTCGCAGGATCTGCTCGTCGGCGCCCTCGTTGCCTCGCCAGAGCAGGAAGCCACTGGGCGCGAGGAGCGGCTGAAGGACCTCGGGCGGGAGAGACCACCGGTCGCCTTGGCTTACGCTCCTCGCCGCCCGGCCGGGGGCGGTCCCTAGAAACCTGCCCCAGTCGAACGGAGCCTCAAGGGTCGGCAGGAAGGCCTCCCTGAGCGCCCGGCCGTCGTAGTGGCGGCCGAAGCGACCGGGGCTCCCAGGGATCGGCTCGAAGGCGACGCTGACGCCATCGAAGGGCGAGGTCAACTCGATGATCTGACCGCTCCACTCCCCCGTCTCCTCGTTGAGGGACCTCGGGTCGACCAGCTCCAGCCGGCCTTCGAGCCCCAGGTACCTACGGCGGCGACGGGCTGCCTCCTCCTTGAAGCCGTCGGCAATGACCGTCTCCAGGCGCGACCGAAGGCGGAGCTCGATCTCCGCCTGAGCGGGCGACCCGGCGCCTCGGCGCGTCACCAGCGACTCGAGGAGCAAGTCGTGTGTCTCGGTCGCCGTGATCGCCAGAGAGGCTCCCGGGGACGGGTCAAAGCGGACCTCGACGGGTTCCTGAGCCGCAGACAGCAGGAGCGGAGCCGCCGAGGCGACGATGGCATGGAGGATCATTGGATCAGTGCTCCCTTGCTGTAGCGGCCCGTCCGGGTCGTATCGAGCTGCCCCTCGGCGCTCCAGAACTTCCACGGGCCCTCGTAGGTACCCGCCTTGTAGTCACCCTCCGCCAAGAGCTGGCCGCTCCGCCCCCACTCCGTGTAAGGCCCCTCCTGGATCCCGCCCACAAACGTCGCCACGAAGCGCCGCTCGCCTTGCTTGTGGTACCCGGTCCAGACCCCGACCGCTCGCCCTGATTCGAAGCGGCCAACGCTCTCCCGCTTGCCGTTGGGGAAGTAGCTGACCCACTCGCCGTCTTCCATGCCCGCCTTGAAGCTGCCCACGCGCTTCAGCGCGCCGTCCTCGTGATAGAACTTCCAGGAGCCGATGCGCTTGCCAGAAGACCAGAGGCCCTCCTCGACGAGCGCCTTGGCACCCGTCGACTTCTTGATACTGGGGCCGTCCTTCAGGTCCGCCTTGTAGAGGGTCCGCTCCACGAGGAGGCCGCCTCGGGTGAAGCGTTCGAGCGCGCCGTCCCTGAGTCCGTGGTCGTAGTGAGCGACGAGCCGTAGATCGCCGCGGCCGCCGTAGATGGCCCAGGCGCCGTGCCTGAGCCCCTTGTCGTCGTAGGAACCCTGCGAGGTCGCGCGGGCCCCCTTGCCGTAGATCACCCAGGGACCGACGCGGCGGTAGTCACGAAAGGCACCCACGTAGACCCGGCTCCCCGCCTCGTTCCACGCCTTCCAGATCCCGGCACGCACCCCGTTCACCAGGAAGCCCTCCCGCGCGAGGGAGCCAGACTCGTGGTAGAAGCGCGTGAAGACCCCGCCCTCCAGCTCGGGAATAACCTCGGGCGGCGCCTCGAAGGGGGGCGGCGTGGGGGCCACGTCCTCCTGCTGCGCGGCGGGATATGCGGACAGCGCCGAAACGGCGAGCGACAAGCAGATCAGTGCAGGGTTCATCATCGAGGTGCCTTCAGAGGAGGACGCGAGGCGGCTGAATCCGGCTCGAGGGGCCCCACGCGCTCGTCATCTTCGAACACGCCGGACCAGCGCTCGTTCAGGGCTCCATCGCTCTTCCAGTACGTCCATCGACCGATCCGGCGCCCGTTCTCCAGTTCACCCTCGGACTGCGGTCCACCGTCGGCGTACCAGGTCGCGGACCGTCCCGTTTTCTGCCCCTCGGCGAAGATGGTCTCCTCGATCAGCACGCCTTCTTCACTCCAGGTCCGGACCAGCCCGTCCATTTCCCCGGCGCTGTAGTGGGCCGACGAGAGGGTGACTCCCTGGATCGACCCGCTCTGCCAGACCCCCTCCCTCTTCCCGTTTCGGTACTCGCCCCACTGCTTGGGGCTGCTGCTGCCCGGATGGAAGTCCATCCAGCGGCCTTCGAGCACGCCCCGGTCGTAGTTCTCACTGCGGACGAGCAGCCCCTTCCGGCCCCAGACCTTCCGCTCTCCCTGCAGGACGCCGTCCGCATAGTTCTCGATTTCGCGCTCCTGGCCCGACGAGAACCACTCGCGCTGCCGCCCCTCAGGCAGCCCACGGCGATAGATCTTCTGCTCGGTCATCGGCCCGTTCTTGGCGAAGCTCCGCCAGAGCCCATCGCGCTGCCCATCCACGAAGACCCCCTCCCGGGCGAGCATGCCCACAGGTCGCCACTGCTTCACGGGGCCGTGGGGCACGTCATCCTTCCACCACTGGATCGAGCGGGTCGCGCCCGATGGGTGGAAGCGCCACTCCGGACCGTGCAGGACCGGGGCAGCGCCCTCTGCCACCGCTGGTCGCGCGGTGGCGATACGCAGCAGGGTTCCGGTGGCGGGATGAAACTCCCTGACGATACGAACGGGATCACCGCCAACCGAGGCGGGGGCGGGCCAGTCCGCCGGATCCGTCGGCTCCCTCAACGTCTCGTCCGTCTCGACCGTGAGGTCCGAGGGAATCGCGCCCAGCGCCTCCACCAGCTCCTCCAGCGTAGACGATCGCGAAGCCTCTTCGGATGCGGAGCCGGACCGCTGTCCCCCGGAAAATTCCGGACCCGGGGCGCCCGTAGCCGCGGAGCTCGGAGCCGCGGAGCTCAGAGCCGCGGCCCCTCCCGGGCTGGCCGCCCCCGCTTCCCCGCCGGGGCCGCCATGTCCCGGTGCCCCAGGTTCAGCGGGATCTTCGGGGGCAGAACACGCCACCGCCAGCGCCGCGAGGCCGGTGACCATCCAGCTCAGAAAGCGGCCAGCGCGGCGATCTCGAATTGAGTCGTGGATCGTCATCACGCGGGAACATACGGGACCAAATCACCGGAGTGTGAGCGCATTCATCCCCCGAACCTCCGCCGACCATCAGGGCCCCCGCTTCGAGCCCCCCAAGGCTGCCCGAGCCCTCACGCCTGACCTCCAAGGAGGCTCAGGGCCGGCCTGAGCGGGTCCTCAACCACCCTGCGCCCCCTCGAACTAGCAGATCAGGAGATTCCTGCCCGATCTATGGGAACGCTCGGCCGCCCGGCCGCGTCTCGGATATGGACAAAGATGCGTGGCCTCGCCGCCCCGATCCCGTCCAGGCCGGAAGCCCAAGGCTCTGGCGCCCGGAGAGTCCTCCGCCTCGCCCTCCGCCCGGAGGATCCGCGAAGTCGGCTTCATTTCGAGGCAAGCGCCCGCCGATCCCTTCACCACAGCGGTGGAAAGAGCCACCTCCTCCCCCGCTGACCCCAACGCCTGCGGCGCAGCCGCGGCCCTTCAACAGTTCCCGCGACCTGCCTCGCGCCTCAACGCCACTTCTTTTCCTGACCATGACCTCTTCCGATCAACCGCGTTCTGTCCTCTGCCTCGGTCTCAACGACTCGGACCGCAGCAGGGTGTCCGAAGAAGCGCACCGCTTTGGGTGGCTCATTCGCTTCGCAGCGAGCGCCACCGACGCGCGCGCCACCGGGAACGGCAAGCGCCCCGATCTCGTGCTCTTTGACGCTCAGGCCGCCGACGAGACCGCCTCCGAGGTCGTCCGCCAGTGCACCGCACACCCCCTGACCCCGGTCAGTCAAGCTGCGCCCACCGCGCACCATGCGGCCCCCTCGGCGGTCCAGGCAACCGCCGAGCCCACCCCCGTGGACGACGGCACCGTGCTGCTGGAGCCCGGTTCGATCCACCGCTTCGAGGACTATGAACAGCAGATCCTGAAGCACGCGCTCGAGACCACGACCTGGAACGTCAAGCGCGCGGCACAGCTCCTCGGCATCGGCCGCGCCACCCTCTACCGCAAGATCGACCGCTACAAGCTGCGTGAGTTTCAGCCGGAACGAAACGCGGGCTGATTGAGCCAACTCCAGGGGTCTGCACCGCGTACCGCGTAGGGCGCCGCGAACTGGACCCAGGGACCCATACGGCGCCTGCCCCCATCCACTTGGGGACCAGGCGCCGTGTCACGTACTCTGGTTCAGAGCGCCCCCCCCTCACACCCCAGGGACTCAAGTCCATGCACCTCCCTCACGCGATCCTCGCCGGCCTGCTGCCCCTCGTCCTGATCGCCTCGCCCGCGTCGGCGTCCGCAGCCTTACAGGATGAGACGCCCGCCACCCTCGAGGACCTCGACTTCGAGTCCGCCGTCTCCAGAGCCGAGCGACTCCAGAAGTTCCTGGTCATCCTCTGGGTCGAAGGGGCGGATTCTCCCGGGGAGGCCGCCGTCAGGAAGGCCGTCTTCGACGACGAAGGCGTGAAGGCCTGGATCGATGAGAACGCCGTCGCCGTGCGCATCGATACGAAGAAGGACAAGGACGGAGCTCGCAGGAACCCCATCAAGCGCTACCCGTGCGTCGACATCCTCGACTTCGTTCGTGGCGGCCGCGTTGGACGACTCACCGCCCAGGATCGAGCAACGGACTTCCTCGCGACCGTCTACGGCGCCACCGCCGAGTCAGGCACCGCCGGAAAGCCAGAGGGCGAGGCTGCGAAGGAGCCGTTCCGGTGGCTCGCCTGGGCCAACACCCGCTACCGCTCCGTGGAGCCGCAGGGCCGAAGGGACGCGGTGAACGGCTACACCTGGTGCCTACGCCGAGCGGACGACTTCAGGCCGGGCTTTCGGAGCCGGTATCTGGAGTTCATCCTGGAGCGCATCTCCACGGCGAAGATGGACGCGCCGGAGGCCGTCGACATTCTCATGGCCGAGGCGAACATCCTCGCGCAGCGGATGCTCCAGGGCCTCGGGAACCGCCAGACGGCGTACGACTTCGTCCGGGTGAACAGGTGGCGGCGCCAGGACCTGGAGACCCGCGACCTCTTCCTGGAGCTCGCCGGTCGCGGGGCCCGGCAGGAGGAAGCCCGCCGGTGGCTGCTCCCGGCGGCCCTCCCCGTCCTCGGGCGGTACCAGCAGTACGACGCCATCCTCGACGAGATCACAGACGAGGCCACGGCCATCTTCGCGAGCCGAATCGCCAGCCTCAGGGCATCGTCCACGCTCGCTCCCGATGCAGAGGCGGAGCCGGCAGCCGGCGAGGCCGCTGGCCCCGAGGTGATCGCCCCGCTGCCCTTCAGCGTCCCCGACTCCCGCGCGCAGATCATCGAGGAGGCCTCCTGGGCCTACGAGGCGCTGCTCGCGGGCGGGCGCGGCGCGGACGCCCGTGAGCTCTTCGAGCTCATTCACACCGCCTTCCCCGTTCCGAAGACCTTCGGGCTCTTCATGGAGAGGGCGATCCGACTCGAGCTCTGGCTGCTCGTCGCAGAGATCGGCGACATCGGCATGAGCACCGTGGACGCCCGCGGTCAGAAGCGAATCCAACGCCTCCTCGCGAAGATTCCGCCGCCCACGGACGGATCCGACGACGACCGTTGAGGCGCTCGGCATGCCGGGCGCTCCACGCGGATCTCGACCGGCAGCGAGGACCAAGGGCGAGCGTTCCGCCCAACGGGAACCCGAGCTCGAGCCGGCGGGGCCAGCCCGAAGGGCCAAGCCCGAGGACCCCCGGCAGATCCGTCCAGGACCCCCGCTCGCTCGGCGCCCCCTCCGAGGCTTCGGCGCGCCGAATTCCAGCGATCTGGCCCAGACCGTTGCCGTGGACCCACGAAATCGAGGACCATCCCATCCAGAGCGCAGCCCCAAGGTGACGCCCCACCCCGCCATGAACGCACGCCGACGACAGCACCCCCCGCTCTGCCCCGCCGCGGCAGTCCTCCTCGCCAGCGCCCTCTCAGCCTGTGGCGCGGGCGGTGAAGACGGGAGCCAGATGAATGTGCTCCTGATCACCCTGGACACGACGAGGCCGGACCACATCAGCTGCTACGGCGGCGCCCCGGGCCTCACCCCTGAGATCGACGCGATCGCCAGCGAAGGAGCGCGCTTCGAGCGCGCCATCTCCACCGCAGGGATCACGCCCATGTCCCACTCGTCGATCCTCACAGGCCTGAACAACTACGAGCACGGGATGCGCGTCTTCTTCAGCGAGGACGTGTCCCACCGCCTGAAGGAGTCTGTGGATACGTTGCCCGAGCTCCTGGCCAGTCGCGGCTATCAGACGGCGGCACGGGTGAGCTCCTACCCGGTCTCCAGCGCCTACAACCTCGACCAGGGCTTCACCGACTTCGACTCTGGCGTGGACCTGGAGGCCCTCGACCTCACGCGCCAGCAGCGGCACGGGACCGTCTGGGATACCGGCGGAAGGACAGCGACCCAGCGCCGCGGAGACTTCACGACGGACTCGGCGCTGGAGTGGCTCGACGCCAACGGGGAGGAGGGCCCGTGGTGCATGTGGATGCACATGTTCGACGTGCACGACTTCTCGATCGTCCCGCCGGCCGAGTTCGCCGCGGACTACGGGATCGAGTATCCGTCCGCCGAGGCCTCCCGGACGATGCCCGGGAGCCTTGAATGGCGCGAGCGCATCTACGACCCCGAGCTCGCCTTCATGGACCGCCAGATCGCGCGGCTGCGTGGGTGGCTCAAGGAGCACGGACAGGATCAGAACACGGTCATCGTGATCACCGCAGACCACGGTCAGGGAATGACCGAGGGGCTTCGCAACCACGGCTGGATGAAGCACCGCCTCCTCTACGACTGGTGCGTCCGCGTCCCCCTGATCATCCGTGTCCCCGGCGGTCCAAGCCGGGTGGTCATCGACAACCAGGTGCGCACCATCGACGTGGCCCCCACCGTCCTCGAGGCCCTGGAGGTCCCCGTTCGCGCGCGGATGGAGGGTGAGTCCCTCATGGACCTCATGCGCGGAGAGCAGGAGGTCGAGCCGCGGATCGCCTACGCCGACGCCCTCAACGCCTACGACAGCCACGCCCCGGGGCCGAAGAAGCTCCCGCCGAACCAGTACGACAACCTGTACATGGCCTGCGATGGGCGCTGGAAGCTCATCTGGCACGAGCGCAGCCCGCAGCACTCCCAGCTCTTCGATCTCCTCAAGGACCCGTCCGAGCTGAAGAACCTCTACACCGCAGATCACCCCGAAGCCGCCCGCCTCGCAGCGTTCCTCGAGGAACGCGATGTCACCCGGGTCGAGCCTCCCTCGGCGTCCGATGACGGACCTGATGCGGGCGCGCTGAACTCCCTGGGTTACGGTGGATCAGACGAGGATGAAGACAAACCCAGCGAGTCCCGTGACTCAGGGCGCTGAGGGTTCGATGAGATTCCCCCTCCTCCCGCTCGTCGCGGCGATCCTGGTCGGTGCTGTTACCTCCTGCGATCCGGCTGGCCCCGCTGGTGAGCCTCCGACGGAATCCCAAGGCACGGGAATCCCCAGCAAGGAGGCCGCGCCGGGGGCCCTCGCGGTCGAGGCCGTCGCTGGACAGGGCCTCCTGGAGTCCATTGACCCACAGGACCTCAATCGGCCGCGGTTCCATGACTTCGGCGAGCTGATCTATGGCGACCGGCTGACCTGGGTCGCGCGCTTCCGCAACAGCGGGAGAGGCCCGCTGAAGATCCTGAACGCCCAGGCCGCCTGCGGCTGTACGCGGCTCGCTGGCATGAGCGTCCAGGAGCCAGGCGCCGCCCCGCGCATCATCCGGTCGTTCCGCGGTGACGTCATCACCTCGGTCCCCGCCGGAGCCGAACTCGAGGTCTCCATCGAGGTCATCACTGCGTTCACGGCCCCGAACCAGCGCAAGCTGGCCCTGTTCCGGATGACCACGGACAGTGACCTCGACCCCTACGTCACGCTGGAGCTCGGGTTCCTCCCCACTCGCCCCTTCATGCTGGCGCCCACCGAGGCGCGGCTCCTCAACGTGCCGACGTCCCACGGCGGCAAGGCGAGGGTCAAGATCATCGTCGACCGCAAGGAGACTCTCGCACGCATCCTCGAGGTGGAGAGCTCCCCCGACGGCCTTGGCGTCGAACTGGTGACGGAGTCCTTCGGCGGCGAGTATGTCTGGTACGTCGACGTCGAGGTGGCCCCGCTGTCGCCGCTCGGGGTCACCCGTGGCCAGATCGTGCTCCGCACAACCGACCGCGACGGCAGCGGCGAAGACGGGCGGCTAGAGGTCCCCGTCATCGCACAGGTGGTGCCCGACGTGGTCCTCGCGAAGCCGCTCGTCACCCTCGGCGCGGTGGCGTCTTCAGAGGGAGCCGTCTTCGAGAGCGAGCTCAATGCGCTGGTCCCCGGCGCGAAGATCAAGGTCCTGGACACCCGCGTCGAGAGCGCCAGGCCAGTCCCCCTCGAGATCGAGACCCGCCCCCTGCAACCGGACGCCGATGGACGCGCCGCCGCGTGGAGCGTTCGAATCACCATGCCTCCCGGCGCGCCCCCTGGCTTCGTCGCCGGGGACGTGATCTTCGTCCTCGACGAGCCCGTGGGCGGCGTGGGGCCCGACGGAGCGAGCACGGAGTTCCGCGTCCTGCTCAGCGGCCAGGTCTTCGAGGGCTGAGCGGCGGGGGCTGAGCCTCGCGGTCAGGGGCGAGCCGTCGGGGCAGAGCGCGCGGGGCATCGCGTCCCTCCGCCGATCCGTGACCCGCAAACCCGACCGCATGCCACCGGCCCAAGGGGTCCCGTCTGCGCAGGGCGAGCGTCCGAGGACTCGACCCACCGCTGCGCCCGCCGCGTCGATGGGCGCCCAGCCCGGCCGCCCGCTAGCATCCGCGCCGCGACCTAGGCCGGGAGCATCCTCGCGGCTCGCTTCTTGCCCACCTGAACCAGCTGGGCCTCAGACGGCCTCGAGACCTCCTCTCGGGCATCGCTCTTCACCGCCCCGTCCAGCCTCACGCCTCCCTGCTGGATCGCGCGGCGCGCCTCCGAGGTGGACTGGCAGAGCCCCAGCTCCTTGAGCAGGTTCGGCAAGGGGAGCGCCTCCCCCCATGCCTCGCCCCAAGGGACCTCGGGAAGGTCGTCCGGGAGGACCTTGTCGCGGACCTCTCGATCGTGCTGCCCCGCCGCTTCGCGCGCAGCCTCTTCGTCGTGATAGAAGGCGGTGACCTCTGCGGCCAGCAGGGCCTTCGCCTCCCGGGGGTGGCCAGCCAAGGCCTCGTCGATGCGGGCGGGCTCGAGCCGGGTCAGGTGCAGGAACCAGTCCCCCATCACCTCGTCATCCACCTGCATGATCCGGAAGGTCATGTCCTTCGCGGAGGCGGTGAGCCCGATCGAATTCCCGTAGGACTTGCTCATCTTCCGACCGTCGAGGCCGTTGATCAGAGGCTGAGTCAGGACGATCTGAGGCCGCTGCTCCATCTGCTCCTGGAGGCGCCGCCCCACCAGGAGGTTGAACAGCTGATCGGTGCCTCCCAGCTCGAGGTCCGCCTCCACCTGAACCGAGTCCCAGCCCTGCATCAGCGGGTAGAGAAACTCGTTGATACCGATGGGCTCGCTCGCCTCCATGCGCGTCTGGAACGTGTCGCGCTCGAGCATCTGCGCGACGGTCATGCGAGTGGTGAGCCGGAGCAGCGCCTCGAAGTCCATCTTGTCGAACCACTCGGAGTTCTGACGGACCTCGGTGCGCTCCATGTCGAGGACCCGGGCGGCCTGCTCCACGTAGGTCTTCTGGTTGGCGTCGACCTCCTCGCGGCTGAGGACCGGGCGGAGCTTGTTGCGCCCGCTGGGGTCGCCGACCATCGCGGTGGCATCCCCCACGATGAGCACGATCTGGTGGCCGAGGTCCTGGAGATCACGCAGCTTGCGAAGCTGGACCGCATGGCCCAGGTGCAGGTCCGGCGAGCTCGGGTCCATCCCGAACTTGATACGGAGCGGGCGCGCCTCGGTCAGCGACTTCGCGATCATGCCGCGCAGCTGCTGCTCTTCGATCAGGTCACAGGCGCCGCGTCGAAAGACGGCGAGCTGACGGTCCACTTCAGGGCCTTGGGTGTCCATGGGAGGAGGATCGTACGGGAGCGGAGGGGGCGATTCACCGAATGGCTGGAACGCCTTCGATCTCACCCGCCTGAACCCGGCGCTCGTATCGCTCCGACAGGAGCTCCTTCCAGTCACGCTCATCCCGCCCGAACCCGTCGATCCCGCTGACGCCCATGAGCCAACGGATCGCCGGCACGGCGGGGCGTACGGCCTCACCGGGGAGCGTCTGGACCGCGCGACCGAGCCCGTCCAGGGCCTCTGCCCGACGGGAGGGCGCGATCCTGATCGCGCACTCGAGCAGCACATCGGTGGCACCGCGGCCCTGCCCCACGAGCTCGATCAGGCGTCGGGGCTCCACCAGGCCGGCGGGGATCCACCCGGCGATGTCGGTTCGCTCCCCCTTCGCCACGGCGATCTCGCGGGCCGGAAACCGCGTGCCCCCCTCCTCCAGCTCGCCGCCCGTGCAGACCAGCGTCACTGACATCCGTGTCGCCATGGCGCCGACCGGGACCTGGATCGGGAGCGCCAGAAGACGCGCCGAGGCCGCCGCGCGCGCCGGGACAGTGAGCTCCAGGGCGTCCTCCAGCACCACGCTCTCGGTCCAGTTGACCTCGAACCCCTCCTGGTCAATGTGAAGACGGCCGATGAGGATCGACGCGGCGAAGGGCCGAACGGTGAGCGCCTCGACCCAGCTGGACTCTCCGGTCAGCCAGGCCTCCACCCTCTCCTCACCGGGAACACGGCGTAGCTCAACCGTGAGGTTCACGGCCAGCAGGCGCTCGCGGCCGTCGATGATGTTCTCGAAGCGCTCCACGGCCACCTGCGCCGCCTCCACGCTCTCGCGGCTCGGCAGCTGCCCCGAGAGGGTTAACGCGGCCACGTCGTCCGTGCGGGTACGAGCCTGGGCGAGGGAGATCGCGGACCCGAGCTCACGGTTGAGGCGCCCCTGCAGCTGCCGCGCGGTGGAGCGAGCCAACAGCAGGTCGTCCACCGCCAGCGCCTCCTTCAGGGCCTCGAAGGCGGCGGCGTAGCTCACGTGAATCGCTCGCAGCGCGGCGCGGGGTCCACCAGGCGCGCGCTCGGGGCCCGCGAGCGACGCGCAGGACGGAGCCAGGACCGCGGCGGCAGCGGCGGAGGCGACGAGGAGCGCGGAGAAGCGGGAGAGCATGAGGGGAGCGCCATGGGCGCGGCAGCGGGTCAGGCTAACGCAGGGCGGGGACGGCGCCATGCCGTCCCCGCCCATCAGCGGAGGCTGCCCGTACAAACCGCACGGGTGCCCCAGGTCACCAAGGAATCAGGCGTCGCCGCCTTCCTTGGGGGCCTCTTCGCCGCCGGCGTCCTCTGCCGGGGCCTCCTCTGCCGGGGCCTCAGCAGCCGGAGCTTCCTATGCT
>Ga0213863_10001393_pt1 | contig 17570 bp, 9 predicted proteins | sample PICome_8_FD_160128 | JGI IMG/M metagenome (GOLD analysis project Ga0213863, IMG submission 160128) | Coastal seawater microbial communities near Pivers Island, North Carolina, United States - PICO497 | ecosystem: Environmental > Aquatic > Marine > Coastal | place: USA: North Carolina | collected... | reverse complement strand
TTACACAGGCGTTGTCTGGATTGCTGTATCACCCAGTGAACAGCTTGTTGTCTACAGAGAGTTATATTGTTCTAAGGTTACAGCTACTGATCTAGCAGATATGGTACTAGAAGCAGAGGCAGAAGATGGTACAATTAGATATGGTGTTCTGGATAGTTCTCTATGGCACAAGCGTGGTGATACTGGCCCGTCACTGGCTGAACAAATGAATATGAAGGGTTGCCGATGGCGTCCTTCTGATAGATCTAGAGGATCTCGTGTAGCAGGTAAGAACGAGATGCATAGAAGGTTACAGGTAGATGAGTATACAGAAGAACCTCGTATGGTTTTCTTCTCTACTTGCACTAACACTGTAGCCCAACTACCATCAATACCTCTAGACAAAAGAAACCCAGAGGATGTTGATACAAATGCAGAAGATCACTTGTATGACGCTCTAAGGTATGGTATAATGACAAGACCTAGAAGTTCTATTTGGGATTACAACCCTGCAACTCAACGATCAGGGTTTCAAGCCTCTGACCCTAGCTTTGGATATTGAATATGGCAGAACAAGACGAACTTATGTTTGAAACAGATGAAGTTACAGCGGCAGAGGATGCGGATGATAGCATCTTTGAATCTGTATCAAGCGTTGTATCTTTTGTAAATGAGCGCTTTAAACGTGCGGAAGATTCTCGTAGTGGTGATGAGGATCGTTGGCTACGTGCTTACAGAAACTATCGCGGTATTTACGGAACAGATGTTCAGTTTACTGATACAGAGAAGTCTCGCATATTCGTAAAGGTTACTAAAACAAAAACTCTGGCAGCTTACGGACAGATTGTTGATGTGTTGTTTGGTAACAATAAGTTTCCACTAACTATAGACCCCTCTGTTTTACCAGACGGTGTAGCTGAGTCAGTTCACATAAACATAGACCCCAACGCAGCACAGGCTGGAGAGGCTTTAACAGCGGTTACTAGAGATGATGCCCCAAAGCCTTACCTTATTGGCCCTGACACAGAACTGCTTCCGGGCGAAACTATTGTAGACTTACAGAAACGTCTTGGCCCATTGACTGAGAAGCTTGCACCTGTAAGTGAGAAAGTTGTAGAGGGAGAGGGAACTACCTCTACTACAGTAACCTTTCACCCTGCTATGGTTGCTGCTAAGAAGATGGAAAAGAAGATTCACGATCAGCTTGTAGAGTCAGGTGCTAATAAACATCTACGTAGTATGGCTTTTGAGATGGCTCTTCTAGGCACTGGTGTTATGAAAGGCCCGTTTGCTGTAGATAAAGAATACCCTAATTGGAACGAAGAGGGGGAGTATGACCCACTAGTAAAGACTGTACCATCTACAAGTCACGTTAGTGTGTGGAACTTTTATCCAGACCCAGAAGCTACATCTATGGATGATGCAGAGTACGTTGTAGAACGTCACAAGATGTCTCGTACTGAATTACGTAGTTTAAAACATCGTCCTTACTTTATGAGTGATGCTGTAGAGCTTGCCGTAGATAAAGGCCCAGACTACGATATGAAGTACTGGGAACAAACTATGGAAGACAGCGACACTGAGGCTTCTACAGAGCGCTGGGAAGTACTAGAGTTCTGGGGTTTTGTCGATACAGACTTGCTTCAAGAGAATGGTGTATCTATTCCTAGTGAGTACAAGAACTTAGAAGAGCTTAACTGTAATATCTGGGTTTGTAATGGTGAAGTACTACGCTTTGTTCTTAATCCTTTTAAGCCATCAACTATACCTTATTATGCAACACCCTACGAACATAACCCTTACTCATTCTTTGGGGTAGGTATAGCGGAAAATATGGATGATACGCAAACTCTTATGAATGGGTTTATGCGTATGGCTATTGACAATGCTGCATTATCTGGTAATCTAATAATCGAAGTTGACGAAACCAATTTAGTGCCGGGGCAGGACTTAAGTGTGTATCCCGGGAAAGTGTTTCGCAGGCAGGGGGGCGCTCCGGGTCAAGGCATTTTTGGCACCAAGTTTCCCAATGTAGCCCAAGAAAATATGCAACTGTTTGATAAGGCTAGGGTTTTAGCAGATGAAAGTACAGGTTTCCCAAGCTTTGCACACGGTCAGACTGGTGTTAGCGGAGTGGGGCGAACTGCTTCTGGCATCTCTATGCTTATGTCTGCAGCTAATGGCAGCATACGAAATGTTGTTAAAAACGTGGATGATTACCTTATACGTCCACTAGGCAAGTCTTTCTTTGCGTTTAATATGCAGTTTGACTTTGATTCAGACATTCGAGGTGATCTAGAGGTACGTGCATCTGGTACAGAGAGCCTGATGGCTAATGAGGTTCGCTCACAGCGTCTTATGCAGTTCTTACAGGTAGCACAGAATCCAACACTAGCACCGTTTGCTAAGATGGACTACATTATACGTGAGATTGCTAAGTCTATGGATCTTGATCCTGATAAGGTTACGAACTCTATGCAAGATGCAGCTATACAGGCTGAGATCTTAAAGACCTTCCAAGCTCCACAACAGCCCCCTGCAGGGCCAGAAGGCGTTCCAGCACCACAGGGTCAGGCTCCTCAAGGACAAGGCCCACAGGGAGTAGCTGATACGTCAGGTGGGGGTGCTTCACAGATGGGTATTGGTACAGCACCAGCACCGGGGGAACAAGGGTTTACTGGTAATGTCGCTTAAGCAATTTGCAAACAATAAGCAAGCTATGGATGAGTTTAATGAACTTATTGATGAACTTATATCTACACAGCACAGGACTATGGAACAGGCGGGTTCTGTACAAGAGGTATACTCAGCACAGGGTGCTATTAGTACTCTAAGGCGTTTAAAGCTACTCAAGGAGATAGTGAATGGTTGACTATCGTAAACGTTTATCTGATATGACACCAGAAGAAAAAGCAGAGGTAGCTCCTTCTGCAGATAACTTTTCTAAAGTGTTTGGTGATAGGACAGAAGAACCTATGTCAGTCACCGCTGCTGATACAGCCGTAAGTTTAGCTACACCAGTTGACTCAGTAGTAGAAGTACAAAAAGAGTTACAAAAAGAAGAACCTGACTATCTAAAGATTGGTATGCTTGCTGGAGTTGAGGCTTTAGGTAGTATACCTGCTCTTGGGCCTGTAGCAAAGAGTATGATCCGTAAGGGTGCAGACTTAGCTAAACAGACTGACACTGCTATAGAGGGTACTACTAACATACCCTCTGTTTCTAAAAAAGAAGTATCTCCCTTTGATGTAGAGTATGACTATGACCTTACTCTTAAAATGGAAGATATGATTGATGAATGGGCAAAGGGTAATGTAAGCAATGCTAATTTAAGGAAAAATCTTGCTACCCTAGATATTAAACTTCCTTATAGAATTGGCCCTAAAGCAGATCCTAGTAGTCTAGATATACAAATGCCAGACGGTACTATATATAAAGGCACGGGAGATGTACCCTCAAAACCCAGACCTCTTACTTTGGATGCTACATCTGACGCTATAGAGGATTTAGGTTTTTCTGAAAAAGATCTAGCTGATTGGAAAAAAGTAAACTACGCAAAAGATAAGTTTAGAATACCACCAGACGATGAGATGGCGGCTGCAGCTACTAATCTCCGCGAGGGAAAGATAACATCAGAAGAGTTTAGAAAACTATCAGATGAGAGACAACCTATTAAACCTATTACGGAGATGCCAAAGTTTCCAACAAAAGAAGAGGTTGTAAAGGCTTTACACGCCACAGACCCAAGAAAAACAAAGAAAGGTGTTTTAGGTGTAAATAAATCTATTGAAGATGGTACACTTATTTCTTCTAGACTAGATATACCTGCTTATAATAATTCAGATACTTGGGTTGTATCACTACACGATGGTTCGGTAAAAGATGGTAAAACCGTAGGTTATGGTCAGTCTGCCGTTCTTAACAATGTAAACTTCACCTCTAACCCATTAGCAGCTTCAAAGATTGCTACAGGTTCAGCAAAAACTACTATTGCTAGAATGCAAGGTGAGTGGCAGAATATGAACCCAGAAGAGGTTTATAAAACAGTAGAAAATCTGTTTGATGATCCTGAGTGGGTACAAGTAGGTATGAATCCTTATAGAGCTTCATACTTTTATGATAAAGCTGATGGTATGCCTGTTGTTTCGGCTGAACAAGTAATGCAAGTAGGCCCATTAGTATTTGCTAAAAAGGCAAAAAAGACAACGCCTGATGATCCTCAATTTCAGTTTGAGAATAAAGTCACAGGTGTTAAAGCAAATTTTAATGAAGGTGGAATGGCTATGGAAGAACAAACTCAAATGGCCTTTGCGCTGGGCGGCTCTGTAGAAGAGGTAGACCCCGTATCAGGCAATGAAGTACCACCCGGATCTCTTCCAGAAGAGGTACGTGATGACATTGATGCAAATCTTAGTGAGGGTGAATATGTCGTACCCGCTGATGTAGTACGGTACTACGGTGTTAAGTTCTTTGAAGATCTACGTACACAAGCTAAGATGGGCTTTGAAGATATGGAAGCTAATGGGCGTATTGGTGGTCAACCTGTACCAGAGGAAAACTCTCTACCGTTTGACGTATCTGAACTACAAGTAGAAGAAGAGCCTGTACAGATGAACGAGGGTGGTTTTCTAGATAGAGACGCTTTAGAGGCAAAGTTTCCTGCTTCCTTTATGGGTTCTAGTGGCCCAGCGCAGGAATGGAAGACCTTTGAAAACGAGGCAGGTTTAACTATTACTATTCGTTTTGTTGATGGTAAACCTATGTCAGTTATTCCTGCAGGGTATACTGAGGTTGGCGCTAGGTCTGAGGAAGCACTTGAAGCTCCAAGAGGTGATGACAGTGACCCACAGTTTGGTGATCCTAGTAACGCACCAGAGTCTGTTGATTTAAGTAAACTTTCTGAAGACGAGCTTGAAAAAATAGGTGACAAGGCTACAACTATGGGTACTCTTGAAGAAATAGTGGGTTATGGTACTGGGCCTGTTCTTACTCAAGTGATGAGAATGACTAGAGAAGGTAGAGCAGCAAGGGTTAACTCTGAAGTTGCTAGTAGGTTAGCTAGTGGTAAAAATCCTGACGGTACAGATCTAACGGAAAAACAAATATCTCAATTAGGAAAAATCTTCGATAAAACTGTGGACACAGAAGATACAGGTTCTAGGTTTTTTGGTGGTCAGAGGACTTTAACTGAGGGTCTACAGGATACGTCTGGTGACAATCAAGTGAGCTTTGCTGACACTTTCTTAGGAGATCTAATGGGATTTGATGGTGGTAAGGTAGGCATACAAGCAACTGATAAGTCTGGTAATAAGTTAGGTCTAGATGCATCTATTTCTGGTAAACGAAGAAAACCTGTTGTAAAACCTGCAGTAGGTAGTGGTGGTAATGATGGCGGTGATAACGATAGTAGTCAACCGGGACCAAATTTTGATGGCTCTGCTATAAACTCTGTAACAGGTACATCTTGGAGTGATCCAGATAAAACGTCAGACGAATTGCCAGAAACAGGCGGTGGAGATAGAGGTATGAATAAAGGTGGATTAGCGTCTAAAAAGAAAAAGAAGAAATAATAAGGCTACCCGGCAGTAATGCTGGCCCCAACATAAAGGAACTACAATATGTCTATGACAGAACAAACTATTATTAAAGCTGACAGTTATGCACACGAGCGTAACAAAGAACTTCTTGAAAAAGAGCAACGTGAACTAGATGCACTGTTAAAAGGTGAACAGGGCGATGAAGAAGCAAAAGATAATCAGGAACCCGATAGCGAAAGCGTTGAGGACACCCAAGTTTCAGATGAGAGTAATACGGAACAAAAAGAAGCACGGTCAGTGGAATCCAAAGAGTCCGAAACGGATGATGCAGGAACAGATGGACTAAGCGCTGAAGAGAAATCTTTTAAAAAGCGATACGGTGATATACGTAAGCTTTTACAGAACAAGGAAAAAGATTGGAATGAAAAGTTTGAAAAGCTACAAGGACAACTTGAAAAAGCTTCTAAGAATGAACTGGTTCTTCCCAAATCTAAGGAAGAGATTGAGGCTTGGACAGCTAAGTATCCTGATGTCGCTGGTATTGTCGAAGCTATTGCAGAAAATAAAGCTGCTGAAAAAGCTTCTTCCTTGGACACGCGACTCCAAGAAATAGAAGAGCTACGTGTTCAAGCTAAGAAAGAAAAAGCTGAAGCAGAGCTTATGTCTTTACACCCTGACTTTGAAGAGATTCGTGCGTCAGATGATTTTCACAACTGGGCAGAGAAACAACCTAAAGTTGTACAAGATGCTCTATATGAAAACTCAGAGGATGCTAAATCTGTAGCTGTAGCTATTGATCTCTATAAGTCACACAAGGGTATTAAGGCTAAGTCTACTAATAGTTCAGATAAGGCTGCTGCCTCTTCTGTTAAGACTAAAGGTAGAACAACTGTAAACGATGATGAGAGTAAAAACTTTTGGCGTGAATCAAATGTTGCTAAAATGAGTGACAAAGAGTTTGAAAAACATCACGAAGAAATACACGAAGCTCAGAAATCGGGTAAATTTATTTATGATTTGTCAAAATAAGTATTGACAATAGCTGCAAGTTTAGTATAACTTGTATAGTATGCACTTAAAATGTGTATTTAAACTAAGACTCTAGCCACTAAAAGACTACCCAGACACGTTTAGCCCTTATTAGATACGGTAGGCATACCTTAATAATAAGCTACCTAAATAAGATTTGGCCTCTGTTGTGGATATGGATCTGTAAAACTCAACGGTCATATCTATAAGGAGATTAATTATGGCTGCATTTGGAAAAGCCTCTGGCTATACCAACTTGAACAATGGAGTATTCTCCAGTGTTATCTACTCAAAACAGGCACAGATTGCGTTCCGCAAGGCTGCTACTGTAAATGCAATTACTAACTCAGAATATTTTGGTGAGATTGCGAACCAAGGGGATACAGTGCGTATTCTTAAGGAGCCTGATATCACTGTGAATGCTTTGCTACGTGGTACAACCGTTTCGGCACAAGACCTCGTTGACAATGACTTTCAGTTGACTATCGACAAAGCCAACTATTTTGCCTTCAAGCTTGACGATATTGAAGAGCAACAAGCACATCACGACTTTATGCGCTTGTCATCTGATCGTGCAGCATATAAAATGGCTGACGCTATGGATGCTGACGTATTGTCATATATGTCTGGTTACTCTACTGCAGGTGCGGTAATTAGTACTGTAAGTGGTACTGCTTCACACCAAACAGCGGGTGACTTGACAGGTGAACTTCTGACTGCTAACAAGTTGGATATGTCAGACTTCGGAAACATCACTACTGCAGCCTCTTCAGGTACAACTGGTGACTCAATTCCGTTGGCTCCTCGCTTCGGTGGCGCTACTGCAGCATCAACAAGTACAGCAACACCTCTCCAAGTTGTAGCCCGTATGGGTCGCATTATGGATCAGGCTAATGTTGATACTCGTGGTCGTTGGCTGTGTGTTGACGCCGTATTTATGGAAATGTTGAAAGACGAAGATTCTCGCGTATTGAACGCTGACTTCGGTGGTGCAGGACTGCAAAACGGTCTGGTACTTAACAATCTTCACGGTTTCCGTATTTACCAGTCAAACAACCTTCCTGCGAAGGGAACTGGCCCCGGAACCACAGGTACTACTGCACAGGACGATAACTATGGCGTTATTGTAGCTGGACACGACTCCGCTGTTGCAACTGCACAGCAACTCAACAAAGTTGAGACTTATCGTGACCCAGATTCATTCGCTGATATTGTTCGCGGTATGCATCTCTATGGGCGTAAAATTCTACGTCCAGAGGCTCTGGTAACTGCAGTATACAACGCTGCTTAAATAGTTAGAGAGTAGGCTGCTTAACTGTGGCCTACTCTTTTTCTTAGATTTGCATTGAAAAAGGATACCTCTTATGGCAATCACTACAGCAATGTGCAGCAGTTTCAAGCAAGAGTTGCTTGGGGGTGTTCACGATCTTGATACGGATACTTTAAAGTTAGCTTTAATCAAAGCTACTCCTACAGGCACCTATGGTGCTGCAACTACTAACTACTCTGACGTTACAGGTAACTCTGATGAAGCTTCTGGCAGTGGCTACAGTGCTGGCGGGGGAACTTTAGATTCACCTGTTATTACACTTTCTGGAACTACAGCTTTTGTTGACTTTGCTGACGAAGCTTTCAACAACGTAACAGTTTCTGCAGATGGTTGTATTATTTACAACTCTTCTCAGTCAAACAAAGCTATTGCAGTATTTGACTTTGGTGGTACTGTTAGTGCAACCTCTGGTACACTTACTGTACAGTTCCCGACAGCCGATGCTACAAACGCTGTTATTCGTCTTACCTAAATAGTTAGGGCTACTTATGGCAAAGTTTGCTGATCGTGTAAAAGTCAGTACACCTACTACTGGTCAAGGTACTACTATAAGCTTAGGCTCTGCAGAGTCTGGGTTTCAAGTAGTGCCTACTTCTTTAAATGGACATACTCTACGTTATGTGATTGAGGAAGGTAGTGCTTGGGAAGTAGGAACTGCAGTATACGATAGTAGTGGCCCTAGCTTAACTTCTAGGACTTTAACTAGCTCTAGCACTGGTCAGTTACTTAGTTTATCTGGTAGTGCCAAGGTCTTTATCAGTGCTTCTGCAGATGATCTTGATCTGCTTTATGCTGACATTACGGTTACTGTATCGGGCGGCAACTACCTGATTGATGGAACTGCTAATCAAACGATTACTTTAGTGCCGTCTGTTACCTACCGCTTTGATGTTTCTGATAGCACAAATGCTAGTCACCCGCTACGCTTTAGTACCACCTCAGATGGCACTCACAACAGCGGAACTCAGTTCACTACAGGCATTACGAGTATAGGTACGGCGGGTAGTGCGGGTGCTATTATTGAGGTCAAGCTAGAGCAAGACGCCCCAGCATTATACTACTACTGCGCTAATCACAGCGGTATGGGTGGCGCTGTATCTATGGGTGGTACAACCTACTCCAACGCCACAACTTCAGCCGATGGCCTTATGTCATCAGCCGACAAGACAAAGCTAGATGGTGTAGCTACCAGCGCTAACAACTACAGCCTTCCGACAGCTTCTGCGTCTACGCTTGGCGGGATTAAGATTGGTACAGGTTTATCTATAGATGGTTCTGGAGTGGTTACGGCTAGTGGTGGGAGTTCTCCTAGCGGATCATTAGAACCCATTACAACTACCAAAACGACAGCTACGGCGGGTCAAACTGTTTTCACTGGTACTTGGAAAGCTGCTAACATTGCAGTGTTTCTCAACGGCGTTAAGCTTCAAGATAGCGAAGTAACAGCCACTGATACGCAGATCACTATAAGCGCAACGGCTGTAGGCGATGTTGTAGAAGTTGTCGAATATGGCGCACCGTTTGCCAGCCCGTATGCCAGTACGTTTCCTACAGTCACGACAGGGGCAACTTCGGTTACAGTAGACTACACAGTCGACAAAGTAGCGGTCTATAAAAACGGCGTGAAGCTCAGAGGCGGCGGCGTAGATTTCACAGCAAGTAACGGCACTTCTATCACAGGCTTTTCAGCATTTGTCTCTGGTGATGTTGTTGAGGTAGTCGAACACGGTTCATTAGCAGCGTCGGGCGGCGGCGTAACAGCTTATGACAATTACTCTGACTTACCAAGTAGTGGCAATACAGACGGTGATCTGGGATGGGTTAAAGATGTAAGCGGTTCTGGCGCAACAAAAGCACTTTATGTTTGGGATGGCTCTGCGTGGGATAGAGTTTATAATGGTGTTGAAGAAACCTTAACTTGGTCTACAGAGCCTCCAACTTCTTACTTCTTAACTCCCTCTGGTTCTGCTCAAACAATAACGATAGCGGCTACAGATCCAGAGGGATTTCCCGTTTCTTATAGCGTAGACACTAATCCTAGCTCTATATCAGAAGCAACAATATCAGAAAACAATGGCACTTTTACTCTTACGCCAAGCTCCAATTCATCATTAATTGGCAATACGTTTTCTGCTAGATTTAAAGCTACTGATGGGCTGCACGTACTTAGCAAATCGTGTTCAGTCACATTAGGTGCGCCGGGAAGCCAATATAATCCTGTTACTAATATTGCGGCATTGAGGTCGGCGGGTATTACAACAGACGGTTTGTATTACTTCGACAACTCCATATCAAACGGTACTGCTTTTGCTTCGTACTGTAAGTTTAATTACATTGATGGAAATGATTGGTATTTACTTCTTAAAGTTCACAACCAAGGTGATATGCCTTCTGGAAGTGCTTTGTGGACTAACACTACATTGCATAATGAAACTGATGCAAATTTGACTTCTGGAAATTATGCAAAATACGCCACTTGGAACAATATCGAGTTCACCAATTTGCAAATGGAAATGCACCAAGGCGGTACGGCTAAATATCCACCAACTATGCACTTTTCTACTGCGAGGACGTTTGCTGCGGCAATTACACTTGCTGGCGGTACAAGTGCAGCGTCAAATGTAAATAATACAGTTCCCGCTACCAGCACAACTCCATCATACACAACGAATATAAAATACCACGATACAGGCTTTGAAAAAAATGGGAATAGTTTTACCGACGCAAATGGCGGCGAACCAAACGTAAACAATTATGGTATTGCGATGTGGTCTTTAAATACTTTAAACTCTACTACGGCAGAAGGATATTCCTCAGTTGGTAAAGCGGGTGCGTGGATTGGCTGCCCCCTTGACGAGCAATCTTACACGTTTGGTAATAATTCTGGGCAGGCTGGCTCTGGCTTTGGGTTTGGTGCATCTGCGGGAAATTTAGCAAGAACAACGAGTGCTGGATATAATGAGTGGGGGCTTTCAGCAAGTACAAACACGCTCCCGGGATATGTATGGATAAGGTAGTTTAATATGAGCAACAACCGTAATCTAGGCAACATAGCTACAGCCATCACCAATGCTACATCTGGGCAGGTTCTGACTTCTCAGGGAAGCGGCGTTGCGACTTTTGCTGATGCCGCTGGTGGCGTTGAGGAGCTTTTAACAGCTAGTGATACTTTTTTGCCCAGTGAAACTAAAGTATATACGACTTCCTCATCATTCTCATTAATCCCCACAACTCAAGTAACTAAGAATGTAGTTCACGATGGAGCAGCTACTAAATCTACTTGGGATGTTGGTGCGAATGGTAGTAACTTTGATGTGTATAATGAAAAGCCTGTTAGTTATTCTTCTATAACCCTAACACCTAGCGCAACTGGTGATGGTACGTTTACTTTTAGCTCTGGTACTTTTTCAGCTTCAGATGTTGGTAAAAAAGTAGTTGGAAACTCTGGTGAAGCTACGATCAAATCTGCTTCGGGAGATTATACATCCATTATACCTTTTGCCGACACCAGCACAATTTCTGATTGGCAATTATTTGGGGCGTCTGCTAAATCTGATGCGAGCGGCATATCGATTAATGGGTCAGTTGCTGTAAATGTAGATATGGACAACGACTCTTATGACAATGTGTCTGTAAGTAATGGTGACACTTACAACCATTCCGCAAATGCAATTTATTGGGATACATTTAACGATGGTGTGACTAGAATATACACTGCTTCCTCTCAAGGTAATCGTCTAAGAATACTATCGTCTTCATCTGCAACCGCTGATATTTCAAGTTATACTTTACAAAGCGCCTACGACACAATTCCGAGTTATTGCAATGGAATATACGTTCCACCTGATGGTTCTTACGTTGTGCTTAACCGGCAAGGCAACGACTCCTTTGTAAAGAAAACCGCTACAACTGCTTACACTGATTTTGGTAGTGACGTTTATACAAGCTACACTTCTCTTACTAACTTTGCTTCAGGTTTAACTTTTAATGCCGATGGGTCTGCGTTTTATATTATTAACCTTAATAATGGTGGGCAGGTTTTTAAAGTACCACTGTCCTCTGGAAATGAGTACACAGGTTTAACGGACACTAGCACTTGGGGAACTCTTGAATATAGCGCAACAAACCTTAATGCATTTGGCTACTCAAGCGGCTCCCCGCTTAGTGATTTAAGGTTTAACCAAGACGGTACTAAGCTATTTATAACTCAAATGTATGGAAGAAGAAGGTTCATACAGTTCAACTTAAGTACGCCCTACGATATTAGGTCTACCTCAATGAGCTTTGATAGTTATCAAGAACATAGTTCTTTTGGTACAGGTACTGATGACAGGGGTACTGGTTTTGATTTTAGACCAGACTTTAAAAAAGCCTGTTTTGGGGATGGGGATTACGCCAATTCAGCAAGACAAATTTATCAATACACTTTTGGTGTTGATGTTATTACGGCCCCTACAGATCAATACATTCCTTCGGTGACTAACGCATCGGGTTCAATAAGCACTTTAAGCTGGACAGATATTAACAGTATGACCGCTGACGAAACTGCGGGTGGTGGAACGGTTCACTACGCCATAGCCAGTGATGCTAAAACTACTTTTAAAGTTAGTGACGGAACCTCATTAAGATCCACTGTTCGCAACGCAAGTGGTGCTTGGCAATACAATACTTCTGCATTCACAACTACAAACTTTACTTTACCCTCAAGCGCCTTGGCTTTTGCCACTGGAACGGCAAGTTCTTATTCTACCAAAACAACACTTACTAGCACAATTGACCCTTATTATGCGACTATGGTTCCTGTTGGAGGTGTTAGCGGAAAGGGCTTGGTAGTTGGTGATACCAACGCTAACACAATGCTCTATTACACATTGGCTACACCATATGATCTTTCCAGTACAATTACGCAAGTTGACCTTTCTTCAGTAAACTTTAACCCAGCCAATATTTCTAATTGGTATGGTGGAGTTTTTAACCCAGACGGCACAAAGTTTTTTATTATTTATAAGCCATCATATCAAATGAACGTAAGGCAGTTTAATTTAAGTACCGCATACGACTTATCAACTGCTTCGCTACAATCAGATTATTGGGGAGACAGTAATGGTTTTCCTGACTATCATAACTTTGACATAGCTGGCGTATCGGATGACAAAATTTATTTCTGTCGAACTGCTAACTATAATTACCTGCATTCTAAGAACCTAACGTCTAGCGGTGATATTGACACTAGCCATACTACGCTGACGCAAGAGGCAAATCTGCCTAACCAAACTTTAAATAGGGTTCGCATATCATCAGATGGTAAACGTATTTTTGCACACGATAATGGCACAACAAATCACTATTTATATACACTTACCACTGCTTGGGATTTTACGAGCTTAGATAGTTCAGCTACGATTACGAACACTTCGATAGATAGTGTTACCAATGCTGTTTCATACATAAACTATGACGAAGAGGGTAAATATATAGTAGGGGTTAGGTCCAATACCGATGAAGTTTTCCTTTCACCTTCAAGCACTTCCTCATCTGGATCACCGTTTAACGCAGAGACTTGGGTAAGCGCCAACCCAAACAATATGCACTATGCGCTTCAAAAAAGTGCTGAAACGGCTGCTAACTTAATGAACAAATCTACTTTAGACGCAATCTCAGACGCTAATCACTTTGACTATGGGACACAATTAGACTTAGCAATTCTTCTCCAATACCCATCAGGTGCAAGCAGTTCTGTTCTTCCAAAGTGCGATGGAGTCAGTGTTGACTTTGAAAGTAACGATATAGTGAAGGTTGCCACAATCAATACAGATGTTGAAATTGATTACCCTGCGAGCAACAAGGTTAGGGTTAAAAACCTATCGTCAAACTCTGAGCAGATTAAAATTAGGGTGATATAATATGAGCAACGCATCAAATCTTAGCACCCTTGCAAACGTCTTAGACGATGGCTCTGACGGTCAGTTTTTAAAGTCTACTGGCTCTGGCGGGGTAGCGTTTGATACGGTGGCTGCGGGGGCAACTGTGTATTCAAGCGCCAGTGATTTACCGCTTACTGGAAACACAGTGGGCGATATGGCTTATGTAAGCGCTGCTACTACTGCTAAAGTTGTTAATCAAACCACTGGTAGCGTTTCAACAGAAGATGCAACTCGTTTATATATTTACTCTGGCACTGGTTGGTATTCAGTAGCGTTTATTACACAAAATCCAACTATTAATACTGTGCAAGATGCTGGCAATGGTTCAACGCCGTTTACTTTAGCGACTGATGGCACAACAGCAACTGTTGTAACAATTACTGCAAATGATCCTGAGAGCGTTCCTTTAACTTACAGCTATAGCGTTACCAGCGGATCGTTAAACGGTTGTACTGTTACAGGAGCAGATGGTACTTCAGCAAGGATTGCTGGAACAGCTTACACCGATAATGTATTTACCGTAACGCCACACGCCAGCAACGATGCTACATTCATTATTACGTTTACTGCCAGCGATGGCATAAATCAGGCTACCAGTGATAATGCGTTTAGCCTGTCGTTTGTTACGTCTGTAACGGATAGTAATTACACAACTCTGTTGGCTACTGCTACGGGTACGTCTGACAATAATGACATTACCGATAGCTCTATAGCTAATTCTGGAAACCCTCATAACATTACCGTAAATGGCGATACTTATGCGGGCAGTTTTAGTCCTTATCGCAGTGGGGGTTATAGCTGGAAATTTGATGGTTCAAATGACAATATACAAATCGCTGACAGCACAGATTTTGATTTTGGCAGCGGTGATTTTACTATTGAGGGGTTTTATAAACTTAATGATGCCTCGGGCAATCAATATTTAATTAGTATTAGCGGTGGGACATCAAGCAGTAATCATTTTGGTGTAAATGTGTACTCTGGAAATTGGAGATCGGGAGATTTTAATGGTTATATGGTTTCAGGGGTAAATACAGGAATTGATACTGATTCTTTCCATCATTTTTCACTTGTTAGAAGTTCAAACAATTTAAAATTTTATATTGATGGCACTCAAATAGGATCAACTGTAGACGTTACAAACCAAACCTTTGATTGCGCTGGCAATGTAAGAATTGGCGGGTTTCATTCCACTGGCAATTTTGCTTTTAATGGTTATTTGCGAGATATTAGATTTGTAAAAGGTACTGCAATTACTCCACCTTCGGGTGGGCCTACAGAACCTTTAGAGGTGGTTACAAACACTGTATTACTTTTGTGTCACGCTCCTTATTTAAAGGACGGCTCTTCCAACGATCACTCAATTACAATAAACGGCTCTCCAACCTCAAAGCCATTCTCACCCTACGACTACGATGAATACTCAGCAACAGATCACGGTGGGTCTGTGTATTTTGATGGGAACGGGGATTATCTCACAGCGGCGTCTGATGCCAGTTTCGATTTTGGAACAGGTAATTTTACGATTGAAACGTGGATTAATATTCCAGATGTGACTAGCACTTGGTTAGCTATTATTAGTCGAGCTTATTCTGCAACAGGTGGGTGGAGACTTTATAAGAGTACAGGTAACTCAAATTTAAGATTTTATTATACTGGGAATAGTTATATCAATGCCACCAACACAGGGCTTACAAACAATACTTGGCATCACATAGCGGTTGTTCGCAGCAGCGGCACAATTACAATATATGTAGATGGTGCTTCTAAAGGTTCAGGAAGCGATGGATCAACATCACTGAATCCCGGAACATATGCTGTTGAAATAGGGTCGGGTGTTTATCAATCATCGTACCCAATGACAGGTTATTTAAGCGATCTTAGAATAGTAAATGGCACCGCCGTTTACTCTGGCGCATTCACTCCACCAACAGGCCCACTAACGACTACTGGTGGAACATATGCAAGTACGACTAATGTAAACACCAGTATCACTGCAAGTAATACTTCACTGCTCATCAAAGGCACAGACGCTTCTATCATAGATAAATCGCAAGGTTTTAACCTAAAGCTGATTGGTAATACTACTGGCTCAACTGATCTTGGAGCAAACTCAGATGCGTATTCTGGATCAGGGAAGTATATAAAATTTGATGGGAGTGGAGACTACATTAATACAAACTCGAACATACAGGATGCTATTGGAACTGCAGAATATACTGCAGAAGCGTGGATATACTGTACAGGCATAGCAAACAGAAGTATTTTTGGGTCTGGCTCATCTGATTCTGCTGATGAGTTTGGTTTGTACCTTTTGAGTAATGGGCAGATTTATCACGACATAGGTGGATCATTTGATTACGTTCAATCTTCGTCTACTATTACCGTAAACACTTGGCATCATTTAGCAGTTACAAGAACAAGCTCACGAATAGACATTTGGCTAGATGGCACAAGTGTAGGGTCAACTACTAATTCAAACATTACTGGTATAAATATATCTGGCAACTCTGACTTTAAAATAGGCTACGGGCGTTTAGGGTATTGGAGCGGTTATATCCAAGATGCTCGGTTAAGAATAGGTAAAGCAGAGTACACCGCAAACTTCACGCCACCAACAGCCCCACTAGAAGGCTAACCAATGCTAGGCTTTAGTCCTCTCGCATCAGCACCACTATCAGACGATGGGATTGTAGTAGTCTCATCGTCTATTAGTTTGTCTGGTGTAGCAAGTCAAGTAATACATAACGATGTAGTAGGCGTTAATAGCTCTACTAAGCCTATCTCAAATGTCTCCTCTCAGGTTACACAAGGATCTCTTTCTACTACAGTAGATATAACGTTATCTTCTACATCTACCACAGGTCAACTGGGTACGATAAATAGAGTAGTAGGAGTTTCAACTACATTAGACTCTGTATCTACTGCAAGTCAATTAGGCACTATTACAGGATCTACAAGTTCTAACAAAGCTGTTACGTCTGTATCTGCAACTGGGTCAGTAAACGATCCTAGTGCGTCTACAAGCTCTAGCAAATCTGTTACATCTGTATCTGCTACAGGTCAAGTAAGAACTCCACAGATAGGCCCATCAGAGCATCTTGTAGCTGTATCAGTAACTGGTAACGTTACTAGCCCCTCTCTTGTTGTATCTTCTAGTGTAGAGATTAATCAGGTTACTTCTACTTCTCAAGTAGGCTCTCTTGTAGGTACAACTGATGAGATAGGTGAACTAACGTCTGTTTCCTCTACAGTAAGTGTTTCTTCTGTTGAAACTAATGCAGAATCCTCAGAAACGCTTTCCTCTTTAAGCTCAAGCTTATCAGCATCAGACTTATCTTTAGTCACATCTTCAAATGAGAGCTTAGTAAACGTTTCTAGCTCTACTACTGTAAATAGCTTAGTTACGCTTGTTGAGACTACCTTATCAGGAGTGTCATCTTCTGTTGATGTTAACGATTTACCGTTTGTAGGCGTACCTGTTAACACAACGGTTAATTTAGGTGACTCTCTAACGCCTAATCTATATTACTCTGGAGACACTTCTGGTGGAGTTAATTATACAAGCTCTACACAGTATCAGAGTTCTTCTATTGGAGTCGAACTTTATTTTAAAATAGATTCTAACTATACTACTGGTACAACTTGGATATTTGATTCTAGTGGATATAAGTCAGGTTGGACTAATCAAAGAATCTATGCTTACCTAAATGGAAACTCTATTTCCTCTTCAGTTCAGTTAGGTAACCAGTTAGGTAGGACAGCAACTAG
>Ga0213863_10001390_pt1 | contig 17576 bp, 12 predicted proteins | sample PICome_8_FD_160128 | JGI IMG/M metagenome (GOLD analysis project Ga0213863, IMG submission 160128) | Coastal seawater microbial communities near Pivers Island, North Carolina, United States - PICO497 | ecosystem: Environmental > Aquatic > Marine > Coastal | place: USA: North Carolina... | reverse complement strand
TTTTGATGCGGGGGCAGTGTATAATGCCAAATATCTAAATGATAGTGAAAACGCTTACCGTGACATTGACATGAATGTTAGCTTTTCTGGAGGTATGTTCGCATTAGAGGTTGGTAGCAATGGCGTTGCGCCAGTTTTATCCCAAGGCAGTTCGATTTTGCCAGCTAATTCGACCTCCGCGTACACCATGACAGTTGATCTCTCAAACGGGGCATCTCATTCAATTCCTATTGGAAGTGGTGCGGCAGCAGCATCTGCGGCGACGGCAATTAATTCTGTTCTTGCAAATAGCGGCGTTAGGGCTGAAGCAAAAACACGCGTTGAATTGTTTGATTTCCAATCTAGTGGGCCATTGAAGTTTGACCTTGAGGCTAAAAACCGGACCCCCATCCAAATATCGGCGGATGTAATGCCTGAAGGCCTGAATGGTCTTGCGGTGGCCATTAACAGCGTTAGTGCAACTACTGGGGTTTCGGCAGTTGTATCGGTCGATAGTAGTCGTGTTATTCTAACAAGTGATAGCGGTGAAGACATCTCAATCAGCAACCTATCAAACAGTGCCCCTTTGTTTTTTGGGCGCATCGTTGATGAAAATGCTGTTGCTCTGACAACGCCTGTTGGTGCCGTTGCCGCTGCAGGTGGGTTTAAGGATGTCATGACCACTACAAGCGTTGTGAGTGATGCTCTGGTTGCTGGTGCTAGTGTCTCAACAAGCTCGGTCGCCGGCTCCGGTGCTAGCCTTAGTCTTACGAGGGATGCTTCAGGCGAGTACAGTGTTGGGGTAACTAGTGGTGGTGGAGGCGGAGGAAGTCCGTATGCGGTTGGTGACACTTTCACTGTTGATGGTACGCTTGTTGGCGGTACCAGCACGACGCATGACGTGATCATCACAGTGACATCTGTTGATGCTAATGGGGTTATCGCGGGGGCAACTGCAAACGGGTTTACGCCTGGACTAAACCAGGCGACCACAACAATCAGCCCAAATTCAACATCAGGCCTTGGAAGTGGTGCAACGTTTGACATCACGATGGTAGATGGTGTTGCTACGGTGGCCATAAGCAGTACTGGAGATGGTTATGATGTTGGTGACACTATTACCATACTTGGCTCTGAAATTGGTGGCACTGACGGTGTAAATGACTTGACCCTGAGTGTGACGGCTCTCGCATCAGGGAGCATGGTCAGTTTTGGCAGTACAGTTGGTGGTAACATTATTGATACGGCGCGCTTTTCAGGCAGTGTTAAACTGCAATCGTCAGAAGCTTTTAGTATTGTGACGTCTCTGGGCACCATTAACGCTGCTCAGGATGGTATGCTTGGCAGCTTTGCCAATGTAACATCTAATGTAACGGGTGACACAAAGCTGGTGAGTTTTGATATAAACTCAGCTTTGGAAACTGGAGGTGCAGCACTGGATGGGTTGCGGGCGATTGCGTCAAATGCTAGCTATGGCGTAACGATCCCAACCAGTAGTGGCGATGTTTCCTTTTCAGCTAATGTGAGTGCATCTGATTTAGCTGTTATTTCCGGTGACTCAGTTAATCAAGCTCTTGTTAAAAGTCTTCGTGATCAAGCGCCATTGGCGTCGTTATCGGCTGGCGAGACTGTTGTGGCTGCGCAAGTTGTTAGTTACAGCTTCCAAAGGACAGAGGCTGTTGTGCCCGAGGATGATAGCGTTACGCTCCAAATTAATGGCGAAACAGTTGCTGTCGACCTCTCGGATATTGACGGGTTGGGTAGCTCTGCTAGCACGGCTGCGGATGTGACAACAGCAATTGTGCGAGCAGTAAATAATGCGGGTCTCGGCATAACCGCTGCTACTTCCGCCAACGACCCAGATTATGGCGTTGTTCTAACAGCAAATACTGCTGGTGCTGTTTTCACTGTTGAAGCTTTTAGTTTTAATGATCTTAATGAGACTGTTTCACAAACACAATTTAGTCCGCAAAGTGAGACAGCAGCGCGGAGCTTGCCGGCTGACGGGAGCAGTGTTGCAATTAATTTTGGTGATCAAGTCTACCAATTGGAGATGCAAAATGGCGAGGTAGTTGTTTCTGGCCCCGAAGCTGATCGTATCACCGCTTATTTTGATAGTGACGGCCGGCTGCAAGTATTCGGCGGTGGATCGCTTTCAGGAGCACCTTTAACTGTGGCAAGCGATGTAAAAGTTTCAGGCAACAGCCTCGCTGCTGGTATTTTTGGCTTAGCAACGACAACAACTCGTCTTGCTGGACAAACTATCACACTTTCTTCTGATATGGATGATTTGAGTTTGAATTTTGATGGGTCGGACGTTTCGGTTTCTCTGAGCTTGGCAGGTGTTGTTACGACTAATCCGTCAAGCGTGTCTGGGTTGACACTTAGATGGCAATCTGCGACCGCAACAACCGGTCGTTTGCTTTTGGAATATGACAGTACGCAAAACACATTAAGCGTAAATGGGCCTATCAATGCGCTGGGATATAAAACAGCTGACCGAGAAATTAGCGTTCAAGAGAATGCTATTAGGGTGAAGTCGACAGATAATGAAGCATTTGCAGTCACTGCCAGTGCTACAAGTATAGCCGGCACACGAGTTAATATGGATGATTTGCCATCTGAAGATTTGTTGGTATTTGCAACGGGCGGTGGAGCGCGCAACATCGCGGCTGAATACGACTTGCCGATCATAACACAAGATATAACAACCTACGAAATACGGGCTGTTGGTGATACCGGAAACATGGTGGAAATTTGGGATGCAGATACTGGCCACTCGATTGCAACACGTGTTGTGAACGCCGAGCATCAAACTAATTATAGTGGATTTGAACTCAACTTCAGTGGCCGCACTCAAGCTAGTGATAAATTCACATTGCAACAGGATGCTGTAGGTAGCACTGACGGGCGCAATTTAGAACTTATTATCGCCATGCAAAACGGTGGTGGAAATAGGTCTGGAAAATCAGGTTTTCAGGAAATGTTTGGCGCCATAATTGCAGGGGTGGGGTCTACCGTGCGCTCAGGTAAGGCATCTGTTGAGGTGCAAGAAGAAAACTTAATGTCGGCGAAAGAGGCCGAAGCTGAGTTTTCTGGGGTTAATTTAGACACTGAAGCTGCGGCTCTACTTGAGTTTCAGCAGGCTTATCAGGCATCTGCACGTATCTTGTCAACAGCGCGTGAATTATTTCAATCACTCATGGAAGTGGTTTAGGAGATAACCTATGCAAGTTAGTACAAAGCTATTGAACCAACAGCAAATTAGCCAATTTGGAAAATTGAATTCTAATATCGCTGATATACAAGAGCGTATTTCCACCGGCAAAAATATTTTGCGCGCATCTGACGATCCTGTAGCGGCTACAAATCTATCGGTCGCAAAAGAACAAAGCTTATTATTGTCACAGTTTCAGCGCAATATTGATTATGCTGAAAGTCGGTTGAATATGACAGATCAGACATTACAAGAGAGCATTAATGTTCTTCAGCGGATAAACGAGCTAACTGCCATGGCTGGTAATGGTGCTTTGGACTCTGAAGGCCATTTAGCAATTTCAACCGAAATGAAGCAGCTCAAAGAGGTTTTGTTGGGGCTTGCTAACACTACGGATGCAAAGGGTATTGGTATCTTCAGCGGCTACAATGCAATGAGCAAGCCATTTGAAATGACAAGTGATGGCAGCGTGAACTATTTGGGAGATCGTGGGCAAAGTCATTTGCAAATTTCAGAGAATATGACTGTTGCAACAAATATTGATGGCGGTTCTGCATTCATGCGCATCAACACTGATGGCGGGCGCCGCAGCCTGTTCGATATTGTAGATAGTGGCATAAATACGGTTAAAACGGCATCAACAATAGCATTGCAAGCTGATGCGAATTGGGCTGCAGATATGGAATTTGAGCTGCCAAGCCGGATGGAAGAGTGGTCTTTTTCTTTGTCGGGTAGCAAAGGATTAGTTGAAATATCTGCATCAATTAATGAAGGTGGTCTTCAAAATCTTGTCGACGCAATTAACTTAGCCTCTACACAAACAGGTATCGAGGCAACATTAAACAGTGATGGGAGAACAATATCTCTTCTTGATGACTTAAATGGCAGAATCATGGTCAAGAATATCCAGATTGAAGGTGTCAACTCGGCTGCTGACGAAATCACCTCCTACGTTAATTTTACTGGACGTGATGGCAATGGCGCTGCAACGACAAAAACTCTGAAATTAACGGATGCTGATCAACAGATTTCCGGCAGCATAAGTAATCTTCAGAGCGCTATCGACAACTTGTCTTTACAGCGCGCTTATATCGGAGGACAGGTTAACAAGGGTAAAACTCAATCTGACGTAATTGGCGCACGCAAATTGGCTGTTGAAAGAGATGTTTCACGTCTTGGTGATGCTGATTTAGCTGAACTTATTACAAGTTTGCAGGCACAACTGACGAATTTGAACGCTTCCCAAGCGGCATTTGCAAAGATTGGTCAACAGAGCCTTTTTGATTATATCAGGTAGAAGGTGCGTCTTCGCCTGTTAGTTTGACGCCCTAAAAAGTCAGACTTTTGGTCTCGTTTTTCTGACTGCTCTTCCAAATCTTTGAAATATTGGCACGTAAATTGCACCAAACCAGATCATGTCAAACTTTTGGAGTGATTGAAATGACATTAGTAGGTTCGCAGTTGGGTGAGTGTCGCAGTTATAACGCTGACAGTGCTGAGCGTTTGACCTTTGTCGCAATCGCCGCAGGGGTTTTGAGCTTAAGATATAATTCTGTTGAGAGAAAAAATTGGCATGGGAGTTGCATGAGTCCCTTCGTGTCAAAATTTTTGGATTGGCTAGTAATATGAGCAAAATTAACACAAATATGGCCGGGGTAACCACCCTCTACCACCTTCGCAGTAAAGAAGATTCGATGAATCAAGCGTTGGAACGGATTTCGTCGGGTTTGCGCATTAATCACGCTGCAGACGACGCCGCGGGCGCTTCACTAGTCAATCGAATGACTTCGCAAATCAAAGGTTTGGAAGCTGCTATTCGGAATGCGGCTGACGCAGTGTCATTGACCCAAACAGCCGAAGGCGCGCTGGATGAAGTGTCGCAAATTTTGCACCGTATGCGCGAGCTTTCAGTTCAATCTGCAAACGGAGTCTACACTGGTCAAGACAGGCAGGCTCTCCAAAATGAGGTTGGGCAATTACAGTCTGAACTTGCGCGGATCTCTGAAAATAGCACCTTTAACGCCGTAAAACTTCTTAACGGAGATTTTACAAATACAGCTTTCCAGATAGGTTTCCAGCCTGGAGAATCCGCAATACTATCGATCGAGTCAGTTGATCCAACTGGACTTGGAGAGTATCTGCTCGACACAGATCAGCTTAGGAACTCGAATTCTACCTTCTTTCCTGCAGGCTTCCCATCTGTTGCCAGCAGCAAATCCGCATTGACCTCAAAGATTATTGAGGGCGAGAATTTGACAATTTACGGTAATGTTGGGACCGCCACAATCGACATCAATGGTGGATCGACAGCCAAAGAAATTGCGGCGTCCATCACAGCACGTAAGAGTGAGACGGGCGTTTACGCTACTGCTCAAACCCGTATGAATGTTGCATTTTCAGAACTTGCGGCCGGAAGCGCCGCTGCTCCAGACACAGTCTCGTTCAACCTCTATGGCAAGAATGGCACCGCCCAACTTATTTCAGCGAGTGTTGACTTTGGTATTACCAACGGTGCAGGGGCCAACCTGTCGAAGATTTCAGCGGCTGTTAACGCTGCTACTGGTAAAACAGGCGTTACAGCTTCATTGAGCATTGACAAAACCGTAATGACGTTAATTTCTGATGAAGGTTATGACATTGTGGTTGAAGACTACAACCTTGTTTCTGGAACCGGGCCAACAATGAATGTCAGCGGATCCGATGAGAAATTTGCAAATCTCACCGACTCCAGCACCACATTCTCAGACGCGTCGACTGACTTTTACAGTCCAATCGAGCTTACAGCTGGTACAAATCCAGATACCGTTGGGGTTACTGGCAACATAAAGTTCCATTCACCATTTATTTACTCAGTGGCAACTGGCTCTAAAGGTTCGGATCAGGCACCCGATATTGGAACAATAACCAACGCTGGCAATGCTTTGGCCGCTAGCACTACAACTCTTGTCGTTGTTCCTGACTCCACAAAATCTGTGACAGTTACAACCGGTAGTGGATTAACGCCCTCTGGAATGACTATTGAGTTCAGAACAGATTCGGGCTCTAATATTATGACTCCAATTCGTATTTTGAACATGGGCTCAAACTTCGCGTACGGTGATACGATTAACATTCCAGATACGGTTCTTGGGGCATCTTCAGGCGGTGGTAACGTATCATTCAAATTGGAGCATCCAACCACTGAAACCGTTGATGCCACAGCCGCGGCAGCGATTGATACCGCAAACACAACCCCTATTACTACTCCTGGTGGATTGTTCTCTGGAACTCCGCAAGGAGCGTCGATAAGCTCGGTAGCCAGCCTTGACGTTTTAACCGTTTTTAATGCACTAAAAATGTTAACAGCCGTTGATGCTGCGCTTACTCGTATTGACCTTGAACGTTCCGATCTCGGTTCAACGATGTCTCGTATGGGACATACTATAAGTAATCTATCCAATATCGTTATGAACACTCAAGCGTCTCGCTCACGCATTAACGACGCTGATATTGCTCTAGAGTCCACAGAGCTTAGTAAAGCACAGGTTCTAAACCAAGCTGCGCAAGCCATGCTGGCTCAGGCAAATAAATCTCAGCAGTCAATCCTGCAGTTACTCAACGGGTAACAAATGATTTGAGGATTCTCTCATGAGGCGTTTGTGGCTATCCATCCAAGAAAAGCAGCTTTATAGCTGCTTTTCTAATTTAATGAGTAGCTGCAAATTGGGATGACAGAGATGAAAATAAAAAAGATTTTAGTTACTGGAGGTGATGGCTTTATTGGCTCCCACCTTGTTGAGAGGCTGTTAAACGAAGGCCATGAAGTTACTGCCTTAGCCCAATATAATTCTTTTGGGAGTTTTGGCTGGTTAGATCATAGTCCTAGCTCTTCTGCAAAAAACCTAAAATTAGTTCTAGGGGATATCCGTGACGAAAATTTCACAAGAGTTATCACCAAGCAGATGGACGCTGTCTTTCATTTAGCGGCCTTAATTGGGATTCCCTATTCCTACATTGCGCCAAAAAGCTATGTGGAAACAAATATTTCAGGCACTTTAAATATTCTCCAAGCTGCACTTGACAATGGCTGTAGACAGGTAATTTGCACTTCAACAAGTGAAGTATATGGAACTGCGCAAACGGTGCCAATAAACGAAAAACACCCGCTTGTTGGTCAGTCACCTTATTCCGCAACTAAAATTGCAGCTGATCAATTAGCAATCGCTTTCAACAAATCATTTGGATTGCCAGTTTCAATCATAAGGCCATTCAACACATATGGACCAAGGCAGTCAGAAAGGGCTGTTATACCTACAATTATAAGACAAATAATGAGTGGAAAAAGCCATCTGGACTTGGGTGTTTTACAAACAACACGTGACTTTAATTATGTATCTGACACGGTGGCTGGTTTTTTGGCTGCGTTGGACAATGAATTGCCAGGTGGAGAGGTGATCAATATCTGCAGTAACTTTGAAGTTTCAATCGAACAGACGGCAAGAATGATTGCTGCAATCATGGGCTCAGACATTGAGTTCAATTTAGACACCAAAAGAATTAGGCCAGAGGCTTCAGAGGTATGCAGGTTATTCGGTGACAATGCGCTGGCAAAGAAAGTTTTAGGCTGGCAACCCAAATACTCCAATTTAAACGGCTTTGAAAAAGGTTTAAAAAAGACGGTGAATTGGTTCAGGCGCAATGAAGGTCTCTATGCAAATAAAAATTTGGAACATAAAGTTTGATGACAAGCTTGGGAAAAAAAATTGTTTCATTAGTCCAAGATATTTATAAAACAAATGGGCCTGTGCATTTACATGAGCCATTTCTGGACTCAGCTGATGCTGAAGGGGTGGCAGAAATTGTGCGCTCCGGGATGGTCTCTACAGTTGGTTGTGAGGTTAACACTCTAGCAAATTTGATCAAAAAATATGTTGGAGTAGGGGATGCTGTATGTACAGTCAATGGCACAGCTGCTTTACATGTGGCCTTGAAGGTTATCGGGGTTGTTAATGGTGATTTGGTGCTTACACAACCATTATCGTTTGTAGCTACTTGCAATGCTATTAAGTATTGTGGTGCTGACCCGGTATTCATCGATATTTCAAAATCGAATTTAAGTATGTGTCCAATTGCGTTAGCGGGTTGGCTTAATGAAAACACCTACATGGACGATCTTGGAATCTGTCGCCACTCCTATACAGGTAGAGTTCTTCGGGCCTGTTTGCCGGTCCATACTTTTGGACATCCGGCAGATGTGATTAAACTTAATGGCATTCTGACCAAGTACAATATCTCTCTAATTGAAGATGCTGCTGAAGCACTTGGCAGCAAATTCAAGGATAGTCATGTAGGTAAAAATGGCAAACTATCCATCATTAGTTTCAATGGAAACAAGATAATAACTACCGGTGGCGGTGGTTGTGTCTTGGGCAGCCAGGATCTCATCAGCAAGGTAAAACACCTTGTAAATGTGGCAAAGGTTGGAAACGCTGTTGGGTATGTTCATGATGCTGTTGGTTTCAACTATAGGATGCCAAATCTCAATGCAGCATTGGGAATATCTCAATTTGAAAAACTTAATACGATCCTTTCAGAAAAGAGATTAATTGCAAGCTGCTATGAGAATTTTTTTAATAGTTCTGACGTCAAGTTTTTAAAAGAGCCGAGTATGTGTAAGTCAAATTATTGGCTTAATGCAATAATTTGTGACGAGCCCAGACAACGTGAGGAATTAATTTCTGAGACCCATGCCAAAGAAATTTACACCCGCCCAGCTTGGGACTTGTTATGTGATTTGCCGCCCTACAAGACTTCAATTAGAGGAGAACTCACAAACGCAAAATATCTTGTTGATAGGTTGCTAAATCTGCCAAGTGGACCTCCTCGGAGGCATCAATGATAAATAGAAAAGTTTTATTTTTTACCAGCACGCGGGCAGATTATGGGATCTTGCGAAGCCTGATGTTGAAGGTTAATGAACACCCAGATCTTCAGCTTCTCACGTTAGTTTCTGGGAGCCACTTAAGTTCATTTTCTCGCTCGAGTCTTGAAGAAATTACTAAAGATAAACTTCCGATAAATGAGCGCATTGAAATTGATGTCTTGTCAAACAACGGCGTGGGTATGGCAAAATCAACTGGCCTAGCTATCATTGGTTTTGCAGACGCTATTAATCGGCTTTCACCTGATATTATTGTCCTTCTTGGTGACAGATTCGAGGCCATGGCAATGGCTCAAGCTGCAATGTATTTAGGCGTTCCTATTGCACATATTCATGGTGGCGAAGTCACTCTTGGGTCTGTTGATGATTCTATACGTCATTGCATCACAAAAATGTCTGACATACATTTTGTGACTTGTGACGAACACTGGAAACGTGTTGTCCAGCTTGGTGAGTCACCATCTAAGGTTTTTGATGTGGGATCCCTCAGCGTTGAAAAAATTGGGAAGCAAGATCTTTATTCACGTGATCACATAAACTCTATGTTTAACGTTTCGGACCAGGATCAAATTTGTATCTTAAGTCTTCATCCAGCGACTGCATCCCCAGAAAACATTTTAGAAGCCGCTTGCAATATCGTCAGAACACTAGATCGTTACCCAAATTTGAAAATTTTTATAAGCTTTTCGAACCTCGACCCTGGAGGCGCGCTTATCAACAAGTTGTGGAAGGACATTTCGATCCAAGATGGAAATCGGATCGTATTGCGAGAGTCGTTTGGGTGGAAGATGCACCTAAGTTTGATGCAGAGTGCAGTACTCATGGTAGGAAATTCTTCAAGCGCAATTATAGAAGCTGCATCTTTTGCTCTGCCTGTTGTTAACGTTGGCAACCGTCAAAAAGGACGGTTTAGCCCGGGCAACGTTATTCATAGTGATGGAAGTATTAAAAGTATCGAAATTGCTATCAAAAAAGCACTAAGCCCTTTGTTTAATGCAAAGATTGAAAGACTAAAAAACCCATATTTTAAGCCAAGAACTGCAGAGAATATCATCAATCACTTGCTTTCCTGTGAGTCCGAAAAAGCTCATAATTTTTATGATTTATAGGTATGTGCCATGAATTTTGCATCAACCCCGATTTATGTGATAGCTGAAGCTGGCGTCAATCATTGTGGCAAGCTTGAAATAGCGCGCGAGTTAATTAGAGCGGCATCAGATTCTGGGGCTGATGCGATAAAATTTCAAACTTTTAGATCTGAACTCATGTCAACCGCAATTGCCAAAAAAGCAAAGTACCAAACGGTTGCAGCTGAGGGATCTGTTTCCCATCAGCAAATGTTAAAAAAATTAGAATTGCCATTTGAGTGGCATCTTGAGCTACAGCAGTATGCTAACAATTTTGGACTAGACTTTCTTTCCTCACCTTTTGACCAGTCAAGCCTTGAGCTATTGATCTCAATGAACATCCCTTCATTAAAGATTGCATCTGGAGAAATCACAAATGCTCCTTTTTTATGGAACTTTGGCCGCTCAAAAAAACCTATAATTATGTCGACTGGTATGTCCACTGTTGACGAAATTACATTTGCTCTTGCAAATGTGTTTTTTGGCCGTTTGTGCGAGAAAATGCCATCAAGTAGCCAGCAAGTCTGGGATTTCTGGGATGAAGTAGTATTTAAGAATGTACCTTTAACTGATATCTGTTTATTGCATTGTCACTCAGAATATCCAACACCTCTAGGCTCTGCCAATATGCTGGCAATGACATCGCTTAAAGCGCATTTTAATCTGCCGGTTGGTTACTCTGATCACACGGAAGGGTACCTCATGCCGGTTGTGGCAGCAGCCCTTGGCGCACAAATTATTGAAAAGCACTTCACTCTTGATCAATCGCTGCCAGGTCCTGACCAAAGCATGTCAATGGAGCCTCCTGCTTTCAAGGAAATGGTAGCTCGCATTCGTGACGTTGAGCTTAGCCTTGGTGACGGCAACAAAATCCCGACAAGTGAAGAAAAAACTAATATAGCAATATCAAGGCAAAGAATAATTGCAGCCAAAAATATCAAAAAGAATGCAATCCTAAGATTGGAAGACCTAACCACTTCAAGATCTGCAAATGGAATATTTGCAGACAAATTCTGGGATGTAATTGGCTCGGCGGCGACGTCAGACTTTGAAGCTGGTGAGGCAATTGAAAGGTGATGTATGAAGAGACGAAAACAGTTTTTGTCTTAATTGGTGCTGGTGGTCATGCTTCAGTTGCTGCCTCAACTGCTGCGACAATAGGTCTGAAGATATCTTTAGTAGCTTTACCTGATGGCCTCAGCGAGCACGCTCACTTTTCTAGTGTAAAATATCTTACTGATGAAGAACTATTAAGTCAGAAAAATAATCAAGATTTCCGCCTAATTAATGGCATAGGGAAAACAATAAAATCAGACTCAAGGGCTTGCGTGTTTAATAAATTTAAAAGCCACGGATTTGAATTTCAAAACTTAATTCACCCGTTTGCCTATGTTGACCCTAGTGCGCACCTTTTTGAGGGAGTTCAGGTTATGGCTGGTGCGATCATTCAAAATGATTGCTCAATTGGCGAGAACTCTATTGTTAATACAAAAGCTTCTGTTGATCATGGCTGCATTATTGGCAGCTCGTCCCACATTGCCCCGGGCGCCATTATTTGCGGCGACGTCTCCATAGGCGATAATTGTTTCATCGGCGCGGGGGCCATTGTCACAGAAGGCACGAAAATTGCAAACGGCATAGTTGTTAAAGCGGGACGAGTGTTGAACAGCAATGATGTGGAATAATTTTTGTGAGAGTTGGGTTGATGCAAAAAAGTAATGAGATATGTTTTTGGAAAAAGGCATTGATAAAAAGCACAGCTTCCACCAAAGAAGCTTTGATAATTATTGATAAGGCCGCAGTTCAAATTGGACTTGTTGTGGACAAAAATAACACGCTGCTTGGCACTGTCACTGATGGTGATGTTCGTAGAAGTATTCTGAAGGGACTAAGTTTGGATGTAGACATCGTAGAGGTCATGAACAAGTCACCAATGGTTTGTAATGAATGTATCTCAACGGTGCTTGCTCAGCATTTGATGCGGGCTAATCAGGTCAATCAATTACCGGTAATAAATGACTCTGGACAAATTGTTGGTTTGCACACCCTCAGTGCGCGGCGCCCAAGCAAAGTTCCCAACCAACTCTTGATAATGGCAGGTGGATTTGGCAGGCGGTTGATGCCACTCACAAAAATGTTGCCAAAGCCCATGATTAAAGTGGCTGGGAAACCAATGCTTGAGCATATTATAAAGAAGGCCAAGACCGAAGGTTTCTCAAATTTTCTGATATCTGTTTACTATCTTGATGAAAAAATTAGAGATTATTTTGGAGACGGTGCGAATTGGGGCGTCAATATTAAATATTTGATTGAGCCAGAGCCTTTGGGGACCGGTGGCGCCCTTACCATGATTGACCCTATTCCACTTCATGACATAGTAGTCACCAATGGGGATGTAATCAGCAATGTCCCATTCAGAAAAATATTAAATTATCATCAGGACCAGGCAGCTGGTGCCACTATGGCGGTGTATAACCATGAGTGGGAAAATCCGTATGGAGTTATTGAAACAAATGGAAATCAAATTCTAGAAATTAGAGAAAAACCGGTTCAGAAAAGTAAAATTAATGCTGGGGTTTATGTGATAAATCCCAAATTAATAAAAAAATTGGCAGCACACCGAGCGCTTAATATGACTGATTTTTTTAGCTCAATGATCGCCCAATCAGAAAAAGTTGTTGCCTACCCACTACACGAAAAATGGCTTGACGTTGGGCGCCATGAAGATTTGATGGAGGCTGAGAAGTTAGCTCTTAAAATTTAGACTTGCTCGTTTAGAGGAGATAATTAGAGCCAGTTGGTATAAGCGAATGGAATATATGACTTTATCCACACTGGTACAGTAGAATGCATCCCTACCATCATGCAGAACTAATGGATTAATAAATCTGACCATATTTTTATGCCAGTTTAAAACGCAGGTGAAGCACTTCCACAGCAATTTTTTGACAAGCCTAAAACTGGTGCGTTTATTTAAACACTAATTTTAACTTTTCTGGACTTCAAAAAAATTGGAGCGATTGTCTAAATTAGGGGGGCACTGTTAATAACTAAACTTCTAAAGCAGAGTGAACAAAGTTGGAGTTTAATAAAAGTGCATAGAGAGACGAAATACAATGCATAAACAACGTGTTTTAGCAGTGATAACGGCACGTGGTGGTTCAAAACGTGTGCCCCAAAAGAATTTAAGAAAACTTGGAAATCAATCGCTTCTTGAGAGAACTATAAGGGCTTCGTTAGGCTCCAGCATTGTTGAACGAACCGTTTTATCCTCTGATTGTCCAAAAATTGTAAAAGACGCGGTGCGTTGTGGATGTGAAGTACCGTTTTTACGCCCCTCAGAACTAGCGACTGACGGGGCTATGTCAGAAGATGTGCTGGCCCATGCCATAAACAATTTGCCATTTTTTGATTGGGTGTTGCTGTTACAACCTAGTTCGCCGTTCAGAACATCGGACGATATTGATTTAGCTTTTGCGCTCACTGAGAAGTTTAATCGAAATAGCTGTGTTGGCGTGACAAAAATTCAATCCGGCACTGATTTAGACCAAACGTATTTTTTTCACGGTGATGTGTTTGCCCCAACCTCCCATGAAAATGGGTTTTTTGAACAAAAATATGGAGAGGGTTTTATCTTAAACGGTGCAATTTACCTGATTAGAACGTCACATTTTCTGCGGACGAAAAAATTGGTAGACGCCAATACTATAGGTATGCAGATGTCTGCCAAAAAAAGTCTCGATATTGACACATTTGACGATTTGCATCGGGCAGCAAAATTTATGGAGGCCTAAATGAAATTGGATAAAATTGAGTTAAATGGGAAACTTCATCAAGAATTGATACATGTTGATGAGCTAATTACTAAATATGCTATTGCAGAAGATGACAAGTTAACGCGGGATTATATTGATCAGCGGCGTCAGCTTTTTGCTGAATATGAACAAACTTTAATTGGTTTGGTGTCCTCTAGTCCTGAAGACAATCGTTTACATGAAAATCTTTATCGACCCGACCCGGAGCTAGGTGAGTTTGTTGATTTGTGGTGTGGTCAAATTCGTAATCTAGAGTTTCGTCCGATCTACTTGACTGATGCCCAATATTGTCAACGGTTTGTTGATTGCTATCTGCCAAAAAGTTGGAACTGGGAAACTGACTTTGTAATGTTGATAAATCCATTTGATGAAACATTGTTGCTAGAACTTGCGGGGCGCGGCCAGAAAAAAATAATTATCCTAGCAACAACAACTTTAAAAACATTTAGTGAAGACCTTCGTGGCCAGTTCACTGAGTTTTGGGAAATTTCAAGCTTGTATGAATTAGGGCAAGCGCTTTGGAACTACCCGTTGAAAGTAAACAATATATGCCACTTTGATTGTTTGGGGCAGTCACAAGTTGATATTGACTCGGAAACAATAGATAAAATAATCAAAGATGGTATTTATGTGCGACAATTGAACTTGAACACAATTGGCAAACACGCAATGAAATGGGTCACTAATACTATTCGAAATATTCCAAGTCTTCTTGATTATAAAAATATTAAGAATGTTTCGTTGTTAAACTCAAAAACGGGTGTGATTGTTTCTCCTGGTCCATCACTAGAAAAAAATATCCACTTATTAAAAGAGTCTGCGGAAAGTTTGTTTATAATATGTCCTGTCAGAAGTGTTCCTATTTTACGTGCAAATGGGTTGGAGCCTGATTTTGTTTTTCAGCTTGATGCCATTGGTGATGGATTTTTGGAAAATGCAAAAAAATTCATTGGGGCACCCGTTAAAAATCTTGTCCTTGACGTCACAGTTAACCCAGGCTTTTTTGACTTTCCCGCAGAAAAAAAATACTGGTATTTTTCCGAAGGCAAAACTCTTGGACTAGAAGAGTGTCTTGATACTGGAATGGTTGGTCTTGGTGCCACCAGTGTTTCAATTACTTGCCTGAAATTTGCATATAGTTTTGGCCTCACGAAATTAGTTTTGCTTGGGCAGGATTTAGCTTTTTCGGAGGGTAAAGCTTATTGCGACGGCGGTGAATTAGATTTTAATACCCATGTTGACGGAGATTCTCAAATTTTAGTTGATGGATATTATGGCGGCAAGGTTGCTACTTCTGCTGGCTACGAATTTTTCATAGAGCAGTTTTCTCAAATAGCGCAGGTGATGAGTGATGCTGGATGTGAAATGTTTAATTGCACTGAAGGTGGAGCTTTCATTGATAATTTTCAACATGTGCCGCTTTCTCACGTTCTAAATGATATTCCGGTCGAGGGCATGAAGACTGTGAATGAAAATATTGAGCTAACCCTAATTGATGATTTAAGGAATGTAGCTAAATTTTGTAAGGGGTCCAAAGAGCAAATTCTTAAGGTAGATAATTTTGCTAGGAGAGCGCTTGACATTGAGAAAAAAGAAGCGCTGAGCGCTGATGATGTTAAAAATAGGGACAAGTATTTGCGAAAAATGATTAAGGTCTCTGACCGCGGCAAAATACTTTGGTGGGCGTTCCAAGATATCATAATGAATACACAACAGTTAACGTTTAGAAAAGAGGCTATAGGCGACCTTAATTCTTTCCTTGAAGAGATCATCGAAATAAACGGGCTATTACTAGAAAATATCAACCAAACAGAGCGCGCGTTAATTACCGAGCTTGATGGATTTAAATAGTTTAACTAGTTCGATTTGGTAAAAAGCATGAACCTTACGCATTCGATCGCATCTGGTTTTTTCTTTGAAGGAAAAATTAAACTCATATAAAAAAATAGAGTGGAAGGGTCCCCCCTCCCACTCTTAAAGCAAAAAGGTCCCCCTCTTTGCTTTTGGCTATCCACCCAACACTTTTTGAGAAGCGCTAGGATAGATTGGGAAGGGTCCCCCCTTCCACTTGGCAAGCAAAAAGGTCCCCCTCTTTGCTTTTGGCTATCCACCCAACACTTTTTGAGAAGCGCTAGGATAGATTGGGAAGGGTCCCCCCTTCCACTTAGCAAGCAAGAAGGTCCCCCTCCTTACTTGCGGCTGTCTAACCGACGCTATTGAAGAAGCGCTAGGATAGATTGTTTTGACTGATTTGCCTGAGCTAACATGGCAGTTGCAGCCTGGTTTAGAATTTGTGTCTTGGAGAGGTTGGAGGTCTCCTGGGCAAAGTCTGCGTCCATGATACGTCCCATTGCCTGCTCTGTAGTCGTCGCTGACTTTGACAGGTTGTTAATGCTAAATGATAATCTGTTTTGAAGCGAGCCGAGGGACGCCAAACGTGACCCTAAGGTGTTGATAGCGGCATCGGCTAGTCCGATTGCAGATAGTGATTCAGTGACGGTGCTAACGCCGACAGCGCCAGAGGTCATGGCGATACCACTATTGGTGAAAGACGCGATGTCAACTAGTATTCTCTCACCCGTGGTAGAACCAGCGTGAATGTCAAGAGAAAAACCACCGCTTAACAGCGCGATGCCGTTAAATTTAGTATTAGATGCAATCAACTCAATTTGTGCTAAAAGTGCAGTGACCTCTAGCCCGGCGTTGGCTCGGTCATTAGTGTTATCGTATATTCCGTTGGCCATTTGCACTGCTAGCTCTCTGATACGTAAAACCATGTTGCGTATCTCTTGAACACCCGCTTCAGCAGTTTGGATTAAGCCAATACCATCCTGTGCATTTCGGATGGCCATTTTTACGCCGCCTAATTGACTGCTCATTTTACTAGCCACTGAGAGGCCCGCCGCATCATCAGCCGCGGTGTTGATTCTGAGGCCGGAGGATAACCGACCCATTGCGGTTTCCATTCTTGAGGTGGCGTTCAAAGCTGCGTTTCTCGCGCTGAGGGCGCCAGCATTAGTGTTGATTGAAGTCATGTCGTTTACCCCTTGAGAGTTTGTGTGCAAGGGTATTAACGCTTGATAAACATTTTTATTTAGTAGAAATCTGTTTTTGGCATGCATTTTGCCTTGTTAGATTCTCCTGAGATTAAAATAGTTCATAAAAAACATTGGGTTAAATACAAATAAAAAAGTGATTTTTTTGATTAAAATTTCATTTTTTTATAAAAAAAACCCACTGAAAAGTGGGCTTGGTATATAAATTGCTTAATAACAGGTCTATTTAGTTTGGTAACATTTAAACTTTATTTAACAAATCTAATAATAGTAGCTCGTCAATCCATCCACATAGAAGAAAAGGGGAGGTGAAGACCCCCCCTTCCCGGCTTCCAAAGGGTTGTTACCCTTGGAGAAGCTGCAACAGTGGCTGCTTGCTTTGATTAGCCTGCGACAACATTGCGGTTGCGGCCTGACTTAATATTTGGGCTTTGGCTAACTGCGAGGTTTCCAAGGCAAAGT
>Ga0213863_10001387_pt1 | contig 17593 bp, 27 predicted proteins | sample PICome_8_FD_160128 | JGI IMG/M metagenome (GOLD analysis project Ga0213863, IMG submission 160128) | Coastal seawater microbial communities near Pivers Island, North Carolina, United States - PICO497 | ecosystem: Environmental > Aquatic > Marine > Coastal | place: USA: North Carolina... | reverse complement strand
GCCGCTGCGGGCCGCTGTGGGCCGCTGTGGGCCGCTGTGGGCCGCTGTGGGCCGCTGTGTGTGCCTGAGGCCCTTAAACTAAGGGTCCGCAAGTCCTAGGCAAAAAAAATCACCCTCTCGGGTGATTGGCGATTAATCCTGATTTTCTGGCCAGTCTGCCGGAGATGGCAGAATTTTAAGTCTTAAGTATTGCCCAGCCGTGATTGTCACGCCGTCAAGCATTGCTCGCCGTGCCGCGTAGTGTAATGGCTTAGGTGGCGCCATATAACCTTGGTAGCCTTCCGACCAAAACGCTAATGGGTGGCCGTCTTGTAACCAAGCAAACCCCCGCCGTGGATCGCCGTTTGGGCAGTTGGTAGCCTTTAGATAGACAAGCATGATAGAAAAAATAAATGTGATTTAAGAAAAAAGTAAAGTTAACCTTTAACCCCATAGATTCGGCGCCATGCAACCCACGTTATGGCCTGCATTTCAGCCGCTGAAATGTCAAATTTAGCAGCCGCTTTTCTAAAGTCTGATTTTATCTCTTTTCGCAATTTAACGCCTATTGAAGGAACATCTTTCAAGGACGTTCTGGATCCGTTCCAAACACAATAAGCATGGCCGTCAATGCAAACATCGTCTTTATTGCCGCAAATACAATTGAAAAATTCGATTAATTTCGGCCCTTTTAAAATGTCCCGGGTCGTGTCAACAAATAAATCATCTTTGTTTTCAAGTATTTTTAAGGCTTTTTCTTTATTCTTACCGAACGTACAAACCTTAATATTAACTGCGCTTTCAGAATCGCGGGTGAAAGCCTCAATTAAATTCTCAGCGTCAATAACATTTCTGGACCACTTATTCCTAGGACTAAGTGCTGCAATCACGCCAGCGGCTGTTTGTAAACTAAGTTTATAATCTATCGCCAATTGCAAGGCTATCTCATGCGCAGATTGATACCACTTAGCGCCATCGATTTTTTCTTGTGTTGTTGCGAGCAGATAAATTGCCTTGATGTTGTTGACGTTTTTGGTTGACATTTTTTTAGAATTGATTAATTAATTTTTTTTGGGTGAGAATCCTAGGAGCGCTGAGAGGCCCCTACGGCCCCTGCAGTGGCGCCTAGGGCCGTTAAGGCTAGGGAAGCTTGGATAAACTCCCCTAGGCCCTTCCTAGCCTCTACCGTGCCCACTGGAAGGATCACAGCCGAAACGATAGCGAGATGAGCTAGAACAGCGCCGACAGATGCAGCACCAAAACCGAAAAACTTCAGGGTTGACATTTTTTTAAAAAATAAAGTTTGCAGAAAAATTAAATCAAGCGAAAGACCAACGACGGGCCGTGGTAGGGCTAACGCCGTAGCGCTGTCCAATTGTCTTCCATGTGGCGCCGTTACGCTTTAGGCGGTTAATGCGTGTTGAGCGTGATTCTGTGACGTAGAGAAGAATCACTACCGGGAGCGTGATCAGTAGAAGGAGAGAAGCAAAAAAGAGTGAAGTCATTAGAAGAAAGATTTTTTAAACGTGAGTGTTTCGCTCACCCCCAGACAATAACAGAAATTTTTGCAGTGAAGCCTAGATCCATCCTTATTGGGTCAGTTAGACAATTGTCCATACCCCAAAACGCAGTCGTGGCCGGAGAATTGGCAGGAACCTGGAAAACACCGAAAGGCTTAATAAAAAGCAAACTGTTCAGCATGAACATTTTTGCATCGGATCGCAAACTGTTCAGCATGAACATTTTTGCATCGGATCGCAAAGCGAAAATGATAATCATTTTCACATTCGAGTTTGTATAAACAATTGCGAGAAAAAATGCGATTAGCAGCGAATAGAATTGCTGTGCAATTTTTTTTTGATTGTTTCTCGTAAACGAGAAATATGAAATTAATTGTTTATACTTAGTGATTTTGATTGTGTTACTTAGTGGCGTAATTTAAATCGTTAAATGTTACAAATAGTACAAATGTACTATAGTGCATGTGTATCAGTGAAAAAGAATTTTCAAAATCGTGTGTGTGAAAAAGCCCCTTAAACCGAACCCTCGCAAGTCCCCGGCCTAAAACCGAACCCTCGCAAGTCCTCGCTTAAACCCAAACTCCGCAAGTCCTCGCTTAAAATCCAGTAGCAATTGCCTTTGCAAGTGACTCATCGAATCTTTTATTTAAATTCTTATTAGCAGCGTTTTTGCCAACCTGCTGGAATTTAAACACAGAAGGAAGAACAGGAGGTCGATTAGAAATACTGAAAAGCAAAGCCTCGTTGTTCTCAAATGCTTTAGGTGAATTGAAGTAAATACCAGCCTGCAAGCCTCCATACTTCATCGATTCAGACAACTCAGTTGAAATCATCCTGTATTTAGACCTTCTGCCAGCTTTAATTATCTGTTTCACAGAAAGATCCTGAGAGCTTCTAGCGGCTCGATAAGCCTGCTGATCAGAAAGAATATCTGAATACATAGATGGCCTAACATTGCCGTACTTATTGATCTTCAGGAAATCAGACTGAGTAGGAATAGCAAACTGGCCTGCCCTGAGCACACCTTTTGCTCTTAAGGATTTCTGGAATCGTGTCGCATAAGCGTTACCACCTGTAATTACAGGCAAAAGGTAATCAGCCGGAGCATTGCCTTTAGCGCCATCATCACTAATCTCAAGCCTTGCTTCGAGATCTTTTTTTGTGCTGTACTTCTTTATTTTCACACTATTAAGAGTGAAAGGCACAGGATTGTCGAAGACCCTCTTCATCTCTTCTCTCTCAGCTTCTCTCACGTCCTTGGCTATTGCGTTAAGAGCCAAGGAAGCAGCGAAAGGTACCTGGACAAGCTTCAATGCGTCCAGGCTCTTGATAAGCGGATTTATGTCGAGAGAAACAGTTTCAGCCATGTGGTCACCTTAGTCAGGCTTCCTTCCCGGAGGCACTCCCATTGCCTCGGCCTCTAGCTGTTGTATCTCAGTAAATGCCTCAGCCGCCTGCTTGCGCACAGCCTCTCTCAACTGGTTGGCCTTAGTTTCAACAAGATGCATGGACGAAGTGAAACCGGTTTTACAGATCCCGTCCTCGCATACGCGAACGTTCAAGCCAAGCCCGTCCTCAGTGTTAGCGATCTCAACGGTCATGCTTCTCTCCGTACATTTCCCATAAACCCGTGTAGCAACCTCTGAACTCATGGTCAGGGTCGTCGCGCTTATCTAGGTCATACAGAACATCGAGATAAACGGTACGCATGTACTGCTCATGCGCTGCTGAACCAGCTGCTGATTTGAATTTTGTCATTGTTTGAATCTAGCGAGTCCTCAGGCAATATCCCTTGGCCCGATACCAGCCAACAGGGCAGGTATCAAGAGCCGGGTTTGGCAGCGTATCCCGAACCTGAACGGCTCCCGGAGAAACAACGCAATAACCACCGCTTGGGTAGTAGCCCAGCGGACATGTCTCACCGACTCGCTGGATAGGCGGTCCCGTGACCAGTGCTAGCAGGAAAAATAAGGGCATGTTCATGTAAAGCAATAGAAACGAAAAGAGTGACAATTAGAAAAGGAATAATACGACCAAAGCAAGCCATAAGCAAAAGCCAGATACAAGAAAATTAATAGTTATTGTCATTCGAGGAGGCCAGTGACTACTTCCCGGAGCTGTTCCAGTCCTCCGCTGTTATTGATCACAGCGTCAGGCACGATGTCATGCAGAGCACCCTCGCTCGCATGATCACCCTCGTAGACAACACCAGGCCGGTCCACAAGCCATAGCTCGCCACCAAGCTTGCGGATCATCTCGGCTTCATTCGGAAACCGCACATCGTCAAACGCAACATCAACCTGCCCCATCCACGACCGAGCGTCAGCCTCAGCGATCATCACCCAAAAATCGGGATGGATGCAAGCCCTACCCCACTCAGTGCCGAGCGTTTGCATCATCTGGCGAGGCGTCACCCCTAACCCAGGGACTCGTTCCTCCTTACTACTCCTTACCAAAGACATCCCATCGTGGCCGAGCCTTGACAGAGTGTGAGAAACAAAATTTCGCAACGGATCTGCAAACGAAAGCGTGAGACCTCCGCACATCCACGCAACAGTGGACTTCCCGGAGCCCGGTGCATTGCTATAAAGGCCGATTAATCGTGTCATTAATTTTGTTGATTAGTTGATTTTTAGTTTTGTAGAACCAAGTCCCGACCGTGTAGCCAGAGACGTAAGAAATTACAGCCATGCAGCTGACAGTCCCGTAAATCTCACGAATCACAGGCCAGTCGCTGTCGCTTGTAACCCATCGAACAAAGCTTTTTAATCTGTTTTTCAGCTTCAGCTGGCTCGAAATATCTTCCTGGGGTGAGGGCGACCTTCCCTTGTCCTGAGATTTCAAACCAGCTTCCTCCGGGGTTCTCGATGAAGATTGAGAAGGCATTGGATTTTTTGAGGTGAACTGTTTGCATGTTTTTTAGTTTGGTTTCTCCCCATCGGGGGCATGAAATAAGCGTTCCAGCATCAAGCTGTCTGGATCTGTGTAGTTCTCATCGTCCGGGGTGTTGGCATCGATGAAAGCCATTGCGACTGGATCGTCAATTGAGCCAGCCATTATCACCTGATCAAGCTCTCGGTCCTTGAAAGCAAGCATCGAGATGTTGCTGGATCTAACGAGGATCCCGATAGCGAAGCGTTCCCAAAATCTGGTGTACCAGCGCATGAGAGGCCCCATCAGTTCATGGCAAAAGCGTAACTGTCAAGGCTGCTGGAACTTGCTAGCCGAACAATGATGCCATCAGTTGGAAGCTCTGATCTGCCGAAGCATCCAGCCTTCCAACGGCGATAACACCACTCAATCTCGGTGAAGCTTGAGCAGCAAACAGCTGTTGCTACATCGAAGCCAAGAAACGCAAGGCGATCTAGTGCAAGGAAGTGGTCGCCATCGGCATCCACAAGGGTGTCCGCAATGAAGTGATCTTTGCCAGAGAGAGTGCCCTCGACATGGATCGTCAGAGGCTGCTGAAGGCGCTTAGGGAGCGCTGGACGCAACTGTTCAAGCAAATCATCCCCTGACAGGCCCCTACAAGCCTCTAGGCGGCCATAGAAGTAGTAAACAGAGCATCTAGTACCGGCGAAGGCTTCGGACACGCACAGAGCCTCCTGGAGGCCGCTGGCGATCAAACGGCTCTCAGCGGAGCGCTTGTCCAAAAACTCTGGACTTGGCGACGGGAGCCGAGTCTGTGCTGGTGGACTTGAAGGCATCGTTAAACGCAATCTTGTTTGCAGTGCAAGAGTAGCTGCTAAACGCACCATGTCAACACCCGGTGCCGATATTTCTGGCTGCTTCCTTAGCCAACCAGTTAGCTCCGGCCTTCGTTGTGCAATACAAGCGGCTCAGAGTATCGACCACGACCAGCAGCTCTTCACGGCTCATCCCCTGTGACTGCCTCCTGAGCCGCTCCATGAAGAACTCGCTTTGCTGGCATGGCTCGATCATGAAATGCGGCTCCAAATGCGCCTAAGGCTTCGATAAGGGTAGCTGTAGGGCTGCAGAAAAACAGCGTTACACGCGAAACCGACTGCGCCGCAAGGGCTTTCATTTCAAATGTAACGATGTAACGCTCGTGTAACGCCCGTGTTACCTCGAAAACCCTTGGTACGACTGCGATGTAACAAAAAAACTATATTTATAAAAATAAATATATATATAGAGACTCTCTCATATACATACACACACATATACTTTCTTTCATGAAAAAAGCGTTACTTCCGTTACATCCCTTGCGCCGGAACGAGTCTCGGCGTAACGGGGGTGTTACAGAAGTAACGCTTGCGTTACATGTACTGGTATGACTGGGTCTTGGTTAGTTCGTCTCGTGAATTGCGCTCAATGGAAGCACTATAGCCCTAGACCTCTTGCTGCCGGGGAAATGCATGGCCGCTTGGGAAGGGGAGGCGCCTTTGATCCTCCTCAGCGCGTGCTTGTGCCCTCCCCCTGACCAGGGCGTATTGGCCAGGAGCCCCTGAAGATTGGTATTGGAATTTGCGATGGCTACAGAGCCTTTTGAGACCCTAATTCCATATCTGCCAAGTATTTGAGAAGGTTCGATTTCTTTTTCGTGTGGCTTCAAAGAATCAAATTCAAACTGCATTTCAATAAGGTCCAATATCGTTAATCGCTTTCCACCTTCAACCTGAATCAAGGATTCAAGAATTTTGGCATAGCAAGCTTCCTCATCATCATCCCGCGAATCTTTTTGATGCGAGGGGAAGCAAATTGATTCGATAAAAGACTTGGCCTCGTCGTCGGTAAGAATGCGGTCGCTATCTGCCTTCAAGCTAAAAGCCCCAGCAAGCAATGTGCCGTGCTGGTCTCCGAAGCGTTGTCCGTTAGTTGCCGCAAGAGTTTTAGCAAAAGATTTTGCATTTGCTCTGATGCTTGGCATACGTTTTAGGGTCCGAGAGATAAGATTCCTGCCGTTTTCTTCAGTGCAGAGATTGATGATTTTATTTTCAAGCTTCAGCCAGTCGTTGTCTCCACGCTCCATGGCCAATACGCAAAAGCGGTCTATGTCAGCGCCTTGAACCAGTCCAACGTTGATCGAGCTAACACAAAACATTGAACGAATTTCGTATTGATTTGCCTCACCACCGCCTGAAGAGCCTTTGATGATTTTACCGCCTTCTGATGACGCGACTCTGGCCATGGCAAGAACGTTTTGCATGTTTTGTTTATCTCTGACTTCGTTCTGTTCAAACTCATCAAAAAGGACAGGAATCGCGTCAGATCGCAGTGTTGCTCTTAATCCTGGTTCGGTGGTACCACCTGTAGCGGACTTGTAAATTTCACCGAGTAGAGGCTTCATAAATCGGTTGAGGATTGTAGTTTTGCCAGTTCCTTTCCCTCCGGTTATCCAAATATGTGGACGCCATTGGAGTGCCCCGCAAACAGGTGCGAGTGTTAGCCAGCCAGCCAAGAGGTATGCGTTTACTTCTGTTTGCCAGGAAAAAGATTTTGAAAGCTCTAGTATTTCTGACGAAGATTCATCGCTTAAAGGTTGATCGCTAGGGCCGAGCAGTGGGGTGCCGTGTTCATAGATGTAGTAACTCTGGAGGCCAGTAGAAACTGGCTGCTCTCTGTTGTCTATTATCATTCTCATTCCCAGATGAAAGATTACTCGATGTGCATCAATCCATGCACCTCGTCCTCTTATCCGCTCAGGATTGTAGAACCCCTTTTTGTTTGATTCTTTTATCAGCCATTCAACAGCAAGATCCCAATCGAGTTTGCCGTTTACCGTAAAAGTTTGCTCCCAAAATGTGAGTGAAGATGCAAGATTAATAAGTGATAACTTAGTGAAAGTTGAAGGTTTCAGTGCGGTTACTAGCGACCTATCCCGAGATTTGAAGTAGTGCGAGTCACGGGTGTAGCCTAAAAACTCAAACGGAATTGCTGAATGATATTCTTCTGAAGGCTTTTCAAAGTCTAGCTTTTCGGTGTCAATATCTTCAGGTATTTCCCAGCTATTTTGGATGGCGGTATTAATAAGTTTTTTGATGCTGGCCCTGAGGGGCGCATCACCGATTGAGAGAATTTTCTTGGCGGGCTCCCATGTACCGGGCGATTGCCAGTCGGCTTCTAGAACGATGTCCTGTGCGTCGGACTGACCGAAGTGATGGACAAGACCTGCCAGGATTGCGAAGGATTCGGGGTAGGTGCCTTGGCCTGCTTCGGTGCGAAGTGGAATGTGATTGCGCAGAATTTCGATAGCAAGGCTTCGCTGTCGATCTTTAGGTAGATCAGCAAACCAGTGATGAGACGGTTCAGCTGGCCGGGTGCCACGTTGAAAGATCGTTGGAGCAGCGGCACCGATCTCGTCTGGGGTGAAGGTTTCCGTCCGAGTGGTACTGATTGTGGTACGTTCTCCGGTGCTCGGATGGATCCCGCCCGGTAACCGCATAACACGGCTGGCATTTGAGATTGCCTTATCTGGCTTGGAGTCAGGCGCAACGATCTCGATTGCTGTGGCGATTCTGCGTTGAAGGTCGGAGAAATCTTGGATGTCTGGCTCTTGTCCTGGGGTGAAGAGCCAGTAATGGTGTAGGGATTTACCACCAGTCCAGACTGAGACTGTTGGTTCCGGGAGGCCCGCCATTGCAGGCAAAGCAGCCTGAGCCTCACGGTCTAGATTGCCGTCGCACTCTGCGAAGCAGGCGATTGCGTGCTCGATATGGGCATTGGATGCACCCCAGGCTTTTACTTCGCCAGCCCGGTTGATGTGCTCTGGCTTGGTGCCCCATACAGCAGGCTGCTCCGAGGGTGGATTGACGACAAAACCTAAGCTGCTGCCTGAGTTACGAGCAAGGATGCCTTCTATTTTGTTGCGCGGTATATCCTCGGCATCCGCCTTGATATGGATACAAGGCCGCGACGGATCCGAGGGGTAGACAGCGAAAACTATGGGGCCGGTACTACGCCCGATGGCTTCAAGGAAGTCATCGGCTATGGACCAGTCAATAAGAACAGAGTTAGGCACTAGGGGTGGTAAGCGCGATAAGCGTTACAAGAGTAACGTATGCGTGACAAAAGTAACGTTTTTGTTACAAGTCACCGATTCTGTTACTTTACTATTGTTGTATAGTTTTGAAAATCGAAACAAGACTATGCTCCCAGCTATAGACAGTTTTGGCAAAAGCATTTTGCCGATAAAGGGCGTTAAGGGGTTTTGTCCCGGATGCGGCGGAAAGATGGTCGCTAGGTGTGGCCCTATCGTTCGTCACCATTGGGCGCACGCCAAGGGCAAGGATTGTGACACTTGGTCTGATTCCGTTGGCCCCTGGCACCTCGCTTGGCAGAATTGCTTTCCAAGAGAGTGCCAAGAAGTTTGGATGGGCGATAATAACGAGCACAGGGCTGACGTAAAGGGCGAGCACCAAATACTTGAAGTTCAGAAAAGCCCTATATCGGCAACAGAAATAGCAGAAAGAGAATCTTTTTACGGCAACATGTCATGGATGCTCTACGGGGAAGATTTTGAGGATAGATTTAAACTTCGCGCTATGTTTGCATTCAAAGGATTGCTTTTCAAGTTCAGGTGGTATCGCTGGAAGAAGAGCTGGGTAGGAGCTAAGAAGACTATTTATATTCATTTCAGGAAAGGGATTGGCAAGTTATTGGAGTTCAATGATGACGGCACCGGGGTTATTCAGTTTGTTGATATTGAACACATGAGGGGAGCGTTTGACTCTCGCTTTGATCCGTCGCCCGTGCAGCAGGCCGGGAAAGGATTTGAGCCTTTGTGGGAAGGTTTTCTTGAAAGATGTGTTGGATACAGGCAAGAAATAACTGAAAAAAAGCTAGAAAGAGAGGAGGACTTAAAGTTCTACCAAACGAGGGGAGACGCGATTCTAGATTTAAAAAGCGCCGTATTTGACGTTCTTTGTGATGATGGTTGGCTCGACAATCAAGACCTTAAAAAACTTTTCGATTACGTGCTCCCCTGCGTCGAGGTCAACCTTCGACATTTTGAGCGCCACAACAGCAAAACACTGAGTGAGATTTTTTTACAAGACACGCCAGACACGCTTGAAAGAGAAATCGAAGCTCATTTTGTGGCGCACAAAGATTTTGTATTAAATGTGAACCAATGGCGAGGTTTTGTCGATCTACACTTAGAGTTCGAGAGTAATTTAGGCAAGTCAATTTGGGATATAAAAAGTGAGATCGAGGACAAAAGACTGGAGGAGATCAGGAAGGAAGAAGAAAAAAAAGCCGTTAGAATGCTTTGCTTTCGCGCAAAAGCGCAACCTATCATTTTGAATAAATTTATTGATTACTTTCTGGCCTTACTTGCTCCTCAGGTTGAATCTTACATTTTACACGCAAGGTTTAACGGAGATTTTCCTAATCCTATCCCCAAACTTTTCGGTTTCGCGTGTATTCCGCAGAAAGAGGAGCTAAAAGCGTTTCTTGTTTTTATACCTGAAAAGTTGAAGTCTGAGATTATAGAGCGTGTGAAATTCAGGTCAGAGAAGCACATCCAGGATCAGAAGATAGAGCAGGAAAGGCAGGAGGCAGCAAGGGCTCGTAGTGAGGAGGCAGCAAAGCGTTCACTAGCGGAAAGACTCGGGTGGCCTCTTGACGAACACGCTGGTCATCTTGCTAGGGCGTTTGACGGAGAGGACATGGGCAGCACATCCATTGCGATGCATGTTGCGATGTTCCCTGGCTCTAGATGGGCGAATGAAGTCTCCGATGAGCAGCTAAGGGTCGCAAAAGAAAGGTTGAAAGGCTCTAATCCTGTGAGGGTATGGAAATGAAATCTCTCCGCCCCCGCCAAACTCAAGCGATCAATGACATCAGGGTTGCGTACCGGGCTGGGTATCGGGCACCGATTTTGTGTGCTGCCACTGGGTTTGGCAAGACCCATACCAGTGCAGCGATTATCCAGTCTGCGCTTGATAAGGGCAAGACTGTTTGGTTTCTTGCTCATTTAAGGGAGATTTTGGATGACACGGCCAACCGTCTGCGTTCGGTGAATATCCCTTTTGGCGAGATTGCTGCTGGCAAGCCCATGGAGTATCACCGCCGGGTTCAGGTCGTGAGCGTTCAAACTGCTGCGAGGCGTGATGGGTTCCCGCCGCCGGATCTTGTGATTGTGGATGAGTGTCACTTGGCGGTGGCGACGACTTACCTGAAGGTGATGGGCAAGATCGGTAACCCACCGCTGCTGGGGCTGACCGGCACCCCGTGCAGGCTGGATGGCAAAGGATTGGGCGAGATCTTTGATGAGATCGTGCCAACATGCAGTACCAACGCACTAATTCAAGAGGGGCTCTTGGCTCCAATTAAATATTTTGCGCCGCATCGACCAGACCTGACCGGGCTAAGGATGCAGGCCGGTGACTACAGACAATCAGACATCGATGGTGAGATGGACCGTTCAACGATTACTGGCGATGTAATCAAGCATTACCAGAAGCATTGTGACGGCAAAAGAGCGGTGGCATTTTGCACGTCAATTAGCCATGCGGAGCATGTTGCTGCTGAGTTCCAGGCTCAGGGTTATAGGGCCGTTGCAATTTCAGGCAAGAGTAAACGATCAGAGAGAGTCGCGGCCTTGACTGGTCTCAGGGATGGCAGCTTGCAGGTTGTATGCAATGCCCAGCTGTGGGTGGCTGGTGTTGACGTGCCTCAGATCGAGTGCATCATTTTGCTCAGACCGACAAAGAGCTTGACTTTCTATCTGCAATCAATTGGTCGCGGCCTGCGAACATCGCCGGATAGTGGCAAGGAGCATTTGACGGTTTTAGATCATGCCGGTTCGATTTTCGAGCACGGTCCCCCGGACATGGAACGGCAGTGGAGCCTGGAGGGCCGGAAGAAACGTGGTGAACAGGCTCCTCCCGTCAGGCAGTGTCCTGCTTGTTTTTGTGCTCATGTTCCAGCGCCGGTTTGCCCTGAATGCGGGTATCGATACCCGGCTCCGGTTCGTGGTGGACCAGCTGAGGTTGATGGTGAGCTAGGAGAGATTGATTCCAGGCAGGCAGCAGCGTTAGAGAGGCTGCAAAAACAAAAAGCACAGATCGCAAAACGAGCAGAGCAGGGTCGCGCTAAGACTTTAGAGCAGCTAATTGAATTAGGTAAAAGTCGAGGCTATAAATATCCAGTACCATGGGCGAAGAAAATAATGGCATCGCGGCACTTTTGAGCGAAACCAGCATCCAGCAGGAAATCAGACTGGCATGTAGTCGCGGCCCGGTAAGGCTGTGGAGAAATAACAGCGGCAGTTTGCCGGATCCGCGAACTGGTAGATATGTGCAATTTGGTGTGGGCAACCCTGGTGGCTCGGACCTTATTGGGTATCGGAGGGTGACGGTCACACCGGAGATGGTGGGAACAGAGGTGCCAGTATTCGCGGCAATCGAGGTTAAGACTGCCAAGGGCAAGGCCACTGAACAGCAGAAGGCATTTATTGAGCACATCCGAAACGCAGGCGGAATCGCAGGGGTTGCTAGATCAGTTGACGAAGCAAAATCGATACTGCTAAACTAATGAACGATACAATCGCCCTTGCGCTTTTTTCTGGCTTTTGTATTGGCCTTATTGCCTCTAATCTCTTATGACACCTGCCTTCATCCAATACTTAAAAGCTCAATACGCCAAGGCTATGCGAATAGCAAAGCAAAAAGCCAAGGCAAAAGAATCAAAATCAGAGGATTGATGAACAATCTTTATTTTTGCGTGGCCTGCGAGTCCCCAGGCCAGGATCGGCAGTACGTGGAAGTTTTGGCTGTTTCCGAAAAGCAGGCTATTCATAAAGCTTCCAGAATCCATCGCAATCGCGAGAGTTATCGGCTCTTGATTCCTGAATCAGTGGTCAAATTTCAGGAGCGCAGCTTTTGATCTGCCCCAATTGCGGTGCTTCCGGGAGGGGAACTAAGAAGGTTCTCTCAACCCGGCAATCTCATCGCGGCACTGTCACCCGCCAGATTAAATGTCGCTGTTGCAATTACCTGTACTTCACATCTGAATTTGTTATTGACCGCAATTTGGCTAAGTGTCGCGGTGGTCATTATCATGCAAGCTCGAAGATGATTGATGCAGTGTTTTCGACACTCGATGCGCATGGATTGGAGCAAAATGATGCGTGATGCTGGTATCGAAGAATCCCCCGGAAGGGAAGAGGCTTCCAAGATGTTGCACTTTGAGGCAACATTCCGCGAAAAAAGCGGATTAGAGCACTCTGAAATCATCAACGCGATGAGCTATCACGGTGCGTTAAAGAAGCTCAAAGGCAGGTCTAAGACCTTGTATTCGCTGTGCATTGTTGATGACTAATGCTGAAGCTCAGCGTCTGATTGCAGAATCAGACAAACGATTACTGGACATTTATCACTGGAGATTGAATCCTCATGAGCATGAAACTATTGATCATCGATACGGAAACGACTGGATTGACTCCAGCCGACAGCACGGTGATTGAACTGGGGGCTGTGCTGTTTGATGTTGAGTTGCGTTCGATTATTTGCCAAGTGTCGTTCCTGCTGCCGACATTGACAAACGAAGCTGAGTTTGTAAATCGCATCCAACCGTCACTGACCATGAGAGCGCCGGATCTCACGTCTCCAATGGCGGCATCGTTTTGGGCGATGGTCGCTGAAGCTGATTACGCGGTAGCTCACAATGCGGCCTTTGACCAGCAATGGTTTGGAGGGAGGGGCTCACTACCTTCGATGCCTTTGAAGTGGATCTGCTCGATGGACGATATTCAGTGGCCGCTGAGCAGTAGGCGCAGCCGCCCGTCCGTAATCTCACTGTGCGTTGATTATGGCGTTCCCGTCTGGAACGCTCACCGCGCTCTCACAGATTGCGTCTATCTGGCCGAGGTCATGAAGCGCGAGCCGCAACTTGAGCGATTGATCGAGAATGCTTTGCTACCTCGTCACGTCTACGTCAGTAATCTCGGCTACGAACAGCGTCAGCACTGCAAAGACGCTGGGTTCACTTGGAACAATCTGGTTCCGAAGATGTGGGCGAAGAAGATGACAGAACATGAAGCTGCGGCACTGGGCTTCTCCGTTTCCATTGCGGAGTAGTCGAAGCAGTGGTACTATTTGCCTTGCAAACATCGTTGCGTTTTTGAATGACAAGCGAAGCTGTGCCTGTAGCAGTCAAGGTGCGAGCCTTAGCCGCTTCCGCTGAAGATGGCACTTGGTGCGTGATCGGCTACCCCGGCGGCACCGATGAAGATCTAATTGAAGATGCACGGCTACTGGTTGGTGATGGCGAAATGCGTCATTACTGGATTGAAATGGAACTTGAATTACCAAACCAATGAATTATCACGATCATCCCGCATTATCAGCTAGCAAGCTTAAAAAATACTGCTGCGGCACAGCAGTCGATTATTGGGCTGCCTACGAAGATCCAGACCGTATGCCGATGGTGCCATCTGATGCAATGCGTCAGGGCAGCTTGGTCGATTGTTTGATCACAGAGCCTGAGAAATTTGACCGCAAATACGTCGTTGCCCCAAGAGCAGACCGTCGCACAAAAGCAGGCAAAGAAATCTGGGCTGAGGCTCAAGAACTTGCCCGCTCCAAGTGCGCGGACTTAATTACTGAGGAGTGGCACCACACTGCCCAGTTGATCGTCAGCAAGCTCAAAAACGATCCAATTGCCTCTGAGTTTTTGCAGGGTTCGGGTCAGGTGCCTCATTTCTGGCATGACGCTGATAACGATGTTGAGTGCCGTTACTTGCCGGACTTAGAGCAACCAGAAGACGGCTTACTTGTGGATCTAAAAAAAGCTCGGTCGGCCAACCCACGCGATTTCGCAAGGCAGTCGTTTGCATTGGGCTATGACACTCAATGCGCACACTATGCTGAGGGGTTCCTCGACCGTCACGGTGCCTACCCAAAGCAAATTGTGCTGCTGGCTTACGAGTGGGCGTATCCTTTCAACTACTCGGTGAATATCATCAGCGATGAGCTGTTGGAGGTTGGCCGTCAGCGTCGTAACGATGCGATTGAAGGCATCAAGGCTTGTCGCGGAACTAACGAGTGGCCATCGTGGGGCATTAATACGATGGAAGCTCCACGCTGGTTCCAAGTTGATGATCCAGCCAATGACACTGACGTTTCTGACCTGTTGGAGGGAGTCTGATGCAATTTGTAGGTGACTTGATGAACGAGCCTTGGCTCAAGGCATTTATGTTCCCGGCTTCCGGGCGCATGACTCTGACAGTCAAAGGCGTTCGCAAGGCTGAGGTTGCTTTTGACGATCAGGATCCCAAGCTTCAAACGATCATGTCATTTCAGGAAATCAATTCCGAACTGACTCTGGCCAAAATCAACGCCATTCCATTGATCAAGCTTTTGGGTAACGATGTGGCGTTGTGGCCTGGACGGCGTGTGACTTTCTACGCGACCAATCAGGTCATGCCTCACCCGCTTCGCAAGGACGAACCTTGCATTCGTGTCTATGGGAGCCCTGAGATTGACGAAGAGATCAGCTGTGAGTGGACGCCACCAAAGCGACGCAAGATTGTGCAAAAGCTGCACCCTACAGGTGTGTTCAAGCCTGCAATGAAAAAGATTGATGAGGCTGACCCATCGCAGCTTGAATCGATTCGTCAGCGTATTTCAGAACTAAGGGCTTCCAACGATCTTTCAGAGGAGGAACACAATCAGCTTATTGCTAAAATCGCAAGCTTGAGTTAAAGTATTTCTCGCAAGCTAAGACCTTTTATGTCTTCTATTGAGGTTGTCAATGCTGCTGATATCCCAGCACGCACAAGCCGACACAGTAAAACAACCCCGCTACGGGAGAAGATTTCTTCCTTGACTCCTGAGACTAGCCTTTTTGTTTCTTACTACAACAAGGAAAGCAATGAAGGCTTCAAGGCCAGCACTATCGCTCAGATTGCTGGTCGTATGACCAAGGAATCTAATCAGTACAAGTATTCAGTTCAGTCCGAGTCAGCCAAAAACGGCTGCTACATCATCTGCAAAACAAAATCATGACCGAATCATTTTCAGTAAACGGGGCTTTGTTCCCTCAGACCGCTGAGGACATGAAGGCTCGAATGAAAGACAAGTACGATCCCTCTAAAAACTACCCAACGGTGGATGGAGTGATCAACATTCCTGCTGATCAGGCTTACGCTTTGGCGGAGTACATCATGCAGGGCAAGCCTCTCGGTGAGCGCAATGAAATTCCTCTTGCTATCAGCGGATGGAAGAAGCAATCAACAAGCGGCAAGACTTACATCAGTCTGAGCTTCAAGCCTCACTACAAGTACGAAAAGAACACTGAAGGTGCTGTCAATGACGCTGCCCAGTCTGTGGCTAAGGCCACTGACGGCAACGTTGTAGACGACTTCTTCTAAACCCTTATCGGGGCAGATTCACTCTGCCCCTTATTTTAAAATGGCAATTTACAACAGCATTTCGCTAGACAGATCGATTCTCGCCACAGAGCTTCCACATCTCGGAACGAATGAGCTTCGCAAGCTTTACCATGAGCTTATTGACTGTATTAATGAGATCACGGCCTCTTTGGCGGAGGTTTCAAGCTTTGAAGAGAAGCATGGCTATGCGCCCGATACTGAATGGTACTATCGGGCCAAAAAAAAGCTAAGGATCTCGACGCAATTTGCGGCCAAGATTGAAGCGATGAACAAACCGCTTCCGAAAAGCTATGACGAACTGTACCAAGATCATTTTCTTCGCATTCTTTTAGAAGAACTTGGACCTGCTTCACTAAAAAAAATTCAAGCCGAAGCCTCGGTAATCGCTCGCTCGGAATCCAATGAATGAAAAGCTACTCGAAGTCAGTATTGAGTCAGTCAAAGGTCTTTTGATTGACGGCTATAACAATTACGAAAAAAGCCTTCAACGTCGTCAAGGTGATTCCCGGTATTGGGATGGCTACATTCGCGGCATTCAACATGTACTGGAGATGCATGACCAATGAAAATCAAATTTGGCATTTACACTCGCTTTCAATTTGTTTTGCTTGCTTTATTCAGCCCTAAACGTCTCGTGCAAGCCGTAACAGCTGGATTCCTGTCGGCTGTAGATTCAATGGACGACGAAGAACTGAAAAAATTAGTACAGGAGCTTAAAGATGCAAATTGATCCATATTTTCAGGTTGGCGTCTTAAGCCAGACCAGGGATCCAGCCACGCTGTGCTGGCAGGCAATGCACCAGGATTACTCAGAAGGCTGGGTGTTTTATGACGAGCCACTTAAAGAGTCAGATGCTGGTGACCGAATCGTAAAGCACCTGCTTCTGGGAGGTCGCGGTCATTACGGGCCACTGGAGCACGCCAGTATCACATTTGCTGTGGGCTATTTCCCTCACTCAGTGATTCAACAGGCTCGCACGCACAGGGTGGGCACTAGCTGGGATGTTCAGTCAATGCGCTACACCGGCAAGCGAATTGCTGCGGTTGCTGAAGGTGTTGTTGATGTAGAAGAAGCTTTCTATCTGCGGCCTATTGGTGATTACACCAACCGCCAAGGCAAGAAGTACACCTATGACGAGCGTTTAAGGGCAAGGGATCTTCAGCACTGCGAAGACTCGGCTCGGCGTTATAAAGAGGCTCTTGATGCTGGCATCTCCGAAGAACACGCAAGGGGAGTATTGCCGTTTGACTACCGCCAGCATTTTGTTGTTACGTTCAATCTGCGCTCTCTCATGCACTTCCTTGACCTGCGGGGCAAGGCCGATGCACAGATAGAAATTCATCAGATGTGCCAAATGATGATGCCTCACTTCGAAGAGTGGACACCTGCCGTTCACAACTGGTACGCAAAAAATCGCTGGGGCAAGGCCCGTTTAGCACCATGACAAAAGAATCACGCCGCACACCATTTAAGTTCGCCGTTGGTGATCGAGTTGCTGAAAAGCCTCGCATTCACCTTGGCATCGCTGTTAAGCCAGAGAATCAGCGCCGCTATTCGTCGCGGGTTGGCACGGTAACAGAGCTTAGGACCAAGACCAGAAAGGACGGTCATCAGCGTAAATATCTTGCTGTGCGCTGGGATGGCTTCAACTCATCATCCGAGCACGACCAAATGAGAGTATGCGCTGCCACGGAACTGAAGTCCTTGGAGGAAGACCTGATTCTGAATCACGAC
>Ga0213863_10001382_pt1 | contig 17622 bp, 27 predicted proteins | sample PICome_8_FD_160128 | JGI IMG/M metagenome (GOLD analysis project Ga0213863, IMG submission 160128) | Coastal seawater microbial communities near Pivers Island, North Carolina, United States - PICO497 | ecosystem: Environmental > Aquatic > Marine > Coastal | place: USA: North Carolina... | reverse complement strand
CGCAGCGCAACGGACGCAGAAATTGAGCTAGATCACGACGCGGAAACCGGCATTCGCTACGCGATAGCCACAAAGCAACGCGACATGGAAACAGGCGCAAGGTTTGATTTTGTGCTGGACGTTGTTGAATTGGGGCAAGACGAAGACGGCGATGCCGTAACAACTTGCACAATATCAGAGGCCAGCGCAGAGCAAATCGAAGAAGCCAGCAAGCCAAAAATCACCGGCAAAAATCAGCTATTGCTCAAGCGTTGCTTTACCCAATTGCGCGGTGAACGCGTCGGACAGCCAAACCCAGCGGGCGCAGGATTCCCAGAGGCAAGCGCATACTGGACGATTGACGAAGAAGTTTTGCGGGATCACTTCAAGGGCAAAATTACCGGCGCAAGTAATCCTTGGCAGTCGTACACAAGGGCGATGGATGCGCTGATTGCAGGCGGTCATGCGGTGCAAAATGAGGGTTTAGTATGGTTTACGGCAAAAGATGGGCGCGTGAGGGATTAGGCGGCAAAAATAAACGGCTTAACATTTAGTAACGTTTTGCAGGTTCAATGAAATCAATAGGTTAGGTGTTAAAATGGTAGTGAATGTTAGTAAATGTTAAGTATATGTTAATAACTTTGGCTAAATGCTCTGCTAACTACCATTCTTAACAAAACCCTATAGGGTTGTTAAGAATGGTAAGTGATGCATAGCTGCGGTTTTGCCAAGGTTAGATTTTGATGGATAAAAAGGGTTTGGGAAAATGGTTGGATCGTATGTTTGCCGAGAATAAAGCGGTGACTTATCCTTGCGGTCATTTTAGCGGGCGTGAATGGTGCAGGTCATTTGATGAAAAGCTGGCAAGCTGCTCAACGCTTGCCGAATTGGAAGGGTTCGCTAACCGGCGCAGGTTTGATCCGAGCTTGCCGCGCTGGACGGCAGCAGAGCGCGCGGAAATATTGAAGCGCAAAATTAAATTGGAAAAGGGGAAACGAAAATGAACACAGATACAACACGCGGCAAGGTGCTGGCGAAAGCAAGCACGCTAGTGCATGGGTCACGGAATCGGGATTACGGGCCACCACAAGAAAACTTCCAGCGCATTGCGGTCATGTGGAATGCGTACATTGCTGGCAAGGAAACGCTAACCGCGTCCGACGTGTGCATGATGATGGGGCTGCTAAAAATTAGTCGCGTGTCGCATCAAGTGGACGCGGATGGTTTCGTGGATTTGGCGGGTTATGCTGCGCTTGGCGCGGAGTGCGCTGGGATAGATCTGGATGATGGCGATTGGAAGCCCGTAGAGGGGCCATAGAGGCGCGAAACGACGCGTCAGGCTAGGGTGGGTGCTGAATGGGGTTTATGCGGCTCTGTTCGCGGTTTTATGGGGGTTGATCTTTAGGCTGTTCTGGCCTAGCTTTTGACAAGCGCGGTTTCCTCCCTGTCTGCGCTTGTCGCGCCTTGATTTGCTCTTTACCCGCGACACACTCGACCGTGTAAGGCAAAAGCTTTGCACGGTCTTTTTTTTGGGATAGCGTGGCCACATGATAAAGCTAACGCTGATAATGCCGATAGAAAACGATGATGAAGCGGAAGCTGAGCTAGACGCGCTGGCAGAATATATTGAAGAACGCTTGACTGACGGGTCAAGCGTTCAACAAATTGCGCAAAGTATGGTTGAGGCTTTGGCTGGCTTGGCTGACGATGACGCCAGCGCAATGCTGCATTAATCAGATTTTGCCGGACGTCCACGCGGCGTAGGTGGCCATTTTACATCATGCTCAGCAAAGCGCTCAAGCTGCCAACTGTCGGGTGTGACGTCAAAAAATATATTTTGCAGATCATGGTAAGCGCTTTGCAGCTTGGCAACGTCTGACACGTAAAGATCGTTGCATTCGTTAAGCATCCAAACGCAATTCTGAATTGCGTCAAATGATTTTTGCAGCGCGTCGCGCTGATCTTCCTGTAGCGCGTCGAGGAACTTTTTGCGCGCTGCCATGCGGTTAGCTTGGTACTGAAAGTTTTGCTTTTCGATAGACATAACTAGACTCCTGTTTTGGTTAGCTGGTGTTCGTAGATATCGAACGTGGTGGGGTTGCCCGTTTTACTTTCGCGGGCCGATACTTCGATAGACGCTGCGCCAGAAAGCGACAGTTCGTCATCAAAGCTATCATGCATGATCTTGTGGCACTCAAGCCAATCGATCTGACTTGAATCATTGGCAAGCTCGTTCCATTGATTGACAATGGCTTGCGCTTGCTCTGGCGTGTACTGGTAAGAAAACATTTAAAAAGCTCCTGATAATATTGCCGCAATGACTGGCGCGGCAAAGAGGATTACGCCGCCCGCGATGTCCTGCGGGCGAATTGATTTGATAATTGCGATAAATTCGGTGCGGGTCATTGGATGGCCTCAAACGTCATGCCGTCTCTGAACGGCACGGTTTCGCCATTGGGTAGATCAACAAACCAATCATAATCTTTTTGATAAACGCCGTAATTAAGGCCAAATTGCATTGCGGCTTGGTTCATTTTGCGCTTGGTTGTCACGGTTTCCCATCCGCCGGATTTTAGCGTAACAACACCGTCGCGCCATGCGACAATATTTGTTTGCGCGTATGTCACGCCGCCGTGATCGCCATTGTCAAACCATGTTGTGCGGTAATTGCTGAGTTTATTATATGCCATTTTAGATTCTCCATGTTTTGCGTTGTTATATCTTGACGATATCTTAGGGCTATCATGTGGTCAAGTGTAAATTTACTGACACATGGCAAGGCAGCGCCGTTAAGCGCTGCTAAGCGATGGGTCAAAGATTGCTTGGATCTAAAGCTCTGATGACGCCGTGCTTTGTCATCCATGCTGTGTTGTTTATTATGAAGCGCTCGCCATCGTTTTGCGTGACTGTTAAGCCTTCATCTTGTGCGGCCTTTGCCATTGCGCCCGCATCGCCATAAGGCAAATCAAAAGCGCCGGTTTGGATTAAGTAATAGCTGAAAATTGTGCCGTGATCTCTTACGTGGCTCGCTGCGCGGTTCATTGTGCTGGTTATTATGTTTTCCATCTTCTTTATCTCCATGTTTTGTGTTTGTTTCATGCTTGACACATGGCAAGGCAGCGCCAAACCGGCGCTGCTAAGCGATGGGTCATGCGAGCCATTGAATCTCTTTTGTTTTTGCGTCCTTAAAGATTGCAGAAGCTAAGATTGAACGCGCATAAGTATGTCTTGAAGCGCTGCCTAAATTGGCCGTGGGGAAGTCTTCTTCTGCCAGCGTGATGCACCCCATTTCGCCGCTTTTACTGATAAACTCAGCGCATGTACCATTTCCAAAATCTGTAACTGTGGCAATGTACACTGTGCCGTCTGCGATGGCGTTTGCAAAATATGTTTTCATTTTAGATTCTCCGTGTTTTGTGTTGATATCCAAGAGATATCACAAGGATATATGCAGGGCAAGCATAAAATGAAATAAAATGCAAAAAAGTGACGCGCAACACAGTGAAGCGCCGCCACGCAGACGCGCGCGCGAATAATGGAACCTGACTAACTGGTCAAGATTAAACCTGACCAACTGGTCAAGATGCACATTCTGGCGCGACTCAGGCACAACATGTTGTGTTATGCATAGCCATGCGCTGCGATCATAGCGTAAGTCATTGATATTAAACGCACTTAACATAATAATTATTATGCGCCATGCCTTTAGCCATGCAACAGACGCAATCCGGCCAGCTTTTACAGCTTGCAGGAGCAAAACCCCCCCCGCCAAAGCTTTTCGCCGGTAGTGTTATTATTATACCCTCACACACACAAATCCCTGCACCCCCCCTGCACCCCCCCTTGCTATCCTACGCCGCCCCACGTAAAATTTTGCAAAATTTGGGGAAAAGCAAATGGCGGGCAGAGCGTTAAAAAAGCGCATACTAAGCGATGTGGCCAAGCGCGGTGGCATAGATTACATAACGGACAAGGTTGCATCAGGCGTGACTTTGGCCAAGCTTGCTGAAGAGTATAAGTGCAGCAGGTCTTACCTAAGCGCGGCTATTAATTCCGTGCCGGACTACCGCGAGGCTTTGGAGCGCGCTAGGAAAGACAGCGCGGATGCTTTTGTTGAGGAAGGCTTGGCCATATTAGATGATCTTACGCACAAGCCTGACCTATCATCGACTGATGTTAGCCTAGCGCGTGAGCGTGTTCATCATCGCCGGTTTATGGCGGGTGCTGCGAATGTTGAGAGGTACGGCACGAAGCCTTCGGCTCAGGTGACGATTAGCTTGGGCGACATGCATTTGGATGCGCTGCGCAAGAATAGGTCAAGCATTATTGATGTTACGCCGGAGCCAGACAATGAGTGAGGCACAGGCAAAACTGATGAAGGATTTTGTAACGCGGTACGCGCAAGATCCTGTGCGTTTTGTTAGGGAGATGCTTGGCGCTGAGCCTTTGCCATATCAAGCAGAGTTTTTGCAAGCCATTGCGGCTGGCGAGCGTAAGATTAGCGTTAGGTCTGGTCATGGCACGGGAAAGTCCACATCCGCGTCTTGGGCCATGCTTTGGTTTTTATTGTTGCGGTTTCCGAATAAGGTTGTTGTGACTGCGCCGACCAGCGGCCAGCTTTTTGATGCGCTTTTTGCCGAGCTGAAGCGTTGGATAAATGAGCTGCCCAAAGAAATATCTCAGTTGCTTACTGTGAAGTCGGATCGCGTTGAGCTTGCCGCTGCATCGTCAGAGGCGTTTATATCAGCCCGCACGTCTCGCGCCGAAACGCCGGAAGCGCTGGCTGGCGTTCACTCAGAGCATGTTTTGCTGGTTGTTGATGAGGCCAGCGGTGTGCCTGAGAAAGTGTTTGAGGCTGCTGCTGGATCAATGTCGGGCCACAACGCGACCACAATACTTTTGTCTAACCCGACCAGATCCAGCGGAACGTTTTACGAAAGCCAGACAAAGATGGCATCTAGCTGGTGGACGCGTCGTTGGTCATGCGTGGATAGCCCGCTGGTGTCTGAAGAGTTTGTTGACGAGATGCGTGTGAGATACGGCGAACAGTCTAACGCGTTCCTTATCCGCGTCATGGGTGATTTTCCTCTTGCCGACGACGATACGATTGTGCCGTATCATTTGGTTGAGAGCGCCATGAAGCGTGATATTGAGCTTGCGCCGAATGCGAAGACTGTGTGGGCCATAGATCCGGCAAGATTTGGTAGCGATAGGACGGCGTTTTGCAAGCGCGAGTCTAACGTTATAACTGAAGTTAAGTCGTGGCAGGGGCTGGATTTGATGCAGACCGTGGGCAGGGTGATGGCTGAGTATGAGGCGTTGCCGCCCAGCCAGCAGCCTGATGAGATACTTGTGGATAGCATTGGTGTTGGCGCTGGTGTGGTTGATAGATTGCGTGAGCTAGGCGCGCCTGTGCGTGGTGTGAATGTTGCCGAAGCTCCTAGTATGGGCGAGACATATAATAATTTGCGTACTGAGTTGTGGTTTAAGACAAAGGCGTGGCTAGAGAATCGTTCGTGTAAGCTGCCGGAAGATGATGATTTGCGGGCTGATCTGACTGCTATACGGTATAGCTTTACATCGTCCGGCAAAATGCAAGCCGAGAGCAAGGACAGCATGCGCAAGCGTGGCTTGCGTTCGCCGGATTTGGCTGATGCTGTTTGCTTGACGATGGCGTCAGATGCAGCGACAGCATTGTCAGGCCCGATGATGTCTTGGCGTGGCGCGATACGCAGGAACCTGCGCGGTATAGCCTAATCTCGCTCAATATGTTACGCTGCGCGTAATTTATGGAGATTGTTTTGATGAATGCACCGAAGTTTAAGCCGTGTAAGGGCTGCCCGACACCCGCCGCATGCAAGCGCGCTGGAACGTGTATGGCGAAGAAGCGCAGGGGCGCTTACTAGTAATGTGGACGGCGCTGCTTTTGCTTTGCAGCGTTGAACGTGGCTGCTTTGCATTTGGCAGCCCTATGATGCAAAGCGAGAGCCAGTGCATACAGTCCATACCAAGCGGGCTGAAATACGCGCAGCAGATGTTTCCTGCATATCGCGCAACCGATTACAAATGCGTCCAGTGGGGCGAAGGAGCATAGGATGCCGAAGAAAGGTTTATACGCCAATATTCATGCGAAGCGCAAGCGCATTGCTGCTGGGTCTGGCGAGAAGATGCGCAAGGCAGGCAGCAAGGGCGCGCCCACCGCGAAGGCGTTTAAGAAAGCAGCTAAAACAGCAAAGAAGAAATAGCATGGCAGATAAATTTTTAGACTTCATTGATATGATCGACGGCGGTGGCGCTGGCACAATGGGCGATAAGTTTGAGGGCGGCAATATATTTTCTATGCTGGCAAATGCTCTTGCAACGCCATACGGGTCGGAAGATGAAGAGCGTATGCGCCGCGTGCGTCAGATGCGTGGCTTACTTGCGCCGGATGAAAGCATCGCGCCAAAAGCTGCCCCACGGCCAACAGTGACGCGCGGCGGTGGTGCGGGCCGAACACAGGTTAGACCGCAAACGCGGCCTGCGCAGAGCATGCCGTTTGGCAGCACGCCCGTTGGTGGTGGTATGCCTGCTGCGCCAAGCATGACGTTTGGTAATATTCCTGTTGGCGGTGGTATGCCTGCTGCTGCGCAAAATATGGTTAGACCAGAAATGCCTGCGTCTGGTATGCCGCAAGCAGCACGCGCAGCATTGCAAGGGCCAATCCTTGAATCTGGCATGCCTATAGCGATGACAGACGATGATGCGTTTAGAATAATGGTTTCTCAGCTTGGTCAAACCGCTGTTGACAGAATGTCAGGGCAGCAGTTTGTGCAGACGTTAAATCAGATCAAGTCTCAAGGGCGTGGTATGTAATGCCCCGCACGAAGGCAGAGAAGATCGCAGCAGCGAAGAAGCGCCACGGGTTCACGGCGGTGAATAAGCCCCGACGCGGCGGGCCGCAGAAGTTTGAGGTGCTGGCGGTTGAAGGCAACGAGGTGAAGAAGATCAACTTTGGCGACCCTAATATGTCTATCAAGAAGGATCAGCCCAAGCGCAAGGCGTCCTACTGCGCACGCTCCGGCGGCATCAAGGGCAAGTCGAGCAAGCTGAGCGCCAACTACTGGTCGCGCCGCGCGTGGGATTGTTGATATGGCGACCGCTGAAGAGTTAAGACGCCTACGCGAAGAGCAGAGCATCTTTTCTGCGCTGTATGACATGGCACGCCAGCAGCAGAGCGATCTGGCTGCGGAAGGCCGCCGCCCCGTGCTTGGCGGGCTTCTGTCGAAGGAGCCAGTGTACGGCACCGACACGCTGCGGTATGAAGGCATTGGCGATATGCTTGTGGGGCTGCTTACGCCTGCTGCCAAAGCTGTTGACGCGCCAATCTCCGCATATCGCGGCACGATCCCACAGGAAGACATGATAAGCGAAGCGCTTGGCACGGCGGGGTTGGCCATGGCGGGCGGCGGCGCTGTCGGCGTTCCGCGTGGCGCTGTGGGCGCGAATGCGTTGCGTGTCTATCATGGTGGACCCAAAAAGATTAGCCCAGAAGATGTTGAAATGCGGTTTGACCCAGAGGGAACGCCGATTGGGTTTAGTGTAACAGCTGATCCAGATGTTGCTCAATACTACAGAAATATGCGCGGCGGCGGTTCTATTTCTGAATTTGATATAGATTTAGACAAAGCAAACATAATTAGCGAAACCGAGCTTTATAGGTTTATAGATGGCTTAGAAAGCAAGCTAGACGCTGACGCATCTTATGAGCAGATACAGCGAGGCTTGCTTGATGCAGGGGTGGACGCGATTGAGTACCCTGATCCAGAGTTTGGTATTCGTGTCGTTAATCCTAGCATTTTAGCTGCCAACGCCTCTAAGTCTACTGGCCTTTTGGTCGTCGAGCAGCAAGCTAGAGGCAATAAAAAACTTGGCGACTTGTTTGAAAGTCAAAATGTTGACATAAGCACAGCAACAACACCGCAAATTGAAAATGTTTTGGATATGGCTCAAAGACGTGGCATATTAGATCCGCGATCAGCATTTAACCTCAAGAGAGGATTGTTAGACTAATGCCCATAACAACATACGCAGAGCTGCAATCCAGCATAGGCGACTTCCTTGACCGCGATGACCTGACGAGCGTCATCCCGACGTTTATTTCGCTGGCCGAGGCAGACATGAACCGCCAGATACGCCACTGGCGTCAGGAGAAACGCGCCAACGCCAACATCGACACGCAATACAGCGCCGTGCCTGCCGACTTCTACGAGGTCATACGGATGTATATTACGTCGGGCAACACGCAGCCGCTTGAGTTGCTCAGCCAGTTTCAGTTGCTGGAGCGCAAGCGCCGCACGGCCAACGCCACCTACGAGCCGCGCTACTACGCGATCACGGCTGGCGAGATCGAGGTGTTCCCTGTTCCCGATGGCACATATGCGACGGAGCTATACTACTACGCCAAGATCGACGCGTTGTCGGATAGCAACACGTCAAACTGGCTGCTGGAATACTTCCCCGACGCCTACCTATACAGCTCGCTGATACATTCTGCGCCGTATCTGAAAGACGACGCGCGCATTCAGATCTGGGCATCTTTGCAGGCAAACGCAATTGGTGGTATAAATGCAGACAATGATAAAGCGAAATTCGGCGGGTCTGGTCGCCGCATGAAAATAAAGGCGTATTGAGATGAGCTTCACCAACACCTTCGAGACAACCGTCCTTACATGGTCGTTTACCACTGGCAGCGCGACACGCCCGACCGAGTGGCACACCGCGCTATACACCGTTGCGCCTGACGATACTGGCGGCGGCACAGAGGTATCCGGCGGCGGCTACGCGCGTCAGGAGACTGCGTTTACCGTGTCAGGCAACACCGCGTCAAACACATCCGCTGAAGAGTGGCCCGTTGCCACGGCAGGATATGGCACCGTTGTTGCTGTCGGCGTGTTCGACGCTGCCACGGGTGGCAATCTGCTGGCCTACGCCAACCTGACTGCCAGCAAGACGATTGACACGGGCGACGTGTTCCGCATTCCTGCGGGCGATCTCGACATCACGCTAGACTAATGACGTATCGCAGCGGCTACGGGCGAAGCACCTACGGCAGCTACAATTACGGCTTGGACGGCGCTATCATTGGCGCCGCTTCCATTGTTGCCGTCACGTCTGCCACCGCCGCCGCGTCTGTGCGTGTTCGCGGCGCTGCGTCGATCATCGAGACGGTTACGACCACCGCGTCTGCTGCTGACCGCGTCAGAGAGGGCAGCGCCACCATTGCCGTCACGTCAGGCGGGTCTGCGTCCGGCGCGTTTGTCGTTGCTGGATCTGCCACGATTGCAGCGTCTGCCAGCGTTACGGCTGCGGCTGAGCGCATACACCTTGGCTCCGCTGCCATATCTGCTGCGGCTACTATTGCTGCGTCTGGATTGGTGGTTCGTGATGGCACTGCCACGATTGCTGTGCAGGCGTCCACAACGGCAAGCGCCGTTGCGATATACGAGGACAGCGCCACCGTCGCCTGCGTAGCAACTACGACGGCCACATGCAACCGCGTGCAGAGCGACAGCGCAACCATCGTCTGCGCGGCATCTGTGGTTGCAAATGGACGCAAAAAATGGGAAGATGAACCCAGCACGCCAGAAGACTGGTCGGCTGTTTCCCCCACATCGACGGATTGGACACCAGCCACGGCATCTGGGCAAACTTGGGCCGATGCGGCATAGGAGATAGAACATGGCAGATACGACCACCACAAACTATGGCTTAGTTAAGCCGGAAGTCGGAGCGTCAGAGGACACTTGGGGAACGAAGATCAACACGGATCTCGACAGCATTGACACGCTTCTGGGTGATGGTGCGCCGCTCCACATTGATACGACAAATAATCGGATTGGCATTCGGACGAGTTTGCCTGATGCGGGCCTTACGGTTACTGGCGATGCACACTTAAAAGCAACATCGGGTTATTCTAGCTTGTATTTTAATGGAGTAACGACTGCCTCATCACGCTATGCAAGTATTAAGAAAAACTTTGATAGTCCGTTTGATTTGAGCATAAACGCTAGTAACTCTAGCAGTGGTGCGCCTTTAATATTTAACTCTAGTTCAGCTATCGAGGCCATGCGCATCTCATCTGACGGATCGGTGGGTATTGGGACGAGTTCGCCAGCGTTTGCTGAGGGAAGTGGTCTTGAGATTGAACGGGACAGCGCCTCTGCTACGCTTAGGCTTCAGCGGTTAAACACAGGTGCGTCTGGCCTAGAAATACAAGCACGTTCTTCAGAGGTGCGATTTCAAGAGGTAATAGGATCAGCCCCGATGACTTTCTACACTGGCGGCTCAGAACGCATGCGCATCAGCGGCGGTAACTTGCTGGTGGGCAGTACAAATACTGATGGCCTTGATGGCACAAGTGGCTTAAAGGTTGCTAGTAGCACTGCTGGTTTTCTTTTAGAAAAAACAAGCACAAGAGGTTGGCTGCAATACATTGATAGTTCTGGTGGCTGGCGTCTTTATGACAGCACAGATAATGCAGAGCGTATGATGGTCGATGCGAGCGGTAACTTGCTGGTAGGGACTACGAGTACAACCTTAGCTGGAAATGCAGGTTTTACATATCAAGGTGGCATTACTACAACATCAAATAATGGCTCACTTTCTGCAATAATGAACCGTAATTCGTCTCATGGCGAAGTTGTGCAGTTCCGCAAAGACAACTCCAACCACGGGGGAATTTCGGTTCAGGGCAGTGGCATGGTTTTTTATAGTAACAGCATTTACACTGGTATTGGGGGAGATGCGACTAACCCGTACTATTGGCATTACAATGGTGCTATATATCCATCAGTGGATAACTCCAGAGACTTAGGTACAGTAGGAAATCGTTGGAACGATGCATACATCACCAACGGTGTAACAACAGGCTCTGACGGTAACGACAAGCAAGACATCCGTGATTTGACTGAAGCAGAGCAACGTGTCGCTGTAGCCTGCAAAGGCTTGCTTAAAGCATGGCGCTGGAAGTCTGCCGTTGAGGAAAAGGGTGACGATGCCCGTATTCACTGCGGTATCATTGCGCAAGATTTACAAGCAGCATTTGCCGCAGAAGGCTTGGATGCGGGCCGTTATGCGATGTTTATGTCAAACACTTGGTGGGAAACACAGACAGAGGTGCCAGCGGTAGAAGCTGTGGCAGAGGTGCTTGACGAAGACGGCAACGTAGTCACAGAAGCTGTAGAAGCCGCTGATGCCTACACCCGCACCGATACATATGACACACAAGAAGAAGCGCCAGAAGGTGCTACAGAGCGCACTAGGCTTGGGGTTCGATACAGCGAGCTTCTCGCCTTTATTATTGCAGCTATATAGGAGTTTATCATGGCTATCACCTACACTTGGAGCATTCCAACATTGGAACACGAAATCGCTGACGGCGGCGTCTACATTGTTCACTGGCGCTGCACAGGCGTTGATGACGATGGCCACTCAGCATCAGCTTATGGCACTTGTGGTTTAACCTACGATGCCTCCGCGTCCGACTTCACACCTTATGCAGATATTACTGAGGCTCAAGCTCAGGGCTGGGTGTGGGGTCATGTATCCCAAGAGGATACCGAAGCTGCCATAGCGTCAAAAATCGACGCAATGGCAAACCCAACGACTGCTGACGGGGTGCCGTGGGCAGCATAACCTAGAAAGGAGATCACGATGACTGAAGACAAAAAGGTCATTACGATTGACGATGTGGAAGTTGCTTTTGTAAGCGGCTTTGATGACACTTATTATATATCAAAAAGTGGGAGTTTGTTTTCAACAAAGAAGTCTCGCTGCCGAAAGGTTGATGGCTACTATGCACCGTCTGGAACCATTCACGCAAATGGTTACAGGTATTTTACCTTGATGCGGAATGGCAAATCCGTCAAGGAACCTGCGCATCGGTTGGTTGCTTATGCGTTCATTGAAAACCCAGAAAGCAAGCCCTGCGTCAATCACATTGACGGGAATAAGCTGAACAACGATCTGAGTAACTTGGAGTGGGTCAGCTATAGCGAAAATGCCTCCCACGCATACGATTTAGGGCTGAGGAAAAGAGATCGACCAGAGGCGTCTGTTGCGTCTGCAAAACGAAGATCATCTATTACCCAAGATGATGCTGTTGGGATTGTTAAGGCGTTAAAGAAAAACCCCAAGCTGACATACAAGCAGATTGGTGATATGTACGGGTGCAAGCCAAATACTGTTCACAGGGTTATTACTGGAAAACAAAAGTATTTTAAGGAGGCGGCATAATGTCTGTAAATATAGATGGCGTTGATTACGAGGAAGACCAGCTAAGCGACACTGCAAAGATGTGCATAAATCACATCAATTCGCTAGACCAGAAGATCGGATCTGCGCAGTTTAACTTAGTGCAGCTTCAGATGGGCAGGCAGGGCTTCATGGCTGAGCTGAAAGCTGCCCTTGAGCCTGACGCGGAATAGCCGCGCAGCATAACAAAATCGCGAGGGGCAGCAAAACGCTGCCCTTTTGCGCATCAAATGGTCATGTGTTACACTGCGGCAAGCGCGCAACACCAACGAGGCAACGATGGCCCTGATTAGATTAGACGTACCCGCTGGGGTTTACCGCAACGGCACCGACTTGCAGAGCATGGGCCGCTGGCGCGATGCCAGCCTGATACGTTGGATCGACGGCACGATGCAGCCGGTCAAGGGTTGGCGCACAAGATCCGACACCGCCACGAATGCCACGCCGCGCGGCATGGTAAACTGGGCAGACAATTCAAACGACCGTTGGTATGCCACCGGCACATATAACAAGCTATACGTCTACAGCGGCGGCGCTGGCACGCAATACGACATCACGCCAAGCGGCCTTACTGCTGGCCGTGAAGACGCAATCGCGTTTACCGGCTACGGCGGCAACACATATGGCAATTACGCATACGGCGTTGCGCGGCCAGACACGTCACGCATCCAGCCTGCAACCGCGTGGAATTTGCAGCTGTGGGGCGAATACCTGCTGGCTAATAACCGTGACGACGGCAAGGTCTACGAGTGGCAACTAAACACCGGCGCCATCGCCGCGCAAGTCGCCAACGCGCCAATAAACAACAAGAGCATCGTCGTGACGGAAGAGCGCTTTCTGATGTGCCTTGGCGCTGGCGGCAATGTGCGCAAGGTGCAGTGGTCAGATCGCGAAGACAACACGACGTGGACGCCGTCAGCGCAGAACGAGGCTGGCGACCTTGAGCTTTCCACAGAAGGCGAGATCATGGCTGGCGTCAGCGTGAAGGGCCAGACGCTTATCCTGACAACGCGCGACGCGCATGTCGCCAACTACATTGGCCCGCCATATGTCTACGGTATAGAGCGCGTTGGCTCAGCCTGCGGGCTTGCGGCCAACTTGGCATATGCCAGCGTAGACGCCGGATGCTTCTGGATGGGCGTCCACGCGTTCTACGTTTATAGCGGCGGCCAAGTGCAGGAGATGCCGTGCGACGTGTCAGACTACGTCTTCAACGACATCAACCGCGCGCAGATCAGCAAGGCGTTTGCCATGTCAAACGGCACATACGGCGAGATATGGTGGTTCTACCCGTCGAGCGACTCCACAGAAAACAACCGCTACGTCGCATATAACTACGTCGAAAACACATGGTCGATTGGCACGATGGCGCGCTCTGCGGGATCTGATGCAGGCACGTTCATTTATCCGCTGATGGCCGACCCGTCTAATAATAAGATATACGAGCATGAGGTGGGCTACGAATACAACGGCGCAACGCCGTTTGCGGAAACCGGCCCGATTATGCTTGGCTCCGGCGACAACGTTGTCAGCGTGACGGAGATGATCCCCGACGAAAAAACGCAGGGCGATGTCAGCGCCACGTTTAAGACGCGCTTCTATCCCAACGGCACCGAACGATCATACGGGCCGTTTAGCATGGCCAACCCCACTAATATGCGCTTCACTGGCCGTCAGGTGCGGATGCGCGTTGACGGCGCACGTCTTGCCGACTGGCGTGTCGGCGTAAACCGGCTAGACGCTGTTGCGGGTGGCCGTAGATGACGCAGCAGTATCGCGCACCAGAGCCGAGGGGCGACGATTGGATGGCTTGGGGTAGGCGTCTGATGCTCTACCTTGGCCAGACGCGATCACAGCTTGTGCAGCAGACGGGCGGCGAGAGCGCGGCTGAAGACGGCGTGATAATGTGGGATCGCACAAACGAATACCCCGTTGTCAGCAAGAACGGCGAGTGGCGGCAGATTGTGCTGGAAGACGGCCACGCTGACTTTATCTTGACGTCAGACGTCACGCCTGTTGCCGCCAACACGGCTTACAAGCTGACATATGACGCGCCCACCGGCAATGACGGCATCACGCAAGGCACGCCAGCGTCGCGCATCGTGTTTGAGGAAGCTGGCCAATATGTCGTATCGTTTTCCGCGCAAATATCATCGACGTCAGCCAGCACGGTTCACTTCTACTTTTGGCCCAGCGTCAACGGCACCAACGTGGCAGACAGCGCAATGACAACGGCGCTGCACCAGAATAACGCCACGCTGGTCACGTCGCGCACGCAGATATTTACCGTTGCGGCGAATGACTACTTGGAAGTGAATTACATGATCGACAGCACAAGCGGTTTCTTGAATTACACCGCAGCGTCTTCGCCGGTGCCAGCGATACCCGCGTCAACTTTAGCGATTACGAGGCTTCATGGATAAAGAGCTTGAAAGATGCCGCCCGTGGATCGAAGCCGCTCTGGAGTATTCCGGCGGCACGCATGACTTCATCGATGTGGCCGAGGGTATATACAAGGGAACGATGCAGCTCTGGCCCACGCCGAGGGGGTGCATCGTCAGCGAAATAGTGGTATATCCGAGAAAGAAAGTTTTAAACGTGTTTCTTGGCGGCGGCGAGTTGGATCAGATTTTAGAAATGCATGAAGATGTGATAGCATGGGCAAAAGCGCAAGGATGCTCTGCGTTGACCATGACAGGCCGCTTAGGCTGGAAGAAACCACTGAAGGCGCATGGCTGGAAGCCACTGCACACCTCATACGTTAAGGAGTTTGAATAATGGCAGGCGGTAAAGGCGGGTCAACCACTAGCACAGTAGAAGTGCCTGAGTATATCGAGCAGGCGGCGCGCCGTAACTTGGGCAAAGCGGAAGGCATCAGCCAGATCGGCTTCACGCCGTATTACGGGCCAGATGTCGCCGCGTTTACGCCGTTTCAGCAGGCAGGGTTTCAGCAAACCGCTGACGTTGCTGGAGCGTTTGGCATGGCCACGCCGACATCTCAGCGAGACATTATGGGCGGCATGGGAGCGCCAACGCAATACGCAAACGGCGTGATGGGCTACAGCTCAGCGCCTTTATATGAGCAGTCGCTTGCCGAGCTTGAGCGCAGACGACCGGCGCAGAAGGCGTATATTGACAGCTTCTTCATTGATCCCGTGACAGGCCAAGCCGGATCACGCGTACAGCCCGCAATCGACTACAGCCAGTATATGACAGGCGCAGAAGAGCGTGAGCGCGGCCGGCAGAACCAGTTGGACGTAGCAAGAGCAGAGTCAGGTCAATATACCGGCCCGATGACGATGTCGCCGAATGGTTCTCAGCCGGAGCTTGACGCCGCCATGCAGTTCCACGCGTCACGCATGGGCCGTGGATCTGATAACTGGCAGACTGTTGATGAGATGAACTTCCAGCAGGGCAAGATCAACGCGGCTGGCTTCCCGATTGACGCGCAGGGCAACGTTATAAGCGCCGGAAGTTTTGGCGAAGTGGCTGGCGATATAGGAAACTTCCTGACGGGCGGCGGTTTTGTCGGTGCAGCAGGGCGCGAGCTTGGTATCTTGCCGTCAACAATGGATCCAGATGGGCGCGCAGGATCGGCTCCACCCGTTAGGCCATTCATCGCGGCACCCGCCGTGCTGCCTATGGATGGCAGCCCATATGTAATACCTGCGGGTGGTGGCACAAAGCTTTACGATGGGCCAAGGCCATCTGCGCGACCAAGCGATGACATCGTAGGTAAAGACCCCGCCACCGGCTCAAATGTTTACAGAATGACAAAGAACGACGACGGCACATATTCTTCGTCAGGCGGCAGAGATGAGGCGGGCGGCTCAGCAGGCGGCGGCGGCGAGGATAAGATCCTGTGCTGCGCATATTACAACCTTGGATACTTGCCGCGCGAAATCTGGCGCTTGGATCAACGTTACGGCGTGTGGCTGCACCGCAATGATCCTGAGCTTATGGAAGGCTACCACGCGTGGGCTGCTCCGCTGGCTGAGTATATACAGAAGGATACACGCGGGGCCAAAGTCGCCCGCGCGGTGATGTGGCCCATTGTTAAGGCGTGGGCGGCAGAGATGGCGCACAAGCAGCGCCCAGAGAAGCACAAGTCGAATGTGGTCGGCAAGATGATTATGGCGATTGGCGAGCCGTTTAGCCGCGTGTGCGGTATGCTCAAGCCCCGCGAGATACGAGGAGAAGCATAATGGCTGGACAAGGAATTGCAGGCGGTCAACCAATAGCGCCCACCGCTGGATTTAACGTAAATCAGGCAGCGGCTGGCGCATTAGAGCAAGGCATGGCCGCGACGCAGCAGGGTCTGGGCTTCACCCCGATGGGGATATCTGCGCAGACGTACCGGCCAACCACGCAGCGCGTGTCCGGCACTCAGCAGGCGTTTGGCTACACGCCAGCGCAGCAGCAGGCTCAGCTGCTCGCAGACACAGACATCTCGCAGTATCAGAACCCGTATCAGCAGCAAGTGATTGACATGGCGATGCGCGACATTGGTTCAGCGCAGCAGCAGGCTCTGATGCAGCAGGGCGCGCAGGCCCAGCAGGCAAGGGCGTTTGGCGGTTCGCGTCAAGGCATTGCGGAAGCGGAAACGCGTTTGGGCTACGGGCAGCAGGCGGCAGACGCTGCCACTAGGATGCGCCAGCAGGGCTTCCAGCAGGCGCAGCAGGCGGCGATGTTTGACGTCGGCCAGCGTGCAGCCACAGAGGCGGCCAACGTTGCAGCCCGCACCGGCGCAGCGCAGTATGGCGCAGGCGCACGCACAGCGGCGCAGCTTGGCAACATTAACCGCGCACAGCAAGTGCAGGCTGCCAATGCAGCAGCGCAGATGCAGGCGGCGCAATACGCTGCGCAGGAACGTGCCGCAGCTCAGCGCGCTAACTTAGCGGCGCAGCAGTCTGCGATGGGAACGCGTCTTGGAGCGGCATCGCAGCTCGCGGGGCTTGGCCAGCAGGCATTCGGCACAGGGCAGGCGATCCAGCAGCAGCAGATGCAGCAGGGTCTTATGCAGCAAGGGTTGCAGCAGGCGCTCATCGATGCGGCGCGTCAGCAATATGCGGGCTACACCGGCGCACCGCTGCAGGCGCTCACAGCGCCATTAGCAGCGCTCGGGGCCACGCCAAGCCAGTCAACGACGACGCAGTCAAGGCAGGCGGGATTGTTTGATTATCTGAAGCTGCCATTTATGTACGCGGCGATGTAAGGAATGAACGACATGATTAACCAAAACTTAGGTTTCGACGAAGAAGACTTTATCGGTCAAGAAAAGTCAGCGCGCCGCAAGGATATGGCAGGCGCGTTTGCTGGATGGTTAAACAGCATGTCGATCAATCCTGA
>Ga0213863_10001378_pt1 | contig 17638 bp, 14 predicted proteins | sample PICome_8_FD_160128 | JGI IMG/M metagenome (GOLD analysis project Ga0213863, IMG submission 160128) | Coastal seawater microbial communities near Pivers Island, North Carolina, United States - PICO497 | ecosystem: Environmental > Aquatic > Marine > Coastal | place: USA: North Carolina... | reverse complement strand
CGATATTTGTTGCAACTCTGGCCAAGACCGGAGCCAAGTCAATTGTCGCTTGGCCAGCTGGCGAGTTGCAACCACAGCTTTCTCAAACAACCCCTCAGCACTGAGCTGGCCACCCAAATACTGCCAGACTTGACGATACCCGACCGCCTTCATTGATGGTAAATCCTCATGCAGGTCATAGTCACGCTTTAAACCCTCAACTTCTAAAACGAGGCCCTGATCCAACATTTGACGAAACCGCAACGCAATGCCCTCGTGCAAGGCTGACCTTGACGACGGGATTATGGCAACTTCAGTCATTGCTGTTGTTGTCCCTTGCTGCCCTTCTTGAATTAATTCTGACATCGAACGGCCGGTGAGCCGATAGATCTCAAGCGCCCTTTGTAATCGCTGCGTATCGCTGGGCTTTATCCGTTTACCGGCTTCTGGATCGACCTTCAACAGCTCCTGATGAAGCGTATTCCAACCTAGCTGGTCTGCCTCCGCTAAAACCTGCGCCCGAACAGCTTCATCGGCTCTGGGTAATCGGGCCAAACCCTCTCGCAATGCTTTGAGATAAAGCATTGTTCCACCCACGAGCACCGGCAACCGACCGCGTCCACGAATCTCAGCCATCGCGATCTCAGCGTCCTGGCAAAAATCAAACGCCGTATAAGGTTGGTCGGGAGACCTGACATCAATGATGTGATGAGGCACTTGGTTCTGTTGCTGCGTGCTTGGTTTCGCAGTGCCTAGATCCATCCCTTGATAGACTTGCGCTGAATCGACACTGATAATTTCGATGTCGAACCGTTGCGCCAACTCGAACGCGAGCGCGGACTTGCCGCAAGCCGTAGGGCCTGTAATCACCAGAGCCGTCTTCAACGCTATTGGCCCCTCATAAAAAGCCCATCGAGTTCGGCCAAGCTGAGCTGAAACCACGTTGGTCGGCCGTGATTACATTGCCCGCTTCTTTCAGTCTCTTCCATATCTCGAAGCAACGCATTCATCTCGGGTATCGACAGCTTTCGATTTGCTCGGACAGAGCCGTGGCACGCCATCGTCGAGAGTAATTCGTCTCTCTGCTCCGTCATGCGCTGGCTGCTTCCGTACTGCAGAAAGTCGGACAACACATCTCGCACTAAACCCTCTGGATTCCCTCGACCCAACATCGCAGGCACTCCGCGAATCACAACACTTTCCTCAGAAGCGACCTCAAGCTGTAATCCAAGTTGGATGAGTTCTGGCCCAAGATTTGTCACCAAATCAACTTCTTGCGCGCTGAGCGCTAAGCTGACCGGCACCAGAAGCGGCTGGACTTTTAGCTCGTCGTGATCCATCGCATTTTTGAGCCGCTCGTAGGTAATTCGCTCATGCGCCGCATGCATATCGACGGCAACCAGACCCTGCGCATTCTGCGCAAGAATATAGACGCCATGTAGTTGACCTAGGGCATAACCTAAAGGCGGTATCTCGTCTGCTTCAAGCGATGTAAAATCAACACTGGCAGAGGAGTTTGTCCAATTACCCGGGTTACCGTTGGATGAGGCAGACAACTTAAAATACCCCGACCCCATCGAACTGCTCCTTGGAAAAGCCATATTCCTTTGCGTGAAGCCCTGATCAAGTCGAGCACCTTCGTGCACATCGATGAATGGCCCAGCGTCGTCAGCAGCTGGGGCCGTGTGACCTTCAGGCCTGACCGAGGCTAAAACTCGATGAACCGTTCGATAAATTAAATCGTGGATAGACCGACTGTCCCTAAAACGAACTTCGTGCTTCGTTGGATGAACATTGACATCCACTTGTGTGGGATCGAGGTCTAAAAAAATTGCGTACACAGGATGACGGCCATGATAGAGAACGTCTTGATAACCTTGCCGTACAGCATGACTGCAGACCTTGTCACGAATACTTCGTCCGTTAACAAAAAAGTACTGTTGATCCGCTTGACTACGGGAAAACGTCGGCAGCGAGATCCAACCTTTGAACGTCACTTCTCCAAGTTTTTCCTCGAAATAAAGCGCCTGATCAACAAAACTCTGGCCAAACACCGTCTTAATTCTGAGTTGCTGATCGGCTTGGTCTGCCGCCGCTTGGACTTGGCGATAAGGTTTTCCGTTGTGGGTGACCATCAGGGTAATACTGGGATGGCTCAACGTCATTTTTCGGATGATCTCATCAATACGAGAGAGTTCTGTTTTTTCAGTCCGTAAAAATTTACGTCGCGCCGGTGTATTAAAAAATAAATCCTTAACTTCAACGGTGGTCCCTCGGGCATGTGGCGCAGGAGCCACTTCTGAGCGCATTGCCTCACCCACAACCTGAACTTTAAAGCCGGCCTTCCCGTCCGTCGCATTAGACGTCAGGGTCAACTTGGAAACTGACGCAATTGAGGCTAGCGCCTCACCTCTAAACCCCAAAGAACAGATCCCTTCAAGATCCTGTTGACTGGCAATTTTTGAAGTTGCGTGCCGAGACAAGGCTAAGGCTAAATCCTCCTCGTTAATGCCCGAGCCATTATCGCGTAATCGAATGCGCTTGGTACCACCTGCCTCAAGCGCTAAATCAACCCGGGTGGCGCCTGCATCGACCGCATTTTCCATCAGTTCCTTCACCACAGAAGCGGGTCTTTCGACGACTTCCCCTGCAGCGATCTGGTTGGCCAACCGACTCGATAGCAATTGAATGCGCATCAGCTTCGTCCTGGTATCTTGAGCACTTGTCCGACCCGCAACCGATCGGTTTTCAACGCATTCGCTGTCTTGATCGCTCGCTGGGAAACTCTGTAACGCTGAGCAATCTCAGACAGCGTGTCTCCGCGCTTGATACGATAGTCCGTCATGGTTTGCTCCGATTCAATCCGCTGAGCAAAAAAAGTTGCTTCCGGCGGATGTTCCTTGAAATAAGCATACACCCCCTCGAAAATCGCATTGGCCATTTTACCTTGATGCTTTTTCGTCCGGAGCTTCTTCTCTTCGCCAGGATTAGAAATAAACCCTGTTTCCACCAAGATTGATGGAATATCCGGCGATTTTAAGACGATGAAGGATGCCTGCTCTACAGAACGCTTGTGCATTTTATTGATTCGAGCAATCGATTTGACAACCTCGCTACCCATTTCAAGACTCGAGCTCAAACTTGCCGTCATAGAGAGGTCTAGCAATACACCCGCCAGCACGTCATCTTTATCATCAAGGCTCACGCTGCCTACACCACCGATCAGATCTGCGCGATTTTCTTTCTCGGCAAGCCATTTCGCAGTCTCACTGGTCGCGCCTCGCTGAGAAATCGCAAAAACGGATGCACCACTCGCAGACGGGGTTTTCCAAGCATCAGCATGGATCGATATGAACACGTCGGCCTGGCTTTTTCGGGCCAATGCCGTTCTCTGACGATGCGCCAAATAATAATCACCGGTTCGTGTCAGAACTGCTTTAAAGCCCGGCTCACGATTGATGGTCGCGGCGAGCGCCTGCGCGATTGCAAAGACCACATGTTTTTCATACGTTTTCGAGGGGCCAATTGCACCCGGATCATCGCCTCCGTGACCTGGATCGATGACTATTATGATGTCCCGCAGAGGTTGGCTAGGTTCAATCATCGCGGGCTTAACGTCTGCCACCTGTTTTGGAAACAGATCAATCACTAGGCGGTCACCGTACTGGGCAACCGGCTTGAGTAAAAAGCTTCGTGGTTTGACAGGCTCAGCCAAGTCGAGCACCACTCTTAGGTCATCGAGTTTCGCAGATGAAAACCGAATTTTTTTGATAGCCGTCTCTTTAAGGCTTGCTTGGCTTCGCTTTTGTTGTCGCGCGTCCTTGCTCAACGATGATTGAGGCAGATCAATCACCAACCGCAGAGGGTTTTCAAGAATAAAAAGTGTGTGTTCTAAAGGGCCATTAACGTCTAGCACCAACCGAGTTTTTTCTGGCGAGGCATGCACTCGCAGGCTCTCGACCTGCGCATCCTGAGCCATCACTGGCGGCGCTACCGCCAGCCACACAACCATCAGAGCCGCTTTGCAGAAGAAAACTCGAGTAGCCAGCGGTCTTAGAGCACGCACTGTCATACGCGCAGACCTGCCAGCGCGGCCTGACCCTTAAGCGTTTGAGCCGAAACCGAGAGACGCCGCTCAGTGTCGCCAGTGACCATCATCGTTACCTCCAGGTCGGGCTTCGGCAGTAATCCCGAACCCTTCTGAGACCACTCAACCAAACACATGGCCTGATCATGAAAATACTCATCCACTCCCAAATAGTTTAACTCGTCAGGATGACCGAGTCTGTACAGATCAAAATGGTAGACATGACCCAATGCCAACTCATAGGGCTCGACCAGCGTAAATGTCGGACTCTTTACCGCCCCCGTATATCCAAGCGCTCGGAGCACACCCCGACAGAGTGTTGTTTTACCGGCACCTAAATCGCCATTTAGAAAAACAATGCCTGAGCCCTTCAATGCATTAAAAAGCTGCGCGCCCACAGCCTCAGTCGCTTCATCGCTTTGGGTCACATAGTCCATCAACGGATTCCTGCCAGAGATTTTCCAATTCCCGCAATTACATCGCTGGCAAGCAAACCGACTTCGCCTTGTTTTAAAGATGCAGCGTCGGCAGCAGCCGCATGATGCGCGACAGAAAGCGTCGCGGCCTCCCACAAGTTGCAACCCTGGGCAAGTAGCGATCCTATGATCCCCGACAGCACGTCACCCATACCCGCCGTCGCCATACCTGGGTTTCCGAAAGGGTTTAGCGCAGTCCGATGCCCATCCCCTACTAGGGTTCCATGTCCCTTTAACACCTTGACACCAGGGTAACGATCTACAAGGGCGTCAAGCACCCTCATACGATCCGCATCAACATGAGCTTGACCAAGAAGCCGCGCCGCCTCTAGTGGGTGGGGCGTCATCACACTGCTTCGGTTCGCCAGCCCAAATCGACTCACTAAATTGAGTGCATCCGCATCAATCACGAGTGGCTTCTCGCAGGCCATCACTTGGTGAAAGAGATTCAATGCCCAGGTATCTTGCCCTAGCCCCGGACCGATTACGATGGCGCTGGCCTGCGCCATCAGCTCTGTGAGATCCATTTCATCATTTGCGGCCCGAACCATCAGCTCGGGGCGCCGCGCTAGAAAGCCAGATACGTGCTCAGCGCGGGTAACCACTGACACCAATCCCGCACCACTGCGTAGCGCCGCTTCAGCTGCCAGCAATGGGGCACCGCCCATCCCCTCGTTTCCACCCACAACCAACACCCGACCAAAAGTTCCTTTGTGCGACCGTTTTGGACGAGGCGATAGGGGCAAGGCGACCAGGGTTGAGACTGCTGCCGCCGCAAAATCTTTCATCAGCGGTTCGGGCACGCCGAGGTCGTCGAGTACAACCCGTCCCGAAACTTCGGGCCCATCTTGGCTAAACAGACCTATCTTGTGGGCGATAAAAGTGACGGTGGCGGTTGCACGAACACAGACCGCATCTGCCACTCCGGTATCTGGATCTAAACCTGAGGGTAGATCCACCGAAATGACCGCCGCACCGGAGGTGTTGATGGCCGCGATAACAGACTGATACTCTGGCCGCACAGGACCGGAAACCCCTAGGCCGAGAAGCGCATCAATGATCACAGAGTTTGGGTCAATGACCGAAGCGGCGCCCTCATTACCCTCAACCCGGGACATTTGAGCCGCACTGCCTTGGCAAACCTTCAATGCGCTGGCAGCATCCAAACCAAGTTTGGAAGGGTCCCCAATCAAAAAAACCTGAACAGACCACCCTCGGTCGGCAAGGAATGCTGCGATGAGAAACCCGTCCCCAGCATTATTGCCAGATCCACAGAACACTTGAGCACGCTGGACGTTGGGAATTTCTCTGTCAATAAATGCCAGAACGGACCTTGCTGCTTTTCCCATCAGCTTCAATCCCGATATGTCATACTCGAGCATGTACCGCCGATCGAGCGTTCTGATCGCCTCTGCAGGATAAAGCTTCAACTGCATCATATTTGATCTGGCCTCTCGGAAAGCCTCATTATACTAATTCCCTTGCTGCTTAGTGGGACATCCTATGTCAGTGGAACACCTAAAATCTGAAATTCAAATTTGGGCTCGCGAACTCGGCTTCTCTGATGCCGGGTTCGTTAAACTCGAGCCCTCTGATCACGAAGCACGATTGCGCTCTTGGCTCAGCAAAGGTTACCACGGCAGCATGAATTATATGGGGCGCAACATCGGTTTGCGGATCGATCCCAGGGGATTGCTCGAAGGATCGGTCAGTGCGATTACAGTCAGGATGGACTATCTCTCCGCCGAGTCAATTCAGGGGATTGAGCCGCTGCTGAATCAGTCTAATCGCGCCTACATTGCACGCTATGCCTTAGGTCGCGATTATCATAAAACCATCAGGGGACGACTCAAACGCTTAGCGGGCACCATCAATTCGGCAATTGTAGAACGCGACCTGGGCGGATTTTTTGCACGTGCATGCACAGACAGCGCGCCCGTTTTAGAAAAGCGGTTGGCCGAAGCGTCAGGTTTAGGCTGGATCGGAAAAAACACCTTGCTGCTTAATCGAGAGGGCGGGTCTTGGTTTTTCATCGGAGAATTACTCACTAATCTTCCATTCGAATCATCGCCGGCATCGCCGGCAAATCACTGCGGCAGCTGCACGCGCTGTCTGGATATCTGCCCGACAAAAGCCTTCGTCGGCCCTTTCGAGCTCGACGCCAGGAAATGTATTTCCTATCTGACAATAGAGTCAAAGAGAGCAATTCCTGTCGACCTACGGCCAGCAATTGGCAACCGTGTTTTCGGCTGCGATGATTGCCAGATGGTCTGTCCGTGGAATAAGTTTGCAGTGTCCCGCGTCGACTCTGATTTTCAGCCTAGAGCCGAGTTTGCCAAAACAGATTTGATCACTTTGTTTTCTTGGGATGAAGCGACTTTCTTAAAAAAAACCGAAGGCTCGGCCATTCGGCGAACCGGTTACGCTGGCTGGCTTCGTAATTTAGCGGTCGCATTGGGTAACGCAGAATACGACCCAAAAATTGTTCACGTTCTGCGAACGCGGCTGCCCCTGGTCGACACCCTGGTAGCGGAACATATTGTCTGGGCGATTGATCAACAAGAACAGCGCGCTCGGTCAAAGGCTTCAGACGATGCGTTGTTGAAGCCTTAAATCTTAAAGACGTTTGCTCGATAGACCTTTAACTCATCGATCGATTCTCGGATGTCATCCAGTGCGCGGTGCTTACCTTGCTTGATCACCAAATCCATAATTTCAGGTTTCCAACGCATAACCAAAACTTTAATGGCGCTCACATCTAAATTCCGATAATGGAAAAACGCTCCCAGATTCGGCATGTGTCGGTCAATAAAACGACGATCTTGGCCTATGCTGTTGCCACACAGCGGCGAATCCCGAGGGCCAACATAGTCTGCCAAAAATTCCAGGGTCTCCGCTTCTGCCATGGCCTCGGTGGTTGTCGACGCAATGACCCGTGCGGTCAGGCCCGATTCGCCATGGTGTTTGGTGTTCCATTCATCCATCTGCGCCATACGCTCCTCAGTCTGGTGAACGGTCAAACAGGGGCCCTCTGCAATGATATTGAGTTGCGAATCGGTGACAATCGTTGCCATCTCAAGTACCAGATCATGATCTGGGTCTAGACCCGTCATCTCCATATCAATCCAAACCAAATTATCTGGATTCACGGCCATGAGGCTTCTCCCTTTTTATTGGCTTATTTGTCCGCTTATTTGTTAGCTTTACCATCAGAATACGGCTCTAGATCGACTGCTGCCAGGCTTTTATTGACTATCCCGTGTTCTGTGCCGGCAGGGCAATTTAAGGCCAAGTTTTTTGGCGGCCCCACTTCTTTAAATTCTATTTAAACGCGTTCGAGCCTGAAATCCAAACCCAAAGGTTCCAAGCCCAGTGGGTTCATCACGGGGTATCGGTGAAGGCACGTCTTGGAGTTTGCGGCATCGAAGGCCCATCGCTCTTTTAATCCTGCGAAACCTCATTCATGATTCATCGTTGATGCTTCAATCTTGGTAATCCAGACCGATCGTGAAACTATTTATTGCCCTCCAATACTTATTGCCCAAACACTGGCTGTCGCGCTGGATCGGATTGATCGCCGAATCTAAGGTGTCTTGGCTCAAAAACTGTCTCATCAGAGGTTTTGCGAACTTCTACGACGTCGACTGGACTGATGCTGCTCGCCAATCACCAGAAGCATTCCAATCCTTTAATGACTTTTTTACGAGAGAGCTAAAAGCTGGCGCAAGGCCCCTTTCGGGGCGTTTATGCGCACCCGCTGACGGCGTGGTTTCAGCTTTGGGATCCATCGAGGACCACCAACTGCTACAGGCCAAGGGTCAACACTATTCGGTAGATCAGCTGCTGGGTGAGCCACTTCCAGACCACTTTAGTCGTGGGGTTTACGCAACAATCTATCTAGCGCCTCGCGATTACCACCGCGTTCATTTTCCCAGTGCTGGCCAACTATGCACCGCGCGCTACATTCCCGGAGACTTGTTCTCCGTCAACCAAACCACAACCGAGGGCGTGCCAAATCTTTTTGCCCGCAACGAGCGATTAGTTTTAAAACTCAAAAGCCCCGCAGCCGACTATTATCTAATTTTGGTAGGCGCCATGATCGTCGCTGGCATTCAACCATTTTGGATGGATGGACCCTACGCGCCCAAGACCTGCCACGAAGATGAGTTTGATGCTCTGAAAGTTGCTCAAGGCGATGAGGCAGGCAGATTTCGTCTGGGCTCAACCGCTATTATTGTTGCTGAACAACCATTTGATTGGCAGATTCAATCCGGGGACGCGATTAGGATGGGCCATCCATTGGTTTGAGTTGATCAGTGATCTGGCCACCCAAAAAGAGCAACGTCGTCGAGAGCGCTCTTTTCAAGCCAGAGCATCACCAATCGATCTATTCCGAGGGCAACCCCGGCGCATTTTGGTAACTCTGCGGAGGCGTCGGCTAGCCGGCCATCAAAGCGAACCGTTTCAAGCCCTCGCGCTCGGCGCGCCTTGTCATGCGCCCGATAGCGCCGCTTCAGCTCCTGTGAATCTCTAAGCTCTTGGTAGCCGTTGGCCAGCTCAATTCCCCCCCAATACAACTCAAAGCGTTTGGCATACCCGCCATCGACGTCGATCTCTGCCAGGGCAGCCTGACAGGTCGGAAACTCTACCAAGTAAAAACACCGCGGTAAGGTGGGCGCAATTTCTTTTAAAAACAAATAATCCAAAACATCAGATCGAAACTGCTCGTCATGGGGACCCCGCAAGTGTCCGACATCCGTCTCAGTCCCAGTCTGTTCAATTAACTGCGCCAGGGCTTCATAGGACAGCGTGTTGGGGTCAGCATCAAAACGGGCTTTAAACAATGCCGTATAGGAGCACTGCTTGATTCCCAGACTTGCGCTGTCTCGCCAAGCCTGTGGTGGCTGAGGCAAACTGTTCAGCAAAGCCGTCAATGCGTCCATCAATGCCGTTAAGCTGCTGTCCACCTGGTACCATTCCAGCATGATAAATTCTGGATTATGGAGCTGACCCTGGTCGTTTTTTCTAAAGGCATGCGTGATCTCAAAGACCGAACGGCCATAAGCAGCCACGACCCGCTTAAGGGATGATTCTGGAGAAGTCTGCAAAAAAAGATCAGATGCTTCCGCAAGTCGAAAACTTTGGAGGTGTGGATCGACAGCCGCGCCTTGAGACAGCACAGGTGTTGAGACCTCAAGCACTGACAACCCGTCGAGGTAAGCTCTAATCGCCGTCAGCAATTCGCCCCTTGCCTGGAGCACTGACCAAGGGATCTTTGGCCGCCAGGACAAAACTAAGCGCTTTTACTTCGGCCCTGATATTCGCCCGTGCGGGTATCCACTCGGATCGATTCACCAACATTGATAAACAGCGGTACTTTAACGACAGCGCCGGTACTCAAGGTAGCGGGCTTCGAGCCCCCAGTCGCTGTGTCTCCTTTGAGCCCGGGATCGGTTTCGGTAATTTCAAGGTCAACAAAATTTGGAGCGAGCACTAAAATGGGAACATCATTCCAGAGCGTCACGGTGCAGCGGCTATTGTCTTTCAGCCAATGGATCGCATCACTCACGGCATTTTTATCGGCAGCGACCTGCTCATAACTGTCGTCGGTTTTCATGAAATGCCAGTACTCGCCATCAGAGTACATATATTCCATTTCATGCTCCATCACATCGGCGCCCTCAAGACTCTCCCCGGACTTGAACGTTCGCTCCCAAACCCGCCCTGTCTTTAGATTCTTGAGTCGAACACGATTAAAAGCTTGGCCTTTTCCAGGCTTCACAAACTCATTCTCAACAATGCTGCAAGGATCACCTTCCAGCAAAACTTTTAATCCAGATTTAAACTCATTGGTAGAAAAATTGGCCATTTTGATCCTCTTACACGCGCATTACGCCGAATGCCATGCCCCTATCATACAAAGAAACACTACTTTTTGGTGAACTAAACCCTTGTAACGTCGCCAACCAGTTCTCGATCGCGTATCCCCAGCAAAAATAAAATACTGTCGAGCCCCATGGTTGAAATTGCGTGACTGGACCTTTCCCGCACTAAATCCTTTGCATGATAAGCAATGCCCAGACCAGCCACACCCAACATCTCCAGATCATTCGCTCCATCACCTACGGCAATGGTCTGCGCCATGGAAATACCCTCCCGATCGGCAAGTTCCTGCAGAATTCGCGCTTTTGCCTCGGCATCTACTACCGGCGGCTCAACTCGACCCGTCAGCTTGCCATTTTCAATCTCAAGACGATTCGCGAAAACATAATCAACACCCAATTGAGCTTGAAGGCGAGCCCCAAAATAGTCGAACCCTCCTGAGAGGATCGCCGTTTTATAGCCCAACTGCCTCAACGTCCGGAACAGTTTCTCCGCACCCTCAGCCAAGGGCAGCTTCCCCGCGACTTCGTTTAACGTTGATTCAGGTAACCCTTTAAGAAGAGCAACGCGAGCATTGAGGCTTTCGGTAAAATCTAGGTCGCCAGACATTGCATGTCTTGTAATATCGGCCACCTCCTCGCCCACGCCGGCACATGCGGCGAGCTCGTCGATTACCTCGGTTTGAATTAAGGTCGAATCCATGTCAAAGGCAATGAGCCGTCGGTGCCGCCGAAACAAACCATCTTCTTGAACCGCAACATCTAACTCCATTTCAGCAGCAACGGTCATCATCTGACGCCGAAATGATTCAGTTGCAGCACCGCGCAATGACCACTCAATACACGCTCGACCCGGCCCCTCCTCTGAATTGAGAGAAACCCGCCCAGAAAGCCGCGTTATATGATCAATATTCAAACCTGCCTCAGAGACCGTCAGCGCCAATTTAGACAGCTGCTGCGCGGAGATTCTTCTTCCGAGAATCGTCAAAATCGTGCGATCTTGCCCCTGTCGGTCCACCCAACTTTGATAGTCCAAGTCCGAGACGTCTGCCATCTCAACACTGAGCCCTTCGCTGAGAAAGAACGCGCGCACTGAATCAATCACCCCTTGTCTCGAGGCATCGAAGCGCACTAAAACGCCCAAGGTCAAAAAATCATGAATAATCGCCTGACCCATATCCAACACTTCCATGTCAGCCTCAGACAAAAGGCTTGTCATTTTTGCGGTTAGCCCGGGACGGTCACGGCCTGTTACATTGATTAACTTAATGGTTTGCATGCAGAAGAATTCCCTCTCACTTCCTATTATCCATCAATTTGTGACCTCGAGACAGCGAGGCGCCCAATTGGGATATACTTTGGTCAGATCCATCCTTTTCATGATCGATGCAATACCGCCTAATCTCGCTTTTGCTTATCCCCTTTTTTGCGGCCAGTGCTCTGCTCGCAGCCCTAGCTTTGTCCAATCTCAAAAACCAACTCTTAATCGCCGAGGCCAACCTCGCACAAACGCTGATACAAACCAGCACGAACGATGCGGCCACCTACTTCGCGCAAAACGATTGGGTAGCGCTCTCAGCTGTTCTTGAAAACCTCTCTGGATCAATCAAGCAAACTCGCGCAGAAATTATAGACAGTTCGGGGCAAGTCATTCTGGCCAAAGGCCAATCAACCAAAACGGGGCAAACCTTTGAAAGTGCACTGCTATCAGAAGGGCAAACGCTAGGGATTATGACACTCACAACCAGTGGTGAGGCGATTGAAACCCTTGTTTTTGAGACAGGGGTTTTAATGGCCTTTTGCGTTATCCTACTTGCGTCAGCGATCGCACTTTTTTTGGCCCAGTTCGGCGATTTTGTTCGGATCTGGATCGGGCTTGACCCTCCGCGCGCCGCGCCGGTCAAAAACCAACAATCAGCCCCTTTGGATCGCAGGGTAAATGGTTTAGAGGTCTTGTTTGCAATCAAACTCACACCCTCGCGCTTGGCGCCGCTTTCAGCCCTTCATACCCTTACCCAGCGGCACGAAGGGCGCCTATCGACGATTGTGGCCGGAGATTACGAAGCGCGTTTCGCGGGGAATGATGCAGTCGCTTCCGGCCTTCTTTTTTATGAAGGGCTCAAAACATTGCTTGATGACACAGAGACGCTAGACGCTCGATTTGCGCTTGGTATCTGTAACGATCATTCAGGGAGCGACGTTCCTAAACGGACAAAGTTCCTTGCGACCCTCAGCACCGGTGAACTCGTCATAGACGAGACTACCCAAGCGTTGCTCACCGACGCGCTAGGAAACCACTGGATGATCGAACCATTTATTTCACCCCTGGCCTCTGATCTCAGCTTATCTCTGCTAAAACCAAGGCGGCTTTGAGTATCTCTATCAATGGTTCAAAACGACTCGATCGACTTTTTGGAATCCCCTTGGCAATTTGAGACCTCGACGCGCACGTTCACCCCGATAATGCGTTAACTCTTTGAGGGTAAGGTGGATATAACGTTTGCCCGAATGAACGGTAATCGTTTCTGATTCATGGAAAACGACCAAGTGCGCCATCACCTCGCTTCGGCTCTTGATCGCTGCACTCGGGATATTAATGATTTTGTTCCCCTTTCCCCGCGCAAGTTCTGGCAAATCCTTGAGCGAAAAAATCAACAGTCGACCCTCGCTGGTAAAAGCAGCAATCAGCTGCCCAGCCTCAGCGGCAATCGGACAGGGCGGTAACGACTGAGCCCCTGACGGAACACTCAAGTAGGCTTTACCCGCTTTGTTCTTGCTGATCATGTCCTCGACCTTTCCAACAAAGCCATAGCCAGCATCACTGGCGATCAAATACTTTCGATCCGGTTCGTCTAAAATTAACCCCGTGAACCGCGCTCCCTGGGGCGGATTAATCTTTCCTGAAAGGGGCTCCCCTTGACCCCGTGCAGAAGGCAGCAGGTGAGCTGCAAGTGCATAGCTGCGACCTGTATTGTCAAAAAAGACAGCGGTTTGATTGGTTTTACCGGCCGCAGAAGCCAAGAAGCGGTCCCCTGATCGGTAACTCAATTCCGTGCCGTTGACTTCATGTCCCTTGGCGGCACGAACCCAACCATTTTCTGACAACACGACAGTAATCGGGTCGTTCGTCATCAAATCTCGTTCCGAAAATGCCTTCGATTCAGCCCGCTTTACAATCGCGGAACGCCGAGGATTACCATAAGTCTCAGCATCCGAGAGTAACTCTTTCTTGATTAACGTTTTAAGACGAGCTTTAGAGTCGATGATTTGTTGAATTGACGCCCGCTCAGCACCAAGCTCATCTTGCTCGGCCCTGATTTTCTGTTCCTCAAGTTTCGCAAGTTGACGTAACCTCAAATCCAAGATCGCCTCAGCCTGTCGCTCCGTCAACTCAAACCGTTCGATCAGTTTGAGCTTGGGTTGGTCTTCGGTTCGGATGATGTGGATTACTTCATCAATATTTAAAAACGCGACCAATAGGCCCTCTAAAATGTGAAGGCGATCGAGGATCTTCTCGAGTCGGAATTGAAGGCGCTTAAGCACAGTGGTCTGACGAAATTCAAGCCACTGTTTGAGCAACTCCCGCAGCGAGCAAACCCCTGGACGGCCGCTCAATTGGATCACATTTTGATTGATTCGATAGGTTCGCTCTAAATCAGTACTGGCAAACAAATGGCCCATCAAAGCCTCAATATCTACTCGATTACTGCGTGGGACGATGACAATTCGCGTTGGATTCTCATGGTCCGACTCATCTCTCAAGTCCACAACCATCGGAAGCTTCTTAGCCTGCATCTGCGCGGCAATCTGCTCCAGGATTTTCGTGCCCGAAACCTGATAAGGCAGCGCTTCAATCACAATCTCACCGGCCTCAATGCTGTAGACAGCTCGCGCACGGACGCTGCCGCGACCTGTCTCATAATTTTGTAGAATTTCCTCAGGGGAGGAAATAATCTCTGCGCCTGTTGGAAAATCAGGGCCCTTCACGTGGGTCATTAGGTCAAGCACTGAAGCTTTCGGAGAATCCAAAAGGTGAATACAGGCGCTGACGATTTCATTGAGGTTGTGCGGCAGGATGTCTGTTGCCATACCCACGGCAATCCCCGTACCTCCGTTGAGCAACAAATTGGGCAATCGAGCTGGCAGCACCAGCGGCTCTTCCATCGTGCCGTCAAAATTTGCGATCCACTCGGCTGTGCCCTGCCCTAGTTCAGACAACAGGACTTTAGAATAGCCCGTAAGTTTTGATTCGGTATAGCGCATCGCAGCATAAGATTTTGGGTCATCAGGTGAACCCCAGTTACCTTGACCATCAACGAGCGGGTACCGATAAGTGAACGATTGCGCCATCAAAACCATCGCTTCATAACTCGCAGCATCCCCATGGGGGTGGTATTTGCCGATTACATCGCCAATGGTTCTGGCCGATTTCATGTATTTAGCGTCGGCGTTTAATCTGAGTTCTGACATCGCATAGACAATTCGACGCTGAACAGGCTTGAAGCCATCACCAATGTGCGGCAACGCCCGGTCGTTAATCACGTACATCGCGTAATTCAAGTAGGCATTTTCAGTAAACTCTGCGAGCGACAGGTTCTCAATGTTGCTCACATCGATATCTTCAGTCATTTTGATTCCTTGGATCTAAATCAATTCAGCAAGATCACCCTTGCGTTCGAGCCAGGTCTTCCGATCTCCAGCACGTTTTTTTGCAAGCAGCATATCTAATAAATTATTGACTTCGGTGGGTTCATCAATGGTCAGTCGCACCAGACGTCGAGTATCCGCCGACATCGCCGTTTCTCTCAATTGCAGAGCATTCATTTCACCGAGCCCTTTGAAACGTTGAACCGAGACCTTGCCTTTGAGTTTCTGAGTCTCGATACGATTGAGTATCGCGGCGCGTTCAGATTCATCCAGCGCGTAGAACACTTCTTTACCAACATCGACCCGATAAAGCGGCGGCATCGCAACAAATACGTGTCCCTCGCGCACCAGCGCCGGGAAATGCTTGACGAACAATGCGATCAACAGACTTGAGATATGCAAGCCATCAGAATCAGCATCGGCGAGAATACACACTTTGCCGTATCGCAACCCAGATAAATCGTCCGAACCAGGATCCATCCCTAAAGCGACGGAGATATCATGCACTTCCTGAGAAGCCAGAATATCGACGGAATCGACCTCCCAGGTGTTCAGGATTTTGCCCTTCAGCGGCATGATGGCCTGAGTTTCACGATCCCGGGCTTGTTTCGCCGAGCCTCCAGCGGAATCTCCCTCGACCAGAAATAGCTCTCCCATCATCGCGTCTTGGCAAGAGCAATCCGTTAACTTTCCTGGCAACGCAGGGCCAGTCGTGATTTTTTTTCGAACAATTTTTTTACCTGCTCGAAGACGGGCCTGAGCATTATGGATCGCCATATCCGCCAGTAACTGGCCTTCTTCAGTATGTTGATTGAGCCACAGACTAAAGCTGTCCTTCACGGCGGAGGCAATGTAACCAGCAATTTCACGGCTATTGAGACGGTCTTTCGTTTGACCAGAGAATTGCGGGTCCAGCATCTTTGCAGACAACACGTAGGCGCAGCGCTCCCAGATATCCTCACCCGCGATTTTCAATCCCCGTGGCAGTAAATTGCGGAATTCGCAGAACTCCCGCAGCGCCTCAAGCAAACCCGTTCTCAGGCCATTGACATGGGTGCCGCCAAGACCGGTTGGAATGAGATTGACGTAACTTTCGGTGAGCGGTTGTCCGCCTTCAGGCAGCCATTGAACGGCCCAATCGACCGCCTCACTTTGGGCAGCTTGGGAGCCTGTGAAAGGTGCCTTTGGCAATAGTTCAAAGCCTTCAAGCTCTGAGGATAAATAGTCCTCCAGTCCGGACTCATAGCGCCACTCGGTCGTCCGAGCCTCACCTGTCTCTTGCTCGTTAACAAAGATCACCGAAAGGCCTGGACACAGTACTGCCTTGGCTCTGAGCAAATGCTTCAATCTTGAAATCGAAAATTTCCCGGAGTCGAAGTACTTTGCGTTGGGCTTAAATTCTATGGTTGTTCCTGTGTTGCGCTTACTCACGCTATCGCGAACGCTCAACGGGGAAGTCATGACACCATCTTGAAAAGCCATATGATGGAGATGCCCATCTCGTTTGACCAACACTTCAAAACGCTCTGAGAGCGCATTCACCACAGAGACGCCCACACCGTGTAATCCGCCCGAAAACCGGTATTGATCGTTGTTAAATTTAGCCCCGGAGTGAAGACGCGTCAGAATTAACTCCACACCGGAAGTTTTCTCTGTGGGGTGAATGTCAACCGGCATACCCCGACCATTGTCAGCGACCGCCATCGCATCATCTTTACGTAATGTCACCACAATTTCACTGGCATGACCCTCTAGTGCCTCATCCACACAGTTATCGATGACCTCTTGGGCCAGGTGGTTAGGGCGAGACGTCTCGGTATACATCCCTGGGCGTTTTTTGACAGGGTCAAGGCCTTCTAAAACCTCGATCGAATCCGATTGATAACTGTTTGCCATCGATGACTATTCCTAGATTGAACGCTCAGTGGAACTTACAAGACCGCTCTCAATGCCATTGGACCGGCCCGAGAGGTCGATCGGCTGGTCAAAAAAGAAGGTCTTAATTCGAAAACAAATTATAACGGGAAACCAGCAGGATGGTATCAATCATCGAGCACAAGCACGGGTTCCAGCATGCGCCCATGCTCGATGCAAGACGCGAGCAGCTCGCCCAAGGCGCGATTGACTTGAGATTTCTCATCAGGGTGATGAAGCGCCGCATTGGGCAGATCGTAACGTTGTTTTAATTTCTCGTGTGCACCCACCGTCAAGACTTCCGCAGTTGACAAATCATGATAAAGACAGATCGAGAGTTTAGGCCAGTCCAGCCAATCCAAATTGCCCAATCCTCCCGAGACGGTGAGATTAATGAACGTGGTGTAAGTGCATCGCTCGATTACCTCTAGATCCACTTGAGTTAAGACGCCGCTGACTTCGAGCGCGAACTTGCGCTCATCATCCTCTGCGTAAGACGGAAAAAGTTTTAGCATCCGTATGTAATTCGCATCGCAACTGGCCAAGTCCTGGGATAGGTCTGGCACGTAACGGCGACGGTTTTGAATAGACTGTTTCTTCATGGCACTCTCAAATGAACATGGTTAGCCTAGCATTTTTTGGCGCCTTAAGGT
>Ga0213863_10001376_pt1 | contig 17661 bp, 13 predicted proteins | sample PICome_8_FD_160128 | JGI IMG/M metagenome (GOLD analysis project Ga0213863, IMG submission 160128) | Coastal seawater microbial communities near Pivers Island, North Carolina, United States - PICO497 | ecosystem: Environmental > Aquatic > Marine > Coastal | place: USA: North Carolina... | reverse complement strand
ATTTTTCTGCAGTACCGCGCGGGCCTCTTTATAAAAAGAGGCCACTGGCATAAGTCGGGCTATCATTCGATGTCCGGTGTGAGTTACCGCTGCTTTAAACAGCTGATTATATGGGCGTAAATGCGTTGTCTGACAGGCAAGGTTAGCGTGAGGTTGGCGTCCTGTCGCTTTTCAGGACCCGGATATTCCTGAACCAGACCTTGTCCCAGTGATCCTGTAACCCGATATGTCCGCTAAACAGGCTGCCATAGTCTGGACGGTCAGCGAACTTGCTCTTTTCATACAGCGTTTGCCAATCTGCACTGCCCTGCTCAAACTGCGCTGTGATGTGATCGTTAAGCCAGAATTGAACCTCGGGACCGCGAGCGATAATATGCGCGCGGTTCCAGTGACCAACCGGTCGGCTGGTGTCGTGATCCGGTGCAAGCATATCGTAGTAGGCACCTGCCCTGTGCGTTGGGTCACTGGCATCGTAGTGACCTGCGTTGTCGAGTATCTGCATCTCATAGCCGGAATGTTGCATGTTGCGGCCGGATTCGTTGCCGCGAATAAAGATTCCGCTGTTGCCGGCGTCGCTGATGCGCCATTCTATTTTCAGTTCAAAATCACCAAACTGCTCGCGCGTGATAATGTCGCCACCAAAGCCGAGGCGGGTCAGGCAACCGTTCTCAATGCCCCAGCCGTCGTTGACCTCTTCCTCCTGGTAAGAGCGCCACTGGCTGAGGGATTTTCCGTCGAACAGAAGTTGCCAGCCGGCCGCTTTTTCGTCCTCGGTCAGGGCGTTGATGCATTCGTGTTTGCCAACGATTTCATCGCTGCCGCAAGCGCTGAGGCAAAAGAGCATTATCAGGCAGGTTATGTTCTTCACACAGTTACTCGGGTGGGTTGTGCATATCCAACACAGGAGCACTGCGGGTCACGGCAGACAATCTATTTTTCGAAAGTCATGACAGTCTTCCACCATAGTCTGGGTAGCAAGGCGCGCCATAGGTAGAGCAGCTTTGCTTCCTGGGGGTAGATGATGTCCTTGTTCTTGCGTACGCCCTTTTCGATTGCATCGATCATTTTTTCCGGATCGGCGAGGCGACCGGATTTCTTGGCCTGGATAATGCTTCCCGGCGTATCGGTTTCGATCGTCTGGTCTACCAAAGGGGTATTGACCGCGGGTGGGCATACCAAGTGGGCGCGCACGCCGGAACCGCGGATTTCGTTCTGCAGCACTTCGACATAAGCGTTCACTGCGGCCTTTGTCGCACAGTAGGCCCCCATTTTCGGCACCAGTGCAATACCGGCGATAGAGCCGAAGGCGATGATACGTCCCTCGCCTCTCGCCATCATCGCAGGCAGCACAGCGCGGATTATGTAAGTGGTGCCGAAATAGTTGATACGGAAGAGTCGCTCCATATCCTCGTGTGTGTGGTCTACCAGCTGATGACTCGGCATCAGTGCGGCAGCGTGCACCAGCAATTCTACCTGGCCCAGCGTGGCGTTCACCTGTGCCACCTTGGCCTGCACATCCTTCAGGTCGGCGATATCGCAGTGAAAGGCCGTAATATTGTCGGATTCTGCCGCAGTCTCTTCAAGACCCTGTTCATTGACGTCGAAGATCGCGACCTTGGCTCCCCGCCCGGCCAGCCGTCTAGCGCAAATCTGGCCCATGCCGCTGGCGCCGCCTGTTACGATAGCCACTTTGTCGGATACATTAATCATAGCTACTCCGGAGTTCTATTTTTTGTATAGGGTCGCACGGTCTGCGTCTTGCGGCCTCGCTGGGCAACCCGTGATTAGAGCTCACAGGAGTCAGGGGTGGCCCAGAATACAGAGAAAACCGGGGGCTTCCAAGTCCCCCAAAAATCTACTCCTGCCATCATTTTCAGAGTCGTCTGAAGCAGTTGGTGATAATTCAATATACCCCTTTGGAGTTATGACGGCACAAGCATCCGGTTGTGCCTTCATCGCCATGACTGAACCCTTTGGGCTGTTACCGGGTTAATCGGCTATATGGGTCAAGGGCAGGTCGGTTTTTTGCAACACACGTCGCAGTTCAAAGCTGGAGTGAACCCCGGTGACCCCTTCGATACGCGTCAGTTTGCCTAACAGGAAGCGCTCGTAGTATTCCATGTCGGGCACCACGGCTTTGAGCAGGTAATCCGAGCTTTGTCCCGTGACGACCGCGCACTCAAGCACCTCTGGGTAGCTGATGACCTCTGCCTCGAATGCCTCGAAGCGGTCTGGCGTGTGCCGGTCCATGCTAATGCCGATATAAGCCGTGAGCTTTAAGCCCAGTTTGGCCTGGTCCAGCAGCGTGACATGCCCCCGGATGAGCCCTGAATCCTCCAATCGTTTTACTCGTCGGGAACAGGGTGTCGGTGAGAGGCCAACTTTGTCTGCCAGCTCAAGATTGCTTATACGGGCGTTGACCTGCATTGCCTCGAGGATTCTGCGGTCGGTACGATCAAGCTTCATCAGGTTAGCTCCCTGGCATATAGATGAACGACGTAATATTAGAGAGTATCACTAAAAAAACTGTGTATAGTAGATAAATATTGCTAATCTAGGCCCAAAATACGCGGTATTTGCAATTAATCACTCCGCCAAGGGGCCTATACTAGGCGTCCGGCCGATAAGCCACCTTTTGCCGGGTTATCCCGCTGGGTTACCCGCCGAACGGGGTGCACCGAGACCTCAAAAGGGTCTTTATCCCGTCTAGGTGGCTGGCCTATTGACCAAGATATTGCCGAGGCAGAGCGCCATGAACAGCTTTAATCACCAGAAGTATCAGGCGTTTAAGCCTATTGCGAAACCCGACCGCCGCTGGCCTGATCGTGTGATCGAACAGGCTCCCCTGTGGTGCAGTGTTGACCTGCGCGATGGCAATCAGGCATTGGTGGAGCCCATGACCGCGCGGCAGAAGTCGGAGTTGTGGGATCTCCTTGTGAAAATAGGCTTCAAAGAGATAGAGGTGGGCTTTCCGTCCGCCTCGAGCCATGACTACAATTTTGTGCGGGAACTGATCGATCAGGATCGTATTCCCGATGACGTGACCGTGCAGGTGTTGACTCAGGCCCGACCGGACCTGATCGAAAAGACATTTCAGGCGCTCAAGGGGGTGCGGCGAGCGGTTGTTCATGTATACAACTCCACTTCCACGGTGCAGCGGGAGCAGGTGTTTGGTCTTGACCGAAAGGGGATCGTCGATATCGCCGTCAAGGGCGCCGCACTGATAAAAGAGTGTGCGAAGCAGCACCCGGATACGGAGTGGATATTTGAGTACTCACCGGAGAGCTTCACTGGCACCGAGCTCGATTTCGCCGTAGAAATATGCGACGCGGTCAACGCAGTCTGGGAACCGACACCGGAAAAGCCTGTAATCATAAACCTGCCGGCCACGGTAGAGATGAGCACGCCCAATGTGTATGCAGACCAGATCGAGTGGTTTTGTGACAACGTCGCCAACCGTGAGAGCCTTTTGATTTCGCTGCATACCCATAATGACCGAGGCTGTGCGGTAGCTGCCGGCGAATTAGGGGTCATGGCCGGCGCCGACCGGGTAGAGGGCACGTTGCTGGGCAATGGTGAGCGCACCGGAAACATGGACATCATCACCATGGCGATGAACATGTACAGTCAGGGCGTTAACCCCGAACTGAACTTGGAAAATACCGACGAAATTCTAAAGACTGCAAGGGAGTGTACGCAATTACCTGTGCACCCCCGTCATCCCTGGGTGGGCGAGCTAGTGTTCACGGCTTTCTCTGGCAGCCATCAGGATGCCATCAAGAAATGCCTGGCCCGGCGCGATGAGGCCGAGCCCTGGGAGGTGGCCTATCTGCCAATTGATCCGAAGGATATCGGGCGCTCGTATCAGGAAGTAATAAGGATTAACAGCCAGTCCGGAAAGGGAGGTATCGCTTTCGTACTGCAACGGGACTTTGGCTTGGAGCTGCCTCGCTGGTTGCAGATTGATTTCAGCCGCACTGTGCAAGCGCATGCCGAGGCTCAGGAAACGGAAGTCGGCTCGGCAGACGTTTTCGCCTTGTTCGAGAAAACCTACCTGTCCTCAAAGGGCCGGTGGCAGCTGGGTAATTACCAAGTCAGCCGGGAGGACGGAGTAGACAAGCTGCAGGCACAGTTGCAGGAGGGTTCCACCTCGCACACACTCGTCGGTACGGGCAACGGCGTTGTAGCTGCGTTTGTCGATGCGATCCAGGAATTTACTGGCAAACACATTGTTCTCGTAGAATACAACGAGCACGCGCTGAGCCAGAGTGCAGATGCTGAAGCGATATGCTATATACAATTGAGCGTCGATGGGAATCGTTTCTGTGGCGTGGGGCTCAGTCCTGATATTGTTCAGGCATCGTTGGACGGTATTCTTTGCGCGATTAATCAGGCCGCCCGGCAGGAGCATAACGCTGCTGCCTGACTAGCAGGTGATCCCCGACGTGAATCATATTTACCACAGTGGCGCCGCAAGGCTTTTTGGTGTGGACAAGCAGAGCGGTAGAGATGATCAGAGGCTGGCAACTACAGTGTCTATCGGTGCGCAGGATGCCCGCTCGATGAGAGCCTTGCGCACCTTTTGTATTCTGATAGTCGGCCTGATTCTCGCATCCTGCAGTGGCACGACGTTTGTTTATAACCGTCTCGACGTCATTCTGCCCTGGTATATCGACGACTATGCAGATCTCAATGGCCATCAGGATGCCTACCTCGACGAAGTGTTGGTGCCTTTTTTAAACTGGCATCGACAGCAGGAGTTGCCCGCCTATTTGAGCGTCATTGAAGATATCGACGCGCACCTCAATGACACCCTGACGGGAGCAGATGTCGCAGAGATATTCAGTGAATTTGAGGCAGCCTGGCTGCGTATCGAGGCCAGGGGACTAGACTGGTTGCTGGATCTGGGTGGGCAACTAAGCGAAAAGCAGATGTCGAATGTCATCGCGGCGCTTTGGGAGCGGCAGGAAGAGTTTCAGGAAGAATATCTCGAGCGTGATGATGCGGCGTTTTATGAAGATAGTTATGACAACTTGCTCGACAACGTGGAGGAGTTTCTTGGCCGCGTCTCCGGCGCCCAGCGTGAGCAATTGCGTCTCGCCGCAAACGCGTTGCAGCGTTCAGATGTTGAGTGGCTGAAAGAGCGTGCAGAATGGATAGAAGAGTTGTCCGTGCTGCTCGATTCTGAACCGGGTTGGGAGCGTGCCGTCCGAGACGCTGTGCAGCAGCGACGAGAGAATCCGTCTCCAGAATATCGGGAAATTTATACGCACAATATGACTATAATTTTCAACGCCGTCGCTACCGTGGTGAATAGCCGCAGCGAGCGCCAGGATAAATACCTGCGCAACCGGCTCGCGGAATTGCGCGAAGACCTGAAAACCCTGGCGGATCAGGAGGTACTTTAATCGCATGAGCGCGAACTTTATCTACATTGTCCAACCCATCGCAGCGCTCCTTATCTTTGTCATACTGGCCCATCTGATTTTTTTTGGTCCCGGGCGCAGGCTTTTTTCGGCACGTTTGATTCAGCGCAACTATCATGGAAACAAGCGGAGACAGTTGCTACATGATCTTGCTTTGACCCTGTTAAATCTGGTGGTCGTTATCACGCTGACAACACTTCTTTTTCAATGGCTATTCCAGGTGTCATTGGTAACTGTAATAGATTCTCCATCGATAGCCGTCACACTTGGACAGTTTGTCCTGTATTTTTTTGCTTTCGATCTCTACTACTACGTGTGGCACCGGGTTTTACACACACCGTTCCTTTACAAGCACGTACATTCCCATCATCACGCCGCGACGCGGCCGACGCCACTGACCAGCTATGCGGTTCATCCTGTCGAGGGGTTTGTGTCGTTTCTGTTCACGCTGTTGTTGTTCATTGTGATGGATATGTCGTTAATGGCATTGATAGCAATGAATGCCTACAGTGTGATTCACAGCGTGATCCTGCACAGTGGCCATGACCTGTTTCCAAAGTGGTGGTACCGAAACGGATTGAGCAAATATTATGTCACTCCCCTGTACCATGATCTGCATCACAGCGAGCCCGAAAGTGCTAATTTCGGCATTTACACCACAATTTGGGATCGCGTTTTCGGCACGGTTTCAACGTCGTTACAGTCGTCATTCAGCAGGGTAACGTCGGCGACGCGCACAGCGTAGTAACCGCCCGGAAATTGGCCCGTGCGGCAGCCCATAACGAAGTCCGGCTATGAAGGGTTCCAGAGCTTGGTAATGCCGTGAGGGGAGTAAGCCTGGTCACCTCATTGTGATCAGGCCCGAGACGTCTAGTCGAGTAACGATAAATCCCGTACCGCGCCCTTGTCGGCGCTTGTGACCATTTTGGCATAGACCTTAAGTGCAGGTGTGACGTTGCGTGGACGTGATTCCATCGGTTGCCATGCTTTGTCACCAAGGGCTTCCATGGCCGCACGGCGCCGAGTTAGCTCCTCATCGGTCAGCTTTACATTGATGCTTCGATTGGGAATATCGATCTCAATAGTGTCGCCATTCTCAACCAGCCCGATAGCGCCGCCAGCGGCGGCCTCTGGAGAGGCATGGCCGATAGATAGCCCGGAGGTCCCGCCGGAGAAACGGCCATCGGTGAGTAACGCGCAAGCTTTTCCGAGCCCTTTGGACTTGATATAGCTGGTGGGATAAAGCATCTCCTGCATGCCCGGCCCTCCCCGGGGGCCCTCGTAGCGCACTACAATCACGTCGCCAGCCTTTACTTTGTCGTTCAGTATATTGTCCACCGCTTCGTCCTGGCTTTCGCAGACATGGGCTGGCCCCGAGAAGATGAGTATAGAATCGTCCACTCCAGCGGTTTTTACTACGCAGCCGTCTTCAGCGATATTGCCTTTGAGAATAGCGAGGCCCCCTTCCAGGGAAAAAGCGTGCTCCAATGAGCGAATGCACCCGTTCTCGCGGTCACTGTCCAGACTGGGCCAGCGGGTGTCCTGGCTGAACGCGACCTGGGTCGGTATGCCTCCGGGGCCTGCGCTGTAGAATTTACGGACCGCAGCATTGTCGGTCTGGGCGATGTCCCATTCTGCTAGTGCGTCTGCCAGCGTATCGCTGTGTACGGTCGAGCAATTACGGTGTAAGAGCCCTGCCCTGTCCAACTCGCCCAATATAGCCATGATGCCGCCAGCCCGATGGACATCTTCCATATGGTACTGAGGTGTGCTCGGCGCCACTTTGCATAGCTGCGGAACCTTGCGCGAGAGGCGATCAATATCCTGCATGGTGAAATCCAGCTCCGCTTCCTGCGCCGCTGCCAACAGATGGAGAATAGTATTGGTGGAGCCGCCCATGGCGATGTCGAGACTCATGGCATTTTCAAAGGCCTGAAGGTTGGCGATGTTGCGTGGCAGAACGCGCTCGTCGTTATTTCCGTAGTAGCGTTTGCAGAGATCGACCACTACGCGCCCCGCTCGCAGGAATAGTTGTTCCCGGTCGGCATGGGTCGCAAGGGTCGACCCGTTGCCGGGCAGCGACAGTCCTAGTGCTTCGGTCAGGCAGTTCATGGAGTTCGCGGTAAACATGCCTGAACAGGAGCCACAGGTTGGGCAGGCAGAGCGCTCATACTCCGCCACCTCTTCATCAGAGGCGCTATCGTCGGCGGCAATTACCATTGCGTCGATCAGGTCGAGCTTGTTCTCAGATAATTTTGTCTTGCCCGCCTCCATTGGGCCTCCCGAGACAAATACAGTCGGGATATTGAGCCGCATGGCGGCATTGAGCATTCCAGGAGTGATCTTGTCGCAGTTGGAGATGCAGACCATGGCATCGGCACAGTGGGCGTTGACCATGTATTCCACGGAGTCGGAAATAATGTCGCGAGAGGGCAGACTGTAAAGCATGCCGTCGTGGCCCATGGCGATACCATCATCCACCGCGATGGTGTTGAACTCTTTGGCAACGCCGCCTGCTGCCTCGATCTCCCGGGCCACCAGTTGACCCAGGTCTTTGAGGTGCACGTGTCCGGGGACGAACTGCGTAAAGGAGTTAACGACCGCGATGATGGGCTTTTGAAAATCCTCGTCTTTCATGCCTGTGGCGCGCCACAGGGCGCGGGCGCCGGCCATATTGCGGCCATGAGTAGAGGTCTTGGAGCGAAATTCTGGCATCTTATTGTCTTCCGGCGGCGGCTGTTTTACTGAAAAAGCGACCTGCGTCGATCTAAAAAAAAAGAGGAGTAAAGAATAGCAGAATTTGCTTATTTTTTCCTGCCGCAAGTTGCCATTATGTGCGCAGTCCGGAAGGTAAGCCCCAACCGCTATAGGGCGTGCTGCCTCTGGCAGCATCATCCATAGTCGGGTATTGAAGGCCGCTCGGCCACTGTAGTTTTTGACCCTAAAAGTGTCGACCCAACTATGCGAACCCTTTAAAGTACCCGTCGCCTCGAGCTGATCGCGCGCTGCTATAATAGCTGTAAAACTTGCCGCGGTGGATTACTCTGGTAATCTCGCTGCGCGTTGTAATGCGGAGGCGCATATTTTGTAAAACACGATAGTTAATCGTTAGATGACAATACTTTGGTCAAGCCTTTTTCGCTCAAATGCCACGAGGAAAAGAAAATGAAGCGAGTCGTACTATGTATATTTATCCTTATTGTTTCTGCCTGTTCGGCTCAGCCAGCCCGGGAGTCCGCGGTTGAACCCGCTGCGAAGGCAAAGGACGTTACGAAGAGCGCCTATACCCAAACCGGTAAGGCCTCTTTTTACGCGGATAAATATCAGGGGCGTCAGACGGCCAGCGGCGACCTGCTGGATCATGAAGAACTGACTGCCGCTCATACCAAGCTGCCTTTTGGTACCAAGGTCAGGGTCACCAACACCAGTAATGGTAAGAGCACAATTGTTATCGTCACAGACAGAGGGCCGTTCGTGGAGGGCCGTATAATCGATTTGACAAAATCCGCGTTTGATCAAATCGGTGACAGGAACGAGGGCGTCATCACGGTCCAAATTGAAGTCATAGAATAATGACTGTGGAATGCGTCGGTGATCGAGACCAAGTAATCGCGCAGTGTGATCCAATCGTGCCGGGAGTTTGATGCGCTCTAGTTGCTGTCTGCCTCACAGAGAGAGAAAGCATTTACAGGTTTGCGCGCTGGGGCCGGGCCAGCACACGGCAGGGCATTAAAGCGCCTTGAAGAACACCTTTGAGTTGCGCTGCAGGTTGTAAAGCGATTGCTTCTTCCCGGGGAGAGCCTCTCTACCGGATTCGATAAAGCCCTGCTCGATAAACCAGTGAGCGGTCTGCGTTGTCAATACAAATACATGGGCCAGCCCCAGTGCGCGCGCCTGGTGCTCCAGCTCCTGCAGCAGGCGTTGGCCGCGCTGGCCGCCCCTGTAGTCGGGGTGCGAGACGATGCAGGCTATCTCGCCACAGGCGTCTGGCTTGAAGGGATAAAGCGCGGCCGCGGCGATGATGCGCCCATCGCGCACCAACACACGAAACTGACCGATTTCTCCTTCCAGCAATTCCCGCGAACGTTTAAGCAACACCCCCTGCTGCTCTAGCGGTTCGATTAACTCCAGAATGCCGCCCACGTCATCGATATTGGCCTGCCGGGATTTCTCGAAATCATCGTCTGCGACAAGTGTGCCGCTGCCGTCGTGGGTGAAAAGTTCTTCCAGCAGTGCACAATCATCTGCGTGACTGATGATATGACATCTTTCTACCCCGTTTAGGCACGCCTGTCGGGCAGTATCCAGTAACTGTGTTTGCTCTGCGTTGACCGCGCTTATGGTGCTGATCTCGCCAGCCTTGCACTGCGCAATGAGCGCCCCGGTGATGTCGACGATGCCAGGGGCCTCACCGAACAGTACCAGTTTGTCGGCGTTGATCGCGGCCGAGCACTGCACGGCGATATCTTGCAGAGCCAGGTTAAATATTTCACCCGTGGGCGAGTATCCCAATGGCGAGAGCAGGACAATAGCTCCGTCCTCCAGCTGTCGGTTGATTCCCTGAGCATCTATACGGCGCACCTTGCCCGTATGGTGAAAATCCACGCCGTCCACCACCCCGATGGGGCGGGCAGTGACAAAATTGCCCGAGCACACGCGCATGCTGGCGCCTTGCATGGGAGAGTTGGGCAGTCCCATAGACAATAGTGCTTCTATTTGCGCTCGCAGAGAGCCTGCTGCATCCTTCACGCATTCGAGTGCGGCATGGTCGGTGATGCGCATGCCGTCGTGAAAGCCGGTTTCGAGACCAGCGCTCGACAGGCGTTGGTCAATCTGCAGCCGTGAACCATGAATCACAACGAGGCGCACCCCCAAGCTATTCAGCAGGGCGATATCGTGGATGATAGTGGAGAAGTTTTCATGTTGCGCGGCGGCGCCCCCCAGCATCAGCACGAAGGTCTTGCCCCGGTGTGCATTGATGTAGGGTGCGGAGTTTCGCAGCCAGCGAATGTGATCCCGCCCTTGCGTTGTCACGTGTGTTTCCAAGCCATTGATAAATGTATATTTATTGAAAGAGTTGTAAGGGTACCTAAGCCTGCGTCCGGTACCTAGGGCAATATTGCACAGTCCGTGTCGGTGTGCCGCGGCCGGGTCAGAGGCAATAGTGACGGATACATTGCTCCAGAAGCGCTATGCAGGGCTGTATCTGCTCAAGTTCGAGGTATTCATCTGGTTGGTGTGCCCGGTCGATAGAGCCAGGCCCCATGACCACGGTATCCATCCCCAGTGCCTGCAGGAAGGGCGCTTCAGTGGCAAATGCAACTGACTCTGCCTCGTATCCGGTAAGGGTTTCAGCCAGTCGCACCAGCTCGCTGCCGGCGGCCTGTTCAAAGGGCTCAATGCTGTCGATCAGGGAGTTGAGCTCGATATTCAGCCCCAGTGTCTCCGCTAACCCCTCAAGCCGGCCTTCTATTTCATTACGTACGCCGCTATTGCTACTGCCCGGTGTCATCCGCAGGTCAAAGTGCAGCGCTGTTTTACCGCAGATTCGATTGGGGCTGTCGCCGCCATGTATACAGCCCAGGTTCAACGTGGGAAACGCGACGCTGAAAAAATCATTGTTATAGCGCGTGGCGAGCTGCTGACGGAATGTCATGAGATCGCTGATCACCGCGTGCATACCATCCAGCGCATTGTTGCCCAGATCAGGATTAGAGGAATGTCCGGCGCGGCCGGTCACAGTCACCGACTCCATCATGATGCCTTTGTGCATGCGCACAGGGACCAGTGAGGTGGGCTCGCCGATAATGGCTGCACGTCCTAAAGGGCGCCCCGAGGCGGCCAGTTGCCGCGCGCCGGCCATAGAGCTTTCTTCGTCGGCTGTGGCCAGCAGGATCAGTGGCTGTTTAAACGCCATGTCGTTGAAAGTGCTGGCGGCGGCGAGGGCCAGCGGAAAGAAACCCTTCATATCAGTGCTGCCCAAACCATACAGTCGGTTGTCCCGCTCGGAGAGACCGAGGGGGTCGCTCTGCCAGCGGCCCTCGTCAAAAGGAACCGTATCTGTATGCCCGGAGAGCACCAGCCCCCCGGGACCACTGCCGCGTGTGGCGATGAGGTTGGCCTTGCCCCCTCCGGGAGTCACGGGTTGTATCTCGATGGTAAACGCCATATTTTCAAGCCAACCGGCGAGCAGATCGATCACGGCGCGGTTGCCCTGGTCCCAACCGGGATCGGTGGAGCTTACAGAAGGCGTGCTGACCAGTTGCCGCAACTGGTCGACAATGATTTTAGGAGACTTGGACATGGGGCCACCGAGCATGGAAACAAGGTCAGTGTAGACAAGGGCGCAAGGAAGTCCAAGTGCGGTGCAACACCCAAGGGTATTGCGCGCTGACCTGTGTACACTGTGTTAGCATGTTTTAGCCTAAAAAATGAGTGCCACTATACGCATGACCTCAGCCTTTATTAGACACCCCCTGGAAACGCGGCTTATTCTTGCTCTAGTGTTAGAGGAGCTGCACGCGGACGGGATGCTGGCGGACGACGACTTTGCCCGCATCGCCAAGCCTCCGCGCATTACCGTGCACCCCTTGGTCTTCCTGTCCGAGTTGCACTTGCCCGATGCCTCTGAGCCAGGTAGTCACCTCACTATCGATAAACTGCTGGATTGGCTTGCGGCGCGTATCTCGCAAGAGGTAGTGCGTATAGACCCGCTGAAAATAAATGTGACTGCGGTAGCCGATGTTATGTCTCGTGCCTTTGCCGAGCGACATGGCATTTTGGCGGTAGAGGTCAACGATAAAGAGGTCGTCATCGCCAGCGCAGAGCCTTTTATACGTTCCTGGGAGAGTAATCTGGAACACGTATTGCGCAAACCGATCCGTCGAGTGCTGGCCGACCCTCGGGAAATTGCTCGCCACACAGGTGACTTCTACAGCATGGCCGGTTCGGTGCGTGGTGCCCATGGTGCGGATAATGTTAGCAATACGGCGGCGTTGGGTAATCTCGAGCAGATGTTGGAAATTGGCGCCATGCACGAGCCGGACGCCAACGATCAGCATGTGGTGAAAATAGTCGATTGGTTATTGCAGTATGCGTTTGAGCAGCGTGCCAGTGATATCCATATCGAACCCCGACGTGATCTTGGGTGTGTGCGCTTTCGTATAGATGGCGTGTTGCACAACGTGTACGAGCTGCCGCCTCAGGTGTGCGCCGCAGTCAGCAGTCGCGTGAAGATTCTTGGGCGCATGGATGTTGCAGAGAAGCGCCGCCCTCAAGATGGCCGTATCAAAACCCTTACGCCGAATGGCACCGAGGTAGAACTGCGCCTCGCCACTTTGCCCACGGCCTTCGGTGAAAAACTGGTGATGCGAATTTTCGATCCGGATGTGCTGCAGCGTAGCTTCGAGCAGCTCGGCCTGGCGGATGACGATTTACAGCACTGGCATGAGATGACCTCCCACGGCCACGGCATTGTGTTGGTTACGGGGCCGACCGGATCCGGCAAAACCACTACCCTGTATTCGACGCTCCGCGAGTTGGCCACCACCGAAGTGAACGTCTGCTCCATCGAGGATCCGATAGAGATGGTTGAAAGTGCGTTTAACCAGATGCAGGTAAATCAATCTATCGATCTGGATTTTTCCGCCGGTGTGCGCGCCCTGATGCGCCAGGATCCAGACATCATCATGATCGGAGAAATCCGCGATCTGGAAACGGCCAGCATGGCGATACAGGCCGCGCTTACCGGCCATTTGGTGCTGTCTACGCTGCACACCAATGATTCACCCAGTTCTCTGTCGCGGCTGCTGGAGCTGGGCGCACCTGCCTATCTGGTTCGCGCGACCCTGCGCGGTATTATGTCCCAGCGTCTGGTCCGTATTCTGTGTGCTGAGTGCAAGGACTTCACCGAGGTCGACCAGGACGCCTGGCAGCAATTGACACAACCTTTCGATGTGCCGCCCCCCAAGCGCATAGCGCGCCCTGTAGGTTGTCTCAAGTGTCGAGAGACTGGCTACATGGGTCGTCAGGGAATCTACGAGGTACTGGTGAATAGCCGCGCCGTGCAGGAACAAATTACGCCGCAGCTGGAAACCGCTAGCATCCGGAAAGCCGCGGTGTCACAAGGAATGCGGACTCTGCGTATCAGTGGTGCCATGCGCGTTGCCAACGGTGAGACAACCATCGAGGAAGTGATGCGTGTTGCGCCTCAGATAGGCCATTGAGCTGCAATTCGTGACGCGTTGAGCTGCCGTGAATCTCCCTCCAACAGACCTACCCGAACCCCTTGCCATTGAGGCGCGGCGGGCGTGGCTCGCGGTGCTTGAAGCAGCGGGCGAGTCACTCGCACAGGAGCTCGCGGCGGCCCTCGCGGGCAGTTCGGAGGAAGTGCAATTGCCGCGGGTTCTGGCCTGCAGCCCTTTTGTCGCCGATACCCTCCGGCGCCAGCCGCAACTGTTGCTGGAGTTGATAAAGAGCGGTGATCTGCAGAAAGCCCTGCCTGTGGATCACTTTCACGCAACACTGCAACGTCTGGTTAACGCAGGGGGTGCCGATATCGCCTCTGTGTTGCGGCGCTACCGTACGCGACACATGGTGCGCATTGTATGGCGCGATTTCATCCGGCTGGCGGATACTCTGGAAACCGTGCGCGACACCTCCTCGCTGGCGGAAGCCGCGATCGCTGCTGCTCTGCAGTGTGCTCATGCCGAATATGCCACGAGGTTTGGCGAACCCCGAGGGCGTCACAGCGGCGAGGCGCAGCAGCTGATTGTGCTGGCCATGGGCAAGCTGGGGGCTCGCGAATTAAACGTATCCTCAGATATCGACCTCATTTTTGTCTATCCGGAGGCGGGTCGGACCGATAGCGAGGAAAAGCCGCTGAGCAACGAGGAATTTTTCATCAAGGTCGGCCAGCGGGTGATTGCCTTACTGGATGAGGTAACGGCAGAGGGCTTTGTGTTTCGTGTGGACATGCGTTTGCGTCCTTATGGTGATAGCGGTGCGCTGGTGCATAATTTTTCTGCGCTGGAGGACTACTACCAGGACCAGGGCCGAGATTGGGAGCGTTATGCACTGATCAAAGCCCGCCCAGTCAGCGGCGACCTCGATCGGGCGGGGGAACTGATGACCCTGTTACAGCCCTTCGTGTATCGGCGTTATGTAGATTACGGTGTCATCGAAAGCCTTCGCGGCATGAAAGAGATGATAAATGCTGAGGTGCGCCGGCGTGGCCTGCAAGACAATATCAAGTTGGGCCACGGCGGTATTCGTGAGGTGGAATTCATCGCACAGTGCGTGCAGTTGATTCGCGGCGGTCGTGACAGAGCGCTGCAACAGCGAGAGCTACTGCCAGTGCTGCAGGCGTGCGCTGACCTCGGTAGTCTGCCTGCAAGCGTTTGCGTTGAACTCTGCGAGGCCTACCTCTTCCTGCGAGATACCGAGCATGCGATACAGGGCTATCAGGATCGACAGAGCCAGGAGTTGCCCGTCGATACTCTGCCCAGATCGGCGATGGCGTATGTAATGGGTATGCCCGATTGGGACAGTTTCAAGACTGTGCTGGATTCGCATCGCGAGCGCGTTGCCGGACATTTCCGGGAATTGATAACAGACCAAACGGCGCAGGGCGAAGTCGGGGCGCCGAGGCCCGATGGCCTCTGGGGTGATAGCCCGGACGCGCGCGCACTGCAGAGTCTTGGCTATCAGCAGCTGGAGGAGACTCGCCAGCGCTTGCAAGACTTACAGGAGAGTCCTCGGGTGGCTACCCTGCAAATTCAGGGGCGTGAGCGGCTGGATCAATTCATGCCGCGGTTGGTGCAGGCCTGTGCCGAATCCGATAATCCGGATCTGGCCCTGCAGCGCGCATTGCCGCTGGTGTCTGCTGTGTTGCGTCGCAGCGCCTACCTCGTTCTGTTGCTGGAGAACCCCCCGGCCCTTGTCGATCTTGTGGTGTTATGTGGCGCCAGCCCCTGGATTTCCGAGCAGCTCGCCGCTTACCCCGTCTTGCTTGATGAATTGCTGGACCGTGCCAGCCTCTACACCGCGCCGGACAAGGGCCTGCTGGCAGAGGAATTGCGCCAGCAATTGACGCGCCTGCCGCTCGATGACCTTGAGGCACACATGGATGGTCTGCGCTATTTCAAGGCAGCCCATGTCCTGCGTGTCGCTGCCAGCGAACTGGTGGGACGGCTGCCCCTGATGCAGGTGAGTGACAAGCTGACCTGGATAGCCGAGGTCATCCTGGAGCATGTTCTGGCTTTGGCCTGGGCTGATCTCACGCGCAGGTACGGGCAGCCCCAGCGGACCGGATCAGGGAGTGGCTTTGCGGTGTTCGGCTACGGCAAGATGGGAGGTATCGAGTTAGGCTATGGGTCTGATCTGGACCTCGTATTTATTTATGATGCCGCCAGCGCGGGTGCCACTGATGGTGACCGCAGCGTCGATAATGCCGTGTTTTATACGCGGCTGGGTCAGCGCATGATCCATATCTTTGAAACGCGCATGGCCATGGGCTCGCTCTACGAAGTGGACATGCGTCTGCGGCCCTCCGGGGAATCGGGCTTATTGGCGGGCACTGTTCAGGCCTTTCGAACCTACCAGTTCAATTCGGCCTGGACTTGGGAGCACCAGGCCCTGGTGCGTGCGCGCTTCGTGGCAGGAGATCCGCAGGTGGGGGCCGAGGTGGATGCCCTGCGCCGAGAGATTCTCTGCGAACCCCGTGACCAGCAGGCTCTGGCGAGGGAAGTAGTAACAATGCGCGATAAAATGCGCAAGCATCTGGTATCAAATGACCTCCCGGAACGAGCAGAATTTCACCTAAAACAGGGAAGGGGTGGTATCGTGGACATCGAATTTATGGTGCAATATGCGGTCTTGGCATGGTCTCATCGCGCGCCGGAGTTGGCTCGTTGGTCTGACAATGTCCGCATTCTCGAAACGCTGGGTCGTCATGGCTTGTTTGAGCCAGAGGAATGCGACGCGCTTACGCAGGCCTATCTGGCTTACCGTTCCGCTGCCCACCAATTATCCCTGCAGCAGCACGAGGGCGCTGTCCCGGTGGGTAGCCATGAGGAGTTGCGTGCTGCGGTCCTGGCCAAGTGGCGCCAGTTATTTGCGCCCTATACAGATGAATGATTAAACGAGTAAATGGAGAGTGACAACATGAGCTTGGCCGATCGTGATGGTCTGATCTGGATGGATGGAGAAATGGTCCCCTGGCGTGAAGCCAAGGTGCATGTGCTCACCCACACATTCCACTACGGCCTCGGTGTTTTTGAGGGCGTACGCGCCTACAATACCGCGGATCGTGGCACCTGTATTTTCCGCCTGCAGGAACATACCGACCGGCTATTTCGCTCTGCTCATATACTGGGAATGAAAATGCCTTTCGATAAGGAGACGCTTAACAAGGCGCAAAAAGAGGTTGTTCGTGAGAACAACTTGGAAGAGGGCTACCTGCGTCCCATGTGCTTCCTTGGCTCGGAAGGCATGGGTCTGCGAGCCGATAATCTCAATACCCATGTGATGGTCGCCGCCTGGGAGTGGCCTTCCTATATGGATCCGGATGCTCGTGATAAGGGGATTAAGGTGCGTACCTCGTCCTATACCCGCCATCACGTTAACATCACCATGTGCAAGGCCAAGGCGAACGGCAACTACATCAACTCGATGCTGGCGCTGCGAGAAGCTGTCGAGGGTGGCGCTGAGGAGGCGCTGCTGCTGGACAACGAGGGCTACGTGGCCGAGGGCAGCGGTGAGAATGTGTTCATTGTGCGCGACAACAAGATTTACACTCCAGAGCTGACATCCTGTCTCGAGGGTATAACCCGTGACGCAATATTTGTCCTGGCCGCAGAGCTGGGCTTCGAAATTCAGGAGCGCCGCATTACCCGCGACGAGGTGTATGTTGCGGACGAAGCCTTTTTTACAGGCACTGCCGCTGAGGTTGTCCCTATCCGTGAACTGGATGGCCGCTCCATTGGCAGCGGCAGCCGTGGCCCGATTACTACCCAGTTGCAAGCCATGTACTTCGATTCGGTGAGGGGTAAACGCAGCCAGAACGTCGATTGGCTGACCCCGGTCGTCTGATCCGGCACTTGCCCGTGGCTGCTGCCCCATATGGCCACCGGAGCGGTGCAAGGTTATTATTGCAGAAGGACCTTGTTCAGCGTCGTCCTCTTGCCCAATCGAATAATTAATAGGCACAGGGTCCGCGTAGCGCAACGATGGGATC
>Ga0213863_10001369_pt1 | contig 17723 bp, 18 predicted proteins | sample PICome_8_FD_160128 | JGI IMG/M metagenome (GOLD analysis project Ga0213863, IMG submission 160128) | Coastal seawater microbial communities near Pivers Island, North Carolina, United States - PICO497 | ecosystem: Environmental > Aquatic > Marine > Coastal | place: USA: North Carolina... | reverse complement strand
AATTATTAAAAAGTATTCAAAAAAAATTGAAAATTACCATGGCTATCATTGAGCACGATATGGGTGTGGTTTTTTCATTGGCTCAAAAAATATCAGTTCTTGCTCAAGGCACTGTAATTGTTGAGGACATTCCAGAAAAGATAAAAGGCCATCCAAAGGTAAAAGAAGCATATCTTGGAGAGGCTCAAGTAGAAGGCAATATGAGAGATGATTAACACACCAGATAATACAGAATCTTCAAGGCCAATATATTTCTCAGCACATGATATTCATGCTTATTATGGGGAAAGTTATATTGTTCAAGGCATTTCCTTAAATGTTCATGAGGGAGAAATTCTAGCTCTTTTAGGGCGAAATGGTGCTGGTAAGACATCTACATTAAGGGCAATAGCTCGCCTTGATGACCCTACTATTCATAAAGGTGAGATATGGTTAGATCATCAACCATTGCACAAAATGCAAGCTTGGGAAGCAGCCCAAGCAGGCATAGCTTTAGTCCCAGAAGATCGACGAATTATTCAAGGATTGACTGTTGAAGAAAATTTACAATTAGCTCAAATAGAAAAACCTATTGGCTGGTCATTAGACAGAATTTATGAATTATTCCCACGTTTAGGTGAACGCCGCAAACAAGAAGGAACAACACTATCTGGTGGGGAACAACAAATGCTTGCAATTGGGCGAGCACTTGCAAGAAATATTAAATTGTTACTGCTAGATGAGCCATATGAAGGTTTGGCGCCTGTTATTGTTCAAGAGATTGAAAAAACTTTAAGGCTAATTCGTGAACAAGGTATAACAACTATTATTGTGGAGCAAAATGCCGTTGCAGCTTTAAAACTGGCGGATCGTGCAGTTATTCTTGATACCGGTGGTGTGGTGTTTTCTGGTACTGCAAAAGAGGTTTTAGATAATGAAAAACTTCGCCATGATTATTTGGCAATTTAAAAAATAATATATAACATATGAATAAGTTCACATAGAAATGAGACGATTTTGATTGCATAAATTTGTGCGGCTTCCGATGCTTGATTTGCGAAAATTAAGAAAGGATGCCGCACATGCAGATCAAATGTCTACCCGCTAACCTATACAAGTTTTATGCTTACTCGAGAAGCCAAGAATGCCTTGACGCTCATCGACAGCAAATTGAAAAAGTAACCAAAAAACCAGAGAATGGATTATTCCGTTCTCTGATCAAAACGAAGGTCAGTTTATGAAAACGTTCTATTCAGAAAAACACAAACTCCGAGATGCTAAAAGCGAACTGTTTGGAGGCCAATTGGTGCAGCCCTTTGAACGCCCTTCGCGCGCGCAATATATACACGACCGTATTTCTGAAGTTGGACTCGGCCCCATTGTTGCTCCTGACGATCACGGCATGGATCCGATCCTCGCAATTCATGATGCTAAATTTGTGCAATTTCTCCAAAACGCTTGGGCTCTCTGGGAGGCAGAGGGATTTAAAGGTGAAGCGTTGCCAACCTGCTGGCCTGCACGGCGTATGTCCGACAAAAAGCCAAATTTCATAGAAGGTCAACTCGGATACTATGCGCTCGCCTCTGAAACCTCGTTTACCAAAGGCACATGGGAAGCTGCTTATTCTAGCGCCCAAGTCGCCCTTAGTGCAGCCCAAAATGTCCTGTCTGGAAACCACACCTTTGCCTTATGTCGCCCACCAGGACATCACGCTGCATATGATATGTATGGTGGATATTGCTTCTTAAACAACGCGGCTATAGCTGCTCAATCACTGCGTGATAAAGGAATGGATCGCATTGCCATCGTTGATGTGGATTTTCATCACGGAAACGGCACACAAGATATCTTTTACACTCGTGACGACGTTCTTTTTCTCTCGCTGCACGGCGACCCAATGGATGCCTTTCCCCATTTTTTGGGCCATGCAGATGAGACAGGTACAGGTAGAGGCTTGGGATTCAATCACAACTATCCAATGCCTCCAGGCACTTCGTTTGATACATGGCGTTCCAACCTGAAGGATGCCCTTGCTAAGGTCATTGCTTTTAAACCTAATGCCATTATTATTTCGTTGGGAGTTGATACGTTTGAAACTGATCCTATCAGCTTTTTCAAACTCAAATCCCCTGATTTCACAACCATTGGTACGGATATTGCAGCGCTTGATCTTCCAACTCTGTTCATAATGGAAGGTGGTTATGATATTGCAGAAATCGGTTTAAATACTGTCAATGTTTTAACTGGCTTTGAAGCTGTATAACGCCACCATCCCATAGAAAGGAGCAGGAATGATAATTGCAGCATACCAAGGCCCGTCGCCTGAAGGCGATATGGTTCAGGCGTTTAGAAAAATAAATGAAACACTGGCACAAGCCGCCAAACAAGGTGCAAAAATGGTTGTGTTTCCAGAACTCTACCTACTGGGATATAATCAAATGCACCTTCACGAAGAGCTTGCTCAACCCATCGGTGGCGATTGGGAAATGCAATGCGCAACTCTTGCCCAAAAACACCAATGTGGACTGACAATCGGCTGGGCTGAACGAGATAAAAAAAAATTTACAACAGTGCCAGCACTTTTGATAGTAGTGGAGTCAAACTTGGCCATTATCGCAAAATCCAACTCTGGGGGCCAATAGAAAAATCAATTTTTGCTTTTGGGGACAGCTACTGTACATTCACACTAGACGGCGTGAAAACTTCAATCCTCATCTGTTATGACGTCGAATTTGCACAACACTGCTACGCCCTTGCATCTATGGGTGTCAAACGCATTTTTGTACCAACCGCTAATCCCGCAGATTTCAGCCTCGTGTGCAACACAATTGTCCCATCCCGTGCGACTGAAAACAACCAGACTATTATCTATGCCAACTATTGTGGTGTAGACAACGGCCTTTCGTTTTGTGGTCAATCCGTTATTGCTGGCCCAGCTGAAACAATCTTAATTCAAGCTACTATGAGCGAAGAAACTCTTCTCATCACCGATCTGACCGAAACAGATAAAATCAAACCCTCCATGCTTTCTACACAGCATACAGATTATAGAAAGGTAACCTATTGACGCTTGATATCCCCACCGGCACTGATGATATCCTAACATCCGACTGAACCTGTCACGGAATTATGCCGCTCCTTTAACCGCATATTATGCATTAAAGGAGAATACAGATGGGAAACAAACCAACAGCAGAATTTAGGCAGGAAGTCATACGCATAGCGCTAACAAGTGGGCTTAGCCGGAAACAAGTAGCCAAAGACTTTGGTATTGGGTTTTCCACCTTAAGCCGCTTGATTAAAGAAGAACGTAGCAATGTTACGCCGTCTGAACCGCGAATTGATTTAATTCAGGAAAATGAACGGTTGCGCAAAGAAGTCCGCATGCTGCGTGAGGAGAGGGAAATATTAAAAAAGGCAACTCAGTTCTTCGCGAAGAAAAAAACGTGAGGTTTAAGTTTATTGAAGAACACCGTGGTACGCTTCCAATCAATCACCTTTGCCAGATTATGAATGTTAGCACACGCGGTTATAGAGCTTACCGAACCCGCCCAATCAGCCAAATCCAGCGAACAGATATGGTTTTATTGGCCCATATCCGGGATTAATTCGCCCTAATTCACAATAGCTATGGGCGGATACAGCTATGGGCGGATACGGATGACTGAAGAGCTGAAAGAACTTGATTTACAGGTTGGGCATAGACGTGTGGGCAGGCTAATGCGCCACAATGGCATATTTGTTGTTAGAACGCGCAAACATAAGGTTACAACCGACAGTAATCATAAGTTTAATATAGCTCCAAACCTTCTAGATCGTGATTTTACTGCAGATAAGCTTAATCAAAAATGGGTGGTTGATATATCTTATATGTGGACACGCGAAGGGTGGCTTTATTTAGCTGCTGTACTTGATTTACATTCAAGACGTCTCATTGGATGGGCTATTAGTCATCGAATGAAGCGGGATTTGGCGATATGTGCCTTGGAGAGGGCGGTTGCTTTACGCCGACCTCCTAAAGGCTGCATTCACCATTCTGACCGTGGCAGCCAATACTGTTCACATGAATATCAAGCACGGTTGCGTAAGCACGGCTTTAAAGTATCAATGTCAGGCAAAGGTAATTTTTACGATAACGCTGCCATGGAAACGTTCTTCAAAACAATCAAGGCTGAATTGATTTGGAGACAGACTTGGCACACACGCCGCCAAGCTGAATTGGCTATCTTTGAATATATTAACGGCTTCTATAATCCGCGACGCAAACATTCAGCATTAGGATGGAAAAGCCCCTTGGATTTCGAAGCTATAGCTGCTTAAGTGAGACATGGAGCGGCACAAAAGCGCGACAGGTCCAAAATCAATCAACCTCAAAAAAGTAGCTAGTCTCAAACTTTTCAAAACGTGGCCAATAAACTAAAAATATTGGCTCGGAATCAGGAAAGCCAGATGGGCTTAACAAAGCGAGAGTCCGTGTATGGCTCAGGCGCTATTATCGAATTGTCCTGTCCAAATTCACGCAGCTGGTAGAAAATATGAGGTATTCCTAGCGACGGGTCATGAATGGCGTCAGGGTATGGGATCGCAGATTGCCATTTGTCGTGATAGTTGATGCTGCCCGAAACACTGCGAAAAACGGTGCTTTTTAGCTTCTTAGCAACCCGTTGATTGACTTCAAATTCGCCTGGCCCACCTGACCCACCAGCCAGCGCCACAGCAATTGCATAGTGGTGCAGTGATGTGTAGGGTTGGCAGCCAACTTCTGGGGTCGCGTTCTCTCCAAATTTTTGACGATATCGTTTTGCGAAATCTTGCCCAATCTTGTCTCTTGGCAAGCCAATGACGGTTCCGACAATGATGCCTTTCCCTTTGTCACCAACGATTTCCGAAAATGATCGATGCAATGCACCATATTGCAGGTATAAAAGGCAATCCAACGGATTTTCGATGAATTGTAATTGAAAATTGGCCAAATCGCCGGCGTAGAACTGCGTGTTTGCCAATACAGCTGGATCGTGGTCACGGATTTCAGAAAGCAAAGGGCGCCAGTCAGGGGTTGGCGATTTGACTATCTTTGGTCCGAATGTGAGATCCCATCCGAATTGGGAAGAAGCGCTTGCCATCGCGTTTGCAATGACAATGCTATAAGGTTTTGCACCCGAAATGATGGCAATATTTTTGTTGCGTGGTTTCCATTGCCCAGTATCGCGCAGCCAAGAAATGAATTTGATAAAGCCTTGCCCATACCAGTATTCAGCGGGGTCACCCATAAAACAGCCAAAGTACCGTTTGGGGTTGCTCATGATCGTGTCGTGATGCTGCAACAAAGTATTGTGGTGGATATAGAGGATTCCGGCATCGGCGATTGGTTCGTATTCAGAGTTTTGTGGACCGATGTTGTAGCCATTGATGATGGCATGGACTTTGTGGCGCGTGATCAGCCCGCGCGCGGCGCGGACTACCTCTTCAGCGGTCTGGCGTCCTGAATTGACGAAATGTGGTTCGACTTTCTTACCTAAAACGCCGCCAGCGTCATTGATTTCTTCCGCCGCCAAAAGAACCCCATTCCTGAACTCTTTTCCATCCGCAGCAGATGGACCAGAGAGTGGAACCATACTCCCTATTGGAATGACGTCATTCATTTGAATGTCCAATGCTTGGATTAGAATTTAAGCGACGCGCAGCAGCCATCAGTTGTCCCCGTCTTTGGAGTTAAGCTCATCGAGCAGGTTTGGTTCGAAGAGAATATTGTGGATCATGACGCGCAGTCTGGGCGGGCTTACTGGTTTGATCAGGACAGGGAAACCGCGTGCTTTGATCATTTCAATGATCTTGGGCGCAGTATCGGCGGTCACAACTACGGCAGGGATATTCGCACCCAAATGTTTGCGAATTTGATTTACGGCTTCGGTGCCCTCAACGCCGCCTTTCAGGCGGAAATCGGTCACAATGAAATCAGGAGGATACGTGAGATGTTCGGCAAGCGCGTCGGGCTCCAAGAATGTATCAAAACAGGTCGTTTCGATTCCCCAACGTTCCAACAGTTCTTGCAGCGTTTTTTGAAGTAGTGGATCATCTTCAAAAATCAAAGCGCGCTGGCCGGTAAATTCGCCTCCGATGCGTTCGCTGATTTCTGGTTCACCAATGTCGCTGTGCCAAATATCACCGATGGGTATGGTGATTGAGAAGACAGAACCGGCATCGGGTTCACTTTTAATATTGATAGGGTGCTCGAGAACTTCGGCCAAACGTTTTGCGATATTTAGCCCAAGCCCGAGGCTGTGTTTTTTGTGCGCCTGATCGTCTGATACGCGAAAAAACTCTTCGAAAATGGCTTCCTCATGCTCTGGCGAAATTCCACAGCCTGAGTCCCATACTTCGATGCGCAGATTGCTTCCATCTGGCCGGCAGCCAACGACTACTCCACCGGTTTCAGTGTATTTGATCGCATTGCTGACGAAATTGCTGATGATCCGCTCCAATAGCGCACGGTCACTGACCACGGAATAATTTGACGAAACGATTTTGAAGCGCAGGCCCTTTTCTTTCGCCTGATCGCGGAACTGTACGTCCAGACGTTCCATTAAGGTCGAGATTTGGAATGTTGTTGTGACGGGTTCGATCTTACCCGCATCCAGTTGGCCAATATTTAGCAGAGCCCCAAGAAGGTCTTCCATAATTGAAACAGAGATATCCATGGCGTGAAGAAGTTCAGCGCGATTTTCCGGATCGAGCGTTTCCATGCAACTGTAAATTAAAATTTTTAGCGACGCCAAAGGTTGGCGTAGGTCATGGTTGGCCGCGCGCAAGAACCGTGATTTTGAATGATCAATCTTTTTGGCATTGTCCAAGAAGGCGTTTAAGTTTCGTTCGCTTCTTTTGGCCTCGGTGATGTCTTGTACTAGCATCGCAACCATTTTTGATGAAAATAGCCAGCGTTCAGCCTTGAATACTGAACCATCGGCAAATGTGTATTCGGTCGTGGAAAGCTCGTTAAGTGCAGTTGTTTCATCATCTATTAAGTCTTGGACGAGCTTTGATGTGATGAGTTCGCCTGTGGCGACAAGGTCATTAAAAAGTTCAGCCAAATGTAGGCCCTGTGAAAGATTGAGGTTTCTTGCTTGAAACTGAGATCGAAAATTTGGATTGCAGGAAATTATAGTGCCGTCGGTATTCCACAAAGCAAAACCGTGATTCATCCCATCTATGGCTTCCGCAATCAGTTCGGTATCTTGCTTGGCTGAGGGCTTTCTTGGCATTGGGTCACTTGCCGCCAATGGCTTCGGCGTTTCGGATGGCGAAGTGCACGATCTCTTCCTTGGATGACAAAGCGAGTTTCTTTTTCACATTCCCTAAATGGATACGAACGGTCTGCGCACTGATTGACAGTAATTCAGCCGTTTTTGAAACCGAAGCGCCGCCGCTGATTGTTTGTAAGATCTGAAGTTCACGTGCGGTAAGGCTGTCGAGATATTTGTCGGCCCTGTCGCCTGTCTGGTGCTGCACCGTTTGGCTCGCTATATTGAGAGATTTTTCGATGATATCCCTTGGGAACGACACGTCACCAGAAATAACACGAGAGAGTGATCTCTTAATTAACTCGGCGTCTGCAGATTTCGGAATGTACCCGATCACACCATGCCCGATCGCTGTCAAAACGTGGTCAGGGTCATCGTGAACGGAAATTACAACGATTGGAATTTCTGGGTACTCGGTTCGCAAGAGCCGCAGTCCTTCAAATTCATTAAATCCGGGCATGATCAGATCGACCAACATGAGTCCAATGTCAGGCTCTTTGTGAAGAATTGAGAGGGCGTCTTGGAAACTTGCTGCCTCAACCGTGCGATAGTCTTTACTCAAACTTTTGGTGACCTGTTTGAGAGATTCCCGGACAACCCAGTGATCATCTGCGATCAGAATTTTCATTGGGTCACCAAGTGGCATATTGTTTCCTTTACTAACTTAAGTAGTGGTTTTGGATGATCTACTTTAAACGTTTATTCATCTAGATATAATATTAGATATAATATCCATACACTACTTGTCCAGCGGTTTAACGATGGTAACTGACGTTATTTTGTAGCATCGGCATGGGTAAAATTCCTAATTTCACAATACTTATTGACTTTGATTCCAATGACTTAGTTCGAAGTTTAGAGTCATCAATTAGATAATAGAAGAATAATTTAAAAAAGTTATAGACAAAATGTCTAGAATACGTCTAGACTTTTATCATATATAGTTATTACGAATCAGTCAACAAACAGCTATCTTTTGGAGGAGAACAAATATGGATAAGAAAATTGATTTTGTGACAGGAACAGTTGGCGCTGAGCTGACACGTCGTGGTGCGATGAAGACCATTGGCCTTGGTGGCATTTCAGCTGTGATGATTGGGAGCTTAGCGAAAGCGCAGAGCTCACCCATTCTGTTGGGTGTCCCTTCATCGTTGTCAACACCTTACGGTGTTGCCGATGATACTGATCACCTAAACGGCACAACACTAGCTGTTGAAGAAATCAATGCAGCAGGTGGCATCAACGGCCGCATGATAGAATTGTTTGTTCCTGACGTTGACAAACTGAACCCAGAAAGTTGTCGTCAGGCGATTGCCGCTTGTATCGATAAAAAAGTTCACGCGATTTCCAATTCATTCCTATTTGCGCCAATTCCGGCGATGGATGAATCAGCAAAGTACAAAGCGCCATACCTTCAGGGTAACACGCAGCGTGCAGCAACGGAGGCATTCAAATCGGACCCTGCAAAGTACAGCCATGTCCTGCAAACGGATCCATCAGAAGTGAACTATGGTTGGACATATCCATTGTGGCTTGACCAAATGGAAGCAAACGGCTGGAAGCCAAAGAACCGTAAGGTTCACGTGGTTTCTGAGCAGGTTGGTTACAACCAAACAATTCTAAAAGCGTTGCGCGAGTCGCTTGAAGGCTCTGGTTGGGAACTGGCTGAAAACACTGACATCCAGTATCCTGTAAATGACTGGGGTCCAGTTATGCGTCGCCTGAAAGAGGTTGATGCCGGCGCGATCTTTATTAACCACTGGGTTGCTGCCGAATATGCGGCATTCTGTAAGCAGTTTGCTGTTGATCCGGTTTCAGATGCTCTTGTCTACCTTCAATATGGTCCGTCACAGCCTGAGTTCCTTGAACTTGGTGGCCGCGCGACAGAAGGCTTCTGCTGGTCAACAGTTCTGGGCGTCTACGGCGACCAAATTGGTCAGGATTTCCGTACGAAATACCTTGAACGTTTCCCTGAATTCGTTGGCAATATGGGGCTGGTTTACACCGGCAACGGCTATGACATAGCGCAATACCTTGCACGCTCGTGGACAGCGACAGGCAATCCAGAAGACTTTTCTGCCAACGTTGATTGGATCCGCAATAACCCATATCGCGGTGTTTGTGGCATGATGGATATGAACAACGAATTCCAAGAGGCGCGTCACTTCCCTGACAATGGATTTGGCAACCAGTCAGCGGAATTGGAAGGCGGCATGAGCCAGCTTTACGTTCAGGTTCAAGGTGGCGAGCATAAGGTCATTTGGCCAAATGAAATCGCAGAATCTACACTCAACTCCGCTCCATGGTGGGGCTGAGTTAGCAAATGCAAAAGACAAACACATCAGATCCTTTGCTGGCTTGTAAAGGTCTGACGCTGGATCTGGGTGGCCGAGAGGTTCTCACAGATATTGGTTTTGAAATAAAACCTGGCGAAGTGCTTGGTATTATCGGTCCCAATGGGGCCGGTAAGACCAGTCTTCTGGAAATTCTTTCTGGTCGATACACGCCCAAAAAAGGTGAAGTGAAGTTCGAAGGTCAGAACATCAATCACCTCAAACTTTTTGAACGGTCACGACTGGGTATCGGTCGTACATTTCAAACTCCATTAGTCTGCGATGACCTAACGGTCGGCGAAACGTTCAAAGCAGCACGGCAGGCGTATAGACCCTATTTGACACGGTTTGACGCAGAATATGGTGCGCAACTGGTCCACTTTGTTGAGGACAGCGACACGCAAAACACCATTCTCAAAACTTTTGAACGCCGCAAGCTATTGATGGCCAATCTGTTAATGCGTCGCCCGAAAGTTCTTTTGATGGACGAACCTGCAGCAGGTTTGATCAATTCCGAGATCGATGAAATCGACCGCATCCTGCGGATGCTTTCCAAAGAAATGAACCTTGGAATTGTCATCGTTGAACACCGGATGGAGCTTTTGGAGTCAATCGCAGACCGCGTGATTGTATTGGACGTCGGAAAAGTGATTGCCCACGGCTCATTGTCTGAGGTCGTCAATGACACTGCAGTTCAAGCTGCCTACTTTGAAGCCGCATAAAAGGTGAAACCTCTATGAGCGAGATACTTAGAATACAAGGCCTGTCCGCAGGCTATGGGCCACTACGGGTGATCCATGATATGGATTTGGCAATCAACGAAGGCGAACGCGTTGGACTGGTTGGTTTGAACGGCCATGGCAAAACGACGTTGTTTTACGCGATTGCGGGTCTGACCGGTTGGCAACGCGGTTCGATTCTTTTGAATGGGCACCAGATTGGCCGCACACGTAGCCAAGGGCCGGGTCGATACACACATAATATTGTGCGTATGGGTCTTTCGGTTATGCCGCAGGGCGATGAGATCTTTAACGGGTTAAGCGTCGAAGATCACCTCGACAGTGGTGCTTTTACAAAAGAGGCATGGCACAATCGCGCGCGTCGCAAGGAAGAGATCCTTGACCTGTTTGAGCCGCTGAGAAAGCTCTTGAACACACCCGTTGGCCAGTTATCTGGCGGCGAACGTCGCATGGTTTCAATCGGTCGCGGGTTGATGACTAAAGCGAAGCTTTATCTCGCTGATGAACCGTCGCTGGGGCTCGCGCCCAAGCTTGGGATCACCGTTATGGAAGCTTTGATGAAAATTGATCTTGATGGTTGTGCGATGTTCATCGCGGAACAGAACGTCGCCTTGTTGGAAGGCAAATGCGACCGGGTCATTGGCATGCATGCTGGAAAACTAAAAGGCCAAGCATCGCAAGCTTTGAGCCTCGGTTGATTGTGAGAAAGGCTAAAAAATGGATATCACATTTATTTTAATCAACGCACTCGTCGTCGCTTGTATCTACGGGTTGGTTGCGGTTGCCGTTTCGATAACTTGGTCCAGTTTGGGGCTGATTAACCTTGGCTACGGCTTTGTGTTCTCTTTCGGGGGGTATGGGGCCTATGTGGTCTCTAAAAACCTGATTGATCACCCCATAGCGGTCGCCCTCGCAGGTATATTATTTGGAGCATTGGGGGGTATAATAATATGCGCCCTCGTTTTCATACCTCTTCACGACAAGAAAAATTTCACCACTCGTGGAATGATTGCAACACTTGCAATAAGTCTTGTCGGATCTCAGGCCTTACTGATGTACTTCGGCCCCCGTGCAAAATCTTTGCCTGAACTCTTTGGATTCTGGCAGGTTAGACTGGGTAATATCGTCCTAACGTCTGATAAAATCGGTATCGTTGTTTGCTCAATTGCAATGCTGTCAGTGGTCATATTCTGGATGCAGGGTAGTCGGCGCGGCCTCGAAATCCGCGCAATGATGATGAACCCGCATGCGGCATCAATCGTCGGCATAGGCATTCGCAGCACCGGTTTCTACGTGATGGCGCTGACAGGTGCGATGGCAGGTCTTGCCGCGGTTCTCCTTTCTCAAACTTATTTCATCAGCCCGTTCTCTGGCCTGACACCACTGATCAAGGGCGTCAGCATTGCATTGTGTGGTGGATTGGGGAGTGTGCGTGGGGCTGTGATCGCGGCCATCATCCTTGGTATAACCGAAGCTGCTACATCACGATTGCTGGGTGGTCAGTATGTTTTGATCACTCAGTTTCTCGTCATCATCTCAATATTGATTGTGCGCCCGCGTGGCATTGCAGGACTACTGGACAAAGGACGTGAACAATGAGCGATAACTCCACAAGTAAAGACAAGTATTTTTGGCATAACCCGCTTGCTGTTTGGGACACCAAAGGGCGCAAAGGTAAAGTTGAATCTATTCCAGTTCCCGATCCGGCGACAGCATGGGATAACCATAAACAGTACAAGATTAAGACCTATAAGCTTGGTCGTTTGAAACATTATCACATATGGGCAAACCATGGTGAACGCACCTGGAAACGTATACGCTGGTGGCCTACACGTCGGAATCTTTTGAATATACGCGGTAAGTACAATCGAAAGACTCTGATCGCTGAAAAGAAAATCATGGACCGTCGGCCAATATATTGGGTCCTGTGCCTGTTTATTCTGGCGATTGCACCATTCCTATTTCCTGAAAGTATGCAGAATAGCCTGCTGACTGCGGGTGCGGTTTTTGGGATTTTCGCGGCAATTAACGTATGTTGGACTTTGGTTTTAGGGACGGCGAGTATCTTTTCGCTGGCGTCCTATGCCATTGTGGGTGTCGCAGCCTTTATAACCTCATGGCTGTCGATCCAATATGGGCTACCATGGTGGTATCTGCCGATTGTCGGCACCGCGATTGGTTTTGCGTTCGGCGGGATTATTGCACTTCCCGCGATGCGCCTAGATGGCTTTTATTATGCTTTGTTGACCCTAGGATTAAATGAACTTTGTCGTGTGTACTTTACAACGTCAAAGCAGTTCGGTTCGGCATCTGGTGGCCTCTATGGTGCGTCGACATACATTAATCCCGATTGGGCACCCTATACGCAATCGCTTGTTTCCTACTATGGTGCGTTTGCGCTGTTGATCGCCTCGTTATTCTTATTCCGATTTACCAATGGGAAACGGCTGGGCCGCATATTAAAGATGGCGCCTGAGAAGCGTGAAGCTTTCGCAGAGGCGTGTGGTGTTGACTACCGTCAGGCGAGGATCAGGATCTTCCTTATTACCTCTGCCGCGCTTGGATTTATCGGCGGGTTCTATGCAGCGCATTATCGTGGCGTCGCCTTTTCTATCTTTAGCTTTGATACTGTCTTGCTTGGCCTTGCGATGCTTGCCATTGGCGGCATTGGCAAAGCTGAAGGAGCAATATTGGGCACATTGGTGGTCGTGTTTCTCGATAAAATTCTGATCGAAATTGGTCCAATTCGGCACCTTATGATCGGTACGATCATGTTTGGGGCGGTTTTGTTCCTGAACAACGGTTTCTTTGGGATCAAGCAGCAGTTCAACGCTTGGCGCGATAAGAAGCGTGGAGAATGGCGATCGGCACGAACGGAAAAGGGTGGCGAAGCCCTTCCGGAAGAAGCGACTGAAATCGATGACAAAGATCGTCTTTACATGAAGCGATTTGACAAAGTTCAGCGCGACTACCTGAAGACACTCATCACGCCGCAGATCATGGAAGAGCACCGTGCGCAGCCACTTGGACAACACAGTGAAGCGTTGGAACGAGTGCTGCTGTATTTCCGCCGCGCTGAGATGGACGACAAATACGCGCTGCATCGTGATGGTCCAACGGGTCACTACAAACTGATCGCGTTTTCCGGAAATCGTGGTGTGTCGCCCCGTGTGGTCGATGACAAAGAATACGACGATGTCGACGAAGCGTATCACGCCGTGTTTGTCCGCCGTGTCCACGATCTGATGGAATCCTAATTTGAACCGATCTTTTAGCAGATCACGTCTTACAGCAAATGGAGAGAGTTAAAAATGGTACTTCAAGAAACAGAGGACACAGTCGAAAATAAGGACGATCACTTTTTCGACTACTTCAACGACAAGCAATGTGAATACATCAGGCAGGTGTTGAACGATGAAATCATCGAAGAACATCGCCTAAAACCGCTTGGGCAACACAGTGAACCATTGGCGCGAGTACTGGCATATTGCCGGCGTATTCCAATGAACCAGCAGTTGGCACTCAAGCACGACAGAAAATCAGATACCTATATGATTATCTGTTTGTCTGGAAAACGCGGTGTCGCACCAACGGTAGTCGATACCGAGACATTCCAAACTCTGAACGAAGCCTATCATGGCCTTTTTCTGAAACAAATCAGTACCATCCTGGAGGCTTAAATCATGGCTGAGAAAAAAATATTTGGGTATACCAATAAGCTATCTGTTAAACAGGGCGAAGAGATCGATTTCTTTGTCAATTGTGATGGTGCCGACGTTGCCGATGCGCAGCTTGTTCGCCTAATCCATGGTGACCAGCACGAAGCAGGACCAGGGTTTCAAGAAGAAGAAATTAAGCATCCAGATAACGGCTCTTGGGATGTGAAAAAGCAGTTTACACAGCTGGGTTCATTCCTGACCGTTGACGACCCTGATATGAAATTGCGCGGTGATGAGCCGATCACGATGTTCTGCCACATATGGGTCACCACGCCGCATACTGGCCACCGCCAAAATATTATGGGCCGTTGGGACACCAATACGAACCAAGGCTTTGCTTTGGGTATCGACCCTCGTGGACACCTTGAATTCTGGGTAGGTGATGGTAAAGAAGTCGACTATATCACTGGTGAATTACCGCTGATCAACCGTGTCTGGTATTTTGTCGGTGTCTCTTGTGATCCAAAGTCTGGCAAGACGACGTTGTTCCAAGAAGGTGTGATGAATCGTTACAACTCACTCCTTGGGCCAGTTGTGCCATATGAGTTTTCTTCGCATGTCGAAAACACGCTCCGTTTCAAACCAAACAACCGCGAAAATATTCCATTCCTGATTTCAGGTGCGCGCGACAACCACATTCTACGTGGAGATTTCGTCAGCGATCTGTTCTCGGGTAAGATTGACCGTCCGTGTGTCTGTAGCCGCAAATTCACGCGCGAAGAAATTGCTCGTCACCGGGATGGTACAAAACCTGATGATAAGGATCTGATCGCATATTGGGATACGACTCATGGCTATTCTGAAAAAGGGATCGGGCACACTGTGTTTGATACGGGTCCGAACGGATTGCATGCCCAAGGTGTGAACCACCCTGTACGGGCGATGACCGGTTTTAATTGGAAAGGGAAAGACGACTGTTTCCGACTGGCGCCAGAACAATATGGTGGGATTGAATTCCATCCGGATTCCATAACCGATTGTAACTGGGACAAAACCAACACTATCACCATTCCTAAAAGCCTGAAAAGTGGTGTCTACGCGATGCGCCTGCGGGTTGGCCCCGGGCAAGGGATCAGCGAGGAATACGTTGTGTTCTTTGTCCGGCCGTCAAAACCGTCTGCCAAACTATGTTTTCTTGTCCCGACCGCCAGCTATTTGGCCTATGCCAATGAAAGCCTTAGCTTTGATGCACATATCATTCAGCCTATGACGGGTCAGCCGCCAGTAGTAACGGACATTGACATCGAGACCTACGAGCATCGCGAATACGGCCTATCGACCTATGATAGTTTTGAAGATGGCGCAGGTGTCTGCTTTACCTCATTCAAGCGTCCAATTATCAACATGCGTCCGAAGTACCGTATGTCGAGCATGAATATCACATGGCAGTTCCCTGCTGATCTTTCGATCACGGCTTGGATCGATGCGATGGGTTACGACTGTGATTTTATCACCGATGATGATCTTGATCGCGAAGGCCTAAGCGCGATCGAACCTTACAATTGTGTGATCACCGGTACGCACCCAGAATACGTGTCTGAAAAAATGTTGGACGCGCAAGAAGACTACGTTTCTCAAGGCGGCCGTATTATCTACATGGGTGGAAACGGATACTACTGGTGCGTATCTTTTGACAAAGAAGAGCCAGCCTGTATGGAAGTACGCAAATTGGATTCGGGAATGCGCGCTTGGGCTGCAAAACCGGGTGAGCATTACTTGCAAACTACAGGTGAAAAGAGTGGACTCTGGCGTAACCGCGGCCGCGCGCCACAGAAATTGCTTGGTGTTGGCTTTATTGGGGAAGGATTTGAAACAGCAGCGCCATACCGGAAAATGCCTGATAGCTTCCACCGGACTGTTTCGTGGATTACCGACGGTATCGAAGGCGAAATCATTGGTGACGAAGGTCTCGCTTATGGTGCTGCTGCTGGTATCGAGCTAGATCGATATGACCTAAGCCTCGGCACACCGCCACATACCAAGATCATCGCCTCATCTGGCGGGCATAGCGACAACTATGTCCTTGTGACCGAAGAATTGCTTTACGCATATGCTGGGCTTGTTGGGTCATTGGATTACCGTATTCGCGGCGACATCACCTACTTTACGGCACCAAAGAACGGAGCTGTCGTTAGCCTCGGTTCGATAGGCTTCGGCCAAGCTCTGCCTGCCAGTGGATTTGCAAACTCTGCGTCAAAGCTTCTCCAAAATGTAGTTGATGCTTTCATTAAAGACGGTGAGTTACCGGGCGGTCAATGGACACTTGAAGAAAAACAATGGCGTTAGAATCTTAGGCTAAACATAAATCAATTCCCACACCGTCCTCCCGTGGGCACCTTGGTTCGGCGATGAATATATCGTCGAACTTTTTTTGGCTTCTGGCCGTGGTGTCCAGCCCCTAAATTATGTGCCATTTTTCAATAGAGTTTCTGGAACGGGCGGTCTCATGTTCATGGCTTGGGAACGAAAATCAAAATACATTCACGCCCAGATCTATTCGAATGCCAAGGCGACATCGGCCAAAAAATTCCTGCGCGAACTTGTGGAGACCGCGCCATACCCGATCATTTCAATCCAAGTGGACGGAGGATCAGAGTTTATGGCAGAATTTGAAACCGAATGCGCGCGCCTCAATATTCCGTTAGAGGTGCTGCCGCCGTCAAAACCAAAATACAACGGCGGCATTGAGCGCGCCAATCGAACCTTCCGAGAGGACTTCTACGATGGACCCAAAATCCTGGCCGATAGCATTGGCGCGCTGCGCTTCGAATTGAAAAAAGCCGTCATGAATTACAATTCATACCGTCCACATTCGGCATTGCAAGGACAGACGCCAATAGAGTATCTTCGAATCAATCAGGCAAAGGCCGCATGAGTCTCAAATCACATGAACTTATACACATAGGTATAGTTTTTTAACTTTAAAAGGGAAGAAAATGAGCGACAAAGTATTTCCACCATCCTCCAAGTTAGCAGAAAAAGCTCACGCTAATAAAGAAAAGTACGATAGTATGTATGCGGCATCTGTCTCTAATCCAGATACATTTTGGGCTGAACACGGAAAACGCATTGATTGGATAACTCCTTTTACTAAAGTGAAAAATACTTCGTTTGAATATCCAAACATTTCAATTAAGTGGTATGAAGACGGCGAGTTGAATATATGTGAAAACTGTGTTGATCGTCATCTCGCAAAAAGAGGAAACCAGACGGCAATAATATGGGAGTCTGATGATCCAAGTGTAGATAAGCACATAACTTACAATCAATTACATGATCATGTTTCTAGATTAGCAAACGTCTATAAATCACTTGGTGTTGGAAAAGGTGATCGTGTTGTTTTGTATATGCCAATGATACCAGAAGCTGCATATGCCATGTTAGCATGTGCTAGAATTGGAGCAATTCACTCTATAGTTTTTGGTGGTTTTTCGCCAGATGCCTTAGCCTCAAGAATATCTGATTGTAAAGCTTCTTTGGTTGTAACCGCAGATGAAGGCCCGCGTGGGGGAAAAAATATACCATTAAAGAAAAATGTAGATGCTGCTTTAGAAATATCCGGTAATGTAAAAACTTTGGTTGTCGCAAGAACTGGAAATAGTACACCATATAAAGAAAATCGTGATTATGATTATGGTACACTTGTTTCGGCTG
>Ga0213863_10001366_pt1 | contig 17734 bp, 12 predicted proteins | sample PICome_8_FD_160128 | JGI IMG/M metagenome (GOLD analysis project Ga0213863, IMG submission 160128) | Coastal seawater microbial communities near Pivers Island, North Carolina, United States - PICO497 | ecosystem: Environmental > Aquatic > Marine > Coastal | place: USA: North Carolina... | reverse complement strand
GCTTCTTTTTTAGAGAAGGATGGCACCTTCACCAATGCTGAACGGCGAATATCGCCAGTAAGAAAAGTCATGTCACCTTTAAGCGGAAAGGCCGACTGGGAAGTCACTGCCGCGCTCTCAAACGCGCTCGGGTATCCGATGACGTATCAGCATCCCAGCGAAATTATGGCCGAAATTGCAGAGCTTACGCCTACATTCCAAGGCGTGAGTTACGCACGACTCGATCAGCAAGGCTCCTTACAATGGCCTTGTAACGACGAAGCGCCGAATGGCACGCCTTTGATGCACGTCGAAACCTTCACACGCGGCAAAGGCCAATTTACTCCTACCGAATTTGTGCCTACCCCAGAGAAAGTCAACCGTCGGTATCCTTTCTTGCTAACCACCGGCCGCATCTTAACGCAATATAATGTCGGAGCTCAGACGCGAAGAACGGCCAACATCGATTGGCACACGCAAGACCTCCTTGAAATTCATCCTTATGATGCCGAACACTACGGCATCGAGACCGGCGACTCGGTGCTTGTTACGAGTCGTGCTGGAGAGACCACGCTGACCGCGACCCTTACCCAGCGGGTCGCACCAGGCGTGCTTTACACAACCTTTCATCATCCTGAGAGCGGTGCCAACGTGGTGACCACTGACAATTCAGACTGGGCAACGAATTGTCCTGAATACAAGGTAACCGCCGTTGGCGTCACAAAAGTTGTCGCAACGTCCAAATGGCAACAGGATCATCGATCGTTTTCAGAGCAGCAAATCAACCTTCTCGACGCTGCGCGGGTTCAAAACCATGATCGCTGAAGTCCCGAAAGGATCATCCCAGCGAGAGATCTCCGAATGGAACGGCCAAGGTCGAATCACAGAATCAGATCTGATCGCTGAAGAAACACCCGTCGCACTTATTTACAACGGCATATCTCATGCGGTCATGATGGCGAGTCCAATAGACCTTGAGGCCTTTGCCTTCGGATTTTCCCTCAGCGAGGGGATTATCGATCACCCTGATCAGATCTACAGCGTAGAAATTCGTACCGTCAAATTAGGCATTGAGGTGATGATCTCCTTGAGCAGCCGACAATTTGATCAGCTGAAAAAACGAAGGCGCACGCTAGCAGGCCAATCCGGGTGCGGTCTTTGCGGCACAGAGTCTCTTGAGCAAATTCACCAAACACTCAGTGTATCGTCTCCGCAAGGTTTGAGGATTTCACACGATGTGATCCATTTGGCGACGCATCAACTGACGGATCATCAACCGCTCCAGCAAGGTACCGGCGCGGTTCATGGCGCCGCATGGTGCAGTCTTGAGGGTCAAATCACCGACATTTGCGAGGATGTCGGTAGACACAACGCACTGGACAAACTGATTGGGAAACGCGCGATAAAGGTGAGTGCCCTGCAAGAACCAGGGTTTTTGCTGATGTCGAGCCGTGCCAGTTTTGAAATTGTGCAAAAAGCCGCGATGGCAGACATTGCCGTGATTGTCACGATTTCTGGGCCCAGCTCTCTGGCGGTAGACCTTGCGGCACAAGCTGGCATCACTCTGATCGGTTTTTCAAGACCTGCGCGTCATGTTGTCTACACCCATCCCTTTCGAGTGGTTTCAGAAAGCTCTTCCCAAGATATTGCTGGGGATGAAACACCGCGCCAAACTCCGCACAGCTAAGAGGTTCTTATGGTAGACACCGAACTCAAGCATCTCATCAAGATGGCGAACCAAATTGCAGAACATTGCGCCATCGGTACCGACCCTGAAGTGGCTGTCGAGAAGATTGCAGACCACGTTGCACGCTTTTGGGCACCTTCGATGAAGCAGCGACTTAAGCACTATCTCGATAGTGACGGCAACCAGGTCAACGAATTGGCCAAAACCGCTTTTTTAAGCGTTTAGCCTCAAACAAAGCTCTCCCGTTTCACCCAAAGACCGGCGCAACCGCCGGGGGCTAACCCATCAGACAAGCGCCCATCCCAACAAAGTTTTGGATAAATAGGTAGCGGTTGACCTTCTTCATCCTGGGCAAGCGTAAATCGGCTCGGATGCTTGGAGGAATCACCGATCTGAACCCGAATCCATATCGGCCAATTGATACCGGGTTAGCCAATCGAGGAGTTGTGGGTAGTATTTTACACTTTGAAAACGGGCATTTGATTGTGGGTTATTGCTCCGCTGCAACTCGCCCCCTGCTAGTCGCCAAGCCGCCAGCTGTGCGTCCTTTCTTGATAAGTCATAAACTTCATCATCCAAGATGAGATAATTACTGTGGTAAGCAAAATTGTGACTTTCACTCTCGCCGGCACCGAGTAAATTTCGACCTAAGTTAGGATAACGCGCTTCGGACAACGCCAGATGATAGAGCGTTGGCATGATATCTTTATGAGACCCCCATTGATTGACGTTCGGCGCGGCGCCAACGGGCCAGTAAGCTCGTGGCACATAGAGATAAAAAGGCACCGTAATTTGCGAGAGTATTTGGGCCGAAGAGAAGCGAAGACCACGCATCGAATGGTCTCCAGTAATCGCGACGATGGTGTTAGCCTCTAGATCCTCCGCCTTGATGCCATCCAAAAAATGACCCAATTCATTATTGGTGTAATAAAAGGTATCGAGCGAGGCCTCGGGCAGATTGCCCAGTTTGGCTTTGAGGTTCTCGGGCGGAAACAAAGGCAGCCCAGCACTGTGTTTCGGCAAGGCGTAGGGTGGATGATTCGTGACTGTTAGCACAACGATCATTAGGGGCCGATCATCACTCCCCCGGTTTTTTAAAAGGTCCAGAACTTTCCGAAAAACAAACCGATCTTCCCCACCCCAAACCGTAAGCGCCATCTCGGGATAGTCCATCTTGAGCTGATTCGCACCGATAAATTGATCAAATCCCTGACGCCTGTAGTAATTTCCACGATTCTTAATGCCCTCAAATCCTGTGTAAACAAAAACAGTTTCGTATCCTGCCTTTTTGAAAACCTCTGGTGCAGAGGTCCTGAGAGGGGCGTACTGGTGGCGGGAGTAACTGATCGCTTGATATTCGGTATTGAGCAGTAGGCCCAATGTCGATAACTGGGTATCGTTATGCGCGGGTAAAAAGTTTTTAAAGTAAAGGTCTTCCGAAAGATGCGATGCCAAGGCACCAGCCATGTCCAAGTCTCCCCCTAATCCACTCCCCAACAATCCCTGACCCATACTCTCGACAAGATTGAGCACAACGTGCGGCGGCGCTTTTGCGAGCTTGTCTGAGCGAGGGGTTTCGGTAAAAAACTGCTCGAACAGGCTCCCCGCAGTAGGTGCTCGACCGTAGAAACTTTCAAACAGGGCTCGACCGGTCGTATCGTTAGCCGGCGCTAGGATGCTCGAGGAACGGTAAGCCTGATAACCGTAATAGAGCGCGATCGGCGCATTTGGAATCAAGTTATTTAATGCGACGTTGGTTGAGACCCACAGATGTTTCTGAGAAAGCGGAAAGGTCGTTAAAGCGCCTCGTGCTAAAGCGACATAGAGCACCAGCATCAGCAAACAAAGCGACGCAAACGTTACTCGGCCAGGGTTGATTCTCAGCTGAAACCGCTCAATCCGGCGAGCGATACGCACGACAGCAAACCCTACTGCCACGCCCAATACCAAAATGGCAATTAATGCTGGGAAGAAATCCCTCAAAACCACGATGCTTTCAAGGATCTGATTGGATCCATAGGCCAAACCGTGAAAAACAAAGCTATCGAAGGGTCGACCAAAAAACTGTACGTAGGAGATATTGCTAAACGATAAACCGAGCGCAAGCAGCAGGATCATGACGCCCAGCACGACATTGAAATACCAGACAAATCGGTGCATTCGACCGATTCTGCCGGGCAGAACCATGACGAAAATCGCCAGTAACAATCCAAGAAAATAGGCCCTGAGCACCACGGCAACATCAAACCTTAAGGCCGTTAGCATCGATCGGCCGATACTCTCTGCGCCGACAAAAGCGTCCGAGCCAGAAACGATCGCCAGAATCCCCCGACTCAAAAAAAACACCAAGATGCTGATCAAGGTCACCGCGCTGATCAACGCATAGACACTTAGAAGATATTGCAGTTTTGATTTCATTCGAGACTCGGAGTTAGTCTGCAGGCGCTGGATTGATCAACATTCATAACTTAAAGCTCCTTGTCTCGAATCTGACCACAATCCTTACAGGGGATCATTCGATCCAAAAAATGCACTGGCCAAGATGTCTTTAGCCCGTCTTGCATGGGGACTTACTGCGCTTTGGATTTATCGCAAACGCAATCAAGCCCAAGGGTTTAGCTGACGCGAGCTACGCGGTAGTAGGTAGGCGACTCGCTCACAGTAGGCGCACTAAACGATGCCCCGTCTGACCGCCACGCCTGCTCAATGACCCAGCCGCTCGACAGACCGTCAAATTGTAATGGCACCTCTCCCGAGACGCACCAAGCCATCAGATAGCACTCACCAGCCTTTGAAAATTCCAAAACATAAGTATCGAGGTCAGTTTGATGACGCCGCTCAAAACGTGATTCTCCAACAAGCTTTAAGAAAAATTCCAACGCATTAAAGGCAGGCCTTGGTGCGAAGTTATCTAAATCGTCCACCAACCCATATCCATGAGCCGATAATCGCCACCAATACACCATGTCAACGTGACCACTGCACAGCGTCAGGGCCAAATATCGCAGCATAAAATTCGCATATTCGGTTTCGGTCACTCCCAACTTATCGATTCTCCAAGCCGGAGTCTCATACGGACACATAATGGGCGACCAAATCCCAGCATCTTTTAGTGGCCAGTTCACTTCTGAGACAATAACCCGACTTTCGACGGCGCTTGAGCCATCTGCAATGGCCTTGAGCAACACTGACTTCTCCAATGTCGAGAATGCACCTTGTTTATTTTCCGGAGCACCACGCCGATCCACATAAAGTAAGTGAGAGAGTCCGCTAAGGGTGAGACCTTTGGGAAGCGCCGCAAGCGATGCAAGCACAGGCAAATACTCAAAATCGATACAAGCTGGACCAACAATATCAAGGTTAGGGTACTGTTGTTGGAGCGCTCGCACAGGTTCCATCAATTGAGCGAAACTGCGCGACTTCCAAATTCCCCATTTCGAGCGATTGGCAGCATGGGTGATCTCAACGCGATCGACCGAGTCCGCTATCTGGGGAATAACAGTAAAAAGAAACTTTTGCCAAGCAGCGGGATTGAGCACTGCCTCTCGATCTTGAAGCACAGCGGCCATTACTGGAATTGATCTCGAATTGAGCCGAGTGACCAGTTCAACAGCCATCGCCCATTGCTCGGGGGTTTCATGATGACAAAACCGAACCAGCGCCGGCGGGTTTCCAAGCGTATCGAGCAACCTAAGCTCGGGCTCTATGTAATCGACATGAGGGTGCAAAGCAACGCCAATCCGATGCTTGAAATCCACTGGTTGGGCAAAGCTCAGTGCTTTTAATTTCTGATAACGGAGGAACAAGCCTGGCGCAGCGCATAGACCTCTCAGCAACATTGCGGCGATATCACGCGCATCGCGCTGCCGACGTTTTTCAGCCGGACCCAATACAATCATTGGTTGGGCCGATTTTTCGTCCCAAAGCCACAAATCTTTATCCGATGGGTAGGGAGATTTAGGCACCTGCCGAAGCCATTTGTTTAGGGTGCGGATCGGGTGCCGCCACTGACTATTTCGCCTGTGACGCCAGAAACGCCGGCGCGCTTTGCCTTCTAACGCGGCCAACGGGGCTGGGAAAACTTGGTGGCCACTGTAGATCATTTTAAAAATATCGAGATAGGCACCTGGCAGAGCGATTCGCGCTAAGTCAGCTGCCTTCAAGCGATCACCAAGCGGTTCAAGTGATCTCTGGCTGCGGTTGAGGTCGATAAAGACTGGCTCTAACCATTGACCGTCGCTGGCCCTGGGTATGAGGATGTTCTGGTTGCCTAGGTCACCGTGAAAAAAACCAGCGTCGTGCAATCTCCGCACCGCCGGTGCAACCTGATGCAGTATCGAGATGAGTGGCGCGTTATCGCGCTCCTCTCGATAAATCAAGGCAAGCGCATCTCGAAAACTAAGCGCATCGACAAATCGGCTGACGTAAAAACTTTCAAGCAACCGGCCATGACCCCAACGGTCGAGCCAGGCAATCGGCTCTGGGGTTTGAAGATTTTGACCAACAAGAAACTCTGCTGCATCAAACGAGCGTTGAGCCTTAGAGCCCCGGCGACAATCCGACCAATCCTTGACCCGGTTCTGGCGGGCAAAAACTTTAACTGCCACTTTTTGGCGCCGCCCGTCGACTTCTATTTGAACGCAAACAACACGGTCTTTACCCTCTGAGAGGACCTGGATGTCCGCTTGATTCACCCAATCACTGATACTCTGAAGTTGCGCCCGCATGGCCGGTCCATCCCAGCTTTTGGCAATGGCCCCTGTAAACCTACCCAAGCTATCGGTCATGCGTGATCGCTATGTCTGCAGAAATCTCTTAACATTTTATGTATTGCGGGACCTTTGAACAACGCCTTTCAGTCCGCGGGACATTCGCAAGCTCAAAATCTTGTTCGCCCACGCTTCACGCCCGATTCAAAGTTTTGATTATTGTTCGGCCATTACGCCATTGCGAGTCACAAAAGCCGTAATCCCAAAACCAGTAAAGCAGCGCAAGAAAGCCTGTCACTGGCGCGCTCGCGCACCTCCCTGACATCGATGGCACCTGAATCAACTGCACAAAATGCAAAGCCACCCATCGCACGACTCTCAACCGATAGTGCCACATATTCCAGAGCTGAAGTGACTGGCAATTGGATTAACCGCCGCTTCTCTTTAGAATATTCACAAAAAGATAGCTTATACGTCTTAACATGGTGTCAATGGGACGCCAGAAAGACCTTTCCTGGAATGAATTATGACTAAGACTTCGTTTTTCGGTGCCGTCAGTTATGCGGGTCTGATCTTGATGGTCTGCCTACAAAATGCATCGGCGAGCGAGCGGCTCCTGGACATCGATGCCAATGGCCGCATCGAACCGTTGACTGACGGACTGTTGATTATCCGGCACCTCTTCGGGTTTAACGGCACCGCGCTGACTCAAGGCGCACTGTCGGCGGATGCGAGTCGAACAGATGCCTCAGTCATCGAGGCCTATTTAAAGTCGCATGAATCCACGCTGGACATTGATCTCGACGGACAAACGACAGCCTTAACCGATGGTCTGCTGATCATCAGGTCTCAGTTTGGATTTACTGGCAACGCGTTGACCAATGGCGCCGTCGAGAGCAACGGTCAAAGGAATCTCGCAACTGATATTACCCTTTATATTGATTCGCTCGAACAGCCTGGTAGCGCGAACGCGTACAACGGTTCTGACGCTGGGAACGGCTCTGAAAATGGGACTGGGAGTGGCTCTGGTACGGGAGGTGATTCGGGGAATGGTTCGGGGAATGGTTCGGGGAATGGATCTGGAAGTGGGTCTGGCGCTGACTCAAGCGATATAGGACTTCTGCCTGAAATTGAATCCGATCTCAATGCACATATCATTGCACTGACCGATCATATTGATAGCCGACAAAAACCCGTCTTTTATGGTTTAACCCCGATGGTGAACGACGGCATTTTAATGCTCGCCCTCGATTCACAAAAAATTGATCGTAGCAATGTCAAGGCGCTACTCGATGCCGATTCAACCTTGGATATTTCTCTAAAAATCATGATGCTGTTAGATCGCATTCCACCGGAAGGTCAGGGTGGAGATTTGGCGATTATTTTCCGGCTCATCGACGGCAACAATGCCGATAGAACCGCTGGAGAGCGAGAAATTTATACTCGCACAACGTTAAGCTGGTCCTCCAATGGATCCGAGATTGCCATTGACGTCCCCACTCAAGATCAGCCCCTAACTGGATGGGACGGCGAGGGTAACATTGTCGAGGCAGAAGTATTTGATGCCAAACCCAATATTTTCACGGCGAGGTTAACGCCTGAATACCCGGGTTACCCGCTTGCGATTGAAATCAAAGCATTAGAGTTATTTGATGAGCGGTTACTGAACTCTTTTTTATTCAGGGATATTATTCCCACCTACTTTGACTCCGTTAAAGATTATTTTTTAGTCATCGGCTTGGAAAAAACCGGCAGCAATCAAGACCCTCTGTTGAGCTTCCAAGGCAAGTCTTTCAATGGCATACATGCAAACCTAACGATCGATGAAGTGATTCAACCGGAGGAAACAGGCTTTAATTTAACAACAACCGACGAAACCTCTGACGACCTCCAGATAGGATATTTAGCAAAGCTCATCAACCTTGGAGCAGATGCCGATCAGGCTCATGGACTGTTCACCGCGTTAGAGGCGCGGCAGTTAATCTTTGAACAACCCCCAACTAAAAGCCTCAATGCAGCAGTTTTGAACACAGAACTGTTTAAGTCGACGGTTTCAACGCGCAGCCCTGCACTGGAGTTACGTTTAAATCAAATACCAACATCAGAAGAAATACTCGATGTAGCGATCACATTTACCGATGGAGAAGATGCGATCCGCACTCAATCGGAACGTCAGTTAAGCATTGAATTTAGCAGTCGCTTTGGCGTCAGCAATGGCCAAGGCTTGATCACCACCGAGGCAAATGCAACCATCCTGACGCTAGACGATGACAGTGATTGTGCTGCTACCGGCGGATGCCGTATCGACAATCTGACAACCACTTCAGAAATGTTCCAGGTCATATCTTCGGCATCAATCGGCTCGAGCTCTGCCCAGCCGCGTTTACAATTATCCCTACTGCCCCTGCTCGGCTTGAGCGGCAACACGACATTGCCTCTCGCTGATTTTTTCACCCAGGGGCACTATCACCTACAAGTGAACATCACTGGCGCCTCTGGGCCGTTCACCTACGAAGGTCTAGATGTGGATGGCTTAAATGGGGTCATCTCGGTTAAATGATTGGAGCAACCGTCTCCAAAAGTTATGCGACTTGATTTGCACTCAGTTGATGACGGCGCATTGCCGATACACTTTTATCTCTTTATTTCATTCCGCTGAGTTATTCATTAAAAGCGCTTTACCATTGAAAGCCTATTGTCACGGAAAGCTGGCGACAGTTCACACCCAAGATATGAAGCACTATGAGCCTGCCTGGGTTTACGAAAGCGCGCGTTAAGGCACGATTATCATTGCTTCTTACTCGGGGTCAGAACGCTCTTTCAAAACTCGGGTCAAAGACTCCACTGCTATTGACTCAATCCAGACCCTCAAAGCCGCACATTCATCTGCACCGAAGCGATCACAACCCAACCGCCTAACAAGCATTCTTTAAAAGACGAGGCACCGGTAGAGATCAATTCTATTGGTAACAATAGAATTCTGTTGCCCACACGAATCACTTTTGAGCACAAGCAAGGGTCACATCTGTAAAAGCACATAAAGTTTTCTTGACAAATACTGTATATTTATACAGTATTTAATTTTGTCATCCACACATCCACCAACCCTCAACATGGCGATAACTAAGATCGATAACAATGAGCCAAGAATCTAGCAGCAATACTTTTTTAAAGCCGCAAACCTCGCAAAATGGCATCCAGAATCAGCATCAGCATCAGCATCAGCATAAAAGTACACCCTCAAAACTCGGTGCACTGACAACACTACTGACTACAACCAGCTTATGGCGTGCTAATCAGCACCCTGTACAACCAGCTCAGCAAAGCACCGTATCGAGTGAGCACCCTAGACTGGACCAGGTTTTGCCCAACGGCGGCTGGCCAATAAACGGCATCACCGAATTACTGCTATCTCATAACGGGTTGGGAGAACTACAACTACTGACCCCTGCCCTTGCAACTTTAAGTCAGCGCCAACCTGGCTGGCTGGCTTTTATTTCGCCCCCTTATCTGCCCTACGCACCCAGCCTCAAATCTGCAGGACTTCAGATCGAAGACATTCTTGTTATCCAACCGAAGACAGCCACAGAGGCTTTGTGGGCTGCCGAGCAATGCCTGCTGTCAGAAGCCTGTTCTGCCGTCCTGATGTGGCCCCAAAAAAGCATCAGACCTCAGTCCATCAGACGCCTGCAAATTGCCAGCAAGCAAACTCAAACTTGGCATGTATTGTTCCGGTCAGCAGACAGCCAAAATACGCCATCACCTGCGCCACTACGAATCCTCTTAGAACCGGGAACATCCACAGTCAATAACAAGTTTTTGCAACACTCACTTCGCATTGAGGTACTCAAGCGAGCCGGGGGCTGGGCAAGCGCCCCCATTGAATTAGAAATACCGCTTAGTGCCGAGTTGATTTATGTTCAGCATCAATTCGACGGAAACAGCCGACTACAAGACGCTTTAACACCGAAAGCCACAGCAACGGTGATTCATCCATTGCCTGCATCTCGATCATCGAACACAACAGAACCACCCGTTGAACTAAGTCGCGGGCTTTAGCCATCATGTCAACATCACCGGCACGTAAAAAAATATGGATGAGCCTCTACTTCCCAGCACTTGCGCTCGAGGTTTTCCATCGACCAGGACTCAGTGCAGAAACAACCGATGACTCAAAAGCCATCGCAATTGTCTGCCAGCAGCGTATCGAGCAGCTTTCAACAGCAGCCATCGAAACAGGAATCACCCCGGGAACAATGATCAGTCATGCCTACGCACTATGCGAAACACTGGTCTGTATCGAAAAAGATATCCAGAAAGAGCAACAAGCACTGCAGCAAATTGTGCAATGGCTTTATGAATTCACACCTAACATCGCTTTCCATGGACCTCAGCATTTGATTCTAGAAATCTCTGGCAGTGTGAAATTATTTTCAGGCCTTGAAACTATGAAGCTGCGCATCAAACACACCATCACCCAGCTAGGCTATACGCCAATCCTCGGGTTAGGCCAAACACCCTTAGCTGCTAGGGTTTGTGCCGAACAGAGATATCCAGACAGTCATCTGCGACACCCAAAGGCCGCTCTTGACAACACCTTACTGCATCATCTTCACATGCTTGAAAAAAGCGTGACCCAACTTGAAAAAATGGGCGTCACAAAGCTAAGCCAACTACTTAAATTGCCTCGAGAAGGCTTACAAAAACGGTTTGGTAAACCATTCATGCGCCATTTGGACCGCCTCTTAGGTCTTGAAGCTGACCCACAACGTTTTGTCGAGCCGCCAGCAGTCTTTTACTCTGATGTATTTTTTCTCGACAGTGTCGACAACCTACAATCCTTAATTTTCCCGATCAAACGACTGGCCAATGCTTTTGGCGCTTTTCTAACTGCACGCCAGCTGCAAACCCAGGTATTCGAAATCACGCTCAAATATCGTGGCAAGGAAAAATCTAACCTCGTGATCAAATTGGCACGCGCCGATAACGATATTCCATTATTTTTAAAATTGATCGCACTCAAATTAGACCAAGTAAAAACGGTTAAAGAAGTCGATCAACTCATTTTTAGCGCGTCAAGCTTCCAAGCATCAACGCCAACACCACCTGCCCTTTTTTCACTCGGTCCATTGATGATTCCTCAAGCAGCAACAGGTCAAGGAAATTTACACGCATCGACTTATGACGCAGAACACATTAAGAAAGCCAATGACTTACTCAGTCTGCTTCAAAACCAACTCACCCTTGAAAATTGCTTTGGGGTTGGCCTCGGTGACGATCATCGACCCGAAAAAAGTTGGCAAAAAATCAAACCCAGCGCCCACCACGAGCGGCAAAAAATTAACCTCCTGAATTCCACTTACCCTATACGCCCTAACTTTATTCTTGAGCAACCTATGCGACTGCACAAAGATTTAAATCCGCTTCAGCATCCAGACTTTGAGTGGCTCGAAGGCCCGGAGCGTATTAACGCAGCATGGTGGGACGGCGATGGGCAAAACCGTGATTATTATATTTATCGTTATGCTCGAAAAACACTTTATTGGTTGTTTTATCGGTCACTGACACATCGGTGGTACTGGCACGGTATCTTCTCTTGAACACTTTGAAAACTAAAGCGGAACACCTAGAATAGGGTTGAAGACAAGGAGTCAGACATGAGCGATTTATATGACATCGAGGCGGAGACGATTACTGGCGAAACCATTACTCTCTCAGAGTATCGTGACCAAGCACTCTTAATCGTCAATCTCGCGAGCCAGTGAGGCCTTACTTCTCAGTACGCAGGTCTGCGTACCCTACATTCTGAACACCCCAACCTTACTGTACTTGGATTTCCTTGCAATCAATTTGGTGGTCAAGAACCAGGCAGCAACGCCGAGATCCAGGCTTTTGCCAAAGATCGTTTTGACGTGAACTTTCCCATGTTCGCAAAAATTGATGTCAACGGGGATGACTCAGCACCGATTTATCGTTGGCTGAAACAAGCGATCCCTGGTGATATCGGTTGGAATTTCACAAAGTATCTTGTCAACGCGCAAGGAGCCGTTGTTAAGCGCTTTGATCCTCAAGAATCGCCCGAAAGTGTTGGTGCGGCGTTGAGCGAGCTCCTCTGAGACGAGCTCGACAGCCCGCTTAATCAGGCTCGGACATCTCAGGAACGCCCTGTGGTCGAAAACTCTGCGCGCCCGGGGGCACATTCAATCGAGTGAACGTAAAACGCGCTCTTTTTTACAGGGCTTCAACTGAGCATTCCGAGGGCAGTAGTCAGCGAACTGAGGGCGACCGCCGCTTCTCATTCTAAGGGGCCCTGTTACAGGTGATGTTAGCTGAGGCGAGCTGATTGGATCGTGTCGAGAGCAGCCATTGGACACTGCGGAAAAAATTCCCGTGATCCAGTCTTCACCAAATGACGACCACAACAGATTTGATCTATGAATGATTCACCCAAACCTTCACCGAACGAACGTCGAATCACGCTGTATGGCAGAAACACTGTGATCGAGATTCTCAGCGATAATCAACTGAACATTCACCGCGTTCATCTCGCTCAATCGAACCGGCCTGGGGATTCAATCCTCCAAATTCAGGCTCTGTGCAAGTCTCGTAGTATTCCTGTATTGCTACACAGCAAGCAGGCACTTTCTCGAATTTCAAAAAACAGCCGTCAAGACCAAGGGGTCGCCATTGATATTGTTGCGCCCAAGCACACACTCCTCGACGACTACGTGTTAGAGGCGCATCATCACAACGAGGAATTTTTTCTGTTGGAAGGGATTACCAATCCTCAAAATCTGGGCATGATCATCAGGAGTGTTGCAGCATCACCGATGACGGGCATCATTCTACCCACTCAGGGTTGCGCGAAGCTCGACCCTTTGGTCTATAAAGCCAGTGCAGGTTGCTTGCTCAAAACTCAGATTCTAAAATCCTCGACGACAAAGCACGCTTTGGAGATCTTGAGAAAGGCCAAATTTCAAATTATCGGGCTCGACGGATCAGCGACTCAAACCGTAAGCGAAGTGCAGAAACGGTCCAAAACCGTGTTTCTTCTTGGTAATGAGAGCGCAGGTTTGTCAGACGAAGCGCTCAACGCTTGCGATCAGGTCATTCACATCCCTATGCGCAATGATGTTGAGTCATTGAATGTCGCGGTGACCGCCGGAATCATCGCTTTCAAGGACTTGAGCTAGCCCGTCACGCAGGGCGCTTCCATTGAAAAAATCTGGCATCATCATGACTTTTCTTATAATGTAGCGCCAACTCCGGACTAACCCCGCTCTATGAATCGCATTTTTGTTTCCGCCTTTCTGGTCGTAACGGTAGCGCTCATCTCGGGTTGCGGCGACGACCCCGGCTTTGATAAGTTCGCACCTAGCCCCTCCGCCTCGATCAAAGTCATTAACGCTGTTTCTGATTCGCCGCCGCTCTACACTGAATTCGGCACACAAACCATTGGTAATGCTGCCTTTGGCGAGGCCAGTGACATCACTTCCATTATTCCGGATCTCGCTCGTACGACCACAGTCAGTTACATCAAAGACAATCGACTAGAAAACATCGCCGACTTCCTCGTTACAGTTCCGCTGAACGGCCTAAAAACATTGTTCCTTACTGGAACCATGGACAACCTGCAGCTGGTCGAAGTTCTAGCGCCTCCGCCTGATCCGGCGGTCATAGAAACAACCCTCACATTGGTCCACGCTGCATCTGCCTACGACCAAGCGATCACTTTCTTCCTAGAAGATATCGCCAACAATGAAGCACGGAAAATCCTAGAGACTGTGCAACCCGGCTCAGCCAGCACGGCGATCGTGATCACACCGTCCGAAAAATCAATCCTCTCCGCCGAGGACGAAGCCGGCAATCGAGTCTACACGTCGCGAGAATTTATTATCACCGAAGGGGTCAGTCCGACCATTGCGCTGATCGATTCTTTTGGTCCCAGCGAGAGTCCCGTGACCGGCATTTATAACGTGAACGCAGGCACCACAGCATTTCCGGATACAACCTTCAACGCCAGCGTCCGAGTGCTCAATGCGATTCCGGACCGCACCAGCATCGACGTCTATCAACGGTCTGTGACTTCATCGAACCCGCCGATTGTCAGTCTCCTAGCAGAGCCTACGGCCAAAACCGGCACTTTCGAGGTCACTGTTGAGCGTCTTGCAGTTTCAGAGACCTACCAGACTCTCGCCGCTTTTGAGTCAGGGACTGCCGAAGTTGGTACCGGAACGCTGACGATCACAAATGGTACTAACAGTGTTGAGCTTACGATCGATAGCGCCAATGCAACGGCTGAAGGCATTGTGTCAGCAATTTCAGGATCAGAGGCGGATATTGCCGCAGTACTGATTGAAGACAGTGAAGGTCTTTTTCGGCTTCTGCTTTCGACCTTAGATTTCAAGCAAAGTAACCAGACTGAAATCTCAGTCAGTGATGATGACGGAAACAATGCGGATGCTGCTGGGCTTTCTCAAATCAGTTCGACTCAACTCGAAATCGTGACTGAGGCGCTCAGCGCCCAATTTACGGTCAATGGTGCGTCAGAGGAGGCTTCTTCTAACGCGGTAACCGAGCTCGTTGAAGACGTCACGTTCTTTCTCATCTCCGCCCCTACTGACCCAACTACCGTCACGCTCGAAATCACGCCTCAGATTCTGATTGCAGAAGATCTCCTGTTTGGCGATATTTCGGAGTATCGATCCAGTGCCACAGGCAACGTCATCTTTACAGCGACTGATGCCGACAATCTCGAAACGCCCATTTATTCTGAGGCGCTGAACTTGGCAGACAATCGATATCATATGCTGGCCATCACAGGTCTGGGCGCAGATTTGGACGCTGCTATTGCCAATGAGGAGAAGCGACCCGTTAAAACCTTATCGTCCTTAGCGATTCTTCATGCCGCCCCCTCCACACCGCTTCTAGACGTCTATGTTTTGCCCTCGTCGACCACGATCAGCGACAGTGATCCAACAGGCAATAATATCGTCCCGTTGCTAACTGGCCAATTTGGACTTTTGCCCGATACCTTCACGATCTCCGTAACCGAGTCCTCGTCAGAGACGGTCATCGGCGGTCCTCTGACGATCGATGCAGTGCCGTACTCACTCTTTAAAATTGTTCTGCTCGACGCACCAGGAGGCGGAGCGCCCATCCAAGTCTTAACGGTTGCGCCATAACAGCCGTGATCGAGCCTCGGAGGAAATGCTAACCATAGCTATTCCATTAGCACTGCGCATTCAATGCCTTCGCGATAGCACCCAGCGGCACCTCTACCAAGCGCCAGTGCCCTTACAATCACCACAGCAGGACTTGGTGCGGGCTGCGACCAACACCGAACTACGAGACCATGGGTTGCTGGCTCAGATTACTGCAGCAGGCCTGAACAAAACTTTGAAGTAATTTGGATCGGTTGCTGCCTGTAGCGCAGCATTAAACTCACCAAGAGGAAACACTGCCGCCTTTGGAGCGTGCATGTGGCCCGCTTCCAGCCAGCTCAACGCTTTTGCCATCGGCCCGCACCGTGAACCGAGGACTTGCAACTCTTTAACCATAATCGGACTTAGATCAGCATCGCCCGCATTGACCAATGTGCTCTTAAGCACCAAAAGACCTTGAGGCATGGTCGCATCAAGCGCTGCCATAAAACCCGCTTTAGATCCCGAGCAATCCACAACCCATGAATGCCCTCCTTTATCGAAGCTCGAGACGATTTCTATATCAGAATTCTGAAGGTGCTGTGCTCGCAGTGGGTTACGCATCAGCATCTTAACCCTCACACCACATGAGGCCAGGACCCGTCCTGTGATCATGCCCAGCCTACCCGCACCGATCACTAATACCTCAGCCGGGCGAGGCTCCGGAACCTGCTCGATCACTTCGAGCGCAGCAGCAACGGGCTCGGCATACACAGCCAGCTCATCCGAGAGTTTCTCAGGAACTGCCAACAAATTTTGATCCGGTACCGACACATATTCGGCGAAGGCACCAGATCTATTCTTGATGCCGATCACACTCCGTAGCTGACAATGACGGTGCTGCCCTGAATCGCAAAACCAGCACGAACCGCAACCAATATTGATGTCAGCCACGACACGCATACCTGCTCTTGGACCGTCGCAGACAGTGCCCACGAATTCATGCCCAGGGATACCACTAAAATTATAGTACCCTGAGGAAAGCTCCAGATCGGTTCCGCAAAGACCTGCATAAGCAACTCTGACCAGGGACTCACCAGGGCCTGGGCGAGGCAACTCTGCACAGGTGGTTTTGCTCCAGACCCCTTTCCTCAATTCGAGCGCTTGCATTGAATTCACCTCCCTTATCAGGGCTCCTTGCTCAGGACTTCATTCTAAGATGGTAGCGCTTTGAAAATAACCGACAGAACTTTTAATTGTCCTGATAAATCAACGCTTGTTCTCAAAGGTGCATCCAATTTTCTTTAATCATCACTTGGTTTATGCTCAAGCTTCGAGCAGGGAATTCTACTATGCAGCACACCGCTTCGTCACAAGGTTGGTCGGTTCAGCGTCTATCAGCAGCACTCGGAGCTGAAATTTCCGGCGTTGATTTGAGATCAAACCAAAACAGCACAATCGATACGATTAGGTCTCTATTGCTTGAACACCAGGTTCTATTTTTCCCCGATCAACACTTGAGTGTGGATGAACACGTCAGGCTGGGGGAGCATTTCGGCGCTCTCGAAGGCCACCCAAATCTCAGTGATTCTCCCAATGATCATCCAAAAATTTTTAGATTGACCGCCAGCAAAGGCGGCATCGCCGATGAGTGGCATACCGATATTACCTTCCAGAAAAGCCCCGCAATCATGTCCGTACTCAACATGATTCAATGTCCGGAAGTTGGCGGTGACACGTTATGGAGCAATCTTTATCTGGCATACTCGGAGCTTTCCGAACCAATGCAGGATTTGTGTCGTGGTTTAACTGCTCTGCACGATGCGCATCCCCATAACCATCCCGAACAGACTGCGATTCATCCTGTGGTAAGAGTACACCCTGAAACCGGCCAGCCGGCGCTGTACGTGAACGAGCACTTCACGCGCCGAATTGTCGAGATGTCAGCGCCAGAGAGCGATATGCTGCTGCGACACTTAACCCGATTTATCACGAGCCCAAAATTCACCGTGAGATATCGATGGCAACCCGGCACCATTTGCATGTGGGATAACCGATGCACCCAACATTTTGTGCTTAACGATTTTGAGGAGGAGCGCATCATCGAAAGAGTGACCGTCATGGGTGATGAGGTCAAACCCTTTTCAAAATCGACCTGGGAACCGTATGTTCGACCAGGTCCCTTATCGGCCGCTTCTCGACACGATCGTCAACTG
>Ga0213863_10001363_pt1 | contig 17739 bp, 20 predicted proteins | sample PICome_8_FD_160128 | JGI IMG/M metagenome (GOLD analysis project Ga0213863, IMG submission 160128) | Coastal seawater microbial communities near Pivers Island, North Carolina, United States - PICO497 | ecosystem: Environmental > Aquatic > Marine > Coastal | place: USA: North Carolina... | reverse complement strand
TAGTATATTTTGGAAACTCATCTTTCTTTCCCGCTGCGAGAATCTCTTCACACTTTATCTCGCACAGTCACACATCTACACCTAACCACGCATCAAACGTACGTTTAAAGATGAGTTTTGCATCGACTTCCATTCAATCGTCCTCGTCGCTGTTTTCGACGAGGAGTTCTTCGTCGTTCAAGAAGACGACTAATCCGAAATCATCCGCCAGAAGATCTTCTCTTAAAGTCTCCGCATCGGCCGAAGCCGATGCGGCGAAAATCAAAGTCACCGACGTGAAAGAAACCTTAGGTCGCGGGTTTATTTTGGTGGACATTCGATCTCCGGAGGAAGTCGCGGAGACTGGGTCGAAGTTTTCCTGGGAGAAAATCCCGATCGCAGCCATGGACGATGAAGGAAATCCAATGAGCAACCCGAACTTTTTGGCTCTGATTAAGAACAAGTTCCCGAACTCGATGAGTCGAATTTTGTTGGCGTGCGACGACGGGACGTTTCGATCGGAGTTGGCGCACAAGCTCATCACGCAGAAATTGGGGTATTCGCAGGTGAAGATTATCGAAGGCGGCATCGACGCGTACATTGAGTTTCAGCCGTTGACGAAGGAGGACAAGATCAAGGTTAGAATGGTGGCGCAAGCGGGCAACGACTTGTCCATGCTGGTCTCCGGCGTCGATACCAGACAAGCTGGACAAAAGTTGTATTAAACTTCTGTTTTGTGTTGTCACAGAATTTTCACGCGTTTTTGTTCTCCGTGGATGTATGGAGAAATGCGTGTGTATGAATATAGCTTTTATCTACCCATCCATTTTGTTTATATATATACTTTTACGTGATGTTCAACTTTGAAAAAATCTTCTGCTTCGTACACAGAAAAACGCGCGCGCGATATATACGACAGCTTTTTCGACGAACAGGACTGTAGAAGGTGGTAGTAGTGGCGGTATCATATTATTTACCTCTGAACTGAACGCTCCTCGAAAGTGTCGTATTATATAGTGTATTACTCTCTCTCTCTCTCTCTCTCTCTTGCTTTCTCTCTCTAACAACAAAATCAGCAAAAATCATCGAATGTGGCAAACATCGAATTGCGCAAGCGCTTGCAAAAGCATGATGACATCCTCGACATCGTCGACGTAATACGGCGCTTTGGACGGTTTTTGACCGACGGTAGAGCAAAATGTAGCGCATCCGGCATAGGATGCGTCCATTTCTTTTCTATTTTCAATCGCGATAAACATTTCCTCGTCCGAACGGTCGTCGCCGATGGATAAAATGAAATCCACCGCGTCGGTGTTGCTTTGTTCTCTCGATAAAACTCGATCAACCGCTAAGCGTTTGTTGACGTCTTGAGCGGTGATTTCGACGACGTTGTTTCCTCTTCGAACATCCACCGGATCGTGCTCTAAAGCACCTTCTAAGTGGTCGACTAACTCTTTCGCTTGCCAATTACCGAAATCTGCATCCGCGTCGCGATAGTGCCACACGAACGAACTTCCCTTGGCTTGAATGAACGAGCCGTCCGTAGCTTCCATGTACTGCTCTAAAATCGGTAACACGGTATCTTTCCACTCGGCAACGTGATCAGCCGTACCGGGAGGTGCTAATTCAATCCATTCGTTGTTCGTATCGTCTCCTCGATACCAGTATCCGTGTTCGGCGACTAAAGAAATATTCGGCACTTTACCGAACCATTCGTCCAGGGTGGCTTTTTCGCGTCCGCTAACAATGCATAAAGTGTTCGCCTTATCGGCGGCTATAGAGGTCAATAAACTCGTCAAATGCGACGTCGGTGGCTGGTTGAAGGAAGCTAGCTGCACGAGCGTCCCGTCGTAATCGATGAATAGTTTTCGTTTCCTCGCTTTCTGATAGGCGCCGACGCACCTGTTCGTATCCAACTTGCGAAAGCTCGAATCGAGTTGCACGACTCTAAAATTCAAACCGAAACCTAAACCGTAGCTTCTCGAAGACGACGCTCGCGCGCACGTTCTTTGTAACTCACTCAAACAACTTTTCGCCCAAAACCCGACGTTGTGTTCGCCAACGTATTTCCAGTGTTTCTCGTGTCTCATCTCGCTTTCTTTAGAGCTCAAGGATAACGCCTTGTAGACGACATCTGCGACGTCGTCCACGTCCCACGGGTTCACGCGAAACGCCCCGGATAAGGACGGAGACACGCCAGTAAACTCAGAAACGATTAAACTTGACTGTCTTGGTAACGCGTACCCGTCTCTGGTTGCTTTCTCTTCGTCTCTTGGGCCTTGTCTACACGTGACGTATTCGTACGGCGCGAGGTTCATGCCGTCTCTGGTGACGGTGACCACGGCCACGTCGGCGACGGAGTACAAAGCCGCTCTTTCGTGTAAAGGAATAGCCTGTTCACGAAAAATGACCACCTCGGTACCCGCCGCACTGTTAATCTCCTTTACTAACCTGTGCACTTCCCCTCGCAAGTTATCCACGTCTTCGTTTTTCGCTCGCGCTGGGTTACAAATCTGTAACAATACGATCGATTCAACCAACTGCGGATGTTCCCTCAACAACGTCTGGTAGGCTTTTAATTTCAACTCGATGCCTTTAAAGACGTCGAAATCATCGATGGCCAAGAGTATGCGTTTCCCTCGGTGCGCTCTTAACATATCGTTCCGTATATTCACCGCCCCTGGAGTCGTTAACGCCTCTCTCAATCGATTGGTTTTCACGCCCGTCGGGCAGATTTTCACCGACACTTGCCTTCCGTAATAATCAATACATAACGACCCACGATTCGTGGTATACGTTAAACCTAACAACCTCGTGCAGCAACTCAAAAAGTGCCTCGCGTAATCGAACGTGTGAAACCCAACCACGTCTGCGTTTAACAATCCTCTTAAAATCAACTCTCTATTCGGCAACGTCTTGAAAATCTCCGAAGACGGAAACGGCGTGTGTAAGAAAAACATGCACCGAATAGAATTAAACCTTTTCCGTAAAAACGTCGGTAAAATCATCAAGTGATAATCTTGAATCCACACGTGGTCGTCCTCGGAGCAGACCACTTCCATCAGCGTATCCGCAAAAATTTTATTCGCGCCGACGTGCGCTTGCCACAACGGCTTTTCAAACCTTTGCTCGTTCTGTCCCATCGGCAACACGTAATGCATCATGTTCCACAAATACTCCTTACAAAACCCTTTATAATGCCTCTCCCGTATCTCCGAATCCACCATCACCGGAACACAGTTGAACCTTTTTTGCAAATCCCTCATCAACGCGTCCTCTTCCTCGCCTTCGATATCGCACGCGTTGCTCGGCAACATCCCGACGTTGATCATCACTTTAAAGTCCCCGTCGTCCAAAGCTCCCTCGCGCATTTGGTCGAATATAGAATCCCCGTCTGGTTCGATTTCCCACGTGTGTCCGAACTGATTTTTCTCACTCAGTTTGGTCATTTTCAGCGGTAACTGGTTCGCGCAGACGATGACGCGTTCCACGTGCGGTTCGCTTTGGTACGAATCCGTGGAAAATGCGCCCGAGGATTTTTGGGAGGTTGTTTCTCGAGGCGAGACGAGCTCTGCAGTACGCGTACGCGTGATAAAGAAAGAGAAGTATTTAAAAGGGTGAGTCGTCATCGTTTGCGCTGTTTGCGCGCGAACGCGAAAAGACGGGAACAAAACACCGTTTTGCGCACGAAGAAGAAGCGGCGAAGAAAAAGACGAACCCCCAATCGTAGAAAAGGTTATCGTCTGACGGGGAAGCACAATTCCCGTGTTTTCTCTTCTTTGAAGAAGAACAACACAACGACACCACTCTCTTTGACCGACGACGACGAAGTGTATTCGTACCTTGTAAGTTTTGAAACGAGCTCCCGCTGGACTTCTTCATGATTAAAACCGCGCGCTCTTTCTCTCTCTTCTCCCTTCCGCGCGCAAAGTTTGCGTGTGGAGCAACGACCGACTGCCTTTCTCTCTTTCTCTCGAGCGAGTTTTTTTCGTCTCTCTCTGAATGCACGGGTGACTCCCAAACCCGAAATTTGGTACTTTAGGAGTACACTTTGGTCTCCCGCACGAGTGCAATTTTGTACTCGTGCACACGTGCCGAGGAATCTCTCAAAGAGAGCATATCTGATGGGAACCGTTCGTTAGTATTTTCCCCCGGCGCTTGGGGGAAAGTTTTGTATTATATATCGAACATTTGACACAAAAGCGCGCTGCTTTTTTCGGCTTTTGTCGACTTTGACGACAGGACTCGACGACGAAGACGACGAAGAAGTGTACACGTAATGGACGTGGCATCGTTCCGCGCGTTTTATGCTCGCGTCGAAGCCAAACCAACCTCGGATTCGAAAATCAAAGAGATAAATTCCCGCGTCGCCAACCATTACAACGAGAACAAATTCATCCTAAACTGTCAACAACTCGGAGAACTGATGAAACTGGTCAACTTTGCAAACTTGAGAGAAGAAGTGGCGAAAATTTGCGGCAATTCGATCGTCGATTGGGACGAGGTGGAGAAAAGGGAACTTTTCTTTCGGAATTGTAAACCGTGGGAAAGAGACGATTTGACGAAAGCGGTTGAGAGCGAGAGGAGCGGCGGCGATAGGGGCGGGGGCGGCCAACGAGGACAACAACACGAACGCGAAGAACTGAGTCCTTCTTTTTACCCTAAACCACATAAAGCGCCCGAGCATCAGCAAATGGACATCGCGGCGGCGGCGGCGAGAATGTCCGTCGGCGGCAACGCAGACGAAGAAGCCGCGAAACGGAACATGGTTATCGCGGCCACGGAAGAAATGAACGCCCAGAGGGGTGAAAAAAATGTTTTTACGTTTAACATGGAATGGATGGATGTAAACACCGCCGCTGCCAGTGCGAACGCGGTCCAAACGGATGAAAACACGTTCTTTCCGGGCCTCGTCAACGACCGGGAGTGGAGCGCTAAAACGCCCATGCAACGGCTGCGGGATACCAAATGGGTTCCCCCGACATTGGTTGCGAGAGGCGTCAGTGAAGATGAATTTACTCGTTTGTGCGATATACTGATCAAGGCGTTTGAGAAGTTACCGTTTACCAAAATGCGCGGCGGCCCCGGCGTGAATGAAATTTTGTATTTCTGTTTCCCGCTTGGTCCGATATGTTTAGTTTTACAGTTGATGAACCCGATTACGTGGTTGATTTATACGCCGTTCGAAACTGACATCAAAGAACGCGCGTTGCCCGCAATGGATGACATTTTACGCCGGCATAATTTAAAAGCGGTAAAGCCTTTTTTTGGCGGTAAAGCCATCGCTATCGTCGAAATGTGATGACAGTTTAAGATCGCACGTGTATCAACACATAGAGTCATTTTAATGAATATGTATAACGCATACTTTGGTTGTACCATGGTAATAAAACAAAATGCATTATAAAATTGCTTAACTACTGCACCATCTTATACCCGACGACGAACGTCATCACGGACAACGGTATGTCGCCGAGATGCGCAACCATCCCTCCGTGTCGGCGATTCGCCGGATTTCCCGTTCCGTATCCGACGACGTACGCGACTCTCCCGACGGACCAGATTCCGCACAACGCCGCCGCCGTCACCGGGTGCATCAAACCAACCATCATCGTTTGCGCCGCAACGGATGGGGCGCTTTCGAGCGTGTTTTGATGCGCGCGTTGCACGCAATCGAACTCTTTCTTGTTTTTATGCCCCTGTTTTGATGATTGCAAACAGCAGAGTTTAGAGGAGGAAAAGAAGAGTTTTGTCAGCATCATTCAGGGAAACAACAACAACAACAACAACAACAACAACAACAACAACAACAACAACAGATGATGATGATACCGATGATGATATAAATGATGCGCAAAGCGACGAACGGGAAAGAGAGACACACACAGAGAGAGATTGTATTCCACACAAACACATCAAGGCAACGTGATGACAAAATTCGCCGCCTTTCCCCAAGTTACACGTAGAATGTGTAATTAAAGTACCTCGGGAGCGTATAAGTTCGGGTATTTCACGCCGTATTTACTCCTCGCTTTGATCACTCGCACGACGGCGACGACGTTTGGGATCCCCATCGCGGCGATTGCGAGGACGACGTAGCCGTAGTTCTCTGGTATTTGCATTTTGTATCGCGTTCGTTCTGTTCTCCTTTGACGTGTCTCGAGTCCGGAATTTTCAAATCCAATCTCTCCATTAAAGAGAGACGCGCGCGAAGACATCATTAAATCAAATCATCATCGTCGTCGTCGAAAGAGAGAAGCACGCGATGAAACTGAGCGACTACCAACGGGTGAAATCTGTGTTCACCCAATTACCGATGAACTGCCCGCCACCGATGCACGCGCTCTGCGAACAGTTCCCTCAACTCTCCTTGGACGCGTTGTTTTCAATCTACGGACAAGAGTTTTCCCGAAAGGTACGACTGACGCACGGAAAATTCGTTCGCTCGATCGAATCCATCGAAAAGAGATACTTAAACGGCGAGGACGTGTTCGATATCGCGCAAAACGTGGATTTTCCAGCCTGTCAACTCTTGCGGCTAATCGTCGAGAGCGTTTTGAAAGTGAACCATAAATCGGTCGGGAAGATGTTGAAACGTCCGTACGATGCGAACGGTCTGTTTCCGAGCGAAGTGCCGGAAGATTCGAGAGCGATGACGTCGGGGTTAAACAGCAACAAAGGGAAGAAATTGATAGAACGAATGAAAGTAGACTGCGAACGCGTGGTGGCGTGGGATTGCGGAGCGTCTCCGGCGACGGAACGGTCGCGAAGAGAAGCCGGATTGGAGTACGAGAGGATATTGGAAGAGGCGCTGCGAGATATCGGCGCCGAGTTTGAGACGGAGACGGATTTGCGAGCGGAAGGGGCGAGTCGGACGCCCGATGTGAGATTAAAAGTACCAATCAGCGTTTGCGGGAGAACCATTCACTGGATCGACAGTAAGGCTTCGTTTTGTGATCCGCAAGTGCACGAAGAGAGCGGGTCGAAGCAGTTTCGAGCATACGTGAATCGATTCGGGAGCGGGATGGTCATTTATTGGCACGGCGTCGTCGAGGAGTTAAGAGAAGTCGATCCGAACGTCTTGTTGGTGGATGCGTTTCCAGAGAGGAAAGATATCGTCATGCTCGCACGTTTCGAGGAGGACGGCGAAAATGAAGACTTTTAAGAGTAGTTTTTAGTTAGATGACAATTATTAGTAGTAGTTGAAGAAAGTTGTTTTACGGTTGTGATGAACAACACGACGCGAGCGCGCGCGCGCGGATTTAATACCTCTTCTTCTCACCCGCCAAACGTCGCCCCGTCGTATCCGCAATTCTCTCGTTCCATGTCCACAAATTCCACGTACACTCGATTCTTCGGAATCATAAAGTCTCTTTCCAATATCTCGCAAAGTTTCTCCATGACCTTTTTGTTGTTCTCGAGGTTTATGCCTCCGATAGATTTCAACGTCCCCAGCGCGCACGGCTCTTCCTTCCCGCCCCACGTCATTGAAACGTCGTCGTGTACGCACACGCACACGTACGTTTCCGGTTTCGATAAAGTTTCCGCTATGTGTTTGGACATTTCTTTCATAAAATCCGCGCGTATTCCTAAACCCATCTCACAGCTCACGTGCAACAAGAAAGAAGGATCCCCGGGGAGTAATTCTAAATCACCTCTTTTCGAGCGACTTTTGATGCCGTCCAGACGCTTCTCCCTCCGCCGCTTTTGCCAAGGTTTTGTCGTCGTCGCGTTCAAAGTCGTCGCGTGCCTCGCGCAAGAAAACATCAAAATATTTTGACGTCGATTCCATCATCCAATTCTCCATTAAAACGAAGAGCGTTTAAACGCGCGAAAACCGATCGTCGAGAAGACGCACCGGATCGTCGCGAAAATCCGCACCTTTCGAACGCTCGCGCGAGTGCTCGTTGAAAATGAGCGGGTACTACCCACCGCCACCACCACCGCAGGGACAGCAGCCGCAGGGACAGCCGCAACAGCATTACGAGCAGCAGCAACGGCACAATTACAACAACGACGGGTTTACGAACGACGCGAATGCGAATATGCCTCCGAGCTTCCCCGCGGGAGGAGGAGGATACGGTGGTGTTCAACAGCAGCAGCAGCAGCAACAACCGCAACAACCGCCACCACCGATGATGATGATGCAACAACAACAACAACAACAACAGCCGCAGAATATGCAGCGGTATGGTCAACCAGGAGGAGGAGGAATGATGATGCCTCCTCCGCCTTTAGCGACGACGACAGGGGGCGGAGGAGGAGAGGGACCCCGGTATCAACAACCGCCAAACGCGCCTGGACTGCCGCCACCTCCTTCGTTTTCGGCTTCCTCCGTGCCGTCGCCGCCGACGGCGGCGATGTCGAGGATGTCGATGGCGCCTCCGTCGACGTCGTCCGCGTATCCTTCGCCGCCGCCGCCGATGCGGCAGCAGCAACCGCAGCAACCGCAGCAACCGCAGCAGCAACCGCAACAACCGCAGCAACCGCAGCAGCAACAATACCAGTATCAGCATCAACAACAACATCATCATCCGGGACCTCCGCCGCCGACGGGGAGTAGCAGTAGCGCGTATCCAACGAGCGCACCCCAAATGGGAATGTACGGTGGAGGGGCGCCGCCTCCAGGAGCAGGCATGATGCCGGGAATGGGTGGCCAACAGGGAGGGTACCCTCCCGACGCGGACGCGCGGTCGATTGACGTTCAAAATCTCGATCAGAAAGCGTTGCCAAGACCGGGCGAGGACGAGGCGAGACCAAACTCGAATTTATCGTGCGATCCAAAGTATTTGCGGTTAACAGTTGGGGCGTTACCACAATCGGTTGGGTTGAAGCAAAGGTTTGCGTTACCGGTCGGATGCATCGTTCGACCGATGTGTCCAGGGGATTCGGTGCCTACGGCGCAGTTCGGATCGTCCGGGATTGTTCGATGTCGCAGGTGTCGAACGTATATCAATCCGTTCGTTCAATTCATCGAAGGTGGGAGGCGGTACAGGTGTAACGTGTGTTCGTTACCGAACGATGTTCCCGTGGACTATTTTTGCGCGTTGGATGAAAATGGAGTGAGAAGAGACGTGGCGGAACGACCAGAGTTGAGATCCGGGACGGTTGAATTTTTAGCCTCGGCGGAGTACATGGTGCGACCGCCCATGCCGCCGGCGTATTTTTTCGCCTTTGATGTCAGTCAAACGGCCGTTAGATCTGGCTTTTTAAAATCTGCCATCGATACCGTGCGCGATTGTTTAGATTCTATGCAATCGAAATCTGATCGCACGAGAATTGGGTTCATTACGTACGATCGCTCCATTCATTTTTATGGTTTGCGATCCACCTCGATGGCGCCGTCTATGATGGTGGTTGGAGAATTGAACGACCCGTTCGCGCCGATGCCGGACGATTTACTCGTGAATTTACAAGAATGTCGCTCGGTTGTAGACGCGACGTTAGACGTCATCGCGACTTCGTTCTTAGAGACGGATATTCAAGAGTCTGCGATGGGACCGGCTTTACAGGCGGCGTATTCAGCCGTCTCGCAGATTGGCGGCAAGTTGATGATTTTCCAATCGACGTTGCCATCCATCGGCGCCGGGAGACTTTTATCCCGAGACGACGCGAGAGGCTACGAAGCGAATTCAAAAGAGCACGTACTTAGAAATCCAGCGGATAATTTTTACAAGTCCATGGCGGCGGAGTGTTCTCGACAGCAAGTGTGCGTTGACGTATTTTGCACATCCGTGCCGTACGCGGACATCGCATCGATGTGCGTGTTGCCAAAATATACCGGCGGAGATGTTCGATATTACCCGCAATTTTCCTTAGCAAAAGACGAGGTGAAGTTCAAAACGGAACTGACGAGAAATTTGACTCGAGATGTTGCGTGGGAATCCGTCTGTCGCGTTCGGTGCTCGAAAGGATTTCGCGTGTGCGCGTTCAACGGGCACTTTTTCATTCGTTCGCTCGATTTGCTCGCTTTACCAGCCACGAACGCGGATCAAACGCACGCGGTGTATCTCGCGCACGACGAAGTTGTACCGAACATGCAAGCGTGTTACATTCAGTGCGCGTTGTTGTACACCTCGGCGGATGGTGAACGCCGGATTCGAGTTCACACGATGCAAGTGCCGGTGGTGAACGACATGACGGACTTGTTTCGCGCGATTGACTCGGGTGCCATGGCGTGCTTTTTGACGCGTTTGAGCGCCGAGAGAACAAACTCGGCGAGATTACAAGACGCCAGAGACGCGTTGACGCACAAACTCGTCGACGCGTTGAAAGAATATAAGCTTTTAGGCGGTGCTCGACACAACTTTGGATTCAACTCTTTAGCGTTTCCGGAATCCATGAAACTTCTACCGCTCTTTGCGATGTGCGCGACAAAGACGCTCGCACTGAAAGGTGCGCCGAGAGACGTTGCCGTGGATAACCGAGTCGAGTGTTCGTTTGATATCATGAGTTGCTCCGCGGAAGATTGTTTGCGCATGATGTATCCGGCGTGTTACGCCTTGCACGGTGGGAGCGAAGACGCCGGCATTCCCGAAAACGATTCTATCGAGGCGTTGATGAAGATGAAAATGCCCCCGAGGACTGCATTGGCTGGCGAGCGAATCGACGCTAGAGGTATTTATTTAATCGATGATGGGCGAAAATTACTCGTCTGGGTCGGTGGACAGTGCGAACAAAAGATGATTACGAGCATTTTCGGCGATCAAGGATGCCCGGATCCCTTCGTCGACGCGTATTTGCCAACTATTAGCGGGAATAAAGTGAATGAAAAAGTTAGAAACACGGTAAAAAGAATACGAAGTAGGAACCAAGCGCGGTACCAAGCATTGACGGTGATAAGACAAGGCACGCCGCAAGAGGCGTTACTGTTCAATCATTTAGTAGAAGATCGTGCGAGCGGTGGCGGTATGGGATACGGCGATTTCCTCGCGCAGTTACATCGATTAGTTCAACAAGCCGCAAACGCGGGTAGATAAATTAAAATAAGCAAATAAAAACATATCTCTCTCTATAGAGTTCATCATTACACTTCTACTACAAACCACCTCCACTTTTCCCTCGAGTAAACCATGTAAAGCCACCACCACCACTTCCTCCTTGGCTTCTCAAATACTCCTGCTCTTCGCTATCTCTGAGTTGAATGACGACTTCGCCCAACTCGGGAATTTCTTCCAAGACGCGCTCTCTCGCGGCTTGCATCTTCCCAATAACTTCCTCCGTGGTTATACCTTTTCTTAAAAACGCGAGGAAGAAATCTACGCTTAACTTTCTCCCGTTCATTCTCGCCCTCAAACCGCTCACGTGCGTGTCCTCCCCGCACTCGTTCCTCACAATCTCTCTCACTCTCTCGTCGATTTCCTCCGCGCAATTCGTATCCGCCAACGTCTTCACGGCTTCCCATCCAACTTCAATCCCAACCTTCCCTAACAAAGCGCACACGAATATCGCCGCTAATTTATCCATGATCGGGTATCCGTATACCGCACCAACTACCCCAACTAACGCGGCGACCGAACCTAACGCATCCGACCTGTGATGCCACGCGTTGGCGACCAACACTTGCGACTGCAACCGTTTCCCGATTCTCATGGTGAACTGAAACGTCGCTTCTTTCGCTAACACGGACGCGATCGCAACCGATATTGCCTCCACCGACACCAACCCGTCTTCTTTTTCCTCTTGGCCATCCGCTCTCCCTCTTCCAGTCAAGTTCATAAACTCAATCTCGTATTCGCTCACCAACTTTTCGCAGACGTACCAAAACATCCCGCCCGCGCTAAATACTAAACAGACGCTCACCCAAACCGCGGCTATGCTCTCCAACTTTCCGTACCCGTACGGAAACTTCTCATCCGCCGGTTTCGCCGCGATCCTCGCCGCCACTAACGTCACGAAATCCGTAAACACGTCCATCAGCGAATGCACCGCGTCCGCCAACAACGCTTGACTGTTCCACAAGATCCCCGCGATAAACTTCACAAACACTAAAACAACATTCACGACGGTACCAACTATAGTGGTCCACACCACCGCGCGATAATACTCCGCATCGGAAACTTCCGGCCCGTGATCGCCGAGTAACGCGTCCGGTGGTATGCAATACTGCTCTAAACACGTTTGTTTCCTGCGTATCGCGTGCGCGTGTTTGTCTTCGAATTGCTGAGAGGCGTGCCCGATGCGGATTAAATCGTTTCCAGACGCGGTGTGTTCGAACGTGGTGGACGCGAAATCGTGGCCGGAGGTTATTTTCGTCGATCGTGGGGACGTGAGTGGGGATCGGAGGACTTGGTGCGTCGGCATAATGTCGCGTGGTCTTCTATAAAACGCGTATCAAATTGGATATAAATGCACCCGTCCTTTCTTCACGAGTGCTCGTACTGCATATACTAAAACTCGACCGCGCGCAGAGGAGGACCACCACCCCAAAAATTATACGCACGCGGCGAGAGAGCAGAAGCGAGCGTTTTTGCACCGTTCCCGTTCGTTCGTTCGTTCGTCGTTTCTCGCGAGTTTCGTTTCTTTTCTCGTTTGATGCGCGTTTAACGATTGTTTTTTGTTGTGCGGTCGTTTTGTTTTTTGCTCGTCTCGAAAGAAGGAAAAAACTGAAGTGTCTCGTGCCTCAGTTTTACGCTCAGTTTTACACAAATCACACACAGAGCACTCATGGTACGTTCTCTTTCTCTCTCTCTCTCTCTCTCTGTCTCGTCGACGGACGAAGCCGCTTTCTTTTTGGGTTTTCTCGCGGGAGAAATAGTTCAGAGTTTAACGCGCGCGAGGACGAGGAGGAGAAGCGTTCGCGTGATCTTCGGTTTCGCGTTGCGCGCGTTCGCGACATTTTTCTCTCTTTCTTCTGTAGCCCTCAAATTTGAAGATTTTATATATACCGCGCGCGCGTCTTCTGCTCTCGCGTAATAATACCACGAAGGACGCGTGATAATTGCGGGAGACATTTTGTGCTCGTTTTACACGCGCTGGCTGTTTGGAAAACGGTGTGTCGCGCTGTGCGTGAAAGCGCAAAGTGTGTTGCCGGCTGAAATTTGCACCGCGAAAAGGAAAAGGAGTCCTAATTTACTCCTGCGTTTTGTCCTCTCTCGTTTACGACAATGTGCTGACCCAAGAGTGTTCTCTTTTATTCTTCTCCTCATCATGAAACAAAAAAAACAACAGTCTACGAACAAAACGATCGTCGTCGTCGACGCGAAGGGCCACATGCTCGGCCGTCTCGCCTCCACCGTCGCGAAGCAGCTCTTGCAAGGCCAACACGTCGTCGTCGTGAGAGCCGAAGGGATCTGCCTTTCCGGCGGCATGGTTCGACGCAAACAAAAGTGGGACTACTATAAAGTGAAGAGAATGAGCACGAACCCGAAGAAAGGTCCGTACCACTTCACTCAACCGTCGAGATTTTTCTGGAGAGTCGTGAGAGGTATGTTGCCGCACAAAACTGAGAGAGGGAAAGCCGCTTTTGAAAGGTTAAAGTGCTTTGAAGGGATCCCGGCGCCGTACGACAAGGTGAAGAGAGCGGTTGTCCCGGAGGCGTTGAAGATTGCGAGATTGAATGAAGGGAGACGATTCTGCGTGCTCGGCGATTTGTGCGCGCAAATTGGATGGAAGCACAGCGAGACGGTGAAGGTTTTGGAAGCGAAGAGAGCGGAAGCTGGTAAGGATTATTGGGAGAAGAAGAAAGCGGCGACGGCTAAGTTTGAGGCGGCCAAAAAGGCGGCGAACGGGCAATTGGGTGATTTGAAGGAGTTGATTGAACGCACTGGCTATTAAATTGCAGTGTAGTTAGGTACAACACAATCGATTGACCATCAAATCATCAGCAATTCGTTGTTTTAGCACATTAATTTAATAGACACTTCTGATAATAAACTAATTCTTTTTCAATACCTGTAGTCGCGCACGGATTTGAAAAAATGCGCGACGTTTTCTTCCGGCGTGCCTACCATAACCCCATGTCCTAAGTTCATGACGTGCTTATTGTTCCCCGCACCTTTAATCGTCTCCTCAATCGCTTGCGTGATGTGCTCTTTGCTCGAAAACAAACTCACCGGGTCCATGTTCCCTTGCACGGCTTGTTCCATTCCCAGTCTCGCTCTCGCGTCGGCGATATCTACCGTCCCGTCCAACGAAATCACGTCCGCGCCAGTCGTCTGTAACCGTTCCAAAAACCCACCGGCACCGCTGCAGTATAAAATCAACGGCGTGTCCGGGTGTGTTTGTTTCACCTCTTTAATCACCCTGGTTAAATACGGCAAGCAAAATCTGGAGAAATCTTTCGGCAACCACTCGCTCGCCCACGAGTCAAAGATTTGCACGACTTGCGCGCCGCTGTCGATTTGGTATCTCGTGTACGTAATCACCGCATCGGTCAACTTTTCCATCAACGCGTGGTAAATCGCCGGTTCATCGAATGCCATTTTTTTGATAACTTTATAGTGCGAACTCGTCCCGCCTTCGACGATGTACGTCGCCAACGTAAACGGCGCCCCGACAAAGCCAAGCAACGTCGCATCCGTACCTTTCAACTCGTTTCTCAACACCTTTAAACTTTCCCCCGTAAAATTCACGCTTTTCTCCGGCTCCAACGGCGTCACCGCGTTCACGCCAGCCATGTCGCGAATCGGGTTGAAAATAATCGGTCCGGTCCCTTTGACGATGTCGAACGGAATGTTCATCCCAGCTAACGGCGTTAAAATATCCGAGAATACGATAACCCCGTCCGGTTTAAACGCCTCGTACGGTTGTAAAGAAATCTCCACGCACAAATCCACCGTCTCCGAGCGTTCGCGAAACGTCGTGTGCTTTTTGCACAAGTCCTGGTACACTTTCATGTACCGTCCAGCCTGTCGCATCATCCAGATTGGCGGTCGTTCGCACCGTTCGCCTTTAATCGTCCGGACCATGAGTGGGTCTTTGTCTCCTCCTCCAGAAGAAGACGCTTTAATAACTCTCGTTCTCGTTCTCGTCGATGTTGTTCCCTTCCGCCTCGCCGACAAAGAGGTCGTCGAACCGCATCGAGGAGCGCACACGAATGCATTTTGCGTCATCATCATCATCACACGCACGCTCGGAAAGTGTTATTCTCTCTCTCTCTCTCTCTCGCAAAACGATACCGTTTATTACGTGCGGCCGCTCGCGTTGCTCTTTGGTGGGCGTATTCGTGCGACGCGTGTGTGCCACGCTCTCGCTCTCTTTTAGTAACGTGGATACAGCGGTGGAAAAGTTTCTCCCAAATATCGTATCTCGCGTATATCCATACGAATACAGACGCATCAGAGTAAGAAAGAAGCATTCACGGAGCGAAATTTTGAGTGAGACACGCAGACGCATAAGTGCGTAACTCCGTACTCCTCTTGGCGAGCAGTTTAAGTGGTCTCTTTCGAAAGAGTTTTTCCCGCGCAAACACCAACTCTTCCACACAAACGAGAGAACATAACACGCAACACACCCACAAAATCCGCGCTCTGCTGATACCAACGAACGCGCTCTTTTCGCATATATGTCCTTTGCCGCGTCGTCGAAAGGGTGCGGGTGTCTGTGCGTTTCTTCTTTTACAACCAGGAGTACGAATCGTCGTCCGCGAAAGGATTCGAATCGTCGACCGCACGACGAGATGACGACGACGCCAAAGGGGTTGTTGTTCTTGGCCGCCCGCACAACGGCGCGTCATCATCATCAGACGACGACGTTATGTTCGACCTCTGGACGGTCTTCTTCTTTTGGGGAACCCGCCATGAGAACGTGGTGGTACGGGAAGAAGAGCAGCATCAGATCGGTGTTCACTCCGGCTGCTTTGAATGGGCAGCAAGAACAACAACAACAACAACCGGTGAAACCGGTCCAGATGCCACCGCGGTTGACGAATAACGGAGTCGTGAAGAATAACAACGGGGAGAATTTACCGCCGTTTCAATCGCAAATGGCGACGACGACGCGACGGGAGCAACAACAACATCAACAACAAGAGCAACAACAGTTTCGCTCGATACCGCCGCAGCCTTTACCGAAAACGAATAATAACAACAACAGCAACGTGACCTCCTCATCGTCGACGAGTAGTGGTTCTAATACTACTCTTTCTGCTTCTTCTTCTGCGACGGGTGAGTCTCGATTAGAAGGCAAGTTACTTCCGGACGACGTGGACGCGGCGTATCATCAATTGCAACACTTGGGGCAAAAATGGGCCGATTTACACGCCGAGGCGGAGATTCTCGAGGAAGCCAAGAAGTGTATTTTAGCGACGATTACGTTGTTTCACGTGGATAACGGCGACGCGAAGTCAACCGCGGAAGTCAGAGCGCACGCGAGTAAAGAGTACCAAGACCACATAAAAAAAATGGTCGAAGCGAGACGGTTGGCGAACCAAGCGAAGATTGAATTGGAAAGCATAAAGACGCATTTGAACTTAGTGAGAACGTTTGAGAGTTCGCGACGGGAGGAGTTGAAGATGCTTTAAACGAAATATATATAGCGAGACGAGAGAAGCGAGAACGTCAAAGAGTGTACCATCATCATTTTATAAAACAAAATTAATCTTACTATTACAGTTTTTTTTCCTCTTGTCTCTCTTCTTCTCCCTTTCATCGGTTCTATTATTGAAACTCCGAGCCGCTCACGCCTATCGAACCGCCTTCCTTTCTGATTTCCATCAACGTCTTCTGTGGCGTCGACCACGATTTCCCACTTTTCGCCTCCAAACTACACCCGCACAACCTCGCCACCATCCCGCACAACTGCACGTCGCTCGCGCACCCTTCGCTAATCCTCACGTGAAAAAATCCGATGATTTTCAAAAACTCCAACTTTACGTATTCCGACATCTCCTTATCGTCGAACCGTTTACACACCTGAAAAATCGTCTTGATTAAATCTTGTGGCGAATACCCGCTCTTTCTCAGCTTTAACAGTCGATCGCACGCATCGTCCAACTCTCCGTTTAAGCAGTGTTGTAAAATAGCGCCTATGACTTCCGGATGCGGCGTATCGCACACTCGAAACACGTTCTCTTGATTCACCATTTGAAACCCACTATGACAGGCCTGTAAACTGTTCAGCGCGTTTCTCATGTCCCCTTCCGCGCAAAACACGATCGCCTCTAACCCTCTCGCGTCGTGCGGCACCTTCTCTTGCTCGCACACGTACACCAACCTTTCCAAAACTTGTTTATCGCTCAACCGCGAAAATCTCACGATGGCGCACCGCGACTGAATCGGTTCGATGATTTTATCGCTCAAGTTACACGCCAACGCGAATCTCGTCGTCGCCGAATATATTTCCATCGTCCTTCGCATCGCTTGTTGCGCGCCTTTCGTCATCGCGTCCGCTTCGTCCAAGATGATAATCTTGCACCTCCCCGCCGGCAAAGTCACCTTCTTTTGTGCAAACATTTTGATTTTATTTCTCACCACATCTATCCCTCTCTCGTCCGACGCGTTTAATTCCAACACCGCGTCTTTATACCGATCCCCGAGTAACGTCCGCGCTAAAACGTGCACCGAGGTTGTTTTCCCGCACCCAGGTGGGCCGGATAATAACAAGTTCGGCATTGAGCCGGTTTCAATCATCCCTCGCATTTGGTTCAGCGTTTCCTCGTGGCCGACGATGTCGTCTAATTTCGTCGGTCGCCATTTTTCGATCCACGGTTGGTTCGCAGTTTCTTGCTCTCGCGTTTCTTTTTGCTTCTCGCTCGCGCGTTGGAAGAATGGATTATTCATGTTGTTGTTGTTATTATTAGTGCGCTCTCAGTATTCGTGC
>Ga0213863_10001360_pt1 | contig 17763 bp, 12 predicted proteins | sample PICome_8_FD_160128 | JGI IMG/M metagenome (GOLD analysis project Ga0213863, IMG submission 160128) | Coastal seawater microbial communities near Pivers Island, North Carolina, United States - PICO497 | ecosystem: Environmental > Aquatic > Marine > Coastal | place: USA: North Carolina... | reverse complement strand
CTATAACCATATAATATAAAAAAAATAATTATGCAAAACATACCTGTCTTTTGAAATCATCCATAATGTTAATGGTATAATCTTTATTGTGTTTGATTGTAAATGCTGACCCGCCACAGGTTAAATCAAATTCAATTTTATTACCATTATACATTTGTTTATATAAATCATATACATTAATTTTATTTTCATTACAATAATATTCAACAACTTTACTTGGGATGCCCTTCATTCTAAAATGAAAACCTTCAACTTTATTACCTTCTTTATCTTCACCAATTAATTTATCAATATAACTTTTTTTTCCTAAAAATATACTATCAGTTGCAATTATATTTTTTACTGCTCCATCTAATTCAAAATCACTATGAAATTGACCTAAATTATTACCAATTAAATCTCTATCATATTTATTTTTATATAACTCACTTAATACTTTAATATCTTTATCTTCAATATGAATACTATCTGTATCTTGATAATAAATATTTAATTTATTATCTTCTGCTAAACATATCACTTCATTCATAATTCTTTTACTCATACTTAATATTTCTACACCGATATGACAGCGATTAAAATGATCTGTCATAGTTGAACCAATTGTAACTTTAAATTTTTTACCTTCATCATATTGAACCCAAGATTTAACCTTATTATAATTTTTTGATAAATATATATCAAATTTTTCTCTTGTATCAAATAGTTTAGTTTCAGTATCATGTGATTTTTGGATTGCTTTACCATATCCTGAATTCATTATTAGTTTATATATCAATTGACCTACATTTTTTTCTTTTTTTAGTTGTAATCTTTTATCAAAGATAAATTTAATGACTTCATTAATTTTATTATTGAAACCTTCATCAAAATAGTAACCTTTTATTATATCAAATTCAACATCTTGAAATTTAATTAAATCTTCTAAACCAGTTTTATCAATATATATAATCTCACCAATTAAATCATTAGTAAAATTTCTTACACCTTTATCAATATCAATATAACTACAAAGTGCAAAATTTCTTTTAATACCAATCTTTTTTACCTTAATTTGAACGAAATAACCATCATAATTTTTAACTACATTATAATCTAAATTAGTTATTATCTTTGGTAATCCTTTTAGAAATCCATTAATACGATACATGGCAGATGGGTATAAACTAACAGCATCAAAATCATTAATTTTAACATCTTCTTTAATGTGTTTTTCATTATTACAACACATAGTACGACCTCCAACAATGCAATTTTGAATAAATTGTCTAGGTTGTCCTGCTAATTCATATACATCATCATAACAACCTTGTATAATAAAATATTTATCAGCAAGAGTTGGAATAGTTAAAATTTTATTAACATCAATATTAAAATGACTTATACAATTATCTCTAAATATATTATAACCATCTTGTAATAATTCAACATCAATTTCACAATATTTACGAGCATATTCAATCATATCTATTTTATCATTTTTATACAAATTCCATTTCTTAATATTTTCATCAAATATTTCTTTATCACTTTCATTATCAATATAATCTAATACCGCATCATATTCAATATATCTTAAATCAATATTATCACCAGTATATAAATCATAAGGCATAAATTCTTTTACATAATCTAATTTAAACGCTTTTGAAAATTCACTTAATTTCATTGGTATAAGTTTAACACTATCTTTAATTTGAATTTTTACTTTACCAAAATATCCTGTAAATGTAATAAAAGCATTACCATTACAAATCTCTTTACATTTCCATAAATATTTGGTTATAAATGTATAATCAAATTTTGCATTATGTGCTATTAAAACTGAATTTTCTTTTAAACTACTTAACATATCAAAAGCACAATTACTACCTATAAATGATCTTTTATTACCTTGTTTATCAATAGTGCAACACAAGAAGGGTTCAACAAAAGTTTTTTCTACCATTTTAATCTTACCTTTTCTTTTAATCTCAACTTTTCTTTTAATCTTACCAGTTTCAAAGTCAAAATATACTACATTTGTTTTTTCATCAACATCTAAATCTGGTTCAATTTTAGTTTTATCAAAATTAATTAAACGATAATCATTTTCATTATATTCTAAACATTCAAATGAATTATCTTTTAATTTATCAAGATATATTTCATCATATTTATTGATATTACCAGCATCAATTTTTTTAAAGAAATAATCTTTATTTTCCATCATTAAATCAATTAAATCAAATGTATTAATAGTTCTATCTTTTTTCTTTTTACCTGTTTTATCAGTAATATAATTAAAGTCTTTTAAATCTTTAACTTCATCATAATTTTTTATACTATAACTTGTATACACACTATTTTTAACAAAGAAATAATGATTCTCAATATAACCAATATCAACCATATCTATATATTGTTTTCCAAATACAACTTTTCTAATCTTATTTACATCTTCTCTTTTTCTCCAAATTGTAATACCTATTTTTAGTTTATCGCATATATTTTCAATTTCAGTTAAAGGAATATGTTTTAATTTTATCATATCTTTAACACATTCTAATTTTTCTTCTTCAATTCCATATTGTTTTAAAGCAAACAATAAACAATTATCTAAATTTCTTTTTTTATCATCACATTCTTTTTTATATATTTGCAATTCGTCTAAATTTATATTTATATTTTCGTTTAGATAATATGGAAAGAAAGCTCCTTCAATATTTTTATAACGATTAGTTTTATTAAAGGTATTTATAGTAATATTTTCTGCGTTTAATATTCTATATGCTAAATCAGTTTTACTATCTTCATATATTTCAGGTATTTCTTGTAATAAACCACCTTCTCTAACCATTTGCAATATCAAAGCAATATTTTCAGGTGATAATGTATAATTAACACCATTCATTTTAATACCAATATTTTTATTTTTCATATCAATTACATCTTGAAGTATTTGAATTATATTTTCAATACTAGTATATCTTAATATATCTCGTCTTGTTAATTCTATTGTTCTTTTTTCAATTAAATCTTTTTTAAAGTCATTAACATAACGCTTTCGTTGTTCTGTAAATCTTTTTAAAGCACCTTGAATAATTCTTGCCGGTTCTCCTTTTGTTTTATCCTCAACAACCTTCTTTAAGAAATCATTCCGTTGTTTAGGGGTTGTAAATCCTGTTACATTATTCTGTCTCATCAATTCTTTGAATTTTTTGTTATTACCATGTGGATTATAACCGAATATTCGTCTAAATTCATCTCGTATATTAAGTCTCTTTTTAGGGGGCATGTTAATATACTATAATATTTTATTCCTACTATATATATAGATTTTAATCTTTAAGTACTTTTTTAAACCTATATAAAAAATAATCAATTTTTATTATTCATCCGATATTTTAAGTTGTTCCTCTAATTCTCTAATTTTAGTTACTAATGTCTTTCTATCCAAATGATATAAACTAAAATAATCTTTTCTTGTAGTATTTCGTTTCTGTTCCTTCGCTTTTGCCTCCGGTCTTTTATGCGATTTTCTACATGATTCTTGTTGTCTTGCAAGAAATTCAGGTTCTTGTCTTCTCTTCGCCATATATGCTCTGTTATATTCTCTTCGTTTTTCTTTTTCCTCATCAGTAAGAACCTTTTTGATTTTTACAGGTGTATTTACTTCAACTTCCGCCATTATTATCTATATATATATAAGATATTCTTATATAGTTTTTTACCTATATTAATAATCATTTTTTTCTCCGGTATTTTAGGATTTCAAAAGAATAAAGGAAAACCATCTTTTGTAACTATAATTTCATTTTCTGCATAATCAAATGTTACTTCACAACCCTCGTCGTTGCCATATTCTTGAATTTTAGCATTTAATCTATTTACAAATTCGTTGGTACTTTCATGTTGGGATATATACATACCTTCTTTTGATTGAACCCAAATTTTATTGTCTTGCAAACTTATCATACAATTGGGATAATTTGCAGATGCATCTTTGAATCTTTTAAATAAATTATTGATATTTTGTGTTTGTTTTTTTGCCATTATTATCTATATATATATAAGATATTCTTATATCGTTTTTACCGATATTAATAATCATTTTTTATTTATGAGTGTTTAACTTTGCATTATAGTAATGTATCCAATATCTCTCTCTTTCAAGTAAATCCTCACCTTTCTCACAAGGATAATCTTCTAACTTTACCATTTTCCAATTATACCAACCTCCAAATTGTCTAATATATCGGTAAATCTTATTATTATATCCTTTGTCTTTTTCATCATTACACCTACGCTTGTGTTGATATTTTCTAACAGACCAGTTTGTTGTTGTTCCAATATATATCATTTTTTCATCTTTATCAAATTGATTAACTATTTTATATATAGAAGATCTCTTGTAATCTCTCATTACTAATTTAAATAAATATTTTTAAAAAAACATATAATTACGCGTTATTATTAAAAAATTATTTTCTCCGTATATTATAAATAGAATGGCAGATTTAACTCAAACAGATATACACAATACCTTAAAAGCAACTCCAAATAAGCAAAAAATACGCTTACTTTTCCCTTATGAAAAAAACCCTGAATTTAAGAAAGTTGGGGTAAAATGGGATATGACCGATAAAATTTGGTATTTTCCTTCAATTGATGGAGATTTACCGGAAAACCTAAAACCTTATAAATGTTATAAAATTGCAATTAATTACGATGATAAAGAATTCTTTAAACCTCTTTTACCCTCCATGAGATGGGATAAAAATCTTAAAATTTGGTTAGTAAATCAAGAAGATTACGACAAATTTTTATCAATATAAAATGTAATAAATTTTTTTTCTATTCATTAAATAAAATAAATGTTACTTCGTGGTTATGGTTTATCATTAGTTAATTGTTCTAAAACTTTTATCCAAAAATATAAAAAATCCTGTTATGAAAATAAACCTATATCTTATGTTGTAAAATTAAATGATAAGATTAAAATAGGTTCTTGTAATAACCTTTATAATCGTATCACGACATATAATAATATGTATAAAAATGTAGAAATATTATCTGCAAGACAATTTCCAATAGATAATACCGGTGAATTTAAATATCATGTAATTCATGCTAAAACTTTATCAAAAATAAATAAAGGTTATTATCACGATGCTATTAATGAAATCAGTATTATGAAATCTGTTAAAGATCTTTCAAATAATAAATTTAAAATATTACAACAAGATTTATTACATATCTAATTTATTTTTATTTTTATCCTCCAATCCTTTTCAAAGTAATTGTAGAACCAACTCTATTAACACTAACAACTGATGCATCTCCAACTTCATAATAAGCGATACTATACGAGTTTATTGTCGATAAGTATCTAATTATTGTACCATTGCACGAACGCCCACCTCTATCACCGCCTGCAAAACGGATATAGGAATTACTAATATATTCTTGACTATCTTGTGATCCATTAACTGCAAGTGCTATGAGCATCGCAGCTCTGTCCCCTGTTATAGCACCGAAATATACATTAAAAGTTATTTCATAATAACCTGCTATTGGTACAATTATACCAGGAGAACCAATTATAAAATTACCTACATTTATTAATATGTCTGAGCTAGCAAATTGATTAGATGGAATAACCCATGTATTTGTTGTTGCGACATCGCTTATTTGTGATAGTCTGCATTGAAATAAATATAACCCTTTATCAATTACGCTTCCATCACTAAATCTAACCTCACCTGTTAATCTCACATTACCACCCACATCTAACTTTTCTGTTGGCGACATTTGATTAATACCACAATTCGCAGATGGTAATATAATAACATCATCTTCATATGTTCCTTCTGCATCATTTTGAGTTCCTATAATCAATTTACTCCTTTCATTTGTAGCATTTATTACATCAGCGTCTTGATATTGTATATAACCAAAATCACTGCCACTATTATTAAATGATTTAAATACTATACTATTAGCACCTCCTGTATTACCATGCTCAAATAATAATGATGCATTATTAGCACTAGCTTGTGACCCTGTTGTTTCATAAATTCTACATCTTCCTGTAATATCAAATTCCTTTGTTGGATATTGTTGTCTTATACCTACAAAATTTGTAGTTCTATCAAGAATGATTAAAGATGTATCTACATAATTATTATACATTCCAAGATGTAATTTATTATAAAGACCATCATAAGTGATATGACCTCCAAATTGATTTAATGCAGTCCCTTCAATTAAATTAATTCGTGATAAACTATTAGAAAATGACTTTATAGTTAATTCCGTATTTGTAAAAGTACTTTCAATATGTAATAATGTCTGAGGAGCATTTGTTCCAATACCTCTGTATCCTGTTTGCCCCGCTGCGTATGATATTGGTTGGTTGATAAGAGATAAGTAGTTACCATCAAAAGCATTAGCAGTTAATGTTGCGATATTTTGACTATTATTAAATATATTGACACGATTTGTTGCTATATCACTTGTATTATCTGCGACTTCTGTTTGTAATGTAGATATGTCTGATGTATTTGTTGCGATATTAGTAGTATTAGTTGCTATATTAGTATTAGCAGTTGCTATGTCTGATGTATTCGTTGCGATATTTTGACTATTGTTAAATATATTTCCACGATTTGTTGCTATATCACTTGTATTATCTGCGACTTCTGTTTGTAATGTCGCTATGTCCGCTGTATTAGTTGTTATATTTGTATTTGCTGTTGATAAATCACTTTGTAATGTTGATACATTAGTTTGTAATGTTACTATATCTGCTTCGTTGTCAGCAATTTTTACAGAACTATTACCTATTGCGGTGGTATTAGCAGCTATATCAGCCTGTATTTGTGTAATTGCACCACTATTAGTACTTAAACTGCTATTAGTATTAAATAAACCTGTTTGGAGGTTCGCTATATCATTAGCATTTTGTAATATGTCCGCTTCATTACCAGTCACTCTTTGTTGTAATACAAAAATAGCATTTATATGAGTACTTATATTATTCGTATTTATTGATTGTTGCGATTGTAAATTAGATATATCAGTTTGTGCCGTCGTTACATCAGCTTGTAAAGTAGTTACATTATTCTGTAAAGTACCTATATTTGCTGTATTAATTGTAATAGTACCTACAAAATTAGCAGTATTAAACTCAGATTGGTCAGGAAACCTGATTTTCTTAACTATTAAAGTCCCAGTGCCATTTTCATATACTAAATTACTAACTTGACTAATTTGATAAGGATTGCCTGAAACATTACCTATTAATATACCACCTTGCGCTGCAAATGATGTCCTACCAGTGCCACCTCGCTGAACAGATAAAGTACCTGATGAAATATTACCAGCGTCTAATTGAGATAATGAAGAACCATTGCCAGAAAATTTAGTTACACTTAAAGTCCCTGTTCCATTATTATAACTAAAACTTGAACCAATTGTTAAATTAGTATTTAAATCAAATTGATTATTAGTCGCATTCCAATTTAAATTAGCACCTGCCGATTGCGACAATATATTTCTAACATCTGCATCTGTATAAAATACTAAACCATTTAAAGCGGTTGTTAAATTAGTAATATCTGTGGTATTACTTAGTATATTATTAGTATTATTAGTAATCGCTGTCGATATACTACTATCTAAATCAAATTGAAAAGATACTGCATTCCAATTTAAATTAGCACCTGCTGATTGTGATAATACATTTCTTACATCACTATCAGTATATGATGTCCCTGCCCCTTGCTCTTCTAATACTTGCACTCGCCTTCTTGTTTCAATACTCCTTACTTTTGTTTCTTGTACCCCACTAAGCTCTTTTATAATAAATCCCCCATTTGTTCCTATCTGTTCTATGCGATACATCTCGCTAATTTCACCAACTCTCTTATAATTAAAATCTAAATCTTGTGCCGTCCCACCAGTTCTAAATAGTAATCTTGGATATACTTTTACTTCTCCAACAATACACTTACTATTATATTGTGATAAATCAAATCTTATTTTTCCAGTAAATAGTCCAAGATTAAACCCATTTATTATACTACCATGATATTTACCATTAATATACCAAGAATAGTTAGGATAGTCATACCATAATAATATGTTATTTTCATTACCAAAGTATATTTCATTATCACTATTGTTAAAAGTTGTTACTAATATATTAGCATTATCATTAGGGTCTATAAGAGTTAATTTATAAGTTGCTACATTATTGATATATTCTAAATTAAATATCATTAAATCATTACCAGTTGAACCTTCTACTTTCAATATAGTATGATTATCACTTGCAGTATTACTAGTATATGGTTTATGAAAGAATGAGATACAACCTGATGAAGCATCGCCGAATATATGTGCGTTTGCCGATAATAATTCGGTTGTACCACCTGCTAGTGCTGGTTCGCCTTTCATATTCTGTAATGCTACACCATATACTACCTGCCCTGCTGGTGTTACTTTAACTAAATCATAATCACTCGCAGTAAATCCATAAGCATTTGGAGCATTATTAATAATCTGTCCTATGAAATCATAACTAACAATTGGATTAAGGTCACCATAAGCACTTCCTAATGTGGGATGATATTGTGCTAATTGATTAATTTCCCTATAAAGATATTGATGATTACCATTGATTACATAATTATATAATATTGATGTATCAGGCAATTCTCGTAAGTTAAATGGAGAGTATATACTGCCATCTTTAACCTGCACTAATACATCGTTATATTTAGCATCAAAAAACTGCTGGGTAATATTTAACTCATTTTGTATTACTAGATTAATCAAAGTATTTATAAACGCACTATCAATTTCTAAAAACTTATCTGCGGGGTCTGTATCATTAAATATTAGTCCATAAGTACTGGGTGTAGTTTTTATAAGATTATTTACACCAGTATCAATATCAACTTGTGCTACACTCGTGCTGGTAATATAAAACTCTTTTGTAGTATGATTATATGCTAAAAACCCTGTAATAGTTGGATTAGGATTATATAATTTACTTATACTTACGAATGCCGTACCTATATTAACATTATCAGTAGATTGGTCACTACTTCGTAATAATACTAATTGGTCACTTGGAATCATTTCATCAAAAGTAAAACCACCATTAACAAGTACCTTTCTACAATCCAGCACATCTATATATGCCTCCTTACATTTCAAATACCTATCAATAACAACACTTTCATAATAATACCTATAATTTATTAAAAAGTCTAATTTATCTCGTTGTTCTTGCGTCATAAAATTATCATTAGGGTCTTGAAAATGCTTCCATACAAAATGTGTATAATTTATCTCTCCTGTGCTGGGTTGGTTTCCTATAATTATAATATCATTATCTCGTATTAATCCAGTATCATTATTATTAGCATAAGTCCAAATTTGAGGATGATTGGTAATATATGGGTCTTCATTAGTAAAAGCAGAACCTGCTATACTAAACTCATCTGGAATTGTTATACTATGATATACCTCATTAACATAATAATTTATACTTTTATTTGGTAAATCTAATTCTAATGATAATTTATTCCATTTAGTTGCTTCAATAGGTGTTTCAAAAAAGTCGGCAGTATCTTCTACATTATATAACTCCCATGTTGGTGCTAATATAGTTGGTGTTGTATCATATTCCATAACATCAATTGCGTATATTTTAATACGATGTTGTCCGTTATAAAATCCTGTATTACCTGTTGGTAATGCTTGAAATGGTGAGCCTTTATGGACTAAATATAAATCTAAACTATCATATAACTCATCTGTTAAAACAGGAGATGTATTATATAAGAATAGTTCTTGGGTATAATATTGAGTTCCTGATGTTTTAGTAATTTGATTAAAATCAATCAATATAGCACCATGAAATGTTAAAGGTTCGCTATATCTTTTAGTTTCTAATCTCATACGAAATTCTAAATTATTTTCAATATCTGCTACGCTTGGAAATGTTACTACATTCCAAGTAGATCCATTATACTTTTCATAATCATATTTAATCACTACCTTACTTAGATTTTTACGAGATGCTGGTTTTGCTGTTTCTTCATAAAAGATTATTGGACTTTCCCATAAAGTTGTACCAGTTGTTTTAGGCAAATAAAAATACCAGTAATAAAAACTATTAGAATTTAAACCATTACCTCTTACAATATCATACCATACTTGGTCGGTAGGTAGTGATAATCCTGTTTGTGTATTCCTTAATCCATAAAAGAATGTATTACCATCTATTGTCTGATGCAAATCTTTATAACCTGTAATTGGTAATGTAGTTAATGACCCTTGACTGCCGAATGTTGGTAATAAGTATAATAAAAATATGTCTGTGGTCTGCGACTGATAATAATAAGTATTTTTTCTAATATAATGAGATACATTAAGTTTATTATTTTTAATATATACCTTTAATTTTTCACCATCAAAATCATATAAATTAACTCCTCCTTGAAAACCTAAATATACTCCTGTTTGTAATATTTCATATTCCACATCTAAATTATCAATATCAGTAGGTCTTAAAAATGTTACAAACTCAAACTTACGATTAAGGTCATAATCCTTAACTGGATTAATATTTTGAAAGAATATATAACCTTGTTCTACTGATAAATTAGTTAATAATCTCATACCAACATCCTGTAACACCGCTAATTCACTATCATCGCTTAATCTTACTAATGACGGATAATATCCCAAGTAGTCATTATTATAATCACTTCCACCGAATGTCCTACCTGCTGGTGCTTGTTTCAAAGCGATTGTTATAAGGTCGTAATGATAACCACGCCATATACTTTTATAACCCAGATTAAGTTTATAATCTAAATTATTCTGGAATGTTTGCTGGTCGGTCATAATAATTTCATACACATTATCAATATTGATAAATACCCCAGTATTAGGTGTAATAACCTCACCAGTTTCTTGGTCATATGTCGCTGGTGTTCCAAATTGATTATTGATATTGTTAATAGCATTCTCATTTTGTTTTATAAGATTATATATACCTGTTTCTAAATTAGGTGTATTATCACCTATTTCGCTTATTTTATCATAATCTATAAGTTGTAATTGTCCAGCACCATTATAAGTAAATTGAGATGTATCTAAACGCAGTTGTATTGATAATTGTTTTGTTGTTTCTCCTGATGGTTCAGTAACATTTATTTCATTAACCAAGAAACCATTTTGGAAGTCGCTTTTATCCGGTATAAATTGTCTTCTACGATTTCTATTATCAATATTATCTATTTCTTGTTTATTTTCATCAATAACATTATAAAAAGCATCTACACGACTTATTAAACTATTAACATTTATTTGTAAATTTCCACTAATACCTCCTATTTCTGTTTTTGGTATGTTAATAACATCTCCAACTGAAAAACCACTACCTCCGCTTACTACATTTTCAATATTTGCAAAAAGTGGATTACCACTTACTTTAATATGTAAAATAGCATCATTTATAACATTAACTTCTTCGTAATCTCCACTTGTTATAAAATTATTATTAGTTGCTGATACTATGCTTAAACCTTGTTTATGAATATTATCTTGAATTTGATATGTGGGTTCATTTTGTATTTCTTCTAAATATCTTATTGCTTCGGTGATTTCTTCTTCTCTTGCTTTTTTTTCTTGTTTATCAAAATAATTATATATTAATGCTATAACAGCACCACCTAAACCAACACCACCAATTAGATAAGAAAATGCTTCTGCAACAAATTTTAAATTTGCTATTAATTTTAATCTTCCAAATGCTGTTACACTTGCAGTACTTGCTGTTGATAAATTAGTTACAGCACTTTCAGTTCTAACTCTTAATGAATTTCTCGCTAAATTTAAAGTTGGATTTCCTCTTGTATTCTCTAATATTTCTCTTATTCTTTTTAGAGTTTTTCCTTTTCTTGCAGCAGATAATACTAATACAGTAGCATTTAAGGTTGTTACATTAGCATCTGTAATGCCTAATGCAGTTGATAATGCACTATTAGCAGATATTAAACCTGATAAAGTTGTTTCTGCTGTTGATAATCTTACAGAATTTGCTGTTATTGCTAAACCACTTGTTAGTATTGCGGCTGCATTATTATCAACACCTTGTCTTAATCCAACTACATAGTCATTTAATTCTATCCATCTTGATGTTATAATTGCTGATGTTGAAAAATTATATGTATAATATAAATATAACTTTCCATCTTCTCCGATTTTTACATTATATTTTAGAGCATCATTAGATACATCGTTGTTATTTTTAGCATTTCTTGTGTAAAATCTTATTTCTCCTCCAATATTTTCATTTTGTATATATAAATTATAAGCATTAGTAGGATTAACTTCTTCATATTGATTATTTAGATAATCAAATTTTAAACTAATTAAATCGTTTATTGATGTATCTGCTCCGGTATTTATAGTAGTTGTATCACCTTCATTTATAATAGTTATTGAACCACCTCCAACACCTCCTGTAAATTCTTGGGTTGCATCTATAAAATTATTTTCGGTGTCATTATACCAACTCATTTATTATACTCTCTATTATAACCTATAAAAATTATTTTCTAATATATAATTAGAAAGAATAAGTAATGTATAGCGAAGTACCCAACTCACTACCCCGTGATTTCTTTTATAACCTAACCAAACTCAAAGGAAGCATGTCTAAAAACTTAATCAAAGTTACTGCCGATCGTGTAAATGCCTCCCCAGGAAATATTACCAATTTCCGCTTACCTATTGGTGCTTTACTCCAATTAAACTCACTATCTTTATGGTGGAAAACTACACTAACTGGAACTAATCCAACTATCCCCGCACGATATGCTTCATCATTCATCAAAAGATTGTCTATATCTTGCAATAATGTTGTAGTAACTCAAATTGAAGATTATAATCTTTTATACAATCTTATGGCGGATCATAAAAACAAAGCACAATCCAAAGGTATTGGTGGCGAATTCCTTGATAACTCGGTAATCTGGGGTGAAGGTGCTATCACCGGAACAGCTCAATCTGCTTTAACCGCTACTAATGCTCTTTTAGCATCAACTACTAACCAAGAAAATATGCAAATGTGTGTAAATAACTTCCTTGGTTTCCTCGGTTCAACTTCTACACCTGTTGTTCCTAGTGATAGATTTGGTGAAATAGTAATATCTATCCAATGGGTTCAACCTTATGAAGTTCTTGGTGGAACTGCCGAATCATCAGCAACAACTTATAGCGATAATTCATTTTCTATTGATGACTTATATTTAACTTGTGAAGCTCTATCATTCAGTGCTGATGATTATTATACCAGCATCGGTAATAAAGACCTTATGTTTGGTTTTGATGATTACATTGTTACTAAATTTGCTGAAACAACTAAAACTGCTGGTGTAAGTGCTACTACTTATATATCTGCTAATTCAATTGACTGGATCGCTGGTACAGCAATCCGCTCTCAAACTGCTCCTAAACCAATGGTAGGTTGGGGCTCTCTTGGTGCTGGTGATGGAACTACTGATAAAGTTGTTAATGTTTATCAATATCTTGCTGACCCTGTCGCATATGTTAATAATGTTGATACTACCACCCACGGAGATGGTTTTATGAATACTGAATATTTAGTAAGAGATTTACAAGGTATATCATCCGCTCAATTCTCAATCAATAATAAAGCACTAAACTATTCTGCTCTTAACAAACACGAAATCTTCCAAAATAACTTATGCTGTCTTGGATACGAAGCTACTGATGCTTCTCGTAATGGTTTAATTGATACCTGTGTATCTATCTATCATTATTTCAAATATTATGGTGCGGTTTTCCAATCTCTACAACTTGTTGATAAAGACCAATTCAATATCTCTGGTTTATCTTCTGCTGGTTCTTCATGCAGTATCAACTTCACTGCTAAATTCTCTGGTAATGCAACATACGCCATCACCCCAGTAGTCATCGCAAAATTATCCAAAGTTCTCCATGTTAAGGCTGGACGCAATATCTCGGTAGAATAAGAAAAAAATATGTTATGATATATTAGATAGAATAATGTTTGGTTTGAACTTCGTTGAAACTAATCCATCCGGAACAATTAAAGATATTGGAAAAGGAACTAATCCTTATGATGTTAATTTTAAAGATAAACTAAATAAACCATATTTTAGAAATACCGAAGGAATACCACCTGAATATTCAAGATTAGATAAACAACATCATACAAGTGTAACAAATGAATTAAATAATACTATGAATTTTAATCCAACAAGTGCTGGATTGAATTATTATCAACATAATGATGCTGATAAAATGCTTCATTATCCTGAATCAAGACCACGATTTGAAACAGAACATTATCGTGATACTGAAATAGTTGATAAAATAAAAGATATGAAAGTTGATGGGCGTATTTACGAAAATCCAATAGAACATTCACAAGGTTTAAAAGTTACTAATGTTAGAGCTGATTCATCAGGCATGGTTCAAAATATAGGTAAATATAATTCAATAAAAAGAAGATATTAGGATATTTTTTTTATAATTCATATAATTAGATATGGATGAAGATTGTAAAATACTACATTTAAGTAGTACTGATTATGATGAAAGAACTAATTATACAGATAAATCAGTTTATAAATATTACTTAAAAAATCCAATGGTTTTAAACGACGATTATGATTTATATGTTAATTATTATAGTATTGTAAAACCATTACAAGGTAATGCAATTTCTTATGATAGTAATTCAACAGAATTAGGTAGAGTAGTTGATGGAACAAGTTTAGAATTACAACTTGTAGGTTCAGTCCAAGATACATTTGAAGTGGAAGATGTAATAGTATTAAGAAATGACGCTATAAAAACTCCTACGAATGCTAGATTAAAGATTAGTATCACTCGTAATTTTCCTGAAACTGCCGATTGCACTATAAGTTTATTAGAAGTAACAGCAACTGATAGTGGATTTACCGAAAATGATTTAATTTTAATTGATAAAGATCAGTTTATCGGTGGCGAATTTACATATACAAACAGATATGCTGTATTCCTTGTAAAAAGTATTAAAAACAAAGATATTATAATAAGAAATAATACTAATTATGGATTTGGTTCGGCACAAATAGGGACATGGTTATATAATGATGCTGGAACATTAATAGTTATACAAGTTTATCAACCAGCAGGTCAGACAGTTCAAGCTCGTATAAATTCAGTTAGTAATAGTAGGTTAAATTATAATATAGATGATGTTATAACAATACCAAATGCGGATATAAGAAATCTTGCAACAGGTGAGTATGGGTGGAATAAATTATATGGTAGTTTGTTAATAGATGTGGTTAATGTAACACCATTTAGTACTCCAACATATAAAAAAGATATTGAATTATCAAATATAAAATTTAAACAAAACGATTATGTTAATAGTAATAATTCAGGTTATCCCAATTTAATTACATTAGATTTAACAAATAAACCATATAATAAATACAAAAATCCTGTTTTAACTCTAATACCGCAAATTATAAATAATATTACATTAACAAGTTATAATTTTACAAGTATAGGTGAAAGTTTTAAAGTATCATTTATATTAAAAAAAAAATAATATCTATAAATAGATAATAAAATGAATTATGAAATAAATAGTCCTACTAAATATAAAACAATTTGGCTTAATACTGATAAAGGTGCTGTTGTATCAACTGATAGAAAATATTTTACATTTAATGACTTACCACTAATTCAAATTCGTGGTAAATCAATTTTAAAAATAAATAGCATCACTTTAAGTGGTCAAGGTGTAGGTTCCGCTCCAAATCACAATTGGACTATTAAACTACATAATGTTAAATATAATACAACATCGTATTTTAATAGTGATAATGATAGTGCTCCTACAATTGCTTGTTTAAATTATGACCCTAATAATTCAATACAAAATGGTATGTATAGTTTAGAATTAGTAGAGCAAGACATTAAACAATTAGTTTTACAAATTGAAGCAGATGATGGACATGGTGCTATAAAAAATTCGCAACCTATTCAATTTCATATTGGATTATGTGTAGAACAAAATTAATTATACCTTTCTTTTTCTATGAGGTTTTTTTATCGGTTGTTTAGAACTATCAACTATGCCTAAATCTCCTTTTATTTCATCATAAAGTTTTTCACCAGCACCGAACAAAGCACCTTCTGCTACTCCAAATATTGAACCTTTAACAATCTCATCTTTAAATGTTTTCATTCCTGCTTCAATTCCTCCAATCATATTTCCAGCTTCCCCAGTTTCTGCTATTCCTTCTGCTCCTGATAAAACTAATTCTGCCATCGGTGCCAACATCGCCATTTTTTTAGTTATATTCCTATAATATTAATAAGATTTTTTTTGATACTTCTTAATTTGAAGATGTATTAAACAATTGTCTAATATTAACTCCTGACATTTCTCATTGTAGAATGATAATCTAATATTTTGAATAAATTTATTTTCAATTTTATAATCAATATTTTCATAATTATAATAATTTATACATGTAAATGGTGGTTCATCACTATTAACCCAATGTAAAACATTACCTATACCAGTTGCAAGATTATTACCTTTAATTAAATCATTATGAGTTTTATTAGTAAAATTTAGATTAGTAGTTATAATTATTTTAGATAAATTAATAAGATTAATATTAGTATCACCTTCATAATAACTATTTAATGGAATATTAATATATTGTTGATATGATTCAGTTATTCCCCAATTCTCTTTTATATTTTCAATATTTGGTAATACTAAATCTAATACTCCATTTAAATCATTTAAAGACGATGTTGTAGGTGTAAAATCATTTGTATTAGTTATTTTTAACTTATTAGTATATTGATTAATACTTGTAGTTAAATTAAATGATGATAATAATGTATTTAATGTGCTTACAAATGTTGATGCTTTATAAAAACCATCAGGTATTGTTAATGTTGTTTCAACTGGTGTATTACTTAATGTTCCATTATCAAATGTATAAGTCTCTCTAAATCCACGCAGTTCAGTAATATATGTATCAAATGTAGTTTCAGTATCACATATTATTCTATATTTACTAGATGCTTGTGGTGTTGTTAAATAAACTTGATAATCATAATAATATAAATCATCTTGTGTAAATGTTAAATTTAAAGTACCAGCATCTTCATATAAACTCGTAGTATCATTAAAACGCTGTATTTTAAATGTTACTATTGTATCTTGTGCGATTGTTGTAGGTTTCATAAAAGAGAGATTAAAATAAGTAATCGCTGTATTTGAAGTATCAACTATTTCAATATATTTTAAATCTTTCTCTAATAACATTCTGCGACTATTTGGTGTTGTATTATCAGCAAATATATTCTTCCACCAGTAATCAGGTGGTGTTGGGGACGATGTTATTAAATCACTATAATATACATAAGAATGATTTTTTTCAATTGTTGATAATGTTGAAGTATTAGCATTAATATCGTCGGTAACTACTACAAAACCACTTTCATCAAAAGCATTAGATCCTAGTGGTCTATAAAAACCATCATCAGTATATTCATTATGAGTTGTTGTAATATATGTATAAATTTTAGAATAACTTCTAATATTAAACTGATTATTCATAAGATTAGCACTGATGTTATAAATATTATTTAAAAACTTAAAATCTACTAATTTTACTTTCAAATATT